>WNGQ01006056.1_pt1 | contig 11762 bp, 10 predicted proteins | sample 5407661 | NCBI WGS metagenome assembly WNGQ01 (sample SAMN13153382, study PRJNA577476) | soil metagenome | isolation source: 60 cm soil or saprolite under Garry oak tree replicate 2 | place: USA:California | collected 2016-06-15
CCGAAGCGCTGTTCACACGCCTGCTCGCGCTGCGCAATGACGTGGGCCTGCTGGCCGAAGAATACGATCCGCGCGCGCGTCGCCAGCTCGGCAACTTTCCGCAAGCGATCACCCACGTCGCCCTGATCAATACGGCGCGCAACCTTTCCGGACCGGGCGGCCCCTCGGAGCACCGCGGCAGCGCGTTGAAGACGGGGCCGCCGGGAAGTGCGACACGTCCACGCAAACGCCGGCACCGATCGGCGGCCTGAAAGCTGGAAAACGAGCGGGCGCCCCGGTTTCCCGAGCGCGCCCGCCCCTGGATGTGGAGGCTGTCTGCCTATACGCGCCGTCGATACTCGCCCGTGCGCGTGTCGATCTCGACCTTGTCGCCGGTCGCGACGAACAGCGGAACCTGCACCTCGAGACCGGTGCCGAGCTTCGCGGGCTTGAGCACCTTGCCCGACGTATCGCCGCGGATCGCGGGTTCGGTATAGGTGATCTCGCGGACCACCGAGTTCGGCAGCTCGACCGCAATCGCCTTGCCGTCGTAGAGCGTCAACTCGCAGGCGAGGCCATCCTCGAGATAAGCAACCGCGTCGCCGAGGTTCTCCTTCTCGACCTCGATCTGGTTGTAGTCCTCGTCCATGAAGACGTACATCGGATCGGAAAAGTACGAAAAGGTCACCGGCCTCTTCTCGAGCTGGACCACGTCGAATTTCTCGTCGGCGCGATACACGGTCTCGGTGCCGGAGCCCGAAAGAAGGTTCTTGAGCTTCATCTTGACGACGGACGCATTGCGACCAGACTTGTTGAACTCGGCCTTCTGCACGACCATCGGGTCCTTGCCGATCATGATCACGTTGCCGGCGCGGACTTCCTGAGCGGTTTTCATGGTGAGCTAATGCATTGATTCAGTGAACCTATAATTATACCCGATCGCGGCAGAACTTGACCAGCGTCTCGGCCAGATCGGGTCGGGTCGCGAGCTCGGCCGCCCAGACCTCGGCATGTGCGGCGAGTGCCGCGCGGACCTCGAGCAGGCGTACCCACGCCGGGCCGACTTCCCCGTTGCCGTTCCAGGCGTCCCAGAAGCCGGATAGCGCCGAGGCTGCCTCCGGCGCGAGCGCGGCGCCATAGCGAGCCAGGAACGCGTCGAGCTTCAACCGGTGCGCATTCCCGGCTTGCGGATAGACGTGCCAGACGAGCGGTCGAGCCGCCCATTGCCCGCGCACGAACGAGTCCTCACCGCGAACAAAGTTGACGTCGCAGGCCCAGAGCAGTCGATCGTAATCGTCCTGGGAGACGAAAGGCACGCCGGCGAGCGTGAGCCGGCCGCGGACCAGGTGCTCGTCGGTGTGCGGGGCCGTGCGGCCAGTCCAGAGGGCCAGGGCGTTGCCGGCCACGCCTTGTGGAACGGCGCAGAGAACCGGCGTGTCACCTTCGGCCCAGGCGTCCAGGAGGTCCGGGAGAGCCGCGTTCGGATAGCAAAACAGCGAGATGACAAGCGTGCCCGGGCCGGGCCGCCCAAGCCCGAGCAAGCGCCACATCGACTCGCACGCCGTGGCGTCGGTGCGAAACCGATCGCGTTGTGTGACGAGTTCTCGCTCGCGTAACAAGCCTCCGCTTGCTGGCGTGAAGCCCGGAAAGAAGAAGTAGCGCGTCAGTGGCAGCGTCGGGTGCCGCGAGGCGAGGCCGTGGCAACCTTCGATCCAGTCTTCCGCCGACAGATATTCGAGGTTGATCCAGACCGGGGCTCGCTCGCGCGCGGCCATCGACGCGAGATACGACGCGGGGAGGCCGCAGCCGAACGCTTCGATCACGACCGCTCCGGGGTCGGCGGGACGCAGGCCCGCCTGCGTCCCGCCCCATTTCCGCACTTCGACGTTGTCGACGCACTGGGCATCGAGCGTCGCATCGACATCGGGCGCGAGGCGGGCGAGCGCGGGAAGTCCGTCGACGAACAGGCGCACGGCGAGCGAATGTTCGGACGCGAGCTGGCGAGCGAGTCGCCAGGCGACGCCGGCGTCGCCGTAATTGTCGACGACGGTGCAGAAGATATCCCAGCGTTGGATTGGGGCCGGCATCGAGGAGCCGCGGCGAGCGCCAAGCGCACATTTTGCCGTAAACTGCATTATGCATTCGGCCGCGGGCGCTTCCCATCTCGCCGTCGATGTCGTCTCCGACGTCGTCTGCCCCTGGTGCTACATCGGGAAGCGCAAGCTCGAGCGGGCGCTCGCCGAGGTTCGCGCCCGCGAAACGGGCATCGAAGTCGTGGTGCGCTGGCATCCCTTCGAGCTCAATCCCGACCTGCCGCTGAAGGGGATCGCCCGCGCCGAGTACCTCGAAGCCAAGTTCGGCGGCGGGCAGCGCGCTTCGGAGATCTATGCGCGGGTGCAAGCGGTGGGCCTGGCCGTCGGGATTGCGTTCGACTTCGAGCGCATCACGCGGCAGCCGAACACGCGCGATGCACACCGCCTGATTGCATGGGCGCAGCAGGCGGGTGACGCCGAACCGCTGGTCGAACACTTGTTCCGTGCGTATTTCATCGAGGGCCGGCAGCTGACCGATGCGGGCGAGCTCACCGCCATCGCTGAAGAAGCGGGCTTCCCACGCGATGCGGCGCAGGCGCTGCTTGCGTCTGAGCGACTGCGCACCGAGGTCGAGGCCGAGTATCGCGAGGCGCAGGACGCCGGCATCACCGGCGTCCCGTTCTTCATCTTCAACGGCCGCACGGCGGTCTCGGGCGCGCACGATCCGCCAGCGCTGCTGGAGGCGATCGCGGCGGCTCGCACGCCGGAATGAGTGCCGTTCTGGCAGATGTCGACGCGCTGCCTTTGCTTTTTGCCGCGCAGCGCGCCGCGTTCGCCGCCGAGCGCGATCCTTCGCTTGCCGTGCGCCGCGATCGTCTGGACCGCGTCGCTGCGTTGATCGACGAAAACGAACGCGAGATCGTTGCCGCGGTTGTGGCCGATTTCGGCGCACGCTCCGCCCAGGAGACGAGGCTCGCGGAGCTGTTCATGGTGAGTGTCGGGATTCGCCATGCGCGGCGGCATCTTTCCCGCTGGATGCGGGCACGCCGGGTGCCCACGCCGCTCTACCTGTGGCCGGGCAGGAGCCGAATCGTCCGGCAGCCGCTCGGCGTGGTGGGCGTCATCAGCCCGTGGAACTATCCGGTGCAGCTCGCGCTGCTGCCGGCGGTGGCCGCACTCGCCGCGGGGAACCGCGTGCTGCTCAAGCCGAGCGAGCTCACGCCGCGGACCTCTGCATTGCTCGAGCGGTTCGTGAAGGATCGCTTCGCGGCCGACGAGTTTGCGGTGGTGACCGGTGGGGCCGAGGTCGGGGAGCCGTTCGCTCGGCTGCCGTTCGATCATCTGTTCTTCACCGGATCGACCGCGGTCGGACGCAAGATCGCGCTGGCGGCGGCGGATAACCTCACCCCGGTCACGCTGGAGCTCGGCGGCAAGTCGCCCGCGCTAGTGCACGCTGACGCGGACATCGATGCGCTCGCGCCGCGCCTTATTGCAGGGAAGCTCCTCAACGCGGGACAGACCTGCATCGCCCCGGACTATGTGCTGGCGCCCGACAGTCGCGTCGACGCGATCTGCGATGCGATCGCGCGGGCCGTGGCGACACTGTATCCGACGCTCGAGGCGAGCCCGGACTACACGAGCATCGTCAGCGATCGCCACTACGCGAGGCTCGTCGCGCTGATCGACGACGCGTCGAGAAAGGGCGCGCGCGTGGTCCGGCTCAACCCGGGCAACGAGCTTCTGCCCGAGCGCACCCGCAAGCTGGCCCCGACGCTGCTCGTCGGCGTGCGCGACAACATGGCGGCAATGCACGAGGAGATCTTCGGGCCGGTATTACCGATCGAATCCTATGCAACGCTCGACGAGGCGATCGCCAAGATCAACGCCCGGCCCCGGCCGCTGGCGCTGTACGCCTTCGGAGGAGATACGCAGGCGCGCGAGCGCGTGCTGCGGGAGACGGTCACCGGGGGCGTGACGGTCGACGACACGCTGTGGCACTTCTGCAGCGAGGAACTGCCATTCGGCGGCGTCGGCGCCTCGGGCATCGGCGCGTATCACGGCGAGCGCGGATTTCGAACGTTCACGCATGAGAAGTCCGTGTTCGCGCAACCGCGGATCGCGCTGACATGGTTGCTCTATCCGCCGTACGGCAGGCGGTTCGAGGCGATGCTGAAGATTCTCAAGAAAATCACTTAGGTCTGCCGCCGGCGGCGCCGCCAGAGCGCGTCTACCAGGACGGCGACGACGAGTACGTTGATCCCGAACGTCGCGACCTTGAGCAGGGTGACGCCCTTGGTAAGCTCGTAGATCTCGAAGGGGAGATAGAGCATGCCCGACCCTGCGCCGAGCCATTCGGCCCATTCCCGATCGAACCACAATCCATAGCCCTCGGCGATGCGCACCGTTGCGTACACCGCAGCGCCGAGGGCGAGCAGCCACAGGTCGATCGACGCGACGCGATGCGCCAGCGCCAGAAAGATTCCCGGTACGCGGCTCGCCGGGTTGAGGTGCAGGTGCAGCAGCAGCTCTCCGGCGACGTCCTCGATGTCGCCGTGCACGAACGCGAGGAGGCCGAGGCCGGCAGCGAGCACGAGCACGCCTTTGGCGAGCTCGAAGACCGCGACGAGACGCAGCTCCGCTCCGAACAGGCCGCGCAGATTCGCCGGCCGCTCGGTCGGAGCCTCCCGGGACAAAGTGGGTTTCCCAGTCCGGACTATTTCGAGACCGGAAGCTTGCCCTGCACGCCTTCGACGTAGTAATCCATCTTCGACAGCACGTCGTCGGTCATCACCTTGCCGGCCGCAAGCCTTTCCTTGCCGTCGTTGTCCTTGACCGGACCTGTGAACGGGTGGAACTTGCCCGCGCCGATGTCGACAGCCGTCTTGTTGACCAGATCCTGCACGTCCTTGGGCACGATCTTGTTGAAGGGCGCCATCTTGATCATCCCGTCCTTGATGCCGCCCCACACGTTGCCCGGCTTCCACTTGCCCGCCATCGCGTCCTGCACGGCGCGCGTGTAGTACGCACCCCATTGATGGGTGACGGCGGTCAGCTCGCTGGTCGGTCCGTATTTCGACATGTCGGAGTGGTAGGCGACCGAGTACACCTTCTTCGCTTCCGCAGCCTGGACGACGGCGGTCGAGTCGGTATGGTGCGTGAGCACGTCGGCGCCCTGCGAGACGAGCGTGTCCGCGGCTTCGCGCTCGCGGCCGGGATCGAACCAGGAGTTCACCCAGACCACCTTCACCTCGGCTTTCGGATTCACACTTTTCATGCCGCGCGTGAATGCGTTGATGCCCATGACCACCTCGGGGATCGGAAACGCGGCAACGTAGCCGGCGACGTTCGATTTGGTCATCTTGCCGGCGACGATCCCGGCGAGATAGCGTCCCTCGTAGAAGCGCGCGTTGTAGATGCCGACGTTGGCGTCGGTCTTGTATCCGGTCGCGTGCTCGAAGTCGGTCTTGGGAAACTGCTTGGCAACCTTGAGCGTCGGATTCATGTATCCGAACGAGGTCGTGAAGATGATCTTGTTCCCGCTTTGCGCCAGCTCGCGGATCACCCGCTCGGCATCGGCGCCTTCGGGCACGTTCTCGACGTACTTGGTCACGACCTTGCCGCCGAGCGCCTTCTCCATCTCCTTGCGGCCCGAATCATGCTGGAACGTCCAGCCTGCGTCGCCGACCGGGCTGACATAGACGAAGCCGACCTTGAACGGCTCGTCGGCGGCCGACGCCAGGGATGCGATACCGATCGCGGCCGACACGGCCAGAGCGCCGATCGTCGCCAGCAAGGTCCGTCGAGTGCGGCGGGGATGGATCTGCGGCATGTGGCTCTCCTTCTCTCGGGGGGAAGCGCTGCCATGACGGCGAAGCGCGAGGGCGCCATTTTACCTGAGCACTACGCGTCCGGATGATAGGCTTTGCCGAGCGACGCCGGCGCATTGAGACGGATCGTCGCGGCGTCGCGCGAGATGAGCGTAAGGACCAGGATTGTCGCCAGATAGGGCAGCATCGCGAGCAGTTGCGACGGCACCGCGATGCCCAGCGCCTGCGCCTGGAATTGCGCCAGCGTGACCGCACCGAAAAGGTATGCTCCGGCCAGCACGCGCCACGGCTTCCAGGTCGCGAACACGACCAACGCCAGCGCGATCCAGCCGCGCCCGGCAGTCATACCCTCGGTCCACAGCGGCGTATAGGCGACCGCGAGATAAGCGCCGGCCAACCCCGCGCAGGCGCCACCGAAGAGGACGGCCGCATAACGAATCGCGATGACCGGATAACCGATCGCGTGCGCGGAGTCGGGAGACTCGCCGACCGCGCGCACGATGAGCCCCGCGCGAGTGCGAAACAGGAACCACTGCACCAGCGCCACCAGGACGAGCGAGAGATACACGAACGGACTGTGCGCGAACAGCAGCTTGCCGAAGAACGGGAGATCAGATACGCCAGGGATCGCCAGCGGCTTGATAGCCTCGACGACCACGCTCACGTAGTTGAGCCCCACGAACGCGGACAGTCCGACGCCGAACAGCGACAGCGCGAGCCCGGCGGCGACCTGGTTGGCCATCAGCGTCAGCGTCAGCACGGCGAACACCAGCGCCAGCGACGCGGCCGCGACCATCCCTGCGCCGACACCGAGCCACGGCGCCTTGGTCGTCGCCGCGACGATGAACGCGACCACTGCACCGACCAGCATCATCCCCTCGACGCCGAGGTTCAGCACACCGGAGCGCTCGGTGAGGAGCTCGCCTACTGCTGCGAGCACCAGCGGCGTGCCCGCGGCGAGGGTCAGTGCGACGAGCGTGGCGAGGTGTTCCATCAGGTTCCTCAGGTCGCCGAGCCTGCGTCGACCGTCCGGGCGCTTGCGAGCACCGGCGCGTGCCGGATCAGGCGGAGCCTGAAGTTGATGAACACGTCCGCGGCGAGCAGAAAGAAGAGCAGCGTGCCCTGGAACAGACCCGTGACCGCGGACGGTAGGGCGAGGCCCATTTGCGCCGCCTCGCCGCCGAGATAGAGAAGCGACATCAGCAGACTCGCCAGGAGAATGCCGAGCGGATGCAGGCGGCCGACGAAGGCGACGATGATCGCGGCGAAGCCATAGCCGGGCGACATCGACGGCAGCAGCTGGCCGATCGGCCCTGTCGCTTCGTTGACGCCGGCGATGCCCGCGGTCGCTCCGCCGATGAGCATGCCCAGCCAGACGGTGCGGCGGGCCGAGATGCCGGCGTAGTTCGCGGCGGCCGGCGCGAGTCCGGCGACGCGCATCTGGAAGCCGGCGAGACTGCGACGCATGAAAAGCCACGCGGCGAAGACGACTGCTAGCGCGAGCAGGAATCCGACGTTCAGCCGTGTGCCGGCCAGGAGATTCGGCAGCAATGCCGCATCGGCGAACAGTTTTGACTGCGGAAAATTGAACCCCTCGGGGTCGCGCCATGGCCCGTGCACGAGCAGCGACAGGAAGAGTGTGGCGACGTACACGAGCATGAGACTCACCAGTATTTCGTTGGCGTTGAAGCGTGTCCTGAGCCAGGCGGGGATCGCCGCCCAGGCCATCCCGCCAGCCGCACCGGCGACGAGCATGAGTGGCAGTACCCATGCGCCCGCGCCGTCAGGAACGGCAAGCGCGACGCCACCACCGCAGATCGCGCCGAGCGTGAGCTGGCCCTCGGCGCCGATGTTCCAGACGTTGCCACGATAGCCTGCCGCAAGACCGATCGCGCAGAGCATCAGTGGCGAGGCCTTGAGCAGAAGCTCGCCGACCCCGTAGAGACTGTCGATCGGCTTCGCAAAAAAGACGTAGAACGCCGCGAAAGGATTCTTGCCCAGGCCCGAGAACAGCACAAACCCGACGACAAGCGTCGCCGTCGCGGCAAGGAAAGGCGAAAGCCAGGCCATGACCCGGGAGGGCTCGGGTCGCGCTTCCAGCCTAATTCGCATCGGCGACGCCCGTCGAAGAAGCCCAAGCCGGTGCCGCACCCTGCGCGCCGATGAACGACCCGCCCATCAACAACCCGATTTCCTCCGCATTCGTCTCGCGCGCAGGTCTCGCGGGCGAAAGGCGGCCGCGGGCGATCACGCAAAGGCGATCGCAAATCTCGAACAGCTCGTCGAGCTCTTCCGAAATGACCAGCACGGCGACGCCTTCGTCGCGCAGATCGACCAGCGCCTGTCTGATCTGCGCGGAGGCGCCCACATCCACGCCCCAGGTCGGTTGCGCCGCGATCATCACCCGTGGGCCCTGCAGGATCTCGCGACCGACGATGTATTTCTGCAGGTTGCCTCCGGAGAGGCTGCGCGCCGTCGCGTCGGGTCCGGGAGCCTTGACGTTGAAGCGTGCGATTGTGGCGCTTGCATAGGCGCGCACGGCGTCGAACCGGATGAAGCCGCGTCGCGTCATCGCCTGCCGATGCCCGGTCAGCAGCGCGTTGTCGGAGAGCGACATCTCCGGTACGGCGCCGCGCCCGAGTCGCTCCTCGGGAACGAATGCAAGTCCGAGCGCCCGTCGCGTCGCAGCATTCTGTCTCCCGACCGCGACGCCGTTCAGCACGACCATCGCCCCATCGTCCACGGGACGCTCGCCTGAAAGTGCCGCCAGAAGCTCGCTCTGGCCGTTGCCCGAGACACCGGCGATGCCGACAATCTCGCCGCCATGCACCGACAGATGGATATCGGCGAGGTCGGTCCCGAATGGATCATCGGCCGACACGCTCAGGCCGCGGACCGCGAGCGCGCCATCGCCGCGGGTCGTCGCTTGATGATGCCGCGGATGCGGCAACTCGCCGCCGATCATCATGCGCGCCAGACTCGACGAGGTTTCGCGCCGGGGATCGCATTCGCCAGTCACCCTGCCGGCGCGTAGGACCGTCGCGCGCTGGCAAAGGGCACGGATCTCGTCGAGCTTATGGCTGATGTAGAGGATGCTGCAGCCTTCTTCGGCGAGCCGTCTCAAAGTGGCGAACAGCCGCTCCACCGCCTGCGGTGTCAGCACCGAGGTGGGCTCATCCATGATGAGCAGGCGCGGTTCCTGCAGCAAGCAGCGGACGATCTCGACGCGCTGGCGCTCGCCGACCGACATCGTGTGGACGTGCCGGCGTGGGTCGAGCGGCAGACCGTAGCGCTCCGACACCTCGCGGATGCGATCGTCGAGACCGGCGCCGGCCGCATGGCCCTCGAGCGCCAGCGCGATGTTCTCGCTCACCGTCAGCGTGTCGAACAGAGAGAAGTGCTGGAACACCATGCCGATGCCCAGCGCCCGGGCGCGGGCAGGGCTGGCGATGGCGACGGGCTCGCCGTTCCAGCGGATCGTCCCTGCGTCGGGCTTGACCACGCCGTAGATGATCTTCATCAACGTCGATTTGCCCGCGCTATTCTCGCCGAGCACCGCATGAATCTCGCCAGGCATGACCGAAAGATCGATGCGGTCGTTGGCCACCACCGCCGGATAGGCCTTGGAGATGCCCTCGAGCTCGAGGCGCGCAATGGCAGGAAGCGCCGCGGCCGACGCGTCGGCGGCCGACATCAGAGGCCACTCCGGCGCCCGCGCCGCTGCTCCGCACCGAGGGTCGCGGCGTCGCGCTCGCGGACCTGCAGCAGCTCGCCCGCCACGGCGACCGCGATCGCGCCCGGTTCCCGGCCGTCGATCCCGACGATGCCGATCGGACAGGTCACCCGGGCGATCGAGGCTCTGTCCACGCCGCGTTCGGCAAGCCGGCGTTCCATCTGCGCCCGCTTCGCCTTCGAGCCGATCATGCCGACATAGCGAAAATCGTCGCGTCGGAGGATCGCCGCGACGAGCTCGAAATCGAGCGCGTGACTGTGGGTCATTACCAGAAACATGCTGCCCGGCGCAGAGGCCCGCACTTCGGCTTCCGGTACGTCGGTCGCGACGGCCGCGACGTTCGGCGGCAGGCTCGCCGGAAAGTCCGACTCGCGCTCGTCGACCCAGGTGACGGTGCAGGGCAGGGCGCCCAGCACCTGCGCCAGCGCGCGGCCCACGTGCCCGTTGCCGAAGATCACGACGCGAAAGTCGTTCCCAACCACGCGCTCGACAAACCACGTTTCGCCGGTCTCCTCGATGACCTGCGGCGCCGCATCGCGCTGCGCGACCAGCGTCCGCGCGGCGGCAAGCACTGCAAGCGGTAGCGCCTCCGGCGCGGTATCGGCGGTGACGAGCATTGGCTCTGCGCTTTCGTGCCTGACGGCGGTCACAATCGCCACGGGTTCACCGCGCTCGACGCGCCGGGCGAGTGCGGCGAGCGAGGGCTCGGTCGCGGCATCGAAGCGCTGGAACAGCACGGTCGCCACGCCCCCGCAACACTGACCGAGGCGCGCGGCGAGCGGAAAACGTGCGAGCGATGCGCCTGCGCCGCCACTTCTTAAGCCCTCGCGAGCGATCCGGATCGCCTCGAATTCCAGATGGCCCCCACCGATCGTGCCATGGGTGGTGCGCTCGGTGGCGATCATGCGTGCGCCGGCTTCGCGCGGCGCGGAGCCGCGCGTTGCGGCAACGGTGACCATCACTGCGCGTCCTTCGGCGGCAAGCGCGGCGCGCAACGTCGCGATCCAGTCGATCATGTCGACAGCGCACCCGCGGGATTCACCGCTGTCACGCTCGCCCTGCCCTCCGCGATCTGCTGTACGGCGAAGAGGATCGCCTCGTTGGTCGCCGGCGCATCGAGCTTCGGCAACAACCGGTAATCGACGACACTCGCGACCGCGTCGCGCAACGCGTGGAACACCGAGAGCGCCAGCATCAGCGGCGGCTCGCCGATCGCCTTCGAGCGGTGGATCGTCTCCTCGCGATTCGGTTCGCCGAACCATTCGAAGCTAAAGCGCTCGGGCCAATCGCGGCAGGCAGGAATCTTGTAGGTCGATGGCGAGTGCGTGCCGAGCTCACCGCGAGCGTTCCACCACAGCTCCTCGGTCGTGAGCCACCCCACGCCTTGCAGGAAGCCGCCTTCGAGCTGGCCTTGATCGAGCGCGGGATTGAGCGACGCGCCGACGTCGTGGAGCACGTCGACCGCGACCACGCGGTTCTCGCCGGTCAGCGTATCGATCACGACTTCCGAGACCGCGGCGCCGTAGGCGAAATAGAAGAACGGCCGCCCGGTGAAGGTCTTGCGGTCGTAATGAATCTTCGGCGTTGCGTAGAATCCGGTCGCGGAGAGCGAGACTCGCGCCCGGTGCGCGAGTACGGTCAGATCGGCCAGCGGCAGCTCGCGGCTCCCGGCGCGCACGACGTTGTTGGCGAAGCGCACTTCGCCCGCCAACACGCCGAAGTGCCCGGCGGCGAGCGCGGTAAGACGTTCCTTGAGTGTGCGCGCCGCTTCTCGCGCCGCCATGCCGTTCATGTCGCTTCCGGAGGACGCCGCGGTTGCCGATGCGTTCGGCACCTTGCTCGTGTCCGCCCCGCTGACGCGCACGCGATCGAGCGTGACGCCAAGCTCCTCGGCGACGACCTGCGCGACCTTGGTATAGAGCCCCTGACCCATCTCGGTGCCGCCGTGGTTCAGCAGCACGGTGCCGTCGGTGTACAGCTGCAAGAGCGCGCCTGCCTGGTTGTAGTGGGTTGCGGTGAAGGAGATACCGAACTTCACTGGCGTCAAGGCGATCCCTCGCTTCAGAATCGGGCTGGTCCGATTCCACGCCGCGATTTCCGCGCGGCGCTCGCGGTAGCGTGACCGCTGCGCGAGCCGGACGGAGAGCTCCGGCATCACGTTGTCCTCGACCTTCATCCGGTAGGGCGTCT
>WNGQ01007527.1_pt1 | contig 11761 bp, 9 predicted proteins | sample 5407661 | NCBI WGS metagenome assembly WNGQ01 (sample SAMN13153382, study PRJNA577476) | soil metagenome | isolation source: 60 cm soil or saprolite under Garry oak tree replicate 2 | place: USA:California | collected 2016-06-15
AGACACAAAAGTATACAATACTGGGGAATGTTTTCCTCCTTTTACATAGGAAAGAGAGGCGGCTCATGCATCATCATTGCAGGTACATACGTGTATTTTTTCCCATCTTCAGTCTGTGTCTAGTGTTGGCCACACTCGCCTGTAGTGGCAGTATCTCTCCAACGCCACGCCTAGGCACACTGCTTCCAGCCTCTCAGCAGGTACTGCGTTTCCCCAATGTGGGTATTGCCGATGCCAATAGTGCCTTTCTTGATCCGGCACAGGGGCCAGATGCCAATACGGATCAGGTGGTAGAGATGATCTATAGTGGGCTGGTGAAAGTCGATATAAATTTGAACGTCATCCCCGATCAGGCAACTTCATGGGATGTTTCCCCAAATGGGACGGTCTACACCTTTCACTTGCGACAGGGGCTGGCCTTCTCCGATGGTACACCCATCAGCGCACAAACCTATGTGGACACCTTGACCCGTGCTTTGCTACCCGAAGTGAATTCACCTATTGCCACTTTCTTTGAAGGAGCCATTGTGGGAGCCAATGATGTCAACAATGGGAAAACGAAGACATTAGCCGGGGTGAAGGCTCTTGACGCTCAGACTTTACAGATTACGTTGACGCAACCCACACCCTACTTCCTGGAAGTCTTGACTCGCTCGCTCTACTTTGCGCTCAATAAGCGAGTTATTGCCCAGTATGGGCAGGTGGATTGGCCCAATCATGTGGCCGGTAGTGCGGTTGGCTCCGGGCCATTTATGGTGAAGGCATGGTCACATCGCCAGGAAATGGTGTTGGTACCCAATCCCTACTACTATGGTACGAGACCGAAATTGAGGGAAGTCGATATGTTCTTTGTGAATGACCCGCCAACAGCCCTGAAGGCCTATCGAGCCAACCAGTATGATTTTATCTGGAATATTACGCCCAACGATCAACAAACGGTGAGCAATGTAGCAGGTTTTACCAGAAAAGCCCTGTTAGAAACTGACCTGCTCTTTTTCCATACCAAGATATCCCCGTTTAACAACCCGGTGGTACGGCAGGCGTTCGCCTATGCCATCGATAGAAAGACCCTGGTGCATGCCATTTTCAAAGACACCGTCGTGGAGGCTCCCACCATTATTCCACCCGGTATGCCCGGCTACCAGCCGAACTACCCTGGTATCCCCTTTGATAAGATCAGGGCCAAGACACTTTTGCTGTCAGTCTACCCCGATGTGAGCAAAGTACCACCGATTACGTTTACATACCCTTCCTCACAAGTGACGCCTGCCGAAGCATCGGCCTTGCAACAGATGTGGGAGCAGACACTGTTTCTCCATGTGACACTGCACCCCATCGACCTGAGCACCTATAACCATCAGACAGCTCAGCATCAAATTCAGTTTGGCATCATACAATGGAGTGCCGACTTCCCGGACCCCTATGACTGGCTGACCTTAAATTTATTTTCAAACGCTGGCGATAATTCCGGTGAGTGGAGCAATGCGGATTTTGACCGGACAGTCACACAGGCTGAAAAGTCTACCGGCGATGCACGTATTGCGCTCTATAATCAGGCGGAACAGATCGCCATTCAAGACGTAGGCTGGCTGCCACTTGATCATGAGGCGATGGCGGCAATCATTCCATCCTGGCTGCACGGCGTCACCCTCAATGGCCGGGGTCTCTTCTTCAGTGATTGGTCGAATGTATACATTTTGCAGCATTGATAGAGTATAAAATGTGGTATGGTATACTATCTTTATTGTTTACTAAGGAAGATTTATAGCCTTACATGAAATATTTGCAGGACAATCATTGGCCCGTTACAGCGTTTCTATCAACGGTCATGGGGCTTGCACTCTTGTTGACAGCCTGCGGCAATGGCGGTGGGACAGCTATTCCCACAGTGCAGGGAACGCCACGTGTGGCAACGAAACAGATATTGACCTTTCCCAATGTAGGCATTGCCGACAGTGCCGCACTTGATCCTGCCCTCGTTACCGACCCCAACACGGGCCTGATCATAAGTATGGTATATAGTGGTCTGGTACGTTTAGATGCCAACGTACAGGTAACATCTGATCAGGCAACATGGGATGTTTCCTCCGATGGCCGGGTCTATACATTTCACCTGAAGCCCGATCTGGCCTTTTCCGATCGCACACCAGTAACGGCGCAAACCTATGTATATTCGCTGACCCGCGCCTTATTGCCAGAGGTGCAGTCGAATACTGCTGCCGAATTTGAAGGGGTAATTGTAGGAGCAAACGATGTCCTGAAGGGAAAAACTCGAACCCTAAAAGGGGTGAAAGCCCTCGATAGCCAGACCTTGCAAATTACCTTGACGCGCCCCACACCATATTTCCTACAAATCCTGACTACATCTGTCTATCTGCCGGTGAATAAGCAATTGATTGATCGCTATGGTCAGGCCGATTGGGTCAATCATGTAGTGGGCAACGGAACAGGGCCTTTTATGATCGAGAGCTGGCAGCATAGTGTCAAGATGGTGCTGGTTCCCAACCCATACTACTATGGTAACAAGACGCGACTCACCAGCGTAAATATGCTCTTCGCCAGCGATCCTTCAGTAGCCTTTAAGACCTACCAGGCAGGACGCTATAATTTTGCCTGGAACATTACCCAGGCCGACCAGCTTTCAGCCAAAGGCTTGACGGGTTTCGTGCGTGTACCACAGTTGGAGACGGATGCTCTGTTCTTTAACACACATATGCCCCCTTTCGACAACGCAACTGTACGACGCGCATTTGCATCTGCGACCGATAAAGCCAGTTTGGCACATAACGTTTTTCAGGATTCTGTCTTTCCAGCAACAACGATTATTCCCCCCGGCATGTCCGGCTACCAGCCCAACTACCCAGGTATTCCCTATGATCAAGCACTGGCGAAAACACTGTTAGAGTCGGTCTACTCTGATGTAAGTACTGTGCCCCCGATTACATTTACCTATCCCAGTTCACTAGTCAATGCGGCCGAGGCTGTGGCCTTGGAACGGATGTGGCAGAATGCCTTGGGGATTACCGTGACACTGCGTGCTGTGGAGCCAACGGCCTATGCAGATGAGCAACTGAAACATCAGATACAGTTGGGTTTTATACAATGTAATCCAGATTTTCCTGATCCCCATGATTGTCTGGCCCTGAATCTGCTCTCGACAGCGGCGAATAATAGTGGGCAGTGGAGCAATGCCAGCTTTGATTCAATGATCGCTCAAGCTGATCGTGCTTCTGGCAATGCACGCATCTCCCTCTACACTCAGGCCGAACAGATTGCTATCCAGGACGTAGGCTGGCTTCCGCTCGATCACGAGGCATTGGCAGCAGTTATCCCGCCATGGCTCCACGGTATCAGCGTCAATAGCAACGGTCTCTACTTCGGCGATTGGTCAGAGGTGTATGTGTTGCAACATTGAGAACGCCCCGCCACTCTTGCCCCGCCATGATGACCGCAAGGGTCATCACTACTATATACGAATATCTCGGCCTGCGAAGCCGTCGTATATAGTAGTGATGACCCTTGCGGTCATCATGGCGTGGGGCGGTCATCATGGCGTGGGGCGGTCATCATGGCGTGGGGCGGTCATCATGGCGTGGGGCGGTCATCATGCTTCGCAACAATCGCACGCCCACCCCTCGACAAATCTACCCCTTGTGGATAGCAGATTTGAGGTGATATACTAAAAGCAATATCAAAGGTGTAGGCCCGCCCGACAGTCTTGCTGGCGGGCTTTCTTCTATGTCACTCATTTGTTTGTTCGACATACACTACTCGTTTGCCTATGGGCAATCTATGTCGGGCGTTTTAGAAGTAAAGGTGCTTCTAAAAATTGCAATGCAGCATATAGGCCTATGAGAGGCCAATCGTAAGGAGGTTCTTCACAGTGGCTATTGATATTGGTAATCCCTATCAAGTGGCGGTCGCACAGTTTAACGAAGCAGCAGACCGTCTCGGACTCTCGCAAGCGATGCGGGCTATTTTATGTAAGCCCAAACGGGAACTGACCGTCAATTTTCCGGTACGCATGGATAACGACGATATTGAGATGTTCACCGGTTATCGTGTCCAACACAATATCGGTCGTGGCCCGGCCAAAGGTGGCATTCGTTTTAGTCCAGAAGTCTCGCTCGACGAGGTGCGTGCGCTAGCAATGTGGATGACGTGGAAATGCGCGGTGGTCAATATTCCCTTTGGTGGTGCCAAAGGTGGCGTCATCTGTGACCCCCATAAGTTATCACGTGGAGAGCTTGAACGGCTCACACGTCGCTATGCTACAGAAATTTCTATCTTGATGGGTCCTAATAGTGATATTCCCGCTCCCGATATGAACACTAACCCGCAGATTATGGCCTGGATGATGGATACATTCTCCATGCACCAGGGCTATTCTGTGCCGGCGGTGATTACCGGCAAACCGCTGGCTATTGGCGGTAGCGAAGGTCGTCTTGAGGCTACGGCTCGCGGGGTGCAGTTCGTTACCCGTGAAGCGATGACTGATCTGGGTATGAAGCCGGAAGAATGCACGGCGGTAGTACAGGGCTTTGGCAATGTCGGTAGCATCACGGCGCGTCTCCTGTATGAGCTAGGTTGCACAGTGGTTGCCCTGAGTGATCTTAGTGGTGGAGTATACAACCCACGTGGTATCGATGTGCAGCAAGCACTGCGCTACTCCAAGGAACATGGCTCGCTGGCAGGCTTGCCTAATGCCGAGTCGATTACCAACGCAGAACTGCTCACATTGCCCTGCGATGTGCTGGTGCCAGCCGCTCTGGAGAACCAGTTGACGGAGAGAAACGCCAGCCGGGTCAAGGCTCATCTGATCGTTGAGGCAGCCAACGGCCCCACAACGCCAGAGGCCGATCACATCTTCAATGATCGCGGGATTACGGTGGTTCCGGACATTCTAGCCAATGCCGGCGGTGTGACGGTCAGCTACTTCGAGTGGGTCCAGGACCTGCAACGCTTCTTCTGGGCTGAAAATGAGATCAACAATCGCCTCGAGTCGATCATGACCCGCGCCTATCGTGCAGTACACGCTAAGGCTGAGCAACAGGAGACGAACCTGCGTATGGGTGCCTATCTCCTGGCCGTAGCGACGGTAGCCGAGGCAACAGAGTTGCGTGGGGTGTATCCATAGGGTTTGATAGAAAAGCAGGCAGGCGCATAACCAGCAGCCCCGTCTCAAGACGGGGCTGCTGGTTATGCGCCTGCCTGCTTTTCTATCTGCAATATCCTCAACACAATTTCCTGCTGGCTCACCTCTCCCATGGGTAAACGGGCAGGCTCGATACAAAAGATGACATTAACCATTTGATTAACGGGCAGGTTTGATAGTTGGTGACCACCCCGTAGCCACGTACCCTTCCATTGGAAACCACCAGCACTCAGGACGAGGCGCAAGTGACGACCATCCACGCCGCTTGGCCAGCGATTGAGAATACGGGCACCGTGAAGCTTGAAGATAGGATCGGGATTGGCAGCTCCAAAGGGGCCAAGCGTGCGTATCTTGTTGTACAGACCATAGTTGAGGCGTTCCAGGCGCGTGAGAACCAGATCAACTTTATGCATGTTGGGAAGCGGCAGCACACTTTCTTGTTCGGTTACCAACCCGATTGAGTCGGCTACCTTATCTTCCGCGACAGCTTCTATAATTGGAGCGGTATCTTGTTCTTTCCAGCCGAGCAAATGTGTGCGCAGCTCCTCGACCCGCTCATTGGCGATAGTGAAACCAGCAGCCTGATTGTGACCACCATACTTCTCCAGGAGGTCGGCACGATCACGTAAGGCCAGGATAATATTCATGCCTTTCGGGCCACGCGCCGAGCCACGACTAAATGCTACCCCTCTACTCACTACTACGACCGTACGATTTAGCTCTTCAGAGAGTTTACCCGCTACCAGACCAATGATACCCTCATGCCAGTTATCTCCGCTCACGAGTACGACTGTATCGTCAGGACGCAAGCGAGCCTGCTCTCGCACGCTATTCATCAGTTCTTCGGTCTGGCGTTGACGCGAGTAGTTAAGATTTTCCAGTTCATCGGCATAATCCCAGGCCCGCTCATGATCATCGGTAATCAATAGTTGGAAGGCCAGACTGGCATCGTCCATACGCCCGGCAGCGTTGATGCGTGGAGCCAAACCGTAAGCGATGTCACGTTCACGGATGTTGCCCGCTTGCAGATTGGCTTTACGTATAAGAGCCTGCAAACCGGGCTTCTGGGTCTCGTTGAGTTTTTGCAGACCCAAGTGCACCAGGGTATGATTTTCACCTAGCAACGCGGCTACATCAGCCACCGTCCCCACGGCTACCAGATCAAGCAAGTCTTGTTCGTCTGTTCCAGGACGGTTGTATTTACGATAGAGGGCCTGGACGAGCTTAAAAGCAATGCCTACCCCACAGAGGTAACGTTCGCTGTAGGTACAATCGGGTCGCCAGGGATTGATCATAGCATAGGCATCGGGGCGTGGCTGTGGTGGCTGGTGATGATCGGTAATGATAACATCGATGCCCAGACTTTTAGCATAATCAACCTGGGCCACATCGGAACTAGCACAGTCAGTGGTGATGATGAGGGAAGTACCTCTCTCCTTTAACTGCTTCAGCGCATTGAGATTGAGTCCACAGCCTTCTTGCAGACGACTGGGAATATAGAAGTCCACGGTGGCCTGGGCATCTTTGAGAAGGCACAGAGCGCGAAACAAGAGAGCAGAGGAGGTCACACCATCGGCATCGTAGTCACCATAGACAGTGATATGTTCACATTGAGCAAGGGCACGTTGAATCCGTTCAACGGCTCTGGGCATATCAATGAGAGTAAAGGGATCGGGAGTCTCCTCATAACGAGCATTCAGGAAGCGGTTCATGGCGGCAGATTCAGTCATGCCACGATTATGCAGCAGTTGAGCAAGCAAAGGTTCAATGCCGGACTGCGCATAGGCATGGAAATCTTCCCTGGAGAGTTCTGGATAGACACTCCATTCTTTTGCTGAAGATGCTTGCTCCATGACTTTGTCCTTTTGCTGAATTGGATGTAGGGGCGCAATTCATTGCGCCCCTACATGCTCGTTTCGCTCAATCTGGCAATAACCGCATAAACACCTCGTTGCCGAGTAGACGGCCACGCTTGCTTAGGCGCAACCATTCGCCGTCGTATTCCAGAAGGCCAGCCTCTTCTACTATATGTAGGCGGTCACCGACGAAAGAGGTGAAGGGCTGGGCGAAACGCTGCTCAAAGGTTGGCAGATGCAAGCCCTGAGCGGTGCGCAAGGCCAGGAAGGCGGTCTCTGACATTTCCTGAGTCCGTTCGACTGTTTCGCTTTCGACTTCGGGACGCCGACCTGCTTTAAGCAGGCGAATGTAGGTCTGGGGATCACGCTCGTTAGAAAAGCGTCGCTGTTCAAAGAAAGAATAGGCACCCGCTCCCATGCCGAGATAAGGGAGGTTGTGCCAGTAAGTCAGGTTATGACGCGATTGATGACTGGGCAGCGACCAGTTCGAGATTTCGTAGTTCTGATAACCAGCCGCCTGTAAGCACTCATCGGCATATTCATACATGTCGGCACAGAGATCTTCATCACCAGGGGTGATACGGCCCTCGTCTACCCAGGTATAAAAAGGAGTACCTTCTTCGATGATTAACGAATAGAGCGAGAGATGTTCGGGGTGGAGGTCAAGGGCCCGGTCAAGCGTTTCACGCCAGTGCTGCATCGTCTGTCCAGGAAGGCCGAACATAAAATCGAGGTTGAGCGAGGTGAAACCAGCCGCTCGTGCGTAATGCACAGCTTGCGTGATCTCTTGAGGCGAGTGAATGCGCCCCAGCGTCTTCAGTAGTTCAGCATCGAAGCTTTGCGCCCCCATGCTCAGGCGATTGATGCCTGCCTCACGTAAACCCACCAGTTGGCCCTCTGTCAGTGTGCCAGGATTAGCCTCCAGGGTGATCTCAGCCCCCTCATCGACGGCAAAAGAGGCGCGACAGGCGTCGATCAGGCGCCAGACCTGATGTACGCTGAGTAAGCTGGGTGTACCACCGCCGAAAAAGAGTGTGCGTGATCGGCGCGGTTTACCATCTGGCAGCCGCGCAAGTTCACCCATCAGCGTAATTTCATCAAGCAAGGCTCGCACATATGGTTCCCGCAAGGGAAGAAGGCCAGCATAGGTGTTGAAATCGCAATAGTGGCAGCGCGTATGGCAAAAGGGAATGTGCAGGTAAAGAGCTGTCGTCTCTAACAACTGCTGAATTGTTTCCGTCTGTGTTTGAGTTGTAGGAAGTCTATTCTGTTGAGTAACAGCCGAAAGAGCCATGAAAAAAAGAATGTCCTTTGTAGGGACGTCATTGATCGCGTCCACGGGGCGAGGTAGGGGTTCCACCTCCCGTGGGGCGCGATCAGTTATGTCTCTACCATGCTATATGAATAGGTTTGTGCAGTGACACAGGTGCGGTTCATTGTTTTGCAAAGCATGATGACCGCAAGGGTCATCACTACTATATAACGGCTCTGCAGGCTGATGCAGTCGTGTATAGTAGTGATGACCCTTGCGGTCATCATGCTCACCACGCACTCTGCAAAAAAGTGAACCGCACCCCAGTGACACCATAGTGTCATGTTGCAATTAACCGCCACTTGGGACACCTGGAACTCCTCCTGGAGCACCGCTAGGATTGCTACTAGGAGCACTGGCTGGCAGGTCTGGCGGCATATTCGAGGAGTCAAGCAGCATCGTCTGGTTGACATCGGTTATTTTAGTCGTGGATAGAGCATGTTGCTGATCTAACCAGTTCGATAATGCGTTTGTCTTCAGTTGTTGCAGCGTCGTCGAATCAACCGCACGCGAGGGATCGATACCCATAACCTGGACAATGTGAAATGCGCCATTCTCGTTCAAGATAGGGCTAAGTTCATCCAGTCTGCGCGAAGGATCGAACATCCAGTTTTCCACGACAGCAGCACCATAGGTCTGGGCGTATTGGCCGCGTGCCATCCAGCCGAGATCGCCGCCCTTGCTGCTGGTACCCGTATCCGCTGAATTGGCTTTGGCAAGCTTACCGAAATCTCCACCATGCTTGAGCTGATCGAGTATCTTCTGGGCATGCGCCTTGGTATCAATGGTCATAGTACGTGCCAGCACCTGATACGCTGGCGATACGGCCAGCGAGGCAAGATAGCTTTGCATATTCTCACGACGCAGCTTGATAGTCACCATAGCATGCATATCATCATCACTGACTCTATCACGCCTTAGAAAAGCGTTGTAGCCGCTCTGCGGCACGTTCGCCTTGAAATCATTCAAAGCACGGTTGACTGCATCTTGCGAAGGATTGATACGCGACTGAACGCCACTGTCCTGATTAATAAGCCATTCGCGAATAAGCTCATCATCCTGTAACCAGGTAATGCTATCATTGGCTACCTGTGGCTGGTTGTAGTTCGTTTGAGCCTGGGCAATGGTAGTCTGAGTCAGCGTGGTGTATTGCTGGTTCAAGGCTGCCAGTTTGGCCTGCTGAGTGTTTAGCTGCGTTTTGGCATCTGTCAGTTGCTTTTCCAATGCTGTGCGTTTCGCACTAGGACCAGCGGGTAGAGCCTTGACTTGATTGTTCAGGCTCGTAATTTGGTTGTTGGTATTAATAACGGTCTGCTGCTGCTCTGCAACCTGTTTGCGCAGGCTGTCACGTTGCGCGGTGAGGCCATGAGGGCCATTGAGATTATTCTGAGCCAGCTCTGCCTGGAAGGCCACCATCTTACGGAAAAGCGACTGTGGTATCCCATGCCCATTCACGCTGGTAATCGCTAAGCCCGGAGTGATGATGTTGATATTAATCCAGAAACCAGCCAGGACGACAACGATGAGTACAAAAAGGCTGGTCGCGGTAATCCAGGTGGCACGACGCTGGAGCTGCACTTTCTGGTTATGCGAGAGATGGCCTCCCCAGCCAAATATCAACGGCTTACCATCGCGTTTCCCCTCGAAACGTGCCGTCTGTTTCACATATTTGCGCGATTTATTGGGACGCGTTTGCCGTGGGTTTGGTGGCCGACGAGCGGTTGAACTCTTCATATAACTACTGCTTTCTCCTGCTAGAACACGATGGCTGATGTCAACACACTGATGAGATGAATACATGCACTTTTGAGAAAAGCACATATATTCATCTCGCAATCTACACTGTTCTAACCCTTATACATGCATGCCACGCATATGCTCGGCAGTGTAGGGAAGCAGTGCCATATAGCGAGCCTCTTTGAGAGCAACACTCAAGCGACGCTGGTGTTTGGCGCAGGTCCCTGTCTTACGACGAGGCTCGATCTTGCCACGATCAGAGATGTAGCGTTTCATGAAACGGCTGGCATCTTTGTAGTCTATCTCGCGTACATGATCATGGCAAAACTGACATATTTTGCGGCGAGAGGGGCGTTCGCCGCGTCCCATATCACGTCGCTCCCGACGTGGGGTCAATATTTAGAAGGGGTGATCTCCTAAATCTCCAAGAGGGTCTTCCTCGCCACGTCCTCCTAAGAAGCTATCACTACTCCCACTCGAAGCCGGCTTAGGCGTAAGCATCTGTACGTCATTGACGATAACGTCGAATGCAGAGCGTTCAATACCATTTTTATCAGTAAATTTACGCTGTGACACACGGCCCTCAATATACACTTTCGAGCCTTTATGCAGGTACTGGTTGCACGTCTCTGCGAGCTTGTCCCAAGCCACAATGTTAAACCACTCGGTCTCTTCCTGCCGCTCGCCAGTACTTGATTTCCTATTACGGCTAACAGCCAATGAGAACTTTGTAACTGCTGTGCCACTGGGAGTGTAATTCATCTCCGGATCTCTTCCGAGGTTGCCAATAAGCATGATTTTGTTAAGCATGATTTCAAAATCCTTTCGACATGATACTGATGTCCTCAGCTCTTTTGCAGGGATGCGACGAATGACCCAGACTAATTAAATTGACTAAACTTCGCTATCTTCTTCTTCGATAGCAGGCGGAGCCTCCTCAATGTCCTCGATAGCAGATGGGACATCTTCCAATTCTTCGGCAGAGAGGGCAACTGGGATTTCGCCTTCCTGTTGGACAGGTGACACCATCTCATCTTGCACTTCTGCTGGCTGCGTAGCCGGGGCAGCTGCCGCTGCGGCACGTGCCTCGCGCTCCTTCTGCACCGTCTTGGGATCGCGCCTCTTGATCATATAGCGAAGAACGTCCTCAGAAACCTTGAGTGTGCGGTCGAGTTCAATCACGGTCTCAGGGGCCAGAATCATATCGATGAATACATAAAAGCCGTCGCGGTTGTGCTGAATGGGGTACGCCAGACGACGACGTCCCCACTGGTTGACCCTGACAATCTGGCCGCTATGATTAGTGACGACCTGTTCGACACGGTCGAGAACGACTCGTGTCTGCTCTTCATTGACTTCGGGCTGGAGTATGAAAGCAAGTTCATAATCTCGCGTCACGAAGCCACCTCCTTCCTCTGGGTATGCACCTGGTCAGATTTACTATCGTAGGGGTAGGGCTTACCCCTACCCGCCTCGGACAACTGCCAGGGCAGGTGATGCATCGACAAGTGGTCGATGCCATAATAATAAACAGATGCCGTCACAAGTTGTGCGGCCTTAGCGTGTATTGTCTTCACTCCCACGATACTTACGGGGAAAGGTTGCCCAAAACACCCCGCTATTATAGCATTCTTCGCTATTTCTGACAATAGAGCTAAGGTTCCTAACTCCAATATCCTATTCTTTTTATATCTGAGAAAA
>WNGQ01010541.1_pt1 | contig 11754 bp, 11 predicted proteins | sample 5407661 | NCBI WGS metagenome assembly WNGQ01 (sample SAMN13153382, study PRJNA577476) | soil metagenome | isolation source: 60 cm soil or saprolite under Garry oak tree replicate 2 | place: USA:California | collected 2016-06-15
ACTGAACCCTGTTGGCACAGCTCCTGGAGTAAAGATGCAACAGTCAAGCACAACCCTGTTCTCACTACCGGGTGTGCCTTCCGAAATGATGGCGATATTCCGCGCCAGCATAATTCCCTACTTAGAATCATTCCATACGACTCGCCCGAAGGAGGTAGAAATCAGGATTACCGGGATCATTGAGTCGACGCTTGCACCAGTTCTTGATCGGGCGCGCAAGATCTATCCAAAATTATACTTCAAGTCTCATCCTAGAGGGAGAGAAACGGGAATCAGGCCTTTGATCCTTCTCCATATCTACAATATCGAACCTGGAGCAGAGAAAGAAATCTCTGAGGCGTCAGCTCGCATAATGCTTCAATTGGCTGGAATCCGAGCCCGATCAAGTCTCATCATGAAGAAATGATCCCCAATTTCGCCCGTAAACTTGTAATTGTGGAATGAGTTAGCTAATGGCTATCCTGTCAGGACAACGTTTCATTATCGGTGAACGATGCCGAACTTCCTTGTCCTTCAATTCAATAGCCTTCGGTTCCTAGCTCATTTTTCAGGATCTTGTCTTGGGGTCATCTTTGATTGGAATCTATAGCTTCAGAGTTTTCTTCAGCTCTGCCCAAGTCATGGCTAGGTCCTCATCAAGAAACTCTCGTGCAACGCGATCCTCAGTGACTAGAGGAATCCCTTGGACTGTAGCCGTTGCGAAGATAAAACAGTCGAAGGGGTCGTTGTGTTTTTGCCGGATCTTGAAGGCTTCTTCTATTATTTCGTGGTCCTTGTGGTCGATTCTTGTCAGCCAGTCACCTCTTACTACAAAGAGTAGGCCTAGTTTGGCCTCTTCCTTGCCTTTGTCATCCTTCAACTTCTCCGCTATCCGATAGGCTTTGATGAAGGCTTCGAAGGGGGAGAGGTCCGAGATGCAGAGTGTCGTTCCCTTCTCAACCAACCGGCTCAGGGTTGCCTGGATCGAAGAGGAGGAGTCCACGCCAACATCTATGCCGAAGACGGGCAACATGTAGGTCGTGTCGAGAAGGATACTTCTGGTGGATGACAATTCGTCGTGCAAGACTTATATTTTCGGATGAATAAACATTATTCCGGTGAGAGAGACGGCAGCGAAGGCATCAGGGCGCGTGGGGCAGAAAGGAGAGTTGTTTCCTCCAAAGGAGGTACGGGAGGAGGCAGGTCTTAAGCCAGGTGACCAGGTGCTCTACAAAGCAGACCACGGCCGAATAGAGGTTGTCAAGATACCAGGGCTCCGCGAAGCATTCTCGCGGAGAAAGACGGCTAAGATTACGTTCGAAGAATTCGAAAGCATGACAGGCGAAGCGCTGGGCAAACAAGATTGAGGCGCCTATAAACAATCGATCTTGCCCTAGCAGACAGCGTAATTCGCGTATCGTCCTCCATCAGCGAGCACGATACAAACCTCTAGCCAAACCCCGAAAGCTTGCTTGCAAAGTCTAGCCGGTGTTTCCGACAGCTTACTCGGTGGCGACTTGGACGAGGTCTTCTGGCTGTCTATTGTTAGTCTGAGACAGGTTCATGATTCCGCCCGTCAGACTCTGGGCTACGACTCCGTTCTTTGCCAACACCTCGGCTACACGTAAAGATGTGCCTCCTGCCATGCAGACTAGCAGTGTCTTTGACTTATCTTTCGGCAGAAGAGCGTTGATTCCGGCTGGAATCCTCTCGGTTGTTATCAGCGACTGAACGTCTCGCGCTGTGGCAACCTTCACCTTGTCCTCGTCACAGCCCAACGCCTCCGCGACCAGCTTGACCCCTTCCTCTCTCGGAACAAACATCGCGTGGGTCCAGAGAACCTCCCCATAGCCTTGCTGCTTGGAGTTCGCTTCTTGCACGTTGACCTCCAGTGAGTCTGAGGTCTCAACTGGTACCTCAAGATCGGCTAGGTATTTCTGCAGTCCATCAGCGATCATCACTACGAAATTGCTGCCCGCACCGTAGTTGATCATCTGCAAGGCTGAGTAGAGCGCTAGTGCGCAGCTCTCGCCGATGCCATAGCCTCTGCCTGCAAAGAATCGCAAGAGTCGTCTAGCTGCCTCGAAGTCTACCTCGTGTTCGCCGCCGTATAGCTCGGGCTGGTAGAATCTCAGACCGACAGCCTTGTCTCTCGTTCTTATACCCGCAACATCCTGGTTGGCCAGCGGGAACACTACGTGCACGGGTTTCTGTCCGTACTTGGCTTGTGCATATTTCGCGAGCCCTGCTGAGGTCCCTCCTGTTCCGAAGGCAGTGATTATTCTAAAGTCTCCGAGCGAGTAGCCGTGAGCCTTGAGTTGCTGGTCGATCTCCGGCGCGGTGGTTGTCTCATGGGACCGAACGTTTAGTTCGTTATCATACTGTTCTGGACAGAATCCATTGTAGATTTTGGCGAGTAGTTTAGCGAGGCTGATCACGTCCTGTTTTGCGAGCAGCGCCTCCACGTCTCCTCGATTCTTGTCGAGGACTGACGTGTCAAGGCCAAGTTGTGCGAGCTGTTCTCGGACATTCGCTGCTGCGGCTTTCGCGACTACTAGATTCTGGTCTATCTTGAGTCCTGGTGCTGGGCATATATCAACATCGAGGTTGACAGATCTCACTCCTTCATTCTTGAGTTCGTCCAAAACCCCGCCTTGGAGCTTCCTCGAGACGAGAACGATGACTTCTAGCCCGAGGTCTCTCAGCATGCCGAGGGCTAGGCCGAAGTTTCCGGAGGTTGCTTCGAAGATCTTCTGGCCGGACCTAAGTTTACCAGTGATTATCGCGTCTCTGACTATCTCTACCGCGGGTCGGACCTTAACGGAGCCGCCGAAGATTTGAGAGTCCAGTTTACCGAAGACTCTGACCCGCTTCGAGTCTATTCTGATTCCATACTCTGCCTTGGCGCATTCGGATAGAGCGTCCGTTAAGTCAACTAGGGGAGTTGGATTCGCAACTACTCCAGTCTTGTCTCCTCCAGCGACATGAGGGGTCCGATTCAAGATCTCAGAATCAAATTTTCCAAGGAGATCTTTATCGACTTGCCGTGGGACAGAACTATGCTGCAACGATTGTCCACAGCGTTAGGGACAGGGCTTTATATAACGTATGTCATGTTGGGACCCTATGACCGGGACTTACACGGCACCCAACATCCCAACCAGCCAGATTACGGGTGAGATCGTCCGCGACGAGCTCCTGAGATGCTTTGAGAGCGCGAACAAGGAATTCTTTACTCTACTAAATCAGCCCGTCACTGATGAGGCGTTGAAGACACAGGTCAAACAGTTCGTTGAAGGAGTATTCCAGAGCTGCGGCGTCAGCTACACCGAGATGATGAAGCTCGTCGACAGACTTCCTGAGAAGGAAGCCTACGTCCCAGTTACACGAATAACCTGATTAATTAATACCGGCTCTCGCCACCGTGGACGAGAAGCGCTTTGACGGTTGCGAAGGACCCTGGTTGGATGGTTAATCCAGTGCTTTTCATCATCGTAGTCGGACTCACTGTTCTGTTCGTCGCTGCGATTCTCTACCAGATCCTCGGCGTTCGCTAGTAGCGATTCAGGTTTTGTAAGGTCTTCGTTTGAGAAGGAATAAACTTCCAACTGCAAGAATTCGGTTGATTTTCTTTCACTCTTCCGTATCATGTTTTTGCCCCACACGGAAATCTAAAGGCGACCCTGAGAACGTCCTTCCTCCTCCTAACTCGTCGCTGAAGAATCCATTCCACTGCCCGGAAGAGTTAGTATCCAAATATTGCAGCGCAGCCAGCGCTTGCTGCCGGCCGGATACTCGGAACTAACTTGATCGGTTAGTATGAATCCGAGCTTTCTACAGATGGCATTAGATTGATGATTCTCAACCGAAGGAAATGCGAAGACGAATTTATGACTCTCAAGCTTGGTAACCAACTCTATAACCAGTCTAGTCCCCGCAGTCGCGATTCCACGCGCTTGAAATTCGGGTAGCACGAACCATCCCATCTCCCACCCAGTCTTGCCTTTCCATTCGCTTTCCCAATATCCAACATTACCAGCCGGGGCATTAAGAGGGCCTGCCAAGATCGTGAACTGGCATCCAGCGTGCGGGTCCGCAGACATCGCAAGGAATTTGTTGTGACGCTTCCGGATTTGTTCTATACTTTCCGGCCCGTTCAAATGCACCATTTGACTTGGGTCTCCGAGTGTCCTCTCCAACAGCCAGAGGTCTCCTTCAGCATACGGTCGGATTGAAACATCGGTGTCAGCGTTCATCGTTGTCCTATGCAGGTAGCGTCTTGCTGAATTTTCGCTATTAAGGGGCTTGCTATGTCGGAAGGGAAAGAGGATCTTAGAGCATCTTCAGTCCCTTTTGCTCTCCAGCCGAGGCCGAACTAAGGAACCTTCAGACCTTCTAGTTCCAGAACTGGGTCTTCGAGAGGCTTCATGTTCGATGAACCACGAAAGGTTGGCGACTTCGGGACAGATGGATGGTGGAACTGGACGTGCCTGGCCAAGGCAAGCAATCCCATGATATAGGAAGGAGCGCGGTGGATAACTTCGAGACTGCCATCCAGCGTCAGGAGAAAGGATAGAGGGGTATTCGTCGCCTTCAACTTCGGAAGAGGGGCGCACGAAAAGGTCGCACGAGGTAAGAACGAGATTTGGACATCAGACTGAAGACCGTTGCTAGGATTCTGAACGAGATCTGACCAACAACCGAGATTTTACCCCCTCAAGCGGAATGCCTCTCAACCGAAGACTTTACGGAACCGCGATTCATAACTAATTAGTAATCCCGGTACATTCTGATTCTAAACCTTGGAACAGGCGACAGCTCAGCTACATACGCCGCGCTCGGTGAGACTCGAGCGGATTGTCGACGAGACTCCTTCCATTCGCTCATTCTGGTTTAGCGATGTAAGCCTGCACAAGGCTCATCCTGGACAGTTCGCCATGGTCTGGGTCCCGGGTGTCGATGAGGTGCCTATGAGCGTTCTTGCAATCCATGGCAGGAACGAAGCGGGTGTTGTTATCAAGAAAGGTGGCCCTGTCAGTACAGCTCTTTGGGAGAAAAAGCCGGGCGACTTGTTCTGGGTCCGGGGACCCTATGGACACCCCTACAGCGTTGGACACCATCACAAACTCTTGGTTGTCGGGGGCGGAACAGGCCTCGTCCCTTTGCTGTCTCTCCTAGTTCACTTTCGCGGCCGCGACGTTACCCTAATCACAGGAGCGCGGACCGCCAGCGAGCTCCTCTTCAAAGACTGGCTGATAGCCGACAGCAAAGAACACCAATTCAAACTTATTTTCGCAACTGACGACGGATCATACGGGGAGAAGAACCAGGTCCCTAAGGTCGCCGAGACCGTTCTGAAGAACGGACATTTCGACGCGATCTACACTTGTGGACCCGAGCCGATGATGAAGAAGATCTATGACCTCGCAATGGAAACCCGCTGCCACATCCAGGTAAGCTTGGAAAGGGTGTTCAAGTGCGGCGTCGGAATATGCGCCGCCTGCGTGATCGGACCCTATTTGGTCTGCCACGACGGACCTGTATTCTCGGAGGCGGAACTTAGCGGCATGCCAGAATTCGGACACATGAGACGCGACCTCTCGGGCAAGAGGGTCCCGCTGAACGCAGGCCATTGATTCAGACTTGGTCTAGCTTACGCATCCGAAGAACGAAGCGTTAATTAGAACGGTCGGCTTTTTCATCAATATCGCTTAGGGGATAGAGACTCTTTCCAACTCACGGCTCGCTGACTAAGGCAGGCAAAGTTAGACAGCAGACTCCTAAAATTGTGGGTCTAGACAAGCCCGGGCTTTCACCGCGTGAACGGGTCCGTAGGAATGCGCAGAAGAGATTTGTTCTAGGCAGAAAACCTGGCCAGAACTACATCAGAGTTTAAGCATCAGACGGTCCGATTTTTCCATTCAGACGCAAGCATGCTATAGCGCACGGTATCGACAAAGTGGTCGTAGATGCGCTCTCTCTGCCGAGACACTCCCTCATGCTTGAACCCCAATCTCTCTGGCACCATACGACACCTCGTGTTCTCGTATGCGCAAGATATCTCTACACGGTTTAGGCCAAGCTCATCAAATGCGAGATCGACAAGTGCGCTACATGTTCTTGTCATGATCCCTTTTCCCTCGAAGGATTTGCCCAGCCAGAAACCGATCAATGCAGCTCGGTTGTCCCAGTCGATATAGTCGTAGGTTACGACGCCCGCTAGTGATTCTCCCAACCAGATCCCCATCAGGAGACGCGTCTTTCCAGCATGGTTTTCTCGATTTCTCCGGATGAATTGGTTTGCAGCATTGACGGATCGATAGTCGTCAACGAACGGGAGCCATTGTCGAAGATGAGTTCTGTTGGAGTCCACGAGTTTGAACAGTTTGGGCGCTTGTGTCAGTTCCAACAACTTGAGCTCGAGATCATGATCAATCGTTAGCGGAAACAGATCTTCAAGCGCTTCGACGGAGTGAAAGTCTCGTCGCTCTTTGGCATGCTTGAGAGAGTGATCGAGTTTAGGCAACAAGCATCTATCCGACTCTGACCAACTTAATAGCCTAGATTTGATGCGATGTCCGACTGACTATAACTCGCTGGTTGGTCCAGGTATCCTTGTCCTTGACGATCGATGTTTTGCTCGGCATCCAATCACTCTTCATCTTCCTGTTTGCTGGCTACGAGTATCGTACCTTGATGCACTTCCCGAGCCTTCCGAACCAGACTGGGACCGCCAGCAGCTTCCCTTCAGTTTCCATAATCTTGCCGGTCAGAAACCAGGCCAGAACCGTTAGTGAGTGTGTCAGGTCTTTGGTTGGTCTTGAGTACCCCCACAAGGAGATTATTGTTGTGGACGGCGGTTCAACCGACGGGACCCGGGAGCTCGTTCAGAAGTTCGCCCATGAGATTACGCTAGTTGACGAGCAGCCCCTGCCAGAAGGCTGGGTAGGAAAGAACTGGGCATGCCATCTTGGCTACAAGAAATCGAGAGGCGAGCTGCTCCTATTCACCGATGGTGATTCCGTTCACACAACAGACAGCCTGGCAAGATCCGTTAGCTACCTTCAGTCTGAGAACGCGGATCTTGTTACACTTGCCCCTGGAACGATCCTGAGGAGCTTTTGGGAGAGGCTCCTGCAGCCGCCAATCTTCCTTCTGATCATGATTCTAGTAGGCGGAAAATTGGTTAATGATGATCATCGACAAAACGCGATTGGAAATGGACAGTACATGCTCTTTCGTCGAGAGTCCTACGACAAGATTGGGGGACACTATGCCGTTCGTGACAAGATTATCGAGGACTATTCCCTAGGCAGATTGTTGAAGAGAGCAGGGATGCGGCTCCGGTTCGTAACCGCCCCCGATGCCCTAGGAGTCAGAATGTACGCCAGCCTAGGTGAGATCTGGCGGGGCTGGAGGAAGAACTTCTACACGGTGTCAGAGAAGCACATGCTACCCAGAGCGGTCACTCGAATCCTCCTAATGTTCACGTTCCTCGTACTTCCATTCGTTATCCTCGGCTACGGTCTGGTCCTAGCGACTGCTACTCCGCTCAACGCGTACCTGATCGCCGGACTCTTCATGTCCGGACTGTTGTGGCTAGGCATTGTCATGCTAGACAATTCCATCGGAGTAAGCTCCCTCTACGCGCTCATGTTCCCAGTTGCCATCTTAGTCTACATACTCATCGGAATCGACTCTACTGTTCGCGGGTCGCTTGGCTACGGGTTCTCGTGGAAAGGACGTGTATATGGGAAGCCGATAGAAAGACAGTTAGAGCCCAGCCCAGTCTAACAAACGCAGATTCCAAGGCGTCCCACACATGAGCCAGGTTGTCGAACAAATCTCAACCGAGATTCTCGAACGGCTCCTAGCTCTCGAGAACCCGTCCAAAGATGATGTGAACAAGGTCAAGATCGAGGTCTGCAGAAAGTACAAGTCACCCTTCGTCCCACCCAACTCAAGCATCCTCGAACTCTTATCCAATGAACTCCGACCCAGACTCCAACCCGTCCTAACCGACAAACAGGTACGCGGCATCAGCGGCGTAACCACCGTGGCAGTGATGCCCAAGCCCTACGGTTGCCCACACGGAAAGTGCACCTATTGCCCTGGAGGTCCCGACGTAGGCGTCCCGCGCGCCTACACCGGAAAAGAGCCCGCAGTCATGAGGGCTCTCGAATCACAGTACGACCCCTTCCTGCAAGTGAAGAGTCGACTGTCGCAGCTACGGCGCATGGGCCACTTCGTCGACAAAGTCGAGCTGATCCTGATCGGAGGCACGTTTCCGTTCATGCCTCGCTTGTATCAGGAAGAATTCGTCAAGAGATGCCTGGACGCTCTCAATGACCAGGAGTCAGGATCGCTTGATGAAGCCAAGCAAATTGCTGAGAAGGCTCAGGTCAAGAATGTCGGAGTTACGGTCGAGACTCGGCCCGACTGGTCTCGGAGAGACCACGTAGACCACATGCTGTCTATGGGCGTTACCCGCGTCGAGATAGGTGTCCAGACCCTCTACGATGATGTGTACGACAAGATTCATCGCGATCATTCAGTGGCAGATGTTGTCGAGGCTACGAAGACCCTGAAGGAGTCAGGTCTCAAAGTAGGATATCATATGATGCTGGGTCTTCCTGGCTGCGACGAGACGCGAGATCTGGAGGCGTTTCGAAGGATTTTCGAAAGCTCAGATTTCAAACCAGACATGCTGAAGATCTATCCATGTCTCGTCACACCTGGAACCAAGCTGTATGAACAATGGCAAACGGGAGAGTACAAGCCCTACTCGACACCGCAAGCCGCTCGTCTAATCGCCGAGATCAAACGGTTCATCCCTCCATGGGTGAGGGTAATGAGGATCCAACGAGAGATTCCTGTTGATGGAATCGCGGATGGAGTGAAGAATGGAAACCTTCGCCAACTGGTCCAAGAAGAACTGTGTCGTCAAGGAGTCAAGTGTCGTTGCATAAGGTGCCGGGAGGTCGGACAGCACATCATGAGAAACGGCTCGAACCCTAGAATCGATGATGTCACCATCCAACAAATGGCGTACGAAGGGTCAGGAGGCACTGAAGTCTTTCTTTCATTCGAGGACCCGGCCCAAAGTCTACTAGTTGGATATGTTCGGCTACGGATCCCGGGCGACGAATCTCATCGTCCCGAAATCAAGGACAAGAATGCCGCGATTATTCGAGAACTGCACGTCTTCGGTCAAACTGTTCCAGTCGGCGCAAGATCAGAATTGGCGTTTCAGCACAAGGGCTACGGATCTAGGCTTGTAGTTGAGGCTGAGCGCGTAGCGTCCGAGGAGTATGACAGGACCAAGATGGTTGTGATAAGCGCTATTGGGACTAAGAATTACTACTCACGTTTCAACTATCAACACGATGGACCCTACGTATCAAAATCATTGACGTAGAAAAGCCGCTACTGGATACAAGCGAGGTAAAATCAAACCATGTCAGCTTCCATACTCGAAGGATATCACGGAGAAATCCTACGCCGACTCAAGAACGCCAATGCCCAGATTGGCAGCATCGTTAGAATCACGACAAAATCAGATGAAGTCTTCGAAGGAACACTGTTCCCAAGGTCAGAATACACCGATCCGAACCACATAGTTCTCAAGCTCAAGAACGGATACAACATAGGAATCCACTACGAGAAGACGGAGAAGATAGCGGTCATAGGGGAAGGCCCGAAGCCGCACTTTACGAAACCACCTTCTCCACCGAAGAGTCCCGGATTACCCAGAGTAGCGATCATCAGCACAGGAGGGACCATAGCAAGCCGCGTCGACTACAGGACAGGAGCTGTCCAACCAGCGCTGACGGCGGCGGATCTTGCGAGTGTTGTGCCTGAACTTGCGTCAATTGCTGAGGTTGAAGCTCACATTCTGTTCAGTGAGCTAAGCGAGAACGTTACGCCCGCACAATGGACAACCCTCGCCGAGGACGTTGCCAAGAGGATCGGAGACGGGGTTGACGGAGTCGTTGTGAGTCAGGGAACTGATACTATGCATTACACCTCAGCGGCTCTCAGCTTCGCGTTACAAGACCTTCCCGTTCCTGTTATGCTCGTGGGAGCTCAAAGGTCTTCAGATCGGCCAAGCTCCGACGCAGCCTCCAATCTAACGGGAGCCGTCGCTCTGGCCGCCCGAGCTGATCTAGGAGCGGTGGGAGTAGCCATGCACCAAGACATGTCCGATCGCTACATAGTAGCCCACAGAGGTACCAGAGTACGAAAATGTCACACGAGCCGGCGGGACGCCTTCAAATCGATCGGATCAAATCCCTTGGCAAGATACGACCTCCAGACAGGTCAGATCGAACGATTCGAAGACTCTACCAGACGGGGGAAAGCCCGTAAACTTACCGTCGAGCCACACTTTGATCATCATGCATATCTGCTAAAATTCCATCCAGGCTTCAACCCCGAAATCATCACTTCTGTCGTTTCAAGCGGTGCACGCGGTCTAGTTCTAGAAGGCACGGGTCTTGGACATGTCTCGAAATATTGCTACGACGCCATCAAGAACGCATTGAGAGAGGGTGTCCCGGTTTTCATGACCTCCCAGACGATCTGGGGCAGAGTGGACATGAATGTGTACGTTACGGGGCGCGATCTTCTCAACATCGGTGTCACCCCCCTCGAGGACATGATCTCAGAAACCGCTCTCGTCAAACTAATGTGGGTCTTAGGCAAAACTCGGTCTCCAGAAAGAATTCGCGAACTCATGCTGCAAACTGTGGCAGGGGAGACTACGGAAAGGTCGCCGATAATGGAGGCCGTTTAATCGCCATTCGACTACTCAGCTATCGGCCTTAGGGTCGGCCTCGAGGTTCACAGGCAGCTCGACACTAGCAAGAAGCTGTTCTGTGATTGTCCAACAATCCTTTCCACCAAACCCCCGACGCTCACCCTCGACCGTAAACTTAGACCTACTCAAAGCGAACTGGGCCAGATAGATCCAGCCGTCCTCTTCGAATTCCACAAAGGCCGGACGATCAGATACGAAGCGGACCCGGAAACGACGGACCTAGTCGAGCTAGACGAAGAGCCACCGCACCGCCTCAACGAAGACGCGATCAATATCGCGCTAACGATCAGTGCATTGTTCAAAGCCCGTCCAATGGACGAGATTCATGTAATGCGAAAAGTCGTGATTGATGGCTCCAACACTACAGGATTTCAAAGGACCGCAATAATCGCCATGTCCGGAACACTCAAGGTCGACGAGAAGGACATCCCAATCCAGCAAATCACTCTTGAAGAGGATTCAGGACGAAAAACGGGAGAGAGCAAGAATACAGTAACGTTTCGACTCGATCGTCTCGGAGTTCCTCTGGTAGAAATCTCAACCGGGGCCGACATCAACCACCCTGGCGAAGCAAGCAGAGTGGCCTTTGAAATCGGTAAGATGCTCCGGGCCACAAAGAGTGTGAAGCGCGGTCTTGGAAGCATCAGACAAGACCTCAACATATCGATCACGAATGGTGCACTCATAGAGATCAAAGGCGTCCAGGAGCTCGAGCTAGTCGCCAAAGTTGTAGAATTGGAAGTACAGCGTCAAACGGCCCTACTACAGATTCGAGACGAGCTGCGAACGCGAAACCTCAAAGCCGCACAATTCAACGACAATTTTGACGACCTGACCGAGCAACTCGCGTCATCACAATCCAAGATTATCCAGTCGGCAGTGAAAAATGGTGGAGTCGTTCTCGGCACTTGTCTAGCTGGTTTCAAGGGTCTTCTCAAACGCGAGCTCATCCCAGG
>WNGQ01006068.1_pt1 | contig 11750 bp, 13 predicted proteins | sample 5407661 | NCBI WGS metagenome assembly WNGQ01 (sample SAMN13153382, study PRJNA577476) | soil metagenome | isolation source: 60 cm soil or saprolite under Garry oak tree replicate 2 | place: USA:California | collected 2016-06-15
CTCGGCCACGACGGGCTGCCCACCGCCACCAACCCCTACGCCAACGGTGACCTGCAGCACGCCTTCCGCATGCCGACCACCTGCCAGCTCGACGGCAAGCCCGCGCAGGACTGGCTAAACAGCCACCTCCAGTTCAACCACGGCCGCAATGACGGCTTCGTGCAATCGGGCAGCGGCCCGGTCTCGATGGGCTACTGGCAGCAGGCCGACCAGCCGTTCTACGACTCGCTGGCCCAGGTGTTCCCGCTCGCCGACCGGTACTTCTGCTCGGTGCTCGGCCAGACCTACCCCAACCGGCGCTACCTGATGGGGGCCACCTCCATCGGGCAGGTGGACGACACGCTGCCCAAGGAGAGCGACTACCCGGCCAACGGCACCATCTTCGACAAGCTGGACAAGGCCGGGATCTCCTGGCGCGACTACTACACCACGCTGCCGACGACGCTGCTGTACCCGCAGCTCTACATCAAGAACCACGGCACCAAGGTCATCCCGGTCGCGCAGTTCTTCACCGACGCGGCGGCGGGCAAGCTGCCCGGGTTCTGCATGGTCGAGCCGGACTACGGGAACCAGTCCGAGGAGAACCCGCAGAACATCGCGAGCGGGGAGCAGTTCGCCGCGCAGGTCGTCAACGCGGTGATGGCCGGCCCCGGGTGGCGGAAGACGCTGCTGATCTGGAACTACGACGAGCACGGCGGCTACTACGACCATGTGACGCCGCCGCCCGCGATCGCGCCCGACAACATCCCGCCGGCCGTGCCGGCCGGCCAGTCCGCCTACAACGGCTTCCGGCAGTACGGCTTCCGGGTGCCGTGCGTGCTGGTCTCGCCCTGGTCCCGGCCGCGGCATGTGTCGCACCGGCTGTTCGACCACACCAGCATCTGCGCGCTGGTGGAGGCCAAGTGGAACCTGCCGGCGCTGACCTACCGGGACGCCAACGCCAACAACATGCTGGACATGCTGGACCTGCGGCACCCCACGTTCCTGACCCCGCCGGCCCTGGCCCGGCCGCTGCTGGACATCGACCCGGGCGCGCTCGCCTGCAACGTCTCCGGGCCCGGCACCATCCCGCCGCCGGGTTCTGTGACGCCGCCGCACCATCACCACCGGCCGCACCCTCACTAGCATTGCCGCATGACGGGACGCGCGGAGCTTGGGCGGTTCGGGATCTGGCGCAGCGCGAGCCTGGTGACGCCGGAACTCGCCGCCGCCATCGAGCGGCTCGGCTTCGGCGTGCTGTGGCTCGGCAGCTCACCAGACGGGGACCTGGCCCAGGCGGAAGCCCTGCTGGACGCGACGGCCACGCTGACGCTGGCGACCAGCATCGTGAACATGTGGAAGGACCCGGCGGACCTGGTGGCGCGGTCGTATGCCCGCGTCCAGCGCCGCCATCCCGGCCGGTTCCTGCTGGGCGTGGGCGCGGGCCACCGCGAGGCCACGCAGCGATACGCCAGGCCGTATGAGACCCTGGCCCGCTACGTGGACGAGCTCGTGGCGGGCGGCGTCCCGGCGGACGGCCTGGTGCTGGCCGCCCTCGGCCCGCGGGTGCTCCGCCTCGCCGGGGACCGGACCGCGGGCGCCATCCCCTACCTGGTGCCGCCCGGGCACACCGCGCAGGCACGTGCCCTGCTCGGGCCGGGGCCGCTGCTCGCGCCGGAGCACAAGGTGGTGCTGGACTCCGACCCGGCCCGGGCCCGTGCGCTCGGCCGGGCCCGGGTGCGCACCCCCTACCTCGGGCTGGTCAACTACACGAGCAACCTGCGCCGCCTCGGCTGGAGCGAGGACGACCTGGCCGGCGGTGGCAGCGACGCGCTGATCGACGCGCTGGTCGCGCACGGCAGCCCGGCCGACATCGCCGGGCAGCTCGGCCGGCACCTGCAGGCCGGCGCGGATCACGTCTGCGTCCAGGTCATCACCGAGGAAGGTGCCGACCCGCTGCCCGCCTACCAGCGGCTGGCGCCGGCCCTGGGGCTATGAGATGACCTCGTTCGCGCCCATCCCGGGGCGGGCGGCCTGCCCGCTCGCCGCCGCCTGACCCGGACGCTGCTGTGGCTGTCAGCCGAGCGGGAACACGTGCCCGGCGGCCGCGGTGACCAGCACGGGCAGGCCGGCCAGCAGGAGCGTCACGGCGGCCAGCGCCAGGCCGTAGCGGGCATGGCGGCCGCGCCTTGGCGGGTCCAGCAGCCGGTGCACCCGGGCGCTGGCCGGGCCTCCCGTGGCCGCGAGGGCGGCGGCCGGTACGGCCGTGCCGGTGCCCATCGCCAGCAGGGCCGCGACGAGGGCGGGCCGGCCGGCCCGGCGGGCCGCCGCGTCGTCGGCGCACATCTCGGCCAGCCGGGCCACCTCGGCGGGCCCCCGGGTGAACACCGGCACGCCGGGGAAGCTGGCGGCCAGCCCCCGGGTGAGCGAGATAAGCAGGTGATGGCGGCCGGCCAGGTGCGCCCGCTCGTGCGCGAGCACGGCACCGAGCTGGGCCGGGCCGAGCACCGCCAGGGCCCCGCTGGTGAGCACGATGGCAGCGGGCCGGCCGGGCACGCAGTAGGCGGCCGGCTGCGGGGCGTCGAGCACCACCGTGGCCCTGCCCCCCGCCCGCCTCCCCATTCCCCCTTCACTGTCCCCCTTCACCGGCAGCCACCGGCCGGTGATCCTGGCCGCTTCCGCGTGCGCCCGGGTGCGCTGCCGGGCCCGCCGCACGCCGCGGCCGTACCGCCACGCCAGCACGGCCGCGGTCAGCATGGCCGCGAGCGCGGCGCCGCCCAGCGGCACCTCGAAGGCCGCGCTCCGGTACACCACCGGGGTGCACGCCCGCCCCGCCATCGACTGGCACACCGCCTGGGCCAGCCGGGGCAGGCCCGCGGCCGCCGCACCGGCCAGCAGCGCCACCGCCGCCCCGGCGCTGGCCAGCACGCTGGCCATGGCGGTCAGCCAGGCACCCAGCCCGAGCCGGGCGCTGATCCCGTGCCTGGTGAGCCGGGCCAGCAGGGCCGGCACCGCCCACGCCGCGGCCACCGCGTAGCCGAAGACCAGCAGCGCCGCGCTCATGTCACCGCCTCTCCCGCGGGACGCCGTGCCCGCCGGTCAGCCGGCGCACCACGGTGCGCAGCACCTCGGACTCCTCGCCGCCCATCTGGGCGACGAAATGGCTGAGCACCGCCTCGGTATCCCCGCCGCCGGCCAGCGCCTCACGCATCAGCCGCGCGCTGTACTCCTCGCGGCTGGCGGTCGCGGTGTACCGGTAGGCCTTGCCGTCCTTGACCCGGTGGAGCCAGCCCTTCCGGTGCAGGTTGTCCATCGTGCTCATCACCGTGGTGTACGCGATGGCCCGCTCCCGGCGCAGCTCGTCGAACAACTCGCGCACGGTCACCGGGCTGTCGTGATCCCACACCATGTGCATGATCACCGACTCCAGGTCGCCGAACCCGCGCATGCCGCCTCCCGCGCCGCGACAGCCAGCTTAGGTGCACCGCCGCCGCTCTCCGGTTACTCCAAGGGCCATGCTACTGTCTACGTACGTAGACAGTAGATAGCGGGTCCCGCGCTCGCGGCCGCGCGGCACCCGGCCCACCGGCAGGTGGCCCGACCAATGGAACGGTGCGGTGTCCAAAGGAAGCAGGAACAGGCAGCAGCAGGCGCGCGAGAAGATCGCGCAGGCCAGGGCGGCCGAGGCACGCCGCCGCCGGCAGCGGCGCTGGCTGGCCATGGGCGGCGGGGCCGTGATCGTGGCCGCCGCGGCCGTCGGCATCGCGCTGGCGGTGACCTCCGGTGGCCCGGGCGGTGCTGCCCCGCCCGGCGGCGGGTCGCCGTCGCTGAAGCTCGCCGCGCTGAGCACGCTGGGCACGCTCAAGCCGGCCCCGGCCCCCGGCCCGACCGGGCCCGAGGGCGTGCCGGTCCCCGGTGCCCCGCCGCTGACCGGCACCGCCACGAAGGCGGCCGGCCAGAAGGTGGATGGCATCGGCTGCGACACCAGCGAGCAGACCGTGTTCCACATCCATGCGCACCTGACCCTTTTGGTGAACGGCTCGGCCCGGCAGGTGCCGGCCGGCATCGGGATACCGGGCGCCACCGGCCAGAGCACCCCCCAGGGCCCCTTCATCAGCAACGGGAAGTGCTTCTACTGGCTGCACACGCACGCCGCCGACGGCATCGTGCACATCGAGTCGCCGGTCCACCGCACCTACACGCTGGGCAACTTCTTCGACGAGTGGGGCCAGCCGCTCGGCCCGGGTCAGGCCGGGCCGGCCAAGGGGCATGTGACGGCCATCTACAACGGCAAGCTGTACCAGGGCAACCCGCGTGACATCCCGCTCAACGCACATGCCCAGATCCAGCTGGAGGTCGGCACTCCCCTGGTGGCGCCGGAGTCGATCACCTGGCCCGGCGGCCTCTAAGGCGGGGCTGGGCAGGGCCGGTAGCCACGTAGGCTGGGCGGATGCTCCGGGGGATACCGCCACGGCGAGGGCTGCTGCTGCGCCCCGCGCTGCGCCGCCCGGCCGCCCTGGTGCTGGCCGGGTGCGTGGCGGTGACGGCGCTTCTCGCGCTCACGGTCAGCCGCCAGGCACGCCCCGACGCGCTGGACGCCGCCGTGGACGCCCGGATCCGGGCGGGCCTCGGCGGGTATCAGGGGCCGCTGCACCTGGTGGCCGGCCTGGGCGGCCTGGTCCCGGTCACCCTCATGCTCCTGGCGCTGGCGGCGGCCTGCCTCGCGGCGCGATGGTGGCGCGGGGCCGCCCTGGCCTGCCTCGCGGTACCCGCCGCGGTGCTGCTGACCGAGGCCGTGCTCAAGCCCCTCGTCGGCCGGAGCCTGGAGGGCTACCAGAGCTTCCCCAGCGGGCATGCCACCGCGTTGTTCGGGCTCGCGGCCACCGGCTCGGTATTGCTCGCCAACCCGCCGCGGCCGCGGCTGCCCCGCCAGGTGCGGCTGCTGCTGGTGCTTGCCGCCGCCCTCGTCGCGGCCACCGTCGCCGTCGCCGTCGTGGTGCTGCGCTACCACTACTTCACCGACACGGTGGCCGGCACGGCCGTCGGCATCGGGATGGTGCTGCTGACCGCGCTGATCCTGGACCGGGCCGGCCCCGTCGCGGCGTCGCGGGCACGGCGGATCCGCCAGGGCTGAGCGCCGGTCGCCTACCGTGGCAGCGGCGGCCCGTGCGGAAATTCGCCGCCGCAGCGAACCGGTTGCCGCCGGAACGCAATAGATGAGCGATGGACGACGACGCGCTGATCGCCGCCGTGGCTGGCGGTGACGACGCCGCGCTGCGCGAGCTGTTCTCCCGGCACGCGCCGTGGCTGGCCGCCCGGCTGCGCGGCGTGCTGCCCGCGGCCGAGGTCGAGGACGTGCTCCAGGAGACGTTCCTCGGGGTCTGGCGCGGCGCGGCCGGCTACCGGCCCGAGGGCTCGGCGGGCGGCTGGCTCTGGGGCATCGCCCGCCGCCAGGCGGCGCTGTGGCTGCGCCGCCGCGGGCCGGCCGAGCTGCTGCTGCCCGCCCTGACCGCCGCCGACGGCCGGCATCCCGGCGACCCGGCGGAGGCGGCACTGTCCCGGGCCGAGCTGGCCCGCGCCGTCAGCGCCCTGGGCCCCGAGGGCGGCCCGGCGCGGGAGACCTGGCGGCTGATGTACGTCGAGGACAAGAGCGTGGCCGAGGTGGCGGCGCTGATGGGAGTCCCCGCCGGCACGGTGAAGAGCCGGGCGCACCGGGCCAGGCGGCTGATGCGCGCGGCGCTGCGACGGCACGAGCCGGCGCGGGAAGGAGGCGGGCGATGACCGCAGGCAGCGGGCTGCCCGGCGGGTCCCAGGGCGCGGGGGCCGCACCCGGCGACGTCGACCTGGACCGGGTGTGGCTCGGCGTGGCCGCGCAGGTCTGGCGCCGCCGCCCCGGGCCGGCCGAGCGGCTGGCCGCCCGGCTGCTGCGCTCGCCGGGCCTGGCCCGGGCGCTGGTGACCACCCCGTCGCTGCTGCTCGGCTGGCTGATCGCCACGGCGGTGATACTGCTCGCCGGGATCGGGTTCACGCTGGGCACCGGGACGCCGTGGGTGGCCCTGCTCGCGCCGGCCGTCGCGGCCGCGGGCATCGCCTACGCCTACGGGCCGGGCATCGACCCCGCCTGGGAGCTGTCCCAGAGCATGGCGGTCAGCGACCGGATGGTGCTGCTGGTCCGGGCGCTGGCGGTGTTCGGAATGAACGCCGCGCTCGGGCTCGTGGCCTCGGCCGCGTCGGGGGCCGCGGCCGCGGTCACGTTCGGCTGGCTGGTGCCGATGACCGCGGTCTGCGCGCTGGCGCTGGCCGCGGCGACGGTCACCCGGTCGCCGAACGTCGGCGTGGCGGCAGGCTCGGCCGGCTGGGCGATCGCGGTGCTGGCCGGCCAGGCCGCCGAGGGGCGGTTCACCGCCGCGATCACCGACTCTCTCTTTGTCCTCCCCTACCTGGCGGTCGCGGCCTGCTGCGGCGCGGTCGTCTTGCTCGCGACCCGGATCCCGAGAGGAACCTCATGAACATCGAGCTCACCGAGCTGACCCGTAAGTTCGGTCACACCCGGGCCGTGGCGGGAGTGACGCTCGAGGCCGGCCCCGGCGTGTCCGGGCTGCTTGGCCCGAACGGGGCGGGCAAGACCTCGCTGCTGCGGATGATGGCCACGGTGCTCCCGCCGACCTCGGGCACGCTGCGCCTGCTCGGCCGGGATCCCGGTGCCTACGGTCCGCGGCGGGAGATCCGGCGCCGGCTGGGGTACCTGCCGCAGAGCCTCGGCTACTACCCGGGCTTCACCGTGGCCGATTTCGTGGAGTACTTCGCGCTGCTCAAGGACATGCCGCCGAGGCAGGTGCCGCGCGCCGTGGCGGCCGCCATCGAGCAGGTCGGCCTCGGCGGCAAGGCCCGCGCCAGGCTGCGCACGCTGTCCGGCGGGATGCTGCGCCGGGCCGGCATCGCCCAGGCGATCGTCAACGAGCCGGAACTACTGCTGCTGGACGAGCCGACGGCCGGCCTCGACCCGGAGCAGCGGGTGGCGTTCCGCACCTTCCTGCGCGAGTTCGGCCAGCGGTCCACGGTGATCGTCAGCACCCACCTGGTCGAGGACGTCGCCGCCGCGTGCACCGAGGTCACGCTGATGGACGCGGGGCGGATGGTGTTCCATGGCACCCCGGGCGAACTGATCGCCAGGGGCGAGGGGCACGGCGTGGGGGACGCGCCGCTGGAACGCGGGTACAGCGCGGTGCTGGCGGCGGCGCGGTCATGACGGTCACCAGCCTCCCGGCCCGGCGCGCGCCGGCCCGGGCGCCGCGCGTGGCACCGCGGAACATGGCCCGGCTGCTCCGGGTGGAGCTGCGGCACAACGCGATGCCGGTGGTCCTGCCGGTGATCGCGGTGCTGTTCTGGTTCGACTCCTACCGCATCGCCGCGACCCTGCCGCCGCTGTGGGTGGTGCGGCTGTACTACATCCTGGGGCAGGGGCATGCCCTGATCGACTTCGCCCCGTTCGTGGCCGGCGTGGCCGCCTGGATGGGCTCGCGGGACGGCCGGCGCGGCATGGGCGACCTGGTGACCGCCACGGTCCGGCCGCGCTGGGAGGCCCGGCTCGCCACCTGGGCCGCGACCGTCGTCTGGGCGGTGGGGCCCTACCTGGTGTGCATGGCGGTGACGCTGGCGCTCCTCGGCCGGCCCATCGCCTGGGGCGGCCCGCCATGGTGGCCGGTGGCGGCCGCCGCCGCGGGCGTGGCCGCCTTCGCCTCCCTGGGGTTCACCCTAGGCGCCTGCCTCCCTAACCGGTTCATCGCGCCCATCGCCGCGTTCGGCGCGGTGTTCGCCATGGGGACTTCGTCGCAGATCGGGTTCGGCGCCTCCGGCGGGTGGGCGCTGATCCTGCCGACCATGTCGAACGGCAACTTCGGGCAGGACGCCGGGATCTTCTACCAGTTCCTGCCGGATCTCCCGATCGCCCGGCTGATGTTCCTGGCCGGGATCGCCGTGGCGGCGGCGGGCCTGCTCGGCCTGCCGGCGACCGCCGGGGGGCCGCAGCTGCGGCGCGCCGCCGCGGTGGTCACCGGGACCGGGGCGGCGGCGGCCGTGACCGCGATCGCCCTGGCCTTCACCGCCCAGGTGGGGCCCTACGGCACGGTCATCCCGGCGCTGCACGACGCGGCCAGCGACCGGCCGGTCCGCTATGCCCCGGTCTGCGACCACGCCGGGATCCCGGTCTGCGTGCAGCCGGCCTACCGGCCGTACCTGTCCGACGCGACGGCCGCGCTGGGGCCGGTGATCAGCCAGGTCAGCGAGCTGCCCGGGGCCCCGGTCCGGGCCAGCCAGGCCGCCGCGGTGTTCGCGTCCGGGCCGGCGGTCACGGCCGGGCCGGCCGGTGTGGGCCAGATCGCGACGCTGAAGGGCAGCCCGCCGGTGCTCTACCTGCCCCTGGGCGCCATCGCGCTGCCGAATTCGTTCGGGGCGGACACGGCCACGTTCATCAGCCAGCTCAAGGTGGAGGCCGTGCACGCGCTCGTCACGTCCGGCGCCGCCTCCGGCAACCCGGCGCAGCAGGCCGTCGAGGCGGCCCTGCTGCAGAACGCCGGGATCCCGCTGGCCGCACAGCCGGACGCGCTGGGCGACACCCCGTGGCCCCTGCCGAGCGAGAACGGGCCACTGGCAAGCGCGTATCCGCCGCCGATCGCCGCCGCCGCTCAGCGGTTCGCCGCACTGCCGGCCGCCGCCCGGCATGCCTGGCTCGCGGGTCACCTGGGCGCGCTGCGGGCCGGCCGGTTCCCGCTGGCACGGCTGCCATGACCGCCGCCGGGGTGCGCCGGCCGGTGCCGGGAGCCGCGCCGGCCCCGGCGGCCGGCCCGGGCCTGGCCTGGCCGCGCCTGGCGTGGCTGTACCTGGTCAGCCGCCGCGCCCCGGCCGCGGCTGGCCTGCTGGCCGGGTTCGGCGCGCTGCTCTGGGCGGCGCTGCACTGGCACTGGAACGTGGCTGGCGGCCCCGCCGCGGCGATCGTCATCCCGCTGGTGACCGAGGCCGGGGCCGCCGCGGTGATCGGCGTGACTACCTACGGCCCGTTCGGCGAGCCGGAGCGGGCCACCGGCCGGTGGCTGCCGTTCCTCAGGCTGGGCGCGACCGTGGCGCTGACCGCGGCGGCGATCGGCGCGCTGGCCGCCGGAGCCACCGGGGGCGCGCTGCCCGGCGGGTTCGCGGCCTTGGCCCGGAACGTCGCCGGTATCACCGGCGTCGGCCTGCTGGCCGCGGCCGTGCTCGGCGGGAATCTGGCGTGGACCGGGCCCATGGCCTATCTGGTGCTCACCGAGTCCGCGCTGGCCGCGGGCGCGGCGACGCCGTGGGTCTGGCCGGCCAGGCCGCCGCTGGACCGCGGCGGGGCGATCTGCGCCTGCCTGGTGTTCGCGGCCGGGCTGATCGTGGTCACGGTGCGCGGGGTCGGTGAGTCGGTGCGCGACCGGGCCTAGCCACCGCGGCCCGGTGGCCTAGCCGGAGCTGGCCAGGCCGGTCGGGTTGATCGCGGGCAGCATCCCGGACGCGGCCACCGCGCGGGCCGAGGGCCGCAGCAGCGCGAGCACCTCCTCGGCGCCGTGCTCGCCGAGCGCGGCCAGCCCGCCGCTCCAGGCCCGCTCGTCGGTGCGCTCCTCGACCGAGTCAAGCACGGCCCGGCCGGCCGGGGTGAGCGCGACGCCGGGCCCGTCGGTGAGCAGGCCGCGCCCGCGCAGCGCGTCCGCCGCGGCCGCCCACTCCGCATCGGTCCAGCCGGTGCGCGCCTGTTTGATGACGGCCTGCGGGAAGCGGCCGGCCGCGGACTGCAGCAGGTGCGCCTCCAGCCCGGTGATGCCCTCGGTGAGCAGCGCCGCGACGTGCCCGTCGCCGCGATGCTGGCGCAGCGTGGTGGCCAGTTGCCAGAGCCGGCCGAGCGGATCGGCGGGCGGTTCCACGGCGGCGTTGGCCGCGAACAGCGGCCGCCCGGTCGGATCCGCCGCGGCGGCCACCGGGGCGAGCATCGCGGCCGCCTGCGAGCAGGCGGCCGGGTCCGCGCCCGCGTCGCGCAGCGCGGCGGCGCTGACGGAGGCACGCGCCTCGAGGCACGCCCGCGGCGTAGCGCGCGACCACGCGTCGGGCAGCGCCCGGGCGACCGTGGCCGGGTGGAACCCGGCGAACATCGCCACGACCGGGCCAGCGGGGACCGGCCCGAGCGGCGCGGCGCGCCAGGCGAAGTAGGTCATCCAGAAGCCCTTGAGGCCCAGCGCGATCCCCGCGGGCCGGACCGTGTCGGCGAAGTAGGTGACGTCGTGCAGGGTTTCCAGGGCCGCCCACAGGCGGCGGGCGGGATGCGTGGGCACGGGCGGAGTCTAACCCCGCCGCCGCGATCACGCCGGGCGGCAAGCGCCATGCCGCCGGGTATACCGTGTGCGGGCGGCGGCTACGGGCTGTCCGGGGCGGAGCACCACTTCGGGCCCAACCCGGCGGCGTTCGGCCATGACGGCTTCGGCGGGTCGGCCGTGGCCGCCGACCCCGAGGCCGGGGTGGCCTTCGCCTACGTGATGAACCGGATGGGGATGAACCTGCTCGACGACCCGCGCAAGATGGCCGTGGTCGACGGCGTGTACCGCAGCCTGGCCGGCTGACCCGCCGGGTCGCGGGCCCGGTCAGCCCGAGGTGATCTCCGGCGGCGGCGCCGCGCCCGCGATCTGCGCCTTGAGCGTGGCGAGCTCGGCGTCCACCTGCGCGTTCGTCCCGGCTTCGTCCAGCTCCTTCTGGATGTCGTCGGTGCCCCCGCCGACGTCCTCGAGCACCCCGGCCTGCAGCAGCTCGTCCACGGCGTCGGCGTGGGCCTGCATCTGCGCGATCTTGTCCTGGGCCCGCTGGATGTCCTGGCCGGTGTCGCCGAAGGACTTGGAGATGCCCGTGGCGGTCTCGCCGATCGTGCTCTCCGCCTTCGCCGCGCTGTACTGGGCCTTCAGCACTTCCTTCTGGGTGCGGAAGGTGTTCACCCGCTGCTGCAGCGCCGCGAGGGTGTGCTCGAGCTTCTCCTGCTCCTCGCCGAGCTGCTGGCGCTGCGGCTCCATGCCGTCGATCTGGGACTGGGCCGCGGCCTTGCGGGACAGGGCCTCCCGCGCCAGGTCCTCCTTGCCCTGGGCAAGTGCCGCCTTGGCCTGGTCGGTGAGGTGGTCCACCGTCTGCTGGAGCTGCTGCTCCTGGAGCTCGATCTGCTTACGGGACGCGGTGATCGCCACCAGTCCCCGCTTGACCTGGTTGATCTGGTCGAGCATCTGCTCGTAGGACAAGTCGAGCATCTCGTCAGGCCTCTCGGCGGCGTCGAGCGCCTTGTTGGCCTTGGCCTGGAGTATGTCGTGCGCCCGCTGGAAGAGGCTCATGCCGATGTGCTCCTCGTCATGGAAAGGCGGAGCCGCCCGGTTCCGCCGCCGGGCCGGCCGCGGGCCGGTGCCCGGCGCCGCGGCCGGAACGGATACCCCGAAGGCTACCGCCGTGCCTGGCCGGCCACGCGGGCGGCGCCTTCGCCCGCCAATCGTCAACCCGGAGTTGACCAAACGAGGTTCACGCTGCGGGCGCGGAACGCCGTGATGGCGGCGCAGAACGAGGCCCGCGCCGGGCCAGCCGGTAGCGCAAGTGCGTCACGACGGGCCGGCTCTGCCCGGGTGCGGTGCGCCGTCCGGGTTGATGTACTGGCGGGGTGACCCTGCCGCTGGTCTTCCGCCATGGTCCCGCCGAGGTGGCGTTCGTCATCGCGCTGCTGGCCTGGCTGCTGTTCG
>WNGQ01006069.1_pt1 | contig 11750 bp, 11 predicted proteins | sample 5407661 | NCBI WGS metagenome assembly WNGQ01 (sample SAMN13153382, study PRJNA577476) | soil metagenome | isolation source: 60 cm soil or saprolite under Garry oak tree replicate 2 | place: USA:California | collected 2016-06-15
AACCTATTTTACTAGCGTCTTCGCAGTCCCAAGCCAGGATGGCCGGCGGTCTGTGGTGGCTCTGTATCGTAGCGGGGATCATAGGCTTCGTCGCCGGGGGTCCCCTAATCGTGGCAAACGACGCGGCGGCTACGGCAGCCAACATTCTGGCAAAGGAATCATTGTTTCGTCTCGGATTTACCGCCGATCTTATCAGTGGCTTGTCCTATGTGGGAGTGACGGTCTTCATCTATTACGTGCTGAAACCCGTCAGTAGAAGTCTGTCATTGCTGGGGGCGTTCTGTGGCCTGGCAGGGGTCGCGATCGGAGGTGCCTCGTGGGTCATCCATCTCGCGCCTTTGCTTTTGTTGCATGGTGATCAGTACCTGACTGCGTTCACCACGAGTCAGTTACAAGCGATGTCCCTGGCCGCTCTTAAGCTTCAGCTGCAGGTCTTTCCCATCGGCATGGTATTTTTCGGAATTCAGTGCATCTCGATCGGATACCTTGTTGCGCGATCGACGTTCCTGCCCCGCATACTGGGTGTAGTCTTGGCAATCGGCGGAACGTGTTACGTGATCGCCTCGTTTGCTAACTTTCTGGCACCGTCCTTCGGACCGCATCTCGTACCGTTCATGATGCCCGTGGCGCTCATCGGCGAAGGATCGCTCGGCCTGTGGCTCCTCGTGAAAGGCGTGAACGTGCAACGATGGAAGGAGCAAGCCGCGTTAGGCCAATGAAGCGGATTCTAAAGTGGAGTGCAGCCACAATCTTGCTCGCGCTCGTGGTGTGGGGATTTATCGCCTACTGGATGTCGAGCAATGAATGCGATCGCAACCCCGCTGCTCCGATTAATCCCATGAAAGCAATTCGTTACTGCGAGTACGGTTCACCCGATGTCGTGAAGCTTGATTACGTTGAGAAACCTGTGCCGACCGACAACCAGGTCCTGATCAAAGTTCGGGCGGCTTCAATCAACGCGCTGGATGCGTACATGATCCGGGACGCATGGCTTAATCGCTTGATTTTCGGATTGCGCAAACCAAGAGACACGCGGCTCGGCCGCGATGTGGCCGGCGTGGTCGAAGCGGTCGGCAAGAACGTGACGCAATTCAAATCGGGCGACGAAGTGTTCGGCATCTGTCGAGGCTCGCTAGCCGAGAATGCAGTTACTCCCGAACGAGCCCTGGTCATGAAGCCAGCGAACGTGCCGTTTGAGCAAGCGGCTTCGATCCCGCTCGCCGGACTTACTGCGCTGCAGGGCCTGCGCAAGGGAAAGATTCAACCCGGACAGAAGGTCTTGATCAACGGCGCGACCGGAGGTGTAGGAACATTCGCCGTGCAGATCGCCAAATCGCTTGGCGCAGAGGTCACGGCTGTTTGCAGCACACGCAATGTCGAACTTGTCCGATCCATTGGCGCCGACCACGTCATCGATTACACAAAAGAGGATTTCACCAAGAGCGACCAGCGTTATGACGTGATCTTCGATAACGTTGCCAACCATTCGTTCACCGAACGCCGTCGCGTGTTGAATCCCAAAGGCATTTGCGTTTTGGCCGGCATGGGCGGAGCCGGGGTAAGAGAAGGTCAGGCCGTCGGACGCATCGCTGGTAATCTTCTCATAGCACGTGGATTGTCATCATTCACGGATCAAAAGTTCGCCCAGTACATAACCAAGATGAGCAAAGACGATCTCATCATGCTCGGCGACCTCGTTCAGACGGGAAAGATCAGGCCGGTCATCGAGCGAACCTGCAATTTAAGTGATGCCCCGGAAGCTCTCCGCGTTTTCGATCAAGGCCACGCTCGCGGCAAGCTCGTCATTACGGTCGGAGGGGAGTCGCGCTAATCACATGAAGCTAAAAAAAATCCTTAAGTGGAGCGCACGCGTGATCTTGGTCGCGTTAGTTTTAGGGTTCCTGGTCGGATTCATCGCTTATTGGAGATCGACTAACGATTGCGATCGCAAGACTGCTTTGGTCAATCCGGTGAAAGCCATTCGTTTTTGCGAGTATGGTTCACCTGACGTTCTGAAGTTTGAAGACGTTGAAAAGCCTGTTCCGAACGACGATCAAGTCTTGATCAGAGTTCGCGCGGCTTCCCTCAATTTTATTGATCCGGGCGTGATGCGAGGGCCGTGGCCGCTTCGCCTGATGTCCGGGCTGCGCAAACCAGAGAAGACACGGCTAGGCAACGATGTGGCCGGCGAGGTTGAAGCGGTTGGCAAAAACGTGACGCTGTTCAAAGCGGGCGACGAAGTCTTTGGTGTGGCTCGTCCTACTCTTGCGGAGTATGCGTGTGCTCGCGAGCGAGGATTGGTTATTAAGCCAGCTAATGTGACGTTTGAACAAGCGGGCGCTGTAGCTTGGGCGGGAGCCGGGGCAAAAGGTCCTGATCAACGGCGCGACCGGAGGTGTTGGGACATTCGCCGTACAAATCGCCAAATCTTTCGGCGCTGAGGTCACGGCTGTTTGCAGCACCCGCAATGTCGATCTTGTCCGCTCCATCGGCGCAGATCACGTCATTGATTACACCAAAGAGGATTTCACCAAAGGTGATCAGCGTTACGACGTAATTTTTGATAACGTTAATAACCACTCCTTCTCAGATCGCCGGCGCGTCTTAACTCCTAATGGCATCTGCATCCTTGCCGGAATCGGAGGAGCAGGACTACACGAGGGTCAGTTGATGCGTATAGCTGGTGTGCTCAAAGCGGATCTGTTGTCGCGGTTCGTCCGTCAGAAGTTCGTCAGGTATGGTACGAAACTGGACAAAGAGGATCTGAAGTTGTTGAGCGACCTCATGCAAACGGGGAAGGTGACACCCGTCATCGACCGGACTTACAAGTTGAGCGAGACCGCGGAGGCGATGCGGTATTTCGAAGAAGGCCACGCGCGAGGAAAAGTAGTAATCACTGTGGAATAATTTTGTGAAGCTAAAACGAGTACTAAAATGGTCTGCGAGCGTAATTCTCCTAGCGCTCGTGGTTTGGCTCTTCGTCGCCTACTGGAGTTCTACCAACGAATGCTTTCGCAACACGAGCGCGCCCACGAATCCAATGAAAGCGATTGTTCATTGCGAGTACGGTTCGCCGGATGTTCTTGAGCTGAAGGATGTCGAAACGCCCGTCCCTAATGATAATCAGCTTTTAGTGAGAGTCCGCGCGAGTGCGGTTAATCCACTTGACCTCACGATCGCTGGCCCGTTGGCGCTGCGTCCGATCTCTGGATTGCGCAAGCCCAAGGAGACGCGCGTCGGAGTCGATTATTCCGGAACTGTTGAAGCGGTTGGCAAAAATGTAACAAACTTTAAACCCGGAGACGAAGTATTCGGGGGAAAGACCGGATCCTTTGCCGAGCACATTTGCGTTCTGGCCGATCGCGCGGTTGTGGCGAAGCCGAGCAACGTAACATTCGAACAGGCGGCTGCAGTTCCCGTCGCGGCCATCACCGCATTACAAGGCCTTCGCGACAAAGGACACATTCAGGCCGGTCAAAAGGTTTTGGTGAACGGGGCCTCGGGTGGCGTTGGAACATTCGCGGTCCAGATCGCGAAATCGTTCGGCGCGGAGGTCACCGGCGTTTGCAGCACGCGCAATGTCGATCTTGTCCGTTCGATTGGCGCCGATCACGTGATCGATTACACCAAAGAAGATTTCACCAACGGGACCGAACGTTACGACCTGATCTTCGATCTTGTTTGTAATCATTCATTCGCTGAGCGCCGCCGCGTTTTAACGCCGCAAGGCATTTGCGTGATGGCCGGAATCGGAGGCGCGGGCTGGCACGATGGGATTCTGGGAAAAATTGTGGGCGAGCTCTACGCGATCGCTCGGTCGCGATTCATCGAGCAAAAGTTCGTCGCCTACATCGCCTCATTCAATCAAAAGGACATGATGACGCTCGCCGAGTTGATGCAATCGGGAAAAATTAAGCCGGTCATCGATCGGACATACAAACTCAGTGAAGTTTCCAAAGCCCTTTGGTATCTACAAGAGGGCCACGCTCGCGGCAAAGTAGTTCTATCAGTGGAACAGCAATGACAACCCTAGCCATCGATAACTCGCAACGCACCGCGGCCAAAGTCGCGGGCTGGACCGGTCTGCTCACTTTCGCGATCGTGGTTTTCGGCAATTACGTGCTGCTGAATCCTCTGACTGTTCCCGGGAATGCGGCGGCGACTGCTCAGAACATCGTGGCGCACGAAACGCAATTTCGCCTCACGGTTGTTTGTTTTCTGACTTACAGCTTGGGCATCGTTGTTCTACTTAGCGCGCTTTATGTAATTCTTAAGCCGGTGAATCCCGGCCTCGCGCTGGTCGGAGCACTTTCGCGCCTGGCCTTCGCCTTGCTATGGCTCCTTTCGCCGCTCAATCTGCTGAGCGGGCTGCGGCTCCTAAGTAACGCGAATTACCTGCAGGTTTTTGAGCCGGATCGGTTGCAGGCCCTCGCGAAATTACATCTCGGTGCGAGTTTCGATGACTATTATGTCGGCCTGCCGTTCTTTGGATTGGCCGCGACTATTTGCGCCTACCTATGGCTCAAGTCGAACTACATTCCGAAAGGACTCGCTCTCTTCGGTGTGATCTCATCCGCGTGGTGCGTGCTCTGCGCCTTCATCTTTCTCATTTTCCCGCACTTCAACACAGTCGTTAACGACTACATCTTCGATTCGCCGATGGCTCTTTTCGAAATGGTCCTCAGTTTTTGGCTCCTCTTTAAGGGCTTGAAGCCAGTCGATCCCAATCAAGCGCAATCTGGTGCCGCCTAAACTTTTCGCCGATGATCAACCGGCTGTCACTAACCTCAAACATCCGTCACGCTTATGAAACTAAAACGTATCTTAAAATGGAGTGCAGGCATAATTCTACTCGCGTTAATCGTGTGGTTTCAGGTCGCCTACTGGACTTCAACCAACGACTGCGATCACAAGACGGCCGCTCCGAATAATCGGATGAAAGCAATCACCTACTGTGACTATGGTTTAGCCAACCTCAAGCTGGAGACCATCGACAAGCCGACTCCGAACGACGATCAAGTCTTGGTCAGAGTTCGCGCGGCTTCGGTCAATCCATACGACTGGCACTTCGTGGAAGGCACGCCCAAAATTATGCGCGCGATGGGCGTGGGTCTCCGCAAACCAAAGGACACCCGACTGGGCGTTGATTTTGCCGGAACCGTGGAAGCCGTCGGCAAAAACGTCACGCAATTCAAGCCTGGCGATGAAGTATTCGGCGGAAGCACCGGCGCATTTGCGGAATATGTCTGCCGTCGCGCAACCGGATCAGTCGCGTTGAAGCCGGCAAGTATAACTTTCGAGCAGGCAGCTTCGGCCAACATCGCCGGCATCACTGCGCTTCAGGCCGTGCGCGACAAAGGGAAACTTGGACCGGGGCAGAAGGTATTGATCAACGGCGCCTCCGGTGGTGTCGGCACCTTCGCTGTCCAGATCGCCAAGTCGTTAGGCGCGGATGTGACGGGGGTCTGCAGCACAAGGAATGTCGATCTTGTCCGATCGCTCGGCGCCGATCACGTCATCGATTACACGAAAGAAGATTTCGCTAAAGGAACCGAACGCTATGACGCCATCCTCGACAACGTTCCGAACCATACTTTGTCCGAATGCCGGCGCGTTTTAAGTCCCAAAGGAAAATATGTGTTGATTGGCGGCGGCGGGCCGAACGACAGCCGATGGATCGGTCCTTTCGGCCGCATCATCAAAACGATGGTCTTGTCACCGTTCATCAGCCAGAAGATGGGCATGATGATGGCGGACACGAGTCAAAAGGACCTGACCATCCTCGCCGAGCTGATGCAGTCCGGAAAAGTGAAACCGGTGATCGATCGGACTTACAAGTTGAGCGAAGTGCCGGTAGCGGTCGCGTATGTCGAAGAAGGTCACGCTCGCGGGAAAGTAATAATAACTATCGATTAACACTAGCCGACAAACGCTGCAGCGATGTTAAGACTTTAGGGCGAAGAAATTTGCAGGACGGCGTTGCCGTCAAGTTTTCCGGCGCGGAATTTTTCAAGCGCGGTATTGGCTTCTTCTAGCGAAAAAGTTTCGACCTTTGTTTTCACCGGAACGCGCGGCGCGATCTTGAGAAATTCTTCGCCGTCGCGACGAGTCAGGTTGGCGACTGAGCAAATCACGCGCTCCTGCCAAAGATCGACATATGGAAACGAAGGGATGTCGCTCATGTGAATGCCGCCGCAAACGACAATCCCACCTTTTGCGAGCGCGGGCAGCGCAATGGGAACGAGCGCTCCGACCGGCGCGAAAATAATTGCGGCGTCCAATTTTTCCGGCGGCATTTCATCCGAGCTGCCGGACCAAACCGCGCCTAACGATCGCGCGGACTCCTGACCAGCTTTGTCGCCTGGTCGCGTGAACGCGTAAATTTCTTTTTTCTCATATCGGGCGACTTGCGCAATCAGATGCGCGGCGTTTCCAAAACCATAAATGCCGAGCCGATGGGCATCGCCGGTCTTGCGATAGGAACGATAACCGAGCATTCCGGCGCAAAGTAGCGGCGCAGCATCGACATCGTTGTATTCGTCAGGCAGATGAAAACAGTATCGGGCCTCGGCTGCAGTGAACTCGGCGTAGCCTCCGTCGATGTTGTAACCGGTGAACTTTGCGCGGTCGCAAAGATTTTCGCGATTAGATCGACAATAAGCGCAATCCCCATCGGTCCATCCGAGCCATGGAATGCCGACGCGATCACCCATTGAAAATCCGCCGGTGTTTGCGCCGATTTGCTCAACGCGGCCAACGATTTGGTGACCTAAGATCAACGGCAACTTCGGATCCGGGAGCTCGCCATCAACAATGTGGAGATCGGTCCGACAGACGGCGCATGCGTTGACGCGAACGAGCAGTTGTCCCCTGCCCGACTTTGGTTTCGGCACATCGCGGAGCACGAGCCGCGTGCCAGTTTTCTCTAAGACCATTGCGCGCATGCCGATGTATCAACCGGCAGAAGGTGAATGGCAATCGGGGAGGCCCCCGCGAGCTAACACTAAACGCTTTATGAAGGCAGCTAGTTCGTCTTCTGTAATTGAGCCACGGTTGCTCGCAGTTCAGCGGTGCGATCGCGAACGGCATCTTCGAGAGCGGCGCGCTGGTTGTCGAGAAGCTGGTGCGCACGGCGACTCTTGAGCAGATTACGAATACGCAGCGCGACCTCAACGTGATCGAACGGCTTGAGCAAGAAGTCGGTCGCGCCGGCCTCCAGCGCACGCCGTTTGGTTTCCTCATTCGTGTCCGCAGTCAGAATCACGACCGGCAGAAATGTATCGCCGGCATCGGCACAGAGCGATTCCAGAATGGCGAACCCGTCGGGAGGCGGCATCATTAAATCGAGCAGGACGAGGTCAGGCAAAAATGTTTTGTAAATCTGCAGGGCGAGTTTGGAATCGAGGATCGACTCGAAACGAGTGTAGCCCGCCTCGACTAGAATCTCTTCGAGGAGGGCCACGTTCACCGGTTCGTCGTCAATGATGAGGATTTTCATTTTGGCGAGGTCCGCTGAGGGATCTTCCCATTGATTTGGTGTGCTCATGTGCTCTGGCAGGCCTCCTTCACATCTCGGTTAGAAATCGCGTTAGGCGATTGACTTGCCGCCTGGTAGCATCGGCACTGATGACAACGACGGGAGCAGGAGCTGACCAATTTGCAAAGCCTGGACATTACCTTTCCGGAGGATGTCGATCTGACACGGCAAAATGGTCAGCAGTACAGTTTTCATTTTTGCTACAAAGTCGGGGTAAACCGCCTTTCGAAAGAAGCAGGGCTTATTCCACACAAAGAAAATACTCCACTGCGCGGAGGCCCGCTTCAGATGCGGGAAGTCAGATGTCGATCTTGCAGTCCCGCTTGCTAGCGCGCGCCGGCGGGAATTGGCCCGAACTCGCCTTCCTTACCGGGGCCCGGTTCGCCTTCGTGATGAGTGTGAGCGCTCCGCAAGAACGGCACTTTGTCGAGGACATGTTCCTGCAGCCATTCCAGCCAGAGATAAATCACGGGAGTGACAAAGAGCGTGACCATCTGCGAAAAAATCAGGCCCCCGACGATGACCAGTCCGAGCGGACGCCTTGAAGAGGCATCCTGCCCAAAGCCGAGTGCGAGCGGCACCGCGCCCATGAGAGCGGCAAGCGTTGTCATCATGATCGGACGGAAACGTTCGACGCTGGCTTCATGAATTGCGGAACGCAGGTCCCAACCCTCATCAATTCGCTGCAAAGCGAAATCGACCACCATGATCCCGTTCTTCTTCACGATACCGAGCAAAAGAAAAAGTCCGATCACGCTGTAGAGCGACAAGGTCGACCCAAAAATCCACAAGGTGAACAGTCCGCCGACGACGGCCGGCACGATCGCGGGAAATAACACCGTGATCGGATGGACATAGCTTTCGTAAAGAATTCCAAGGATCACGTACATAACAAAAATTGCGGCGATCAGAAGCAGCGGCAAAGCGCGGAAAAGTTGTCGGAAGACAAGCGCCTCGCCCTGAAACGTTGCTTGAACGCCAGGAAACTGCTGATGCACTTGGGCGAATGAATCTTCGATGAACTTAGTCGCGTCGCCGATGGCAACGCCCGGCAGCAAATTAAAATTAATCGTGACGCTTGTGAATTGGTCGAAGTGGTTCACGGCTTGCGGACCAACGACCTGACTTGTCGATGTTACGGCGCGCAATGGAACGAGATCGGCGCTCGATCCGGTCGTAGTTGCGATGCTGTTGCCCGGCGCGCCGCCTTGGCTAATCGTGCTGCCGGTATTGCTCCGCACATATAAATTGTCGAGATCTCTCGGTTGCGCGCGTTCATTGTCCTTCACTTCGAGGATGACCTGATATTGGTCGTCCGGCTGTTTGATTAAATAGACGTAGTTCTGCGAATAAGCGTTTTTCAACAAGCTCTGGATGGCGGAAGTGGAAACGCCGTAAGTGGCGGCGCGTTCGCGATCGATGTCAATCTTCAGGTTCGGCGTGCTGTTGTAATAATCGGAGCGCACCGAAGCGAAGCCTTTGAAACCGCGCAGGTTCGTCATCATTTGATTCGCCGCACCATAAACGCCTTGCGGAACGATCCCGCTGATCGTGTAAGCGTACTGGCCCTGTGTCTGGTTGGTAGCGCCGACATTGATTTGCAGCACCGGACTCGGCGTTATGACCGCAGTCAGGCCAGGAATTGTATTGATCGACTTTTGTATTCGCAAAAGACATTGCTCAATCGGATCGCGCTGCTCGCGCGGTTTAAAAACGCAAAAGATGATCGCTTGCGACGAGGAGCTTCGCGATAGGGAACCGGCGACCGTGAAAAACTGCCCGACACTCGGGTCGGCCTCGATTTTCTCATTCACCAGCTTTTGAAAAGCCCGCATTTGCTCGGGCGACGACCCTTCCTGGGCAATGAAAACGCCTCGGGCAAAGCCGCTGTCTCCGGGCGGAAGGAGCGTGAACGGCAAATGAGTAAAGAAAAACCAGAGACCGAGAATGCAAGTGAGCAGGATCGGAATGGTCAACCAGGCGCGGTCGAGAAATTTATCAAGAGCACGGCTGTAGGCGTCGATCACGCGTTTGATGAAATTGCCCGTCCATTTTTCCATCCGCGCGCGTTTATGGCCGGCCCGGCGTTCGCCGAGGATGCGCGCGCACATCAGTGGCGTCAGCGTCAGAGAAACAAGACCTGACGCGAGAATCGCCACGATGATGGTGATGGAAAATTCCTGGAAGATGCGGCCGAGTAACCCTGGCAAGAGGACTAGCGGAATGAAAACAGCGGCTAGCGAAAGCGTCATCGATAAGATGGTGAACGAAATTTCGCCGGCGGTGTTATAAGAGGCCTGCAGAATCGATTCGCCGTGCTCGGCCCGACGGATCACGTTTTCCAAAAAGACAATTGCATCATCGACCAGGAACCCGATGGCGAGTGTCAGCGCCATCAACGTCAAATTATTGATCGAAAATCCGAGTATGCTCATCACCGCGAACGTGAGCAGCAACGAAAGCGGTAGCGCGACCGCCGGAATGAGTGTGTCGGTGGCCCGACCGAGAAAGACATAGATCACCATCACCACCAGCACGAAAGCGATCAGGAGCGTCATTCGGACGTCGTGGACGGAATTCACAATCGTCTGTGAGCGATCGAACACCGGCGTGAACGTGATCGATCCCGGCAAACTCGCGCGCAGCTCGGGGAAAAGCGCCTTGACCGAGTTCGCCACTTCAACCGCGTTCGCGCCCGCCTGCCGCGAAACCGCGAGAACAACGATTGACCCTGGCGGATTAAATCCCCGCATCCAAAAGAAGCGCGACGTGCGCTCGTCCTGCACACCTTGTATAACTTCCGCGATGTCACGCAAATAAACCGGCGAACGGTCTTTGTTCCGCGCGACAATGAGATTGCGATAACCTTCGGCCTGATCGATTTGACCATTCGGTTGCAGAACAAAACTGCGATGCTGCCCGTCGAATTGTCCCGCGCCGGAGTAAACCGTGCCCGCTTTGATCGCGTTCGCGACATCATCCATCGTCAATCCCCGCGAAGCCAGCGCCGCCGGATCTGCTTTGATCCGGATTGCGCCCTGGACGCCGTAAATATTCACTTGCGAAACACCGGGAAGAATGGAGATGCGCTGGGCCACCGCCGTGGAGGCGTACTTATATAGATCGCCATCCGTGAGCGTGTCCGACATCAAGCCGAGCAGGTAAACCGCCTGATCGTTTGGGTTCGTTTTGCTAAAGGTCGGTGGACTCGGCAGGTCGATCGGCAATTTGCCGGTTGCGCGCTGGATCGCGGCCTGCACGTCGGTCGCCGCGTCAGTGATGCTCTTGCTCAAAACAAATTGAAGAGTCAGTGACGTGTTGCCCTGAGAGCTTTGGCTCGTGATGATGTCGAGTCCGGGAATTTGGAGAAATTGTTTTTCGAGCGGCGTGGCGATGTTATTCGCCATCGTCACCGGATCCGCCCCCGGGTAGGCGCACGTCACTTGAATGATCGGATAATCGACCGCCGGCAGATCATTAACGGCCAGTTGGTTGTAGGTCGTGATTCCCGCGACGATCACCGACAATGTCAGCAGGACCGTCATCACCGGCCGCCGGATGAACGGGCCGGAGAGTCCGGTGCCTCTGACCGGAACTAATTTAGCTTCTTTCGGTGCTGCCGATGTCGATCTTACACGATGTTGATCTTGTCCCGCGCCTGCGGGATGTTCGCCATCTGCTGCGCCGTCATGTTCATCTGAGCGCTCCATACAGAATCGGAATTAGAACGAGCTCTTTGCTGCGGCGCTTTGGCCAGCCGGAGGATTTGCAGTGCCGTACGGTTTAGGATCGACTTTGGATCCGGGAGCCAATGCGAGTTGTCCGGTTACGACCACTGTTTCGTCGGGCTGAATACCGCTTTCGACGACAATGAGATCTCCATCCTGCCGTTGTCCGGGTTTGACCGGACGAAGATCGACCGTGTTATCCGGCTTCAAAACAAATATGAACGGCCCACTTTGGCTAATCTGGACAGCTTGTGATGGAACCAGCCGCGCGTCTTTAATCGTGTCGAGAATGAAACGGACACGCACAAATTCCGACGGCCAAAACGCGTGGTCCGGATTTGGCGTTACCCCGCGCGCTTTCACGGTTCCCGAACCGGGCTGGACGGCGGTGTCGATGAAATACAAATCGCCCAGACGCGGCGGAATTTTATCGTCCGGCGAATACGTTTGCACCTTCACGTTCGGGCCGCCGAGATATTTCCTCA
>WNGQ01012990.1_pt1 | contig 11750 bp, 10 predicted proteins | sample 5407661 | NCBI WGS metagenome assembly WNGQ01 (sample SAMN13153382, study PRJNA577476) | soil metagenome | isolation source: 60 cm soil or saprolite under Garry oak tree replicate 2 | place: USA:California | collected 2016-06-15
GGACTCGGTGCGTGGAATCGTCGGGATCCGCTAGGGCAGCACATTCTTGCCGTCGGCAGAGACAAGCCGACTAGGTAAGCGAGCGAGCGTTGGCCGCGCCTACTGATATCAACCTCTAGGCTAGTTCCTGGTAAGTCACACCCGGCGCAAATGGCCCAAACAATTCTATGTGCCTGGTAAGTCGCGTTACCGGAGAAGTCGATTTTGGCCCGATTTGCACTTGTCCGGTTTCTGCTGCGTTTACCAGGCACTGGTAGTTTGTTACCAGTGCGGTAAGGTTCACAGCTCATCGAATCTGCAATTCGCTAAAATATAGACATGAACCGGCTTCTCGTCATCGGGTTGAGTTTTCTTCTTGCCTGTCCTTGGGTAGCCGCGGTCTCTGCGGCACAAGCACCGTTACGAACAATCGACCTGAAGAATGTAGGCTATCAGCACGTTCCTTGCGGCTTTCCCACGAGGGGGCAACACGGCTACGAAAAGCGGCAAATTGAATTTTTGGACGACAAACATCTGCTCATTCATTTTGCAACGTCCGACAGTTGTGACCTTGCTCGATATAAAGGGGCCAGGCCCGGTATTCACACCGCGGTGATAGACGTATTTGGCAAAGTAATCCATACCTATGACTGGCAGACCGGAGAGGACGTGACTGCCGGTCCGGACGGAAAGATATTTATTTTTAGACTGACGGGTGTTCAAGTGGTGGATCTGAACTTCCAAGCTGTCCAAACGATTTCATGGCAGCAACACGGATACTCTTATGTGGTCGTCACTCCGTCACGCAATGGGTTCGCAATTGTTGACAGAAACCGATCAGCCCTCTTCACAGGCACTTCTTATAGAGAGACGGCGACGGCAACTGGTGCTATCGCCGCAGTTGGTGACAATGGTTTCGTCACTGTAACAGGAGACGATCCAGACCCTTTGGTTTTGCACGTCAACGGCGTCAAATGGCAGACTCCAAAACATTCGAGATTGGCAGGATTCGTTGATGCGGGGAACGATGAGCTGTTCATGCTTGATACAAAATTCAATCTTTATCGGATCAATCAGCCTGGAGATGAAGCACTCGTCGCCCGTCTGGGCTGGCTCGCTCCCGGAATGTGGAACTCAGGGTTCCGCTTCGATTTGGCACTACCAGAAGCCAATCGCGTACTCCTGTACAGCCACGGAGCACGCATCGCTTTTAGCGATACATCAGGAGTTTGGACATACTTCCGGACGGCCGTGTTGGACCTGAAGACTGGTAAGACTCTGTTTCAGTGGGATGGCAAGATCGGAGATGATATCTCTCTCAGTCCCGATGGTCACATTGTCGCGGTGCGTCAAAATGGACGCTTAGCCTTATACGAAGTTCCATAACTACCCGACTTCAAGAAGCAATCTGTCTAGAGACTCGTTTCCGTGGTGACATTGCGCTGTTGGCGCGGTATCTTGGAAAAATGCAACTTGAACCCATAATACGACTCCGCAAATCGGTGGGTAGCACCAGCCGTGCAGCGGGGTCTTATAAACCCCGGTAAACGCCAGATAAGCGTGCCGGGAGGGGGCAGCACCCTCACCCACCACCAGTTTTTGGTTTTAAGGATTCCCAGCACTTCCACTTGTACGAGTAGGGCGTTAATCAGACATGTGGAATACTTCTAAGCCCGTCGCGAGTCGGACGCATAATATTGGAAGCCCCATATGCCCACGCTCTCCTCTAAAACCTCGCCCGTCTCCATACTCGCGGCCGTGGCACCCTACTTTGGCATCTGCCTCTTCTTGCTCAGTTTTTCTTTGCCTGCCGTCGGGAATCTGAGTGGCTTGCGGTGCGCTAGATTTGCCATCAAATATTGGCCACACGACGACAAAATATCTTCTCTTGCGTTTTTTGGAGGCTGGCTCAATCCGCAGGTGCTTCTGTTGGTATTTCTCTCCGTTTTCCGCGTCGCCTCGCGCCTCCGTGCATTGCTGACCGTCACCATTCTTTTCTCCATTCCTATGACTTGGATCGCCATCCATCGAATGAACGCGGCCGGCATGTACATGGACCTCAAGATCGGCCACTATCTCTGGATTGCCGGGATTCTTCTCATCGTCCTCCAAAATCTGCCGTTGCCTTTCGCTTTCCCTTTCTCCCGGTGGCTTGCAGCCGCCGCCGCCTCGGTCGCCGCCTTCTTCACGGTTCCGCTTCTCATCGGTCTCACCATGCATCCCGCCAGTGAGAAGGACAATTTTCTATATGTCGTCGCATGGACGCTGAAAGAGCCAGCTCTCTGCGGAAGAATTGATGCCCGCGCCATCGGGCGTCCCGACCAGTCCGATTCGACGGACTTCACCTACATGCAATCGGATTGTTATCGCAACGTAGCCGCGATGCTTCACGCGCCACGGTTATGCGATAACGTCAAATCCGCGAGCGTTGATCGCCTTATCGGTAGCCTCGTCGCGAAGTTCAAATGCCGCAAGCAAAACTACACCGTGGGCACGGCCATGCCGTGGAGCGGCTCTGATTTTGTCCGCGCGATGCAGTCATTCGGATTCACCGATGAATATTTGACCCAAATCCACTACGAGAGTCGCCCGGACAACTACATCCTTCCCATCCTCAATAAACTGCAAGCTGACCCCACGTTTCTCTCCCGGCTGCGCTCTTCAACAACCTACGAGGAACCAACTGCGCCGGAAAACAAGCGCGACGCATATTCTTTGGAATTTCTCGATGAAATGGTTGCCATCCAGTGGGATCTTCCGTTTCTTTGCAAGAAAATCTCCCGTAATGCCCAGGCGCGCAACCTCAGCGGCTTTTCGGGTTCGCTACAAGCCACCTGCTATTCCCATATCGCCTTCAATCTCAGGGACGATTCCCTCTGCCGAAAATTGCCTGCTGCGAGTAACTTGCTGCAGACACAGCAAGGCGATTTTCTCGAGGGCTGCATGAAACACGTGACCTTCCTACGCGGTCCGAGCGCCCAACTGTGGGGCCGCTATGGCCCCGAACAGTTTCCCACTCGGGCGCAATTCCAGGAGGCCATGCAGGAACTTGGCTATCCCGCAACCACGGATTGGCTGCATCTTCCCGGGCCAACGCCCCAGGAGTACGAAAATTATCTATGGGGATTAGCCTGGCCGGAACATCAGTCGGCACGGGACGACTTCGTGCGGCGCATCCTGGCCACACAATAGGCGTTTCTACAACCGAAGCAAGCCGTTCTCAAAACTGTGGGCGCACCCGAACCTTCTGATAACACCTAATCGGACACCTGCCCGGGTTTGCGCGAATCAGGCACTAGACGCTCGTCGTTCGCCCACGATATAAGGTGGACTTGAATTTTCGTCGAGTTCCGGGTAAGTGTGATTGCTATGAGACCTCACCACGTGCTCAAAGTATTGTTCACCATCGCGCTATTTGCCGGGACACCGGTTCGTGTTTGGTCTCAGAATGCTCCGGGTTCTGCAAGAATGGGTTGTGTGGTGAAATTGGGCGGAGTTCAATTAAATTGCCCTGCTGGATGGCAGATTGTCGAGGAGACTGATAGAGGAACAGCAATTGGAAATTTTGACAGACCCGATAAGACAAACAATCTGACCATCCCTGTGGGGAGGGCAACCATCGAGTTCCATCCGATGCCGGTGAATTACAAGAATTTCAAAGAATGGGTGCATGCGGCAACGAAACTCGCGCCCGATGCTATTCAGACAAACAAAAATCTGGTTAACAAATCAGTGGGTTCGATTAGCGCCGTTTGTTTTACTGCCCCGGATTCACAGCGCGGATGGATATACGAAAGCTACTTTTTCGAAATAAATGGAACACCTATCAACCTTGAGTTGAATTACCAGCGCACGTCCCAGAATGCCTCAGAATATCGAGCAATCCTCGATAAACTAGTCGAGAGTCTTGAGGCCCCTCGTCACTGATGGGCGCTGAGATTCATTTTCCATCGCTCAGGGTTTCGCGTAACTCCTGGTAAGGCGTTTACCAGTACCTGTCCGAAAGCGTCACCCTCCCAGCGCAAAACTGACTGAGACCGTCGTATCCACCTCGATAGGGTCTCCATTCAGTAGAGTGGGCTGGTAGCGCCACTGCTTCACCGCATCCTTCGCGGCGGTCGTGAGGTCCGGAGGTCCACTGAGAACGTCGACTTGCTTCACGTTGCCGTCTATGTCGATTACAACGTGCAGCTGAACAGTTCCTTGGACGTGATTTTTGAATGCATCGGAAGGAGGTACTGGGTTCACCTGATGCACAAGTCTCGCTTGCTGAACGTTTCCACCAATTCGTATTCGTGCCGGCTTTACATTCGGCACTTGGTAGAACGTCGCCCAATTCAGCACTCGGAAAGCGCCATCGGCATACACATAAAGGCCGGGAACAGAATCTTTTCCTCGGCCCGTCAGCAGCGTGATCTCATACAGACTGAGACTGTTCGCGGCGCCTTGCTGTATCGAAATCATGTTTGCGTGCGCAAATGGGGATGAGGATCCGAACAGGGTCACCAAAGTCTGTTTCGGCTTTGACTCTACCGCACCTAGAAAACTGCGCGTCAGCGTATCTTGAAAGCTGTCCCACGATCGGCTGTACACGGTCGCGAGCTTTGCACCGAGGTCATCGCCAAATTTCGAGGCGAACCAGCTCGACTTCTCTGGGATTCGTAAGGCGCTGATGAGATCCTCGAAGGTCTTGGAATCGTGCTTCCTCTTTGAATGATGATTCTTAGCTGATTCAAGAATGGTCTCGATCTGAGATTGCAGGCCCTCGGCTGAGTCGGCCACCGTTGCAGGCACTTCTTGAGCACTCGACGAGTGCAGAACGATTCCGCACAGGAACGTGAGAACTGCGATGATAGCCGCGATTCGGTGACTCATTCCTACGTCTCTCCAGTGCGAATATCCGAATCTATCACAGCTTTGCGCCAGCTCCGGTTTAGTCGTGCCAGCTCAACCGGTCGATGCAACACCGTCCACTGCATTGATTCGACAGCGATTCCCCGGCAGGAGTGATCTGTTTGGCTGTCCTCCCTCAAAACCTAGCCAAGGTAGTGTTCTGGGTGATCTAACCCTGGAGAGGGATTTGGCCTTTGTTTTCAAGGCAAGTCGGGTGCGACTTGAGTGGAATTGTTAGCGTAGGTGGGTGAGCCGCGCACTTCTTCGACTCGATGTGTAATGGGACCGGTCACAGCATTTCTAAGAGTGCCACAGGAAAGACCGATATATCATTCGACATCTAGCCCGGATGCGTCACGTTCACCGTACGAGAATATCGGGACGGAGGCGCGGACCTTCCGAGATTGGGTCATCAGCAAGTACACGAAATCCCATGTCAGATTGGCAAATGCGAGAAAAGCGGCCACTCCGAGGACCTCGGCCGGAGCCAGCGGGGCCGACGCTCAAGAACTACATCACGCCTGCCGGATTGCAGCGGTTGAAAGACGAGCATGTGTTCCTACTGAGGCGCGAGCGGCCCGCGGTGGTAGACGTCGTAGCGTGGGCTGCTAGTAATGGGGACCGCAGTGAAAACGCCGACTACCTCTACGGCAAGCGACGGTTAGGCCAGATTGACTCGCGGATTCGCTTTCTCACGAAACGCATCGACGCTGCCGTGGTCACCGATCCCGCCGCTGCGCGACAGGGGTCAGCCGCTACGCGCGTTTTCTTCGGCGCAACCGTGACCTACAAGGACGCCTCCGGCCTCGAACACGTCGTCTCGATCGTAGGCATCGACGAGGTGGACCTCGACCGCGGCTACATCAGCTGGCGCTCGCCTCTCGCTAATGCGCTGATGAAGGCGAGCCCCGGCGACCGCGTGCACCTGCGCGCGCCAGCAAAGACGGAGTACCTTGAGATCATCGAGGTCGAATACGCGCCGATTCTGATGGATCCTTTCCGCGAGCCGCTAGGAGCTGAGTCGAAGCCCAAGGTCGAACGCTCCTAGAACAAGCCGCCCGACACTGTCGGAAAGGTTCGATCCAATTCCCACTTTTACCGGTAACGGCGTGAATCGAGACTTCGATGTCCTTCATTCTTGATCTGTACTTTTGAGAAGGTGATTTCAAGTTTCAAGTTGCTAAGACATGCGAATGAACGCCGGCGGAACGAGCTATTACCTTCGCTTGGCCGTCTAAGTCCTTGGTTTCGGGCAAGCGGGTCTATTTTGCATTCGAGGTGGACTTATGCGGCGCTCCGTTTTGGTGTTCGTTTCGCTGATGCTACTAGCCGACTTGGGCCGAGGGCAGCCCAGCGCGAAGCTCTCCGACGAAGTGCGGAAATTCGTGAAGATTGATGCGGCTATCGTTGTGCTCAATCACGTGCGCGTCATCGATGGAACCGGAGCTGCGCCCCGTGCGGATCAAGCTATCGTGATCCAGGATGGAAAAATCGTTGCGATCGGCGACGCAGCGGACGTGAAAACACCCGATCGCGCTAAGGTGGTCAATCTCTCCGGTTACAGCGTGATTCCCGGATTGGTCGGGATGCACAACCACCTGCACTACACGGCGGACCAATCGCAGGATGCTCCGGGCCCGTTGATCAACTCGATCACGTTCAGCGCGCCACGGCTGTATCTGGCAGCGGGCGTGACGACGGTGCGGACTACGGGGAGTATAGAGCCTTACGCCGAACTGAATCTGAAACGCAAGATTGATGCCGGGCAATCGCCGGGTCCGAAGATGGATGTTACGGCGCCTCATCTCGAAGGACCGGGCAGTTTTTTGACGCAACTGCACGAACTGACCGGGCCCGACGACGCGCGGCGGATGGTGAACTTCTGGGCAGACAGCGGAGCGACTTCGTTCAAGGCGTACATGAACATCACGCGAGAGGAGTTGCGCTCCGCGGCGGAGGAAGCGCACAAGCGGCATCTGAAAATCACCGGGCACTTGTGCAGCGTGGGTTTCCGGGAAGCGGCGGAGGCCGGTATTGATAACCTGGAGCACGGCTTCCTTGTCGACACGGAATTTGTCCCAGGCAAGAAGCCGGATCAGTGTCCGCCGGACGCCGTGTTCGCGGCCGCGGCGACGTTTGCGAAGCTGGACGGCAACAGTCCGCAAATGAAAGACCTGTTCCGGACGCTGGTGGAGCATCACGTTGCGATCACTTCGACTTTGCCTGTTTTCGAGCAGTTTGTGCCGGGCCGGCCGCCACTGCAGCAGCGCGTGTTGGATGCGATGGTGCCGGAAGCACGGTCGAACTACTTAACGGCGCGAGTGCAGGTGCACTCGAATCCACAGAACGGTTTTGCGGCGATTTTTAAGAAGGAGATGGACTTGGAACATGCGTTTGCGCAAGCGGGTGGATTGCTGCTGAGTGGACCGGACCCGTCGGGAATCGGCGGGACGTTGCCGGGGTTCGGCGATCAGCGCGGCGTGGAGTTGCTGGTGGAAGCGGGATTCACGCCAGTTGAAGCGATTCGCATTTCTACGTTGAATGGCGCCGAATTCGAGGGCAAGGCCGATTCGATTGGCTCACTGGCGGTTGGCAAGGCGGCGGACATTGTGGTGATTCACGGGGATCCTGCCGCGAACATCAACGACATCGAGAAGGTGGAGATCGTGTTCAAGGATGGCGTGGGCTACGATCCGGCGAAATTGCTGGACTCGGTGCGTGGAATCGTCGGGATCCGCTAGGGCAGCACATTCTTGCCGTCGGCAGAGACAAGCCGACTAGGTAAGCGAGCGAGCGTTGGCCGCGCCTACTGATATCAACCTCTAGGCTAGTTCCTGGTAAGTCACGCTAGTTCCTGGTAAGTCACCTTGCCGGTAACTTAGTTCCCAGCGTTTGACTTCACAGAAACCGCGTTAATCAGGCACATGCCAGTGGGTCACGTAGCCTGCGAGGAGTCATTCGGGAGCAAGCCAACGGCTTATCGAGGACAAGGGACACGAACCCATTTTTTGCCGTCGCGTCCAAAGCATGGGCCTGACCCAACAGTCGGCACGGCTCGTGAATTCCTCATCTCAAGGTAACCGGCAGTCCCAGGGGCGCCCGTTGTTGCAACCTCATAGAAATATTTTTGGCCCTCCATCAGCGCGGGAGCCTGTCCAAGCTGGGGCTTTACCTGCACATACCCTGGAGGGACTACACCGTAAGTAATGCTTCCCAATTCGCTGACATAAGCGCCATGCATCTCTCCTTCGATTGGCTTTATCTGCCACAGCGCGAATTTGTCATCGAATGGGTCTTCCGCCTTTTCGATGAACTCCTGACCGTGAACGGTAAAACTCGCCAATGCGCCGCTCCCCGAGAGAATAAAAACAGGAGCGTTCCCGCCTTCAATTCGGACGTGTGTTGACCGCTCGCAGCCTGTAAGAGACCAGGCAAGCAAGACGAAAGCGATGGCTCTCAACATGGTCACGCCGTCCCATCACCAGTGAATTGGACTCTCTTCGGCGGGTAGTGTCACAAGAACATGCATGTAATTAGATTTAGGACTTATTCTAACCCGGCGCAAATGGCCCAAACAATTCTATGTGCCTGGTAAGTCGGAAACCGGACAAGTGCAAATCGGGCCAAAATCGACTTCTCCGGTAACGCACGACTAATCGGGAGTTGAGTGCCCGAGGCGAAGCGCAAAGGCGAACAGTCCCCGAAAAAGTTCGACGCGGGCAATTAGTCCATTCGCAAGAGGTATCGACGATAGCAAAATGAAACCACTGCCCCTAAGAGGCCTTACACGGTGGTGTTCGCACCCGCCGAGACCGGAAGGCAATGGCTTGACGGGCCGTATCACCGCCGAGGAATCGCTGCTCAGAGTGCGAGCTGGCCGTCCTTGACCACAACCTGACCATCTATCTCGACGGTCGCCTTCACGATGGGAAAGGCAAAGCCGAAGTTCCCCTGGGTCTTGTTGTTCCCTCCGAAGACTTGGTTGTCGCCAATGCCCACGTAGACTAGGCCGCCAGCCGAGCCCGGATAGTAGACCGCGCCATTTTCTTCGTGGACCTTGAATGCGGGATTGAGCCCGAGGCCAAAAAAGGCAACTACGTTCGTCGGTCCAGCAGAAGAAGAAATCAACTCCTGGAAGCACTGCCCTCCCCCTCCAGCTTTGAAATTCTCCATTTTGCCGTTCTGGAAGGTAAAGGAAACGTCGGTCATGGGCTCAAATCGGCACCCCGCCCGGGGCACCACGACTTTGCCGGTGGCGGAATTCTCCAGCGGCGCAACGTTAAGGTTACCTCCAGGGAGTCCTGCGATGCGGTCGAGGAATCGTTTGCTCTTTGCTTTCTCGGCTGACACAATGCCGTCATCAATGAAGATGGGGCGGTTGCCCACCGCAAACGTGAGGTTGGTGCCACTCGGAGACGTGATGTGCACTGTCTTGGCCCCTTGCAGCACTTTCTTGAGCGCATTGCCCGTTGCCGAGATTTGCTGGTAGTCAGCGCCAATGGCCCCCCAGACCATATTGATATAGGTGGCCGGATCGAGCTGGAACGACCGTGCTCTTTCCTCCGTGGGGAGGATCAGGTCCGCTTCGCGATATTTCATGCCATCGAGCAACGGTAGGATGAATTGGTTGGCCTTGTCGATTTTGGCGAGTCGCGCGGCTGACACGCCAGCTTGGAGCGCTTTGATATCTGAGGCCTCGGGCAGATTGATCCAGACATCCACCTGCTTGAGCCATTCAGCCACGTAACGCGGTTCCTGCGCGAGGTAGTTCTCAGGAGCATCCATGTAGCGGGAGCGGATCACCTTGTCCGAAGCAAGGAACATCGTGACCAGGCCTCCCGCTTTCTGAGCCTCAATGGCCAGAGCCTCCATCAAAGGAATGGTGTGCTTCCCCCCTACGATCACCACCACATCACCGGGCTTGACGCTGACCGACGTGGTCACGACTCGCCGGGCGAGCTCCCCCAAATCTCTTTCTTGGGGATTCGCGGGAACGGTGCAGAAGAGCCCAATAGTGAAGACACTGAGGGGGAGCATCAAACGGAGGAAGGAAATCTTTCTCATTGTTGGAACACTCCTTTCGGTTGGCAATGGGGCGCCTTACCTGGCGAGACTGACACTGTGCTTATACCCAAGCTACTGCTTTGGCGAATTTTGTCAAGGACAGGCATCACAGTTCGCTGTGATTCGGGACACGGGACTTTCCCAGGTCGCGACGGTAGGCACCGTGTTCAAGGACGTTTCGACGATGAGTTGCGAAGAGGATTTCCTGCTAACTGGTCCCAACGCCCGATTAACGCGACTAGGGTGGCGCACGATGGTTCTCCTCCTACCAGTACTTCGATTTTTTGTTGACACGGGCAAGCACGAAGCACAGAATCGCCGCCGCTCTTTCACTTTTTTCCGGTCCCTCGGCCCTTCTCTCGGTTGTTTCGTCACGAGCAAGCGGGCGCATCTGCGTTTCGCAAGGAGAACGAACATGAAAATGAAATCGAGATGGATTCTAGTAAGTGCGGTTGTGTCTTTGGCGGCGTTTTTGTGCGTGACAGTGGGTCTCCCAGTGGTGCAGGGCTCGGCTGACCATGTCCGCTGGGACATCATCAACTTCAACGCAGCAACTACTCCGCCCACGGTTAGCGCAGGCGGCTTCGCAATCGCAGCAGCTCGCAATAATCCCAGCACCCTGACGATCAAGCTCACGGGTTCTGGGACCTTCATCGGGCCTGCAAGTGGCGGCACGTCCAGCGGTGCCACCGGTGGAGGTACGTGGCAGACGTTTAGCGGTACCACCTTGACTGGAAGCGGCACCTATGAGGTAAGGGAACTGATCAGTTGGCAGTTCGCGAACTTTCAGACGCCAAGCATCATTGACCTGATCGACGACGGCGCAGGGGCCAATGGCAACGCGGTTTTGCGAATCGAGTATTCCGACGGCAGCAACGGCGTCCTCGGCGTCGGCTGCCATGGCCCTGGGTCGCTTGGCGGTATCGTGGAGGGAGTGATTGCCACGAAAGACTTTGTGACTTACTGGGATGCCCAGGCGCCCGCGGGCGTTGTGAACGCGAACCGGACGAGCTTCCACGTTAGGTGATAGGCCGGCTCGCTTGACGCTGAAATGCGGAATCCGCCCCGGGGGCGGCGAGGTAGTCAAGGAAATTCTCACTCCCGCCCACCGGGGCGTCAGACCTGATCGAAGACAGCCATGGGTTCGGGGCGCGCAGCGCGCTTTGCCCGGAGCCCAAGTTCTAATGCGAATTCACAGAGCTGCGTGGGGAGAAGAACATGCTAGTAAGGTTAAAGCTCGCGAGGCGGTGGCTTGTTGGTTTTTTGTTTTTGACAGCAATAATTGCATTGGCGGCAGTTTTCTCGACGCGTTCGGCGTCCGGCGGGGAAACTGCTGACAGAACGTTTGCCCGCGGCGGCGGAACGACGATCATCCAGGGTGGGACAGGACCGTTGGGAGGGTTCATCCCTGTTCTGACGACGATCGCCTTTCACGCCGAAAAGACCGGCGGCGCCGTGACAGGTTCACTCGAGTGTCTGGCGTTGGCTCCCGAACCCGGAACGGGCTCGAAGAGCGCTCAGTTCACCGTGAATGCAATGTACGTCACTGGGCAGATCACCGGAGCGACCGTACAAGGCGATACTGCGACTTTGACTGGCACAGCGAGCATCACGGGACTCGGAGCGGGCTCCAACGTTCCGTTCACGTTTGTAGTGCAACGAGGCGGGCCAGGTGCCACTTCCGTGCTGAAGGTGAACACTTTGCCCGCGTCTCCGTTCAATGAGATTCTCGTGGAGGGCTCCTTCCAGGTACACGGTGAAGATTAAGTCCGCTAACGTCGAACCGACCCTCTGATCGATACCCAATGAGGGCC
>WNGQ01008661.1_pt1 | contig 11747 bp, 5 predicted proteins | sample 5407661 | NCBI WGS metagenome assembly WNGQ01 (sample SAMN13153382, study PRJNA577476) | soil metagenome | isolation source: 60 cm soil or saprolite under Garry oak tree replicate 2 | place: USA:California | collected 2016-06-15
CACCACGTCGTCCACGCAGGCATGGCCCCAGCCGACGTGTTGTTGATATTCCTGGCGATCATATTGCGCGTCCATGATCAGGACTTCGGCGCCCCGGAGAAAATCGATCATCTTTCGGTCTTCGCTCAGCGCGTAGTTCAGCGAATCGGCCTGCTGATCTTGCCGATCCGGCGGCAGGTGGCGATAGGCCTGGCGCGGTTCGTAGTCCGGGAAAAATGCGATGGAACCCTCGGTGGTAAACAGGCGATAACCCACACAAATGCCCGGGTGATTGGAGAAAAACGCCGCCACGCGCACCTTGCCCACGGCGAAGCTCAACTCTTTGAGCTCTTCGATCTTCACGTTAGCCGGCAGCTCGCGCAAGCCGATCGGGAAGAACGGACTCTCCATCTGGCCCGACAAGACGCTCTCCAGACCGTGCCGCGCGCCTTCGTAACCCAGGATGCGAAGATGACTCTGCGGCTTATAGACGGGCAGAAAAAACGGCAGCCCCTGGATGTGATCCCAATGCGTGTGGGTTAACAGCAGGGTCAACTCCAGCGGCCGGTCCCCGAACTCGGCAACCAGTTCCCGCCCGAGCGGACGCAGTCCCGTGCCCGCGTCCAAGATGATGATTTCTTCGTCCGCCCGGACTTCGACACAAGAGGTGTTGCCGCCGTAGCGGACGGTGGCCGGGCCCGGCGTGGGAATCGAGCCGCGCACGCCCCAGAATTTTAGACGCGCGGGTGAGGGCGAAATGCGACCTAGCGCGACCTGTACTGAGCCCGCCAGGGCCACTCCGCCGACAAGTCGGGACAGAAGCACAACCAATTGATTGGGCTTGACGGGCTTGGTCAGGTATTCGTCGGCGCCCGCTTCCAAGGCAGCCAGCCGATCGCTCTCGAAGTTTCGTCCTGAGATGATGACGATCTTGGTCTGCCGCAGCGCGTCGTCGCTGCGCAGCGAGCGGCACACGACAAACCCGTTGCACCGCGGCATCAGCAAGTCGCACAGGACCACTTCCGGCCGATGCGACCTGGCCAGTTCAATGCCCTCGTCACCTTCGGCTGCGCTGAGAATTTGCCAGCCATTCCGCTTCAGAATTTTGCCCAGGACCTTCCGGTAGTTCGCATCGTCATCAATAATCAGGGCGGTTTTCACGAGGGCAAGATTCAGTTTTCAACCACCCTAGCCAACCGGGGCGAAAGTTAAAGCGCAAAAGGCTTGAACTCGGGGCTTTTTTGAGCCTCTTTTCCGCCCTTTTCGTGGCTCGTGGCCATTCGTTCGTACTTGACAAAAACACCCGCTCAAGCAAGTCTTTAACAAGCCCCTTCCAGGGCGGGCCACAGTCAGGTCATGCCATCGTCTGGGGGGGAGCAAAGAAGCGTGTTAAACAAAAAGAGCTCTTGAAGGTCACATCCCTGATGAGCAACAAAACAGAAATATGAAAAAGATCGCAATCGGATTAGTCGCGTGTTGGGCGCTGATGCAAGCGGGCGCCGAAGAATTGCAATGGCTGACCGACGTGCCCAAGGCGCAGGCCAAAGCCAAAGCGGAAAGCAAACTCATAATGCTCGACTTCACCGGGTCGGATTGGTGTGGCTGGTGCATTAAACTGAACAAAGAGGTTTTCTCCAAACCAGAGTTCGCCGAATTCGCCAGGAAAAATCTGGTCGCCGTGGAAGTGGACTTTCCTCGCGCAAAGCAACAGACCAAAGAATTGAAAAAGGCCAATGAGTCCTTGCAGGAGAAATACAACATCCAGGGTTACCCAACTATCATCGTGTTGGACGGCGAGGGCAAGAAGGTCGGTCAGCTTGGCTACATGCCAGGTGGCCCCAAGGCCTTTATCGGCGAGTTGGAGAAGATTAAAAAGAAGACCTGACATCGGCGCCCGGAATGTCGATTTCGGCTTCTTTCGAACGGTTCTGGTCAGTACCGTTGTGTTTTGGCTGGGCGAGGAAGCGCCTGCAGTTGGAAGTCGTTTCAACGGTCTGTCATGGACTTCGGAACGCGTCGGAACGGTTCCGAGTTACTCTGACTCGATCTTCACCCAGCTAGATCAAACCAGGGTCTTAACGTTCGGGTCGAGGAGTCGTCCTTACTCGTGTTAAGCCCCTCCGTAACGGCTAAATCTGAAACCGGGTTCCAACTTCGAACAATTCGAAATACGCGCAAGAAATGAATGCCATTCTGGCTTTGGAAGACGGGTCAGTGTTTCACGGCCAGGCTTTTGGGGCACGCGCCTCCGCCTGCGGTGAGGTCTGCTTCAATACCTCTATGACCGGCTACCAGGAAATTCTGACTGACCCATCCTACAAAGGCCAGATCGTGACGATGACTTATCCGCTCATCGGCAATTACGGCGTCAACGGTCAGGATGTCGAATCGTGGCGGCCCCATGTGGGGAGTGTCCGATGAGCAAGCCCTGAAGCGGGCCAGGCAATGGCCGGGTTTGATTGGCGTTGATTACGTCAAGGAGGTCACCCACCAGCAGCCTTTCCTGTGGGACGAAACGGATGAACAGAGCGCCCATTTCAACCTGGTCCATGGCCCTGCCAAGGCCGGCCTACCCACCGTGCGCCAACCGCTGCCGCCAGCCGATATTCCAATTGTCGCCTACGACTACGGCATGAAATACAACATCTTGCGCCGGCTCCGGCAGCACGGGTTCAAGGTTCAGGTCGTGCCGGCTACAGCCACTGCCGCCGAGGCGCTCAAACACAAGCCTGCGGGCATTTTCCTTTCCAACGGCCCGGGCGACCCGGCGGCGGTCCCTTACGCAGTCCAGGCCGTGAGTGAGCTGCTCCGAACCGGGCTGCCGATCTTTGGGATATGTCTCGGTCACCAAATTCTCGGCCAGGCCTTCGGCGGAAAGACCTTCAAGCTCAAATTCGGCCATCGCGGCGGAAATCAACCTGTCAAGGACCTCAACTCTGGACGAGTCGAGATTACCGCGCAAAACCACGGGTTCGCGGTGGACCCCAAGTCGTTGCCTGCGGACGTTGCAGTGGAGCGCATCAACCTCAACGACCAAACCGTCGAGGGCCTGCGCCACAAAACCAAACCGGTGTTTTGCGTGCAATATCACCCGGAAGCTTCGCCGGGTCCGCACGATTCGACGCTGCTGTTTGCCCAGTTCCGCGCGATGATCGAGAAGGCATAAGAGGCCTCACGTGAGGCGTGAGACGTGAACATGACGTTCGCAGGGAGGTCCGGCGTGGATCGTCATCCATCAGGCCTTACGCCTCACACGCCTCACGTTTCCGTTTGACTTGAAGCGGCTAACAGCCATAATCTCGTCACCTGAGTCATTTATGGCCAAACTTGTTGTCCTGAGCGCGGGCATGACGGGACGGACGCATGAGTTGAAGGTGGACAAAACCACCATCGGCCGAGTCGAGGACAACAGCTTCCAAGTCGCCGAGCCTTCGGTTTCCAGCCATCATTGCGAAGTGCTGCTGCGCGGCGCCAACGTGATGGTCCGCGACCTCAACTCCACCAACGGCACTTTTATCAACGGCGAAAAGATCACCGAGAGTGTCATGAAGCCCGGTCAGATTTTGCGGCTGGGCCAGCTCGAAATGCGGCTGGAAACCGATGCGCCTCCTGCGTCGCCGAAAAAACTCGATCAAACCGTTGTAATGCCGCGCGGCGTCAGCTTGAGCGAACTCGAACACGGCGGCCACGCCGGGGGCTTCGATACCACCAGCAAGGGCTTCTCCAAGAAGGACAACAAAGGGAACAAGATTTTTTGGATCGCGGCGGCTGTGGTCGGTTTAGTTATCGTCGCTCTTCTGTTTTACGCTTTGCTGATGGCCGGCAACAAGTGAGCGGGAGGTATGTTACGGCTTGGCATGGGATTACTCCTTCGTCGTGGTCCTCGTTTTCCTTGTAATCGATCTTCTCCGGTGTTCGATTGCAATCACCAGGACGCGCAGGGATGACAGCCAATTTTTTTATTGTGCTTTGAGCCACTGCGCCACTTCTGCAGCCGCGTAGGTGATCAAAATATCGGCGCCGGCGCGGCGCATGGCCAAAAGGCTCTCCAGAGTGATCGCCCGCTCATCAATCCAGCCATTGGCCCCGGCGGCTTTCGTCATCGAGTATTCAGCGCTGACAGCGTAGGCGGCAGTGGGATAGCCGAACTCAGTCTTCACCCGATACAAAATATCCAAATACGGCAGCGCCGGTTTGACCATGACGATGTCTGCGCCCTCTTGGATATCCAGCGCCACCTCGCGCAAGGCTTCCGCAGCATTGGCGGGATCCAATTGATAACTCCGCCGGTTGCCGAATTTAGGCGCCGATTCGGCTGCTTCGCGGAACGGGCCATAAAAGGCCGAAGCGAACTTGGCCGCGTAAGACATGATCGGGGTTTCAGTAAAGCCGAGTCTATCCAGTTCCGTCCGAATTGCCCGCACCCGGCCATCCATCATGTCGCTCGGCGCGACCATGTCCGCGCCGGCTTGGGCGTGGCTGGCGGCGGTGCGCGCGAGCAGTTTCAAAGTAGGATCGTTCAAAATTCTTCCGCCGCTCTTGTCGCGTTGCACGATTCCGCAATGACCGTGTTGCATGTATTCGCACAAGCATACATCGGTGATGACCAGCAATTGCGGGAGCTCTTTTTTGAGCAGGCGCACTGCCTGTTGCACGATGCCGTTGGCAGCATAAGCGCCGCTCGCTTTGGCATCTTTCGTCTCCGGAATGCCGAACAGCAACACCGCGGGCACCCCCAATTGGTGCGCCCTGGAGGCTTCGCCGATCAATTCATCCGGTGAAAGCTGGAACACGCCGGGCATGGCGGCGATGGGACGCCGCAGCTTCCGTCCGCTCCGGACGAAGAGCGGCAACACCAATTGCGTCACGTCCAACCGAGTTTGGCGGACCAACTGACGCAGCACAGCCGATTGGCGAAGGCGCCGGGGCCGATAGGCCGGGAATTGTCCCACCAGATGCGAGCTCACTCGGTTAGTTTAAGTGCCTGGCGCAAAGTGCAAAGCGCAAAGTGCTCGAGGAGACAACCGCGTCAAGAATGAAGGCATCTGGCATGAGGCACAAACTTTCACTTGTTTCGCCTATTCGACTTGCACGGAAGATGACATGCGCCAAAGCGCAAATGCGATGTATCTGTTTTGCGGAGCGCGGACATTCCTGTCCGCAGAAATGACCTTCGCAAAACCCGGCCAAGAATCGGCGTGCCGGCGTTCGGAAGTTGCTGCGGACAAGAATGTCCGCGCTCCGCGCTAAACGCATACAATGCGATTTTGAAAGCGAGCAGTGTTTTCGAGAAATGAGGAAAACGAGGACGGCTTGAGACAAGCCGCGCTCTGATCTTATGGTCCAAGCAACACGCGATAAAATGCTCTGTTTGTGCCCGCTGAGAGGTCTATGTAATTAAACGGCGTGCTGGCAGGCGTGTTGGTCGCGATCCCTGTAAAGCTCTGAAGATTGGTTGATCGTTGGATGATGTAGTCCGGCCCGACCGCGCCACTAATGCCCATCTGGAACTGCCCGTTAGAATAGAGCAGCGGTCCAAGCACAACTGGAGGCAGCCCGTTGATGACTACCGAGAATTGTTTTGTGTCGCTCAAGGCTGGGCTTCCATTGTCTGTCACGCGCACTTGCACAACGTTCGTGGTATTCGCTTGCGAGACTGTCGGCCGCCAAGCGAATGCTCCGCTACTGGAATTGATGGCCGCTCCGCTGGGTGGATTGACCAGGCTAAATGCCAGTGTATTTGTTGGAATATCGGGATCGACCGCGGTGGCTGTGAAGCTGATCGTCTGTCCTGGATTTACGGTGCGGTTGGTCAATGGTCCGGCTCCCAGAGTCGGCGCCGAATTCACTTCATTTACCGTTACATTGAAACTGTTTGTTGCACTTAGCGCCGGCGATCCGTCATCAGTAACAACTGTGGTGAAGGTATAAGTCCCAGGCCCTTGTGCTTCCGAAGGAATCCAAGAGATGACACCGTTCGTGCCAATCGTCGAGCCAGCAGGATGGGCCGTCAGCGTGTACGTCAATGCATTCGCCGGGAGATCGCTGTCAGTTGCCGTGTTTGTTACCATAAGCGTTGTTAGCTCGTTGATAGCTCGATCAGTTTGCGATGGCAATACCGGCGCGCTGTTTACTTCATTAACAGTGACCATAAAGCTGTTGGTCGCAGTCAGCGACTTGGAGTTGATCGCGGGCGGGTTTGTATCAGTGACAATCGTTGTGATGGTATAGGTCCCCGGACCTTGCGCCTCATTCGGAATCCAGGTGATAATGCCGTTGGTATCAATCGTTGCGCCCGACGGCTGGTTTACCAATGAGTAGGTTAATGGATTGGCCGGCAAATCACTGTCCGTTGCTGTGTTCGTCACGGTTAGCAAGGTAAGCTCATTGATAGTCCGGTTGGTTTGCCCGGGCATAACTGGCGCGACGTTGATTTCATTTACCGTGACGCGGAAACTGTTCGTCGCACTCAACACAGGCGATCCGTTGTCTGTGGCAATGGTGGTGAGTGTGTAAGTTCCAGGTCCCTGCGCCTCAGTCGGTGTCCAGGTTATCACGCCGCTGCTGCTGATGCCGGCGCCCGCAGGGGGGGAAACCAAAGAGTAACTAAGCGTGTTCGCTGGAATGTCCGAATCGGTTGCTGGGTTTGTCACGCTTAGAGTTGTCAGTTCATCTATTGTCCGGTCCGCCTGCCCCGGCAACACTGGCGCGACGTTTACTTCATTGACGGTGACGGTAAAGCTATTAGTGGCGCTTAGCGTCTTGGAGTTAATCGCGGCGGCATTGGTATCGGTCACAATAGTGGTGATGGTATAACTGCCGGGACCTTGAGCTTCGCTCGGGGTCCAGGTGATGACACCATTTGCATCAATAGCTGCGCCAGGAGGCGGACTGACCAGCAAATAGGTTAATGGGTTGGCGGGAAAATCAGAATCAGTGGCGGTATTGGTGACAGTGAGCAAGGTCAGTTCGTTGATTGTTCGATTCGTCTGAAGAGGCAGGACGGGTGGCACGTTGATTTCATTCACGAAGACTTGGAAGGTATTCGTGACGCTCAGTTGCGTCGCATTGACTGCCGAAGGATTGTTGTCAGTAACCTTCACGAAAATAGTGTTCGTGCTCGGTCCTTGAGATTCGTTCGGCGTCCAGGAAATGGCCCCACTGGATGCGTTGATAGTCATTCCGCCGGGAGGATTAACCAACGCAAAAGTTAAGGCGTTGGTTGGAATGTCCGGATCAGTCGCTGAAGCGGACACGCTCAACGGGGCCAATTCGTTGATCGTCTGATTCGCAGGCACGGTTAGCACGGGCGGCTTGTTCACTTCGTTGACAACTATATTAAAAGTTTGCGTAGTCGTCATGTTGGGGATGCCGTCGTCCGTCACGCGCACGGTGACAGGATACGTGCCGGGGCCTTGCGCTTCCGTTGGGGTCCATGACAGCGCGCCTGTTGTGGGACTAATCGTCAAGCCGCTCGGAAAACCGGGATCGAGGCTGAAGGTGAGCTGGTCGTTGTCGGATTCCAAATCGGTGGCCGTGACAAATAAGCCTAAAGTAGCCTCCTCGTTAACGCTGCGATCGCCAATGGTGGAAATCACCGGCGCATGGTTACCGGGCACGATGCGGAAACTGAAATTTGTGGCAGTCGGGTCGGTATAGTTGCCAACGGTTAAAACATAAGTCCCGTCGGCCGGCAGCTTCTGCTCAAAATCTGTAGTGATGCCTCCTCCATAGCCATTTAGTTGCAGGTTTTGCGGGCCATACAGATAGACATATGCAACTCCAATGTTCGTCGCGGCAAAATCAAAGAACAGCCGCTGCCCGTTTGTGCCGGTAAAACGATAAACCGATGCCGAAGTCACCGGCACATTGGTGCCATTGACCGTCGTGTCAAAAGTCAAAGCCCTCGCCGGCAATTGCGACACATCAATCAAACGGAAACTGTAATCTCCCGTAGTATCTCCGATCCCTTTGAACAAAAGCGTGTAAGTGCCGGTTTCCGTCAGCGTAAATGGCCCCACATCCGTGTCGGAATTGCCGGTGATAAAAGGATTCGCCCCGCTCGGACTGATTAACTGCACGTTGATGGGATCATTATCCGCATCCAGCGCGTCGTAATAAAGCCGCTGTCCAGCCGTGCCGGTGAATGTGTAACGATCTTCCTCGCCCGGCTCGTTCAGCGAACCGGTCACGCTCGCCGCCAGCGTCAGCCCATTGGTCGTCGTGTTCGGCGTCACCACCCGGAAACTGAAGTTCGCGGCAGTCGGGTCGGTGTAGTTGCCGATGGTCAAAACATAAGTCCCGTCAGTCGGCAGCGTCTGCTCAAAATCCGTGTTGAGATAATAACCATAGGCATATAGTTGCTGGTTTTGCGGGCCATACAGATAGACATACGCAGACCCAATGTTCGTCGCGGCAAAATCAAAGAACAGCCGCTTGCCGGCCGTGCCGGTGAAACGATAAACCGATGCCGAAGTCACCGGCACATTCGCTCCGTTGACCGTCGTGTCAAAAGTCAAACTTTGCGCGGGTGCTTGCGACACATCAATCAAACGGAAATTGTAATCCGCTGTGTCATCGGCAAGTTGACTGATGATAGCCAGATAATAAGTGCCGGATTGTGTCAGCGTGAACGGCCCGATATCACTGTCCGAATTGCCATTGATGAAAACCACCTGTCCTTCGGGATTGAACAGTTGGACCCCGACGGCGTCTGCGTCGTATTCCTGCGCATCGTAATAAAGCCGCTGCCCCGCCGTGCCGCTAAACCGATAAACATCCGTGCGGAACGCCGGATTCAATGTCGGGTTGTAAGTCGTGCCGAACAGCAAGTTCGTGGAATCCACATTCAAGTTCAGCAACCGGAAGTCATACGAACCAGCGGAGGCGCCAATAACCTCCAACCTGTAGTTGCCCGACTCCGGCAGGAAATACGGCCCGGCATCAGCCCCGCCGTTGATTGCAAAGACCGCGTTGCCGCTGGGTGCGACCAACTGCACAGTCACCGGCGAACTGTTCGTCAAGGCGTCGAAATATACCGGCAAACCGGCGGGCGCGGTGTAGCCAAATGAATTGGTCTGGTCCAGAGTCGTGTCGCCGCCATGCACCGCGCCAAAACCCGCCGTGCCGCCGCTGGCGCTGCTCACCAGCGACACGCGGAACTGGTAATCCAACCCGCCAAGGAAATTCTGTGCGCCGGCCACGAGCAACGCGTAAGTGCCGGTTGTCGGCAACGTCACCTGGCCCAGATTGTTCTGGATATTGTCGGAGAGAAGCACTGTGTTGTCCGGTTTCACGAGCGACCAGTTGGCGTTGCCGGAACTGGCGCCAAGATTGGTGATGCCCAGGCGCTGGCCCGCCGTGCCGTTGATGCGGTAAAGTTGGGCGCTGGTCTGTGGATTGAGCGTGTTGGTGACTGCGACGCCATAGGTGATGGCCGGGGCGGCGGCCAAGTCCAATAGCCGGAAACTGTAGTCATTGGTGTAGTCTCCACTCGCCTTTTGCAACAGCGTGTAGGTGCCAGACTCCGTCAACGTGAACAATCCCACGTCACTGTCCGAATTGCCGTTGACAAAGGGAATCGCTCCACTCGGGCTGATCAGTTGCACGTTGATCGCATCAAAATCATAATCCAGCGCGTCGTAATAAAGCCGCTGCCCCGCCGTGCCGGTGAAAGTGAAGCGATCTTCCTCGCCCGGCTCGTCCAATGAACCGGTCACCGTCGCGCCCAACGTCAACGCACTGATCGTCGTGTTGGGCGTCACCACCCGGAAACTGAAATTCGTCGCGCTCGGATCGGTGTAGTTGCCGATGGTCAAAACATAAGTTCCGTCGGCCGGCAGCGTCTGCTCAAAATCAGTGTAGAGATAATAACCATAGCCATTTATTTGCTGGTTTTGCGGGCCATACAGATAGACATACGCGACACCAATGTTTGTCGCGGCAAAATCAAAGAACAGCCTCTGCCCAGTTGTGCCGGTGAAACGATAAACCGATGCCGAAGTCACCGGCACATTGGTGCCGTTGACCGTCGTGTCAAATGCTAAAACACTCGCTGGCAATTGCGAGACATCAATCAAACGGAACCTGTAATCACCCGTAGTATCTCCGATCCCTTTTAACAGAAGCGTGTAAGTGCCGGTTTCTGTCAGCGTAAATGGCCCCACATCCGAATCGGAATTGCCGTTGAGGAAAACGATCCCGCCGCTCGGACTGATCAACTGCACGTTGATGGGATCATTATCCGCCTCCAGTGCGTCGTAATAGAGCCGTTGTCCAGCCGTGCCGTTGAATGTGTAGCGGTCTTCCTCGCCCGGCTCGTCCAATGAACCGGTCACCGTCGCTCCCAGCGTCAGCGCATTGGTCGTCGTGTTCGGCGTCACGACGCGGAAACTGAAATTTGTGGCAGTCGGGTCGGTGTAGTTGCCGATGGTCAAAACATAAGTCCCGTCGGCGGGCAGCTTCTGCTCAAAATCTGTGGCGATGGAACCCCCGTAGCCGTTGAGATTCTGGTTTTGCGGGCCATACAGATAGACATACGCAGCCCCAATGTTTGTCGCGGCAAAATCAAAGAACAGCCGCTGCCCATTGGTGCCGGTGAAACGATAAACCGATGCCGAAGTCACCGGCACATTCGTTCCATTGATCGTCGTGTCAAAAGTCAAAGCCCTCGCCGGCAATTGCGACACCTCAATCAAACGGAAACTGTAATCACCCGTAGTATCTCCGCTCCCTTTCAGCAATAGTGTGTAAACGCCGGTTTCCGTCAGCGTAAATGGCCCCACATCCGTGTCGGAATTGCCGTTGATAAAAGCAATCGCCCCGCTCGGACTGATCAACTGCACGTTGATGGGATCATTATCCGCATCCAGCGCGTCGTAATAAAGCCGCTGTCCAGCCGTGCCGGAGAACGTGTAGCGGTCTTCCTCGCCCGGCTCGTCCAGCGAACCGGTCACGCTCGCTGCCAGCGTCAGCGCATTGGTCGTCGTGTTCGGCGTCACCATCCGGAAACTGAAGTTCGCGGCAGTCGGGTCGGTGTAGTTGCCGATGGTCAAAACATAAGTCCCGTCAGTCGGCAGCGTCTGCTCAAAATCCGTGTTGAGATAATAACCATAATAGCCATTTAGTCCCTGGTTCTGCGGGCCGTACAGAATGACAGACGCGACCCCAATGTTTGTGGCGGCAAAATCAAAGAACAGCCGCTGGCCGGCCATGCCGGTGAAACGATAAACCGACGCCGAAGTCACCGGCACATTGATCCCATTGACCGTCGTGTCAAAAGTCAAACTTTGCGCGGGTGCTTGCGACACATCAATCAAACGGAAATTGTAATCCGCTGTGTCATCGGCAAGCTGGCTGATGATGGCCATATAGTAGGTGCCGGATTGTGTCAGTGTGAATGGTCCAAAATCACTGTCCGAATTGCCATTGATGAAAACCACCTGCCCTTCGGGATTGAACAGTTGAACCGCAACGGCGTCTGCGTCGTATTCCTGCGCATCGTAATAAAGCCGCTGCCCCGCCGTGCCGCTAAACCGATAAATATCCGTGCGGAACGCCGGATTCAATGTCGGGTTGTAAGTTGTGCCGAACAGCAAGTTCGTGGAATCCACATTCAAGTTCAGCAACCGGAAATCATACGAACCAGCCGAGGCGCCAATAACCTCCAACCTGTAGTTGCCCGACTCCGGCAGGAAATACGGCCCGGCATCAGCCCCGCCGTTGATTGCAAAGACCGCGTTGCCGCTGGGTGCGACCAACTGCACAGT
>WNGQ01006071.1_pt1 | contig 11746 bp, 10 predicted proteins | sample 5407661 | NCBI WGS metagenome assembly WNGQ01 (sample SAMN13153382, study PRJNA577476) | soil metagenome | isolation source: 60 cm soil or saprolite under Garry oak tree replicate 2 | place: USA:California | collected 2016-06-15
GAACACCAGTAATCTGGCGCGGACCAATCGTCAACAGTGTAATCCGACAGCTATACTGGGATGTCGACTGGGGACCACTCCACTACCTCCTCGTAGACCTTCCACCAGGTACAAGCGATGCACCGCTGACAGTATTCCAATCCCTCCCACTCGACGGAACAATCGTAGTCTCCTCCCCACAGGATCTAGCAGCACTAATAGTAACGAAGGCGGTCAACATGGCCAAGAAAATGAACGCCGAAATCCTCGGCCTAGTAGAAAACATGAGCTACCTAGAATGTCCCAAGTGCGGCGAGAAGATGAACGTGTTTGGACAATCGAACGGAGAAAAGCTAGCTAAAGAGCTAGCAGTCCAGTTCCTAGGATCAATTCCAATAGATCCAATGATAGCAAGCAAGTCTGATGAGGGACGGATCGAGGAGTACACATCACCTGTCTTCCAAGCAATCACAGACAGACTCCGGCTCAAAACCTCAGAACAAGTGCAACAACTTATGCAGGGCCTCCCAATAGCATGGTCGCTCGAACCCCCAAAGACCTAAAGTCTTCCCACGCGCATTAATATCAGAGTCCCCAAGGCTGTAAGGGAAGAACCGTTACAAGAACGTGAAAAATACCATGAAGACCACCCGTTCGAAGACTAGAAAGCTGAAGAAGGGAAAGGCGAAGAGAACCTCAAGAAAGCCACATCGCACCACCGGCCCAGCCGAGAGACAACCTTCGGCAAAACAAGCTCTCAAAGCTCCTAACACATCCCCTATCATCCCGAATTCACCAACACAAGCCATTTCCCCGACCATCTCAATCCCCGGCCGCCCAGTCTTCTCAATAGAGATCAGCTCAATAAACGGTGACACCACCATCGGAGACCTAATTGTCGCGTTTCCCAGAACCAGAGACGTGCTCATGAAGCATGGCCTAAGGTTCGACGTAGAACAAGCCGGCTACCTCTACATGACCTTGAGCGTGTTCTCAGCGATACACGGCCTCACAACTAACAATCTCGTGCAGGAACTACACCTCGCCTCCAAAGACCCGCCCCCGCAGCCTTCGGCCCAACAGCTCCGTCCGATCCCCGCAGCGACCAACGTCTAGGACGGTTCCTGTCTGCCAGTCTGTTAAACCCTTCAAACTTAGACTCTTAAAACTCTTGAGAAACGTGAGCCAAGAAACAAATCTCAGTCCTGCCACCTTCCGGTAGTGGAAACCCGTGCAAGAATCCTCATCTCTGGACTAGTCCAAGGGGTATTCTTTAGACGAGAGATCACGGATCGAGCAAGGAGACTAGCTCTTAGAGGATGGGTAAGAAATCTACCCGACGGACGAGTCGAAGTAACCGCTGAAGGAGAAAAGTCAAAGCTCGACGAGCTCATCCAATACTGCCACTTCGGACCAACAGGCGCCAGAGTTCGCAAAGTCGAAGTCGAATGGCTAGACTACTTGGCAGAATTCCACGGCTTCAAGATTACCAGATAGCCCACGGGACACCTAACATGGCTCGCAAAGGTTGCGGATACTGCACGATTCTGAAAGGTCCGATATTTCCAATCGTAACCAAAAGGTAAATCAAACCTGATTCTGAACTGTCGACCGCTCCGGTGGTGTAGCCCGGTTTAGCATAGCGGCCTTTCGAGCCGTTGATCGCGGGTTCAAAAGCAGCAGACCGCTGCGGTAAATCCCGCCCGGAGCACCACCAAAAACGCTTTGTACGCTCCCCCGTTTCGGAGGTCTCACAACATCCTAACGCAGAATGAAAACCAAGGGCCCCGGAGTATTTGACAGGTCAAAGGTTCTCGTAATATTTTCTGGCTATGGACACGGCGTCTTGAGATCTGCTGGCCACCGTTTTGTATTCGGGTCTTGAGTCTCCGGAAATCATAGAGGCCTTTTCGAAGAATTTTCGCACGCTATCCGCATCCCCCCGGTAGAGGGCTATTCCGCCGGCGATCCGGTACCACAACTCAGCTCTTATCTTATTGCCTGCAGATTCGAAGCTCGTAGCTTGGCTTACCGCTTCCTCCAGGGGGGTAGTAATCCTTTTGGGATCTAGGAAGAGAAGCCGCGTCATTGCCCCGTACATTTCGACATCATCTCCGATTATTTCCTGCAGTCTATTCAGCACGACCGGTTCCGGGGTCTGATTAGACTGCGTCTGGGGCTTCCTCTTTCCAAACAGACCGAACGTCAGCTGTCCACGACCTTCCCTAGCCAGAGTTCAACGAACAACTGAGCCCATTTAAGAGTTCATTCCGAAAACTTGATACCCGCGAAATGAGACCGAGATCGGCGATCTGGTAATTTGAGTCTCGAAGACAAAATGATCCGGCGACGCGAATCGAAGGAAAAGTCGCGCAAGAGGAAAAGAGGTCCCTACCGGAAGGCTTCGAGTGGGAAACTGATCAAATACTAGCTAGGTCGCTAAAACTGAAAACTCCGCCTTGACCCATAGATGCGTTCAGCTAACCAAAAAAGCCCACATTCCCTGCGCGCCCAGATCGAAGGAAGCCCCAATGCCGCTAAGAGCGTATAGGAATGCGCCTATACTTTCCCACACTGCTCGGCTCTATACTCACGAGTTCCGAACAGCTATGATTCCCAAAGCAAATCGTGCAGTGTTCGACATCCCATGCCGGGTCCACTTTATGACAAGTCTCACACATCAAACCAAGCGCACGAATATCAGTACAAGCTTGGCAGAGCTTCTGAGATACCGCAATCGGGTTCGGATTCGCAGACAACATGGAAGCAATAGACTTGCTAATCGTCCGCACCTCAGGGGCAGACTCCAGCTGCACCGCTTCTCCTCGAACTTGATGGCGATACTTGCTGACAGCAGCTTGAGTAACCCCAAGCCTCGCAGCCACCTGCTCCTGCTTCAGACCGTACTCTTCAATCAGTTCGCGAGCGACCATTGCCCGAAGAGCTGGAATCACTGACTTGGAGGCAATTTCGCAAGGGATTATCAAATAGATCAACCATAAAAAATGGCCGCAGCCTATTTAAGCATGACTTATGTCATAAATCTTGCCGGCGTTACAGCGACTCAACCAAATTTGCGTTATCCGGAGAAACAATGGATCATGAAACGGAACCCCGAGGCTCTCCGCCAGCTAACGAATGTATAAATGAAAACTACTACTGAGATCGTGTTGGGAGAAATTCATTGGTCACAGTCGATGAAGTAACGCGGGAATTGGAGAAAGTCGTCGATCCAGAAATAGGTCTTCCAATTACCGAGATGCACCTCGTAGATGAGATAACCATCAAAGAGGACGGGGAACTCTTCATCAAATATCACCTCACTGCCCCGTTTTGCCCACCGATATTCGCCGAGGACATTGGAGTGAATATACGCCAGCTTACATCCAAACTAAACGGAGTAAGAAAAGTCACAGTCATACTCCACGGCCATGCATTGGCCAACGAAATCAACCAAAGAGTCAACCCTGACTATTCACCGCCGCAATCCTAAACCGCAAAGCGATCTAGTACCCACGGTTGTAGATTCGCTTGACAACGGTAAGACTCTGCCACGAAACTGACCTCGCCGGTAATTCCATGAGACGGTTCACAGCGGGAGAAAAGTAGATCCTTCTGGTCAAATTTGCGGACAATACTATGCCCTCTGTGATAGATGCACCCACCGGGGCGGCCCCTTGTCAGAAGGGTCACTGGAAGAGGGAACCGTCACGTGCCTATGGCACTACGGCCAGTTCGACATCGAAACGGGCAATGCGCGGTCACCTCCTCCAACCGAACCGCTAAGGAGATACGAGCTGACCATCCAAGCGGGAAACGTCCTCATATCGATAACCTGAGGCTCGTCAGCCCTAGGACTCGGGGCTGGCCCATCTTAGGCTATATAGTACCTCTTTTTACTGGACTCGAATTCTGATTTCGATAGCGAGTCACCTGTACTCTATGCGTTTCAGTTGGGTAGAAGCAAGAATTTTTCTATGTTATCAACAGGGATCATGTGAATAGTCATTGGGAATTGACAACAGCCTCACATGGATGATAGGAGGCCCCCAGGGTAGTGGGATAAACTCTGTTGCTGAAAACTTCGCTAAGGCATGCGTCAGAGGAGGGCTTCATGTCTTCGCCAATATCGAATACCATTCCAACATCAAAGGCGAACACAGCTACTACCGACTGAGGGTAGATTCTCGCGAGCTGCGCTCTCACGTGGACTGGGTAGACCTGTTGGTCGCACTCGACAAGGAGACCATTTTCGGTGATCTGAACAAAGCTCATCCGACTCACAAGGGACATCGCCACGAAGTCAGCCCCGGAGGGGGAATAATTTACGATGCTGGTATGAAATTGTCGCCCGAGTTGTTTGGCCGAGATGACATCAGCCTCTTTCCAGTCCCCTACATGGACCTCCTAGTTGACGCTCTGAAAGAGTTCGGAAAGGATCGTGAGCTTAGCAAATATCAGGTCATGGTGAACACCATCGCACTAGGCGCCTCTCTAGGGCTGGTCAGGTATGATTTCGGCCTAGCTTCAGAAGCGATCAAGGAGGGCTTCACCGGTAGGAAAGCTGCTCTTGGAGAATTGAATATCAGCGCAGCACAGCACGGATACGATTACGTGCAGAAACTGTTTGGCCATAATGCGTTCCCGTTCCGATTGCAGAAACAGGCCCTAGGCGAGAAGAGAATGATGATTCGCGGAGTCCAGGCTGTTGCAATTGGCAAAGTAAAAGCGGGATGCGGTTTCCAGACCTATTATCCGATAACACCTGCAACCGATGAGAGCGAGTATCTTGAGTCTCACCAAGAAGACTACAACATGATAGTCGTCCAGGCTGAAGATGAGATTTCAGCGATCAACATGGCCACAGGTGCGGCACACGCGGGACTCCGTTCATCAACTTCGACCTCTGGCCCCGGATTCTCGTTGATGGCCGAAGGGCTGGGATGGTCCGGAATAACTGAAGCCCCCGGTCCAGTGGTAGTTCTATGGCAGAGAGCGGGACCGGCGACTGGAATGCCTACGAGGACGGAACAGGCCGACCTGCGATTTGCCTTGCACGCGGCGCATGGCGAGTTTCCCAGAATGGTCATAGCGCCCGGCGATGTCGTCGAATGTTTCTACGACACGTTTGACGCGTTCAATTATGCGGATCGATACCAGGTCCCGGTGATCCTCTTAACTGACAAGTTTCTCGCCAGCACGTACAAGGACATACCCTTCTTGAACACGGAAGGAATGAAGGTTGACAGAGGAGATCTCTTGCAGGAAGCCGATCTGGCGAAGAATCCGGACTACAAGAGGTACCGGTGGACAGATCTCGGTATATCCCCCAGGACGAGACCAGGTATGAAGGGTGGAATATTCTGGACGACGGGTGACGAGCACGATGAGTATGGCCACATAACCGAGGCGGCCGACCTACGCGTTCGGATGATGGCGAAGAGGATGAGAAAGATAGAATTGGCCAGTCAAGTCATTCCGGACTCGAAGAAGGCCACTCTTCACGGGCCAGGGTCTGCACCAATAACCCTAGTGGGTTGGGGTTCGACCAAAGGAGCGATACTAGACGGAATGGAGGAACTAAAGGCCAATGGAATTGAAGCGAACTTTCTACAGATACGGTACGTCAACCCCTTCCCGACAGAACTCGTCCAGAGAACATTATCAGATTCTATCCGTAAGATCGCGGTTGAAAATAACTACTCGGCGCAGATGGCCGGTCTGATACGAGAGACGACGGGGATAGCGGTAGACAACAAAGTCATCAAGTTCGACGGACGACCCTTCTCACAGAACGAGATTTATGAAGGCGTCAGAGACATTGTTAGAGATGGGATGAAAGAGGTCGCGCTGAGCCATGCTTGAACTGAAGAACTACCGGACACAGGTTCATAACGACTGGTGTCCAGGCTGTGGCGACTTTGGCATCGTCAACGCAATACAGATGACTCTCCTAGAAATGCAGCTAGAACCACACCGAGTCGCTATCTTCTCCGGAATTGGCTGCTCAGCAAAAACACCTCACTACATCAACGCATACGGATTCCACACTCTTCACGGGAGAGTCTTACCGATCGCAACAGGAGCAAAGCTCGCCAACCCAGGTCTCACCGTCCTCGCTGTAGGAGGAGACGGTGACGGATTAGGAATCGGCGCAGGACACTTTGTCAACACAGGACGTCGGAATCTCGATTTCGCATATGTCCTCTATGACAACGGTGTCTATGGCCTTACAAAGGGTCAAGCCTCGCCGACTCTTCCGAAAGGTCTGAAGACGAAATCGATGCCGGCCCCGTCAATCCAGGAGGGGGTGAATCCCATTGCGATGGCAGTGGCCTCCGGCTACACGTTTGTCGCCAGGAGCTACGCCCTGGATGTTAGACATTTGAAAACGACTCTACGAGCAGCAATCGAGCATCGGGGCAGCGCCTTCGTCGATGTCCTTCAGACGTGCCCGACCTATAATGACATCAACACTAAGGAGTGGTATGCTGGTGACGATCTCCCGTCAAAGGCTCCTCGACTGTACAAGCTCGAAGAGACAGGCTACAATGGTCGGGTAGCGGATTCCAGCATCAGAGACGAGGTCACTGCGAAGAAGGGGAATGCTCTGTTGAAATCGTTCGAGTGGGGCGACAAGATACCGATCGGGGTTTTCTTCCAGATGGAAGTTGCTACGTACGAGGATCAGCTTGCCAGCCGGATGCCTGCTTTGGGAGAGAAACCATTCGTCGAACAGGACGTTTACAACAGAGATGTCACATCGCTGCTTGAAGAGCTGACCTAGCATACAGTTACTCCGAAAGAGTATAGGGTATTCTAAGGTCTTGACTTGAGGTCCGAAAGCCCAGCTTTATCGCCAGTGGCGGTCGACGCTTGTGCTCCGCTAGTAACCAACTTTTCCTAATGCTCTCCACCGTCTTAAGTGGGATTCCAAGGTCTCTGCTAACGTCCGCGGAAGGAATCCATCTTTCCAGTCCCCACAATACCAAATCCAGCTTCTCATAGCTGAGACCCAGCTCACCCTCCGCCGTCTGTCCGGGCCAAAGCTCTGGGCTAGAGGGCTTGGAGCAAATCTTACTGGGGAGCCCCAGGTACTTTCCGAGATCTCGCACAGTGCTCTTGTAGAGGTCCGCGATTGGCTGAATGTCGCATGCGCCGTCTCCGTATTTCGTGAAGTATCCGAGCATAATCTCACTCTTGTCTCCGGTTCCAACAACTAGCCCGTGATTGATGTTGGAGTAGTAGTAGAGGATCATTCCTCTGAGACGCGCTTTCATGTTTCCCAGGGGAGTCTTGCCCTCGTGTTTCGAGGGGCGGACCAAATGTTCGCCAGCTTTGACCAGTGAAGTGATGTCGAGCGACCTGTACTTGATTCCACGATTTTTCGCGAGTTCTTCGGCGTCTCGTAGATTCGACTGACTCCTAGTATCCTCCTCCGGGAGAGATAATCCGATGGTTCTGCGTCCACCAACGGCCATTGAACAGAGGACGGCTGTGACACTTGAGTCGAGCCCCCCTGACATTCCGACGATGAGATTCCTAGCGCCAACCCTTTCAGTGTGGGTCTTGAGAAACCTGATGATTCTCTCCACGGTCTCGGCTGGATCGTGGAGCGACAGCGCCTCCGGTCCGAACCTGGAACTCATAAGCTGTCCTACTGTAAGATGAGGGATAAAACGGGAATGTTAGCTGACGACGCGCGAGTGGCGCTCTTCCGAAGAGAGGCTTCTGAACAGAGTCAACAGTCTCTCCATGGTCACATACTGTTCACCCGCGAACGAGGCTTCGCTTGCGGCTTCTTGGATCACATTCTTCATGTCTCGGGGTGTGATGACGTACTGGTCACGAACGGAGATTCCACGGTCGGGTATTGACGCTTCATACATTTGTCGCTTAGACCGAATTATCTTCCAGACTTCTTCGAACGACTCTTCTGTTAGACCGCCGTCGTAGGTCGAGATTTTCGGGTCTATCTCCACCTTGGCCAAGTAAGAGTCGAGCAGCTTCTTAATTTCGTCACGCGTCTTCGGAGGGGGCACATAGATGATTCGTTTCATCCTGTCGAGCAGAGCGGGGTCGATGACGCTCGGGTAATTGGTAGCGAAGATGACCGCGACATTGCGGTTGACGTGGAATCCTTCGCCGAGCTCCGTCAATATCTGGTTCAGCATTCCCTGGACATCTCGTCCCGCGTCCGTAGTAGCTTCCATTCTTGCCCTACCGATCGCGTCAGCCTCGTCGATGAAGAGGACTGTAGGTGCGGACTCGCGTGCGAGTTTGAAGATCTCCTTCACGTTCTTCGCGGATTCGCCGAGCCACTTGGAGACTATCTCATAGCTTTCTATTTTGAGGAAGCTGGTATTCTGTCCATGATTGCTGATGGTTCCAGCGACCGCTTTAGCCATGTAGGTCTTACCGACTCCCGGTGGTCCAAAAAGGAGTACGGATCCTGCCTCCTCCAACATCCGCGGGTCCCTAATGATCTGCTCCCTCCTGCTTCGGGTCCCGGGGTCTAGTATCCATTCGATGGCTTGTCTGAGGCTGAGCAGTTCTTTCCTCAGCCCTACGATATCCTCGTAGAAGACCTTGGGAGCTTTCTCGACCTGGTATTCTAGTAGGCTGCGATCCTTTATCCTTTCAATAACATCGACTATCACTCCCTTCGTCGGGGACAGCACGGCGTCGACATTTGTGCCAACTCTGTCTCTGATTTCTGGAGGGATGCTAACTTGAAAGGCCTGGCCGCCAGAAAGGCGCACAAGGGCTGTGTCTCCCTTTACTTCCTCAATTGTCCCGATCGGCCGCATACCCTGTTTGAGTTCTTCCATCAGGTTGTGGTAGCGGCGGAGTTCGGTCTGGAGGTATTCTATCTGCCGTTCCTTACGAGTGAGCTCCTTTTCGAGTTCGAGTGCCGGAGGATATTCTGGCGTGTTTTGCTCGGCCATGCCAGGGTCTGACTACTCATAGTCTGTCCGGAGATAAATAGATATGGGCTTCAGTTCTCGGTTCGGTTCTATGGCTTGTCCAATGACGGTTAGATGGGGCGGTCGATGGGGCAAGCCATCGATCTACAGGGATTTAGCTGGTCGCTAGTTCCCCGGAGGGGTACGGAGAACTCCGGTTCTCCTCAAGAGAAAGCCCAGTTTTGAGAGTTTGAGTTGTATTCCTCGACCGCCTATGATGTCAAACTGGACGAGGCGAGGTGTTATGTGACGTCTATCCATCTTGCGTACGAGTAAGTATCTTTTGAGCATCTGCCCCTGTTCGACCATTCTGAGTTCTACGACTCCGTCGACGAGGCTTTCGACTTTGTGAAATAGCTCGGGATTGACGCTGCCGGTGGAAAGTGTTACTATGAGTTTTCCTCCGGCTTTCTTCACCTTTCCCGCGATGCTTTGTATGAAGCTGATCGCGTGTTTGCTCTCTGTCTCGCTGAATATCGGTATTAGAGAATCCAGCACGATTGTTATTTGCCGGTTCCCGAGTTTGTCCATGACAGTGGAGAGGTATATGCTGACGTTGGTAAGGTCGAAAGGTTGTGGCACGACTCCTTCCGTGATGCCTGCGGTCGCCGAATAGCAGTCTACGATGTCAAGCTTGTTCGTCTGCAGATATTTTTTCGGGTCCCATCCGAACTCGTTCATTCTCTCTATGATGTTGGATGGGAACGTGTCGTAGGTGATTATGATGCATGGCTTCGATGCGGAAAGCTCGTCGTAGAGGATCTGTTGAGCGAGGGTGGTCTTTCCGCTTCCCGGGTCTCCCGATATGAGGATTGAGGAAGCTTCTGGGAGGCTTCCGCCGAGAAGAGCATAAAAGTTCCTGAAGGGCGTCGTAACGTTGTCCAGTTTTCAGTCACGTCCACTCTAGCCGGTCCTGGCCTCGACCCTGTCCGACAAAGACAGCTCTTGAGAACACCGGCGGGTATGAATACGGATTGTAACCCTTTCCAACTTTGTGATAGGACCCTCATGCGTCGGGTGTGTTCCAGCGAAGAGTTAATCAGCCGTGACCAGTGACTCGGCAAGCCTTCGATGTGGGTGGATCAGAGATGGGGTTTGGATCGTATATTCTGATGCAGCTCGCGCCTGGGACTGCCAAGACTGCTGCCGACGCGATCTCGAAGATAGACGGTGTCAAGATGGCTCACGCCGTCACGGGGCCCTTCGATGTGATCGCATTTGCAGAAGTTCCTGATCTGACCACATTGTCAGATCTTGTACTGTCAAAGATTCAGAAGATCAGGGGAGTTCAGAAGACCCAGACCGCAGTAGTGGTCGCGCCGGATGTTTTCGGGCACCGTCCAAAGCGGGCACGTCTCTACAAGCGGCCTACTCGGCCAAAGAATAGGTCGAGGAGACCAGCGAGAGATGGCTGAGATTCATCTCAGTCTGATTGGGTCTCTATCGAATCTGTTCTTGTTCTCAAACGAGATTGCAGCTCGAGAAGGTTCTTGACGACGCTAATGTCCTCGAAGTCATCAGCTGATTTTGGGACCTGATTTTTCTCGTTTGATCGCATGACCGTTTTCTTGCGAGTGACGGTATAAGCGTTATTGACAATGAGAACGGTCTCTCGATCATCTGCCAAATGGGGCAAGACTCATCAGACAAGCAAGCTAAACAGAGGAGAGAGTGGGGGTTGTTCCCCTATATTCTGGGTGGGGCGGCTGGTCTTCTGACTTTTATCGCGAGCAGAATTAGGAAGAATGCTATACCGAAGATAACTAGCAAGACTACCGCCGTGGTCGTTGTGCTGGTTGTTGATCCTGCGTTTACCTGAACTGTGTAGGTCGGGCTGTCGGCCGCGCTTGGACTGTACGGTCCGTACATTTGATTCTGGTAGTGGACGGTTAGGCCGAACGATCCTGGGTAGGGTATGTCGCCGAGGTGGACCTTGCCCGTGTTGTCGCTGAGATACGTCTTGCTGGCGATGGTGCCATTGACGAATGTGACGGTCACGTTTGCGCCTGAGACTGGACTGTTATTGTTGTCGACAATCTGGACCGTTTCTGGGAAGGCTTTTAGCGAGATTGTTGCCGTTGCAGGTGCGTTTGTAAGGTCGAGGGTCTCTGTGGAGTTTGTTGGAATGTTGGTTCCCTCCCAGAGAGCTGATGTGATTGTGTACATGTCGGCGGAGACATACTGTCCGGAGTATCCTGTGATGGTGGTTGTGCCTATTGCTTGGCCCTGTAGTGTAAGAGAGATTGGTGATGGGCTTAGAGGGTTTCCTTGGACATCGGTGAACGATAGTGTTGCTGGATACTGTTTGTCAAAAACGGCTGTGAGACCGGCTGTGCCTGTGTAATTGTATACTATTCCGGTCGGAACGCATTGGTTTGCTGGGCATATTCTGACTGTGGGATTGGTTGTCCAGACTCTCGTACCTGGTGAGGTCGTTCCATAGTAGTTCGCCCATTCTTTCCAGACATAACGGCCAGCGGTGGATGCGCCGGTGAAAGTTAGGTTGGCGCTTAGCACAGTAAGTGTGTGAGTCGTGTTATAGGGAAAGTCGAAGGTGGGGGGCGAAACCTGAGGCAAGGCGACTGTGCATTGGTTGGAGCTGCAATAGGAGCCGGTTCCGTTGTCGATCTTGATCCAGATGGTTCCATCCGCTGAGGGAACGTTCGAGCTGACGGTTACTTGGCAGTTTCCTGGTGGGCAGCTGGACGCGTAAACATTTCCGATTAGGATGGGAACTAGGAATGAGGCGACTAAGGTTAGGAGTATGACTGGGGCTCTTGCTCTCACAGTGGGCCTGGCCT
>WNGQ01006073.1_pt1 | contig 11745 bp, 10 predicted proteins | sample 5407661 | NCBI WGS metagenome assembly WNGQ01 (sample SAMN13153382, study PRJNA577476) | soil metagenome | isolation source: 60 cm soil or saprolite under Garry oak tree replicate 2 | place: USA:California | collected 2016-06-15
GTAAAAGTCGATGTCGCTTTCGCTGATCCAGGATGGCAGGGTTGCAGGTGCGCCGGGGCCTTGCAGGAACCCGCCGCCCTTCGGCACCATGCCGAGGTTCGGCGCGGGCCCGCCAGCAGCGGCGGCCACGCGGGCAGCGGCCACGCCATCGCCGGAAGCGCCGAACAGCATGTTACGAATGGTCGCGCGTGGATCGCGCCCCAACTCCGTCTCCGCAGGACCCGGCTCCTGGAAATAAAGCTGATAGAATTGCGCATTCTCGGTACGGGGCATCAGACTGGTCGGCGGCGCCTTACCGCGCGGCCGAAACGGTACGCTAAGTGCTGCGACTGCCCTGAAGCGGTCGGGCCGCATGAGAGCTGCCTGCCAGGCGACGCTGGCGCCCCAATCATGACCGACGATGACGGCGGTCGGCGCACCCAAGGCATCGAGAATGCCCACCATGTCCCCGACGAGATGCAGGATCGTGTATTGGTCAATCGCCTGCGGCGCGTCACTCTTGCCGTAGCCGCGCAAGTCGGGGGCGACAACACGGAAGCCGGCGGCAGCAAGGGCGTCGATCTGATGTCGCCAGGAGAACCAGGATTCGGGGAAACCGTGCACCAGCAGCACCAGCGGCCCTTCGCCCTGCTCGGCAATGTTGATGTGGATCCCGTTGCATTCGATGATCCGTTGCGTTGGTGTGCTCATTTTTCCGTCTCGCTCCGAAGTTACCGCAAATGCCTTTGATGAAAGCGCGTCAGGGGCAACTCGCAACGCGAGCGGCGCCAGTGCCGCGGCCAGTAGCTGGCGTCTGTTCATGATCTTGCCTTCCGACTAAGCCGTCGCGCTCGCAGCACCGGGGGGCGCCGCCAGTTCTGACTGCCGCTCGCGAACGAATTGTTCGAACGTCTTTGGCTTGGCGCCGCCAATTTTTTCGATGGTGTCCGTGACGGCGAACCGTGCGGTCTCGGCCGAAAGGCCGGCGGCCCGCAGCGACTTCCAGAGTGAGGACAGATGTTCGACCGCATGCGCATTCCAGCCTCGTGCGAGAACCTCGCTCCGCCATTGATCGTCGGTAATTTCCTCGTAGTGGACGTCCCTGTTGAAGACGCGCGCGAAGGCCCCGACGATCTCCCTGATGGAGTTGGCGCTTCCGATTACGGGATATGCGGTTCCTGCGGCTCGCTCGGGGCCAGTGAGCAGACCCACAGCAATTCGCGAAACATCTTCGGCCGAGATCAACGGCAGAATGGTGCTTTCATTGCCAAGCGGCAGGCGGATGGCGCCGCGCGTGGGCATGCTCGCGCCAACGAGACGCGCCACGTTCTCGTAAAACACGGTCGCGCGGATATGCAGCGGACCGACGCCTGCCCACTCGAAGACCTGTTCGGACAGATAGTTCTGCCGCATGCGCGGCGTCGGCGCGTCGATCGACGATTGATACATCACGAGATTGACGAGCCGGGAAACGCCATGGCTGCGCGCCGCAAAGGCCATCGCCGCGGTCGCGTCCGCCAATCCGTCCTGGACCGGATAGGCGAAGTAGATCGACGAGACATCCTTCACGGCCTGTTCGACGGAGCGGACATCGAGGAAATCACCGACGAAGATCTCAGCGCCGAGTGATTTCAGGCGATCGGAGCGTTCGTCGATTCCGCGCACAAAAGCACGGACGCGAGCACCGCGTTTGAGCAGCATTTCAGAAACATGCCGGCCGGTCCTGCCCTGGGTGCCGCCTGCCGCTGAGGTCACGAGGACTGTCTTCGTCATCACAACGATCCTTTACCGCTACAATTTGTTTTGGTACGATCGGGTACCTTGCGATTCGATATATGGTACCTACAAGTACCAAGTCAAGTGGAAAAATGACGCCGATGAGTCCAAAGATGAAGCCGCGCGAGCAGGAAACCGATGGGACCGCGGTCCGGAAGAGGATTCTCGGCGCGGCCCTTTGCGCGTTCATGGAGGGCGGCTATGCGCAGACCAGCACGCTGGAGATTGCGACGCGCGCGCGCGTTTCGAAACGCGAGCTTTATGCGTTATTCGGCAACAAGGAAGCGATGCTGGTCGCATGCATCACCGAGCGCGCCCAGCGGCTGAAAGCACCGGCCGATCTACCCGAGCTTCTCGACAGGGAAACGTTGGCCAAGGTTCTTACCGCTTTTGGAACAAAGCTTCTGACAGAAACGACCGATCCGGTCGTCGTCGCTGTGTTCCGGCTGGCGATATCCGAAACAGTGCACGCACCGAAGGTTGCGCAAGCGCTGGAATCGATTGCCCGCAAACCCACTCGCGATTCATTGCGAGCGATTGTGGCAAACGCCAAGTCAGCCGGGCTTTTCCTTGGCGATCCCGACGCCATGACCGAAAAATTTTTAGGGCTGCTCTGGGGCGACCTGATGACCGGTCTGCTGCTTCAAGTGACCAATCGCCCGAGTGCCGGCGAGATCGCGCGACGAGCCCGCGAGGCAACGATGGCGGTCCTGCATCTCTATCCTGAACCCGGTTAGGACCGGCCTGTCCCGTCAAGCCAACGGTGGCGGCCGGGCTGCCGTCGCAGTGTGCGCTCGAGCGCGTCTCTTGGCGGGGATCGGAAATGTACCCAAATCCCAGCACCAGCCAGCGGAGACAATCCTCATCGGGGGCACGCGAGAAGTATCGCTCGTGGTGCTCCATGCAGCAGCCAATTCATCGGGTTGATGTGCGCGGCGCGGTTAGCTGAAGCCATCGCATGGGCCGCTCGCCTTTGCGCTATGTCCGGCGACCCATTCGTTCGGAATAAAGAGCGAACAATTCGACCACGCCGTGTCGCATGGAGTCGACGGTACCGGGCGCAACGACTTGCAATCACGCGAAGCAGGCGGAATCGACCAATTGACGCTCGAATTTGCGTCCGAACAAAGCGAGCACATCAGGAAATGTCCGTATTAGTTGGACTTTTAGGCCCTTTAGGGCTGGCGATCCCGGCATGACTCGAACATGCGACCTACGGTTTAGGAAACCGTCGCTCTATCCAGCTGAGCTACGGGACCGAAGGCCCGCGGGGTAGACGCGGGCGCTTGAAGGCTCCATACCAGAGTGCGCGAATGATCGCCAGCCTCCGGATGGCGCCAATACTCGCATCGGCCGTGCAACCTGGCTCATTGCAACCCCTCGTGATGTGTCGCGCCTGTCACAGCACGCAAGGAGCGCGCAACTCGAGCGGGAAAAAACCCAAGTTCCGGGTGACAAGCCGGCCAAGAATGTCGACAATCCGCGTAGCCAATAATGGCGACAATCCGTATAAATCGTGTCGTGAGATTCGTCTTGATCGTGCGTTGGGAAAATCGCCCGTGACCGCATCACGCAAATCCGTGCTGCTGATTGCCGCGGTCGCCGGCTGCATTGCGCTGCTGCCATTGCGCGCCAATGCCCAATGGTGGAGCACGCGCGCGCCGGTCGATTTCGAGGAATGCGCCGACCTTGCCGAGAAGGCGGCGACGAAGGAAACGCGGGCGTCGGAGCTTGCCGCATGCAACGCGAAATTTGCCGGCCGGCGCAAGCCCGCTGGAGGCTATACCTATTACGACTTCATGCAGAACCGGAGCTTCGATATCGCGGGCCCCAACCCGACCGCGGAAGAACAGAAGTATATCGACGAACAATACACCGCTTTCCTTGACAAGCAGCGGCGCAGCTTCATCGCGGCGTCGCTTATGGAAAAGCAGCAGCAGGACGACTCGTTGCGCAACGAGCAGGCCTCGTTCCGGAATGAGCAAGCGTCCTTGCGGAATGAAAAGACATCGATCCCCTTGCCTGTGGAGGCGCCCAACAAGAAGGCGGCCGAGCTGAAAGCGCGCGCGAAAGCGAACTGCGCGAAGCATTCCACCTTCTCCTGCGAGTGGCCGGTGCTTTCCGAGAAAATAAAGCATTTGAAGAAAACGCTGTTTGGCGCTTCGTCGAGCAAAGCCAAGCGCGGCTGACCAACCGCTGCCGACATTGAGTCAGCCCGTCATCGCATCGGCATCAATGGGCTTTCAATACACGCGATGATGAACGCGCTTGACGTGCCGCCGCGAAACCGGCCTCGGAGCGGGGATCACGGGTTCATACATCGTCCGCCCGGCTCGCTGTTCCTGCAATCGCGCGTCATATCCGGGCGACGGCGTGACCGTCGGCGGCGCGGCATGGGCCGGCGCGATCGACGTCCAGCTGCCGAGAGCTGCAACGGCGGCGATGGCACAGCTTGCGTAAAGTCGTTTCATAGCATTTCTCCGGCGCGATCGCGGCCAATGCGCGCGTGACCGCTGATGCGAAATTCGTCGTTCATCGTCGCCATTTCAAGGCCGTCACGTATGATCAAATGATTTTACTGCCCGATTTGCTCCGGCGTAAGCCCGGGCGAGCCGTTTCCAGCGGCTTCCGCGCGCTTGATCAGCGCGACGACGCGGCGCGACAACGGCACCGGCAGTCCGTGTCGGTCGGCAATCCCGGTGATGACGCCCTGCAGATAATCGATCTCGGTGCGGCGGCCGCGCTGCAGGTCTTCCCACATCGAGGAGCGTGCCTCGGGATCGATCTTCATCGTTCGCCCCAGCAACAGCCCGAACGCCGCGTCGGGCAGCCGCAGCAAAGGCGGGATGCAGCTGACCGGGATCGGCGTCGATGACACCGGCCTGATGCCTTCCGCCTTGATCGCAGCCAGGCCCTCCGCCATCTGGTCCGCGAACAGCCTCCGCCATCGGCGATGCGCGAGCTGCTGGCGCAGCGGCAGATCGGCCAGCGCATTAAGCGCGTTGTTGAGATTGAACAGCAGCTTGCCCCATTGGAGGCCAGCGATGTTGTCGGTGGCGCGCATTTTCAACCCGGGCGCCGAGAGCTGCGCCGCGGTGCCCGCGTCGTCCTGTTGGAGGACGATGTCGCCTGAGGTGGCGCGATGAAATCGGCCATCGCCGAGCGCGATCACGTTGAAAGGCACCATCCCCGCCAGCACGCGCCGCCCCGGCAAGCGTTCGCGCAGTACCGAGACATTGCCGACGCCGTTCTGCAGGCTGATGACGACGGCGTCAGCTGGTGCATGCTTTGCGATGGCCTCGGCGATATCGGCGGTATCCGCGCTCTTGACCGTGACCAGCACCACGCTGGCATCGCTGAATATGGAGGGGTCATCGGCAAGCGTCAGCGTGTTCCACGGGAGCCGCCGGTCAAAACCCTCGAAGCTCGTCAGATGCAGCCCATTAGCTCTGATGTCCTCGATCACGCGCTGGCGTGCCAGCAACACGACTGGGCGGCCGGAAGCCGCCAACATGCCGCCGACAAAGCAGCCGATGCTGCCGGCTCCCGCGACGCCGATCGGCCGGTCCGAGACCATTTCGTCGTTTCCATCCGTGCCTGCACGTTCGATAGCAGAATTGCCGTGCGATGCCCATTGCGAGACCGGGGCGCCACCGGCTCGGATGGCCCGCGTCTTGTAACGGTGATGGCGCGCCGTTATGTTTGCCATGGGCAGGGCACGCGTCAGGAGAGAACAATGGGTTTACTCGACGTACTCAACGGCATGCAGAATGGCCCGCGCGGCCCGAGCAATCCGAGCGCGCAAACTGGCGGCGGAATGTCGCCGATGACCATGGCGATCCTTGCGCTGCTCGCCTACAAGGCGGTCAAGCATTTCGGCGGCAGCCAGCCAAGTGCTGCGCCGGCTCCATCGCCCGTGAATGCCGGCCCGCCCGGCGGCGGTATGGGTGGTCTTGGCGATGTTCTCAAGGGTGGATTGGGTGGCCTGCTCGCGGGCGGCGCCGCTGGCAGCGTGATCAGCGGCGGGCTTGGCGACCTGCTCAAGCAATTCCAGCAGAACGGCCAGGGCGAGACGGCCAACTCATGGGTGAGCCCGGGCCCGAACAAGCCGATTTCACCGAATGATCTGGCGAAAGCGCTCGGCGCCGATCAGATCGATCATCTGGCGTCGCAAAGCGGATTGTCACGCGACGAATTGCTAGCCGGCCTCAGCCAGCAATTGCCTGACGTGATCAACCATCTGACACCGGACGGACGGCTGCCGACCGAAAGCGAATTGTCGGGCCGGATCTGACGGCAGTCGATACGGCCGCGGCGTTCGCGCCGCGCGATATCATCATTGCGACTCTCGTTTTTCAAAAAGGGACGACCACCATGAGCGGCATTCTTTGGGTTATCATCGTCGGCTTTGTCGCGGGGATCATCGCGCGGTTGCTTTCGCCGGGTCCGAACAATCCCAGCGGATTTATCCTCACCACCGTGCTCGGCATTGCGGGCGCGTTTCTCGCAACCTGGATCGGCCAGGCCATCGGCCATTACGGTCCCGATCAAGGCGCGGGCTTCATCACCGCCACCATCGGCGCGCTGATCGTGCTGTTCATCTGGAACCGGCTGGTGGCGCGCCGGATGATTTCCGATCCGGGAAACAGGTAGAGGCAAGGTGGCGGCGCTCGCCGGCCTACATCTCTCGACGTCTCACGTGATCAGATGCAGCCCGGCGTCCATCCGCACCAACTCGCCGGTCATGTTGCTCGAGGCCGGCGTGGCGAGAAAGCAGACCAGGGTCGCAATATCGTCGGCGGTTGATGCGACCTTGAGCGGCACCTTCGCGATGACATTGTCGCGCACCTGTTTGGCGCCGGCCTCGCCGCGGCCCTTGGTGAACCATGGCGTATCGATATAGCCGGGACACACGGTGTTGACGCGGATCAGCGGTGCCAGTGCGCGCGCCAGCGAGAAGGTGATGGTGTTGAGCGCGCCTTTGCTCGCGGCATAGGCGATCGATGAGCCGATGCCGCTGATGCCTGCGACCGACGACACGTTGACGACCGCCGAAGCGCGCCCCGCCGCTTTCGCGCCCGCTTCCAGCAGGCTCCGCGCCGCCCTGACCATCTGGAACGGGCCGATAGTGTTGACGCCAAACAGCCGCTGAAAATCCTCGGCCGACAGCCCGTCCAGATTATCGTGCGCCATATGCTTGGTGGTGCCGGCATTGTTGATCAGCGCATCAAGGCGCCCCCAGGGGGCCGCGGCGGCGACGATCTTCTTGCAGTCCTCGTCGCGGGAGACATCGCCCTGCACCACGACCACTTCGCCGCCCGCACTGCGGCAGAGATCGGCGGTCTGTTCGGCTTCCTTCTGGCTGGAAGAATAATTGACAACGACGCGCGCGCCACCCTTGGCCAGAATGGCCGCGGTCGCGGCCCCCAGACCGGAAGCCGAACCCGTTACAATCGCGCACAAACCATCCTTCGACATCCGCATTTCCCCATATCGATTTTGAGCCCTTGTAGTGGCTACCATATCGCGCGAGCAGATGCCTGCAAATCCGCGAGCGTTTCGTTGGGCGGAATTAATGCTGGCTGCATGTCACTGTCGCAGGCGGCCCTGCGGCGACAGGCGCTTGTCAGGACCATGGCTTTTCCCCATCATCCGGTGCAAGAAAAGACCGCACTTGGTGGCCGGCGTAATAGCCGGGTGAGATATGTGCCAATTCAAGACGGGGAACGCTGTGGCGGAAAGTGAGAACATTGTTGCCGAGACCGCGGAACGCATTTTCGCCGATCTCGCCGACGCCCAAACCATCAACAGTGACAAGAAAGGCGGCTGGAAGGCGCCGCTCTGGCAGGCGCTGACCGAGGCCGGCCTGCCGCTGTCATGGGTGCCGGAGGATTGCGGAGGCTCGGGCGCCAGCATGGCCGAAGGTTTCAGCGTGTTGAGCTCAGCCGGTCGTTTCGCGATCGCGGTGCCGCTCGCCGAGACCATGCTGGCGGGATGGTTGCTGGCGCAAGCCAAGATAGCTTCGCCTGAAGGCATGATGACGGTCGCGCCCGCGGGCCCGAAAGACCGCGTCGCGCTGAACCCCGACGGCATGCTGTCCGGCCGCGCCCGCGGCATTCCCTTCGCCAGGGACGCCAAACATATCGCCGTGCTCGCAAGCGGCGGCAGCGGCCTTTCGATCGCGCTGGTCGAGGCCGCCAAGTGCCGGATCGAAGCCGGCCTCAATCTCGCCAGCGACGGCAGCGACACCGTGACGTTCAACAACCTCTCGCCCATCGCGATCAAGCCGGCGCCGAAAGGCTTTGATCAGACCTCGCTGATGCTGATCGGCGCGGTCGCGCGGAGCCTGCAGATTGCGGGCGCCCTTGAATCGATGCTCGACATCAGCGTCCGCTACTCCAACGAGCGCGTCGCGTTCGAGAAGAAGATTTCAAAGTTCCAGGCGGTGCAGCACAATCTCGCGCGGCTGGCCGGCGAAACCGCGGCCGCGATGACGGCGGCGAGTTCGGCGGCCGATACCATCGCCCACGCTTCGGGATTCGACGACGCGGTTTTCCTGGAAGCCACCGCCGCGAAGATCCGTTGCGCGGAGGCGGCGGAGAAGGGCGCGGCGATCGCCCATCAGGTTCATGGCGCGATCGGCTATACGCTTGAGCACATCCTGCATCGCTACACCATGCGCGCACTGGCATGGCGCGACGATTTCGGCCACGAAAGCCACTGGGCGGTCGAGCTCGGCAAGCGCGTTGCCGCGCGCGGCGCCGATGAATTGTGGCCGCTGGTCGCATCGCGCTGACATCGAAGATATTCGCCTGCACGAAAGTCGAGAATTACCATGACCGCAGCCCTCCGTTTCGATCCCATCCGCCTGCCGCCCGAATGCGAAAAGCTGCGCAAGGAAGTCCGCGCCTTCCTCGCCGAAGAAATCGCGGCCGGTACCTTCGACCCGCACAGTCCGCAAGGCGGCGATAAGGACGTTCCCGGCTTCAGCAAGCGGGTCGGCGAACGCGGCTGGATCGGCATGACCTGGCCGAAGAAATATGGCGGCCATGAGCGCAGCTTTCTGGAGCGCTATGTGGTGACCGAGGAAATGCGCGTCGCCAACGCCCCGACCCGCCGCTTCTTTGTGGCCGACCGGCAGAGCGGCCCGGTATTGCTGAAATATGCCCCCGAGCACATCAAGATGGACATCCTGCCGCGCATCTGCCGCGGCGAGGTGTGTTTCTCGATCGGCATGAGCGAACCCAATTCCGGCTCGGACCTGTTCGCTGCGAAGACCAAGGCGACGAAAACCGACGGTGGCTGGCTGATCAACGGCACCAAGATCTGGACCTCGTCGGCGCAGGTCGCCAACTACATGCTGGCGATCTTCCGCACCTCACCGTCGACAAAAGAAAACCGGCGCCACGGGTTGACGCAATTTCTGGTTGACATGAAAACCGCGGGCATCAAGGTCAACCCGATCGGGCAACTGACCGGCAAGGCCGAATTCAATGAGGTGGTGTTCCAGGACGCCTTCGTCGCCGACGATCACATGCTCGGCGAAATCGACGGCGCCTGGAAGCAGGCAACCTCCGAGCTCGCCTATGAGCGCAGCGGGCCGGAACGCTTTCTCGAAACTTACTATGTGCTGACCGAACTGGTTCGCGCGCTCGGCGAGGAGCCTGACAATCGCGGCGCCGAAGGCATCGGCCGCCTCGTGGCCCAGCTTCACACCATGCGCCGCATGTCGGTTTCGGTCGCGGGCATGCTGCACGCCGGCAAGGAGCCGGTCGTGGAGGCCTCGATCGTCAAAGACATCGGCACGATCTGGGAACAGCAATTGCCGCAGCGGGTGCGCGATCTCGCAGCTTTCGTCGAGCCGGATGCCAGCAATCACGAAATCCTCGACACCGTATTGCCCTATGCGATGAAGGTCGCACCGAAGCTCACCATTCAGGGCGGCACCACCGAGGTGCTGCGGGGTATCATCGCGCGCGGGCTTGGCCTGCGCTAGGCGCGCGGCCGGCTCCGCGTTAATTCATTTCAATCGAGGACGATCCATGACCAAGTTTACTGACATCGGTATCGAAAAAGTCGGGCACGTCGGCACCATCGAAATACGCAAGCCGCCGCTGAATTTCTTCGACGTCTCGCTGATCAACCAGATCGCCGACGCGCTGGAGGAATTCGATAACGATATCGAGATCCGCGCCTCGGTGCTCGCAGCCCAGGGCAAGGCGTTCTGCGCTGGCGCCAATTTCGGCGACCCGGCGCGACAGGAAGCCGAGGAACGCGCCAAGACCGATCCGGCCTCGAACCTTCCGATCAATCACCTCTACGTCCAGGCCGTGCGCATCTTCCGCAACAAGAAACCGATCGTCGCCGCCGTTCATGGCGCGGCCATCGGCGGCGGGCTCGGTCTCGCCGTCTCCGCGGATTTTCGCGTCACCTGTCCCGAGGCGCGCTTCGCCGCCAACTTTACCAAACTCGGGTTTCATCCGGGCTTCGGGCTCACGGCGACGCTTCCCGAACTGGTCGGCAAGAACAATGCAGAATTGATTTTCTACACCAGCCGCCGGGTGACCGGCGAGGAAGCCGCAAGGATGGGCCTCGCCAATGTCTGCGTGCCGCAGGATCAGGTCCGCGCCGAAGCCATGAAGCTCGCGCAGGAGATCGCCGAATGCTCGCCGCTCGGCCTGCTCTCGACCCGTGCGACGATGCGCGCCGGCCTCGCCGACCGCGTGCTGGCCGCAACCAATCACGAACTCGTCGAACAGAACCGGCTGCGCACGACCGAGGATTTCAAGGAAGGCGTCAAGGCCACCGCGGAACGCCGCGTAGCAAACTTCAAGGGACGCTAGTTTTTTCGCTGCTATCCCAACTCGTCGTCGTCCCGGCCAAGCGAAGCGCGAGCCGGGACCCATACGCCGTGGCCTGTCCGTGAGAATGCTGGCGTTAAAGACCTCATAAGAACCACCGCCGCGGAGTATGGGTCCCCGCGTGCGCGCGGGAACGACGTGTGGAGAGAGGTTACGCCTTCTTCCGGACCACCAGCGCGTCGACGATCGTAACGCCCTGCCCCACCGGATGCACCAGCACCGGATTGAGTTCGATCTCCGAAATCTCTCGGCTCGCATGCGCTGCCAGCACGGAAATCTCCGAGATCAATTGCGACAGCGCCGGGATATCTGCCTTTGCCGCGCCCCGAAACCCATTGAGCAATGGCGCGGCCTTCAGCTCGGCCAGCAGGGCGGAGGCCTCAACCGCGCTCACCGGCGCGGGCCGGTAGATCACGTCCCGGAACAATTCGGTGGTGATGCCGCCGAGGCCGACCATGATCATCGGACCGAAGGTCGCATCCAGCAACGTGCCGACGATGATCTCGACGCCCTTCTTCGCCATCGGGCCGACGAGCACGCCCTGGATGACCGCATTGGGCCGGTGACGGCGCGCGCTTTCCAACAGCGCTTCGTAGGCCAGGAACACCTCGCCCTTAGTCGCGATATTGACGCGCACGCCGCCGATCTCGCTCTTGTGCGGGATATCGCGCGACTGGATCTTCATGACAAGCGGAAAACCGGCGCGGGCGATCGCCGCATCCAGCGCGTTTTTCTCGGCCACCAGCACCTCATCAGGCAATGCGATGCCGGCCTCGCGCAGCAGCGACTTGCTGTCGAATTCCGAAAGCGTCGCGGATGTCAGATGTGCGGAGATATCGCGCAGCGGGGACGCCGCGAGTTCGGCCGGCGGCGCAAGCCTGAATCTCGCGCGCGCAACCATCTGACGCATGGCAACGCCGACATGCGTCAATCCCGACAGCACCACGGCACCCGACGCCGCAAGCTCCTTGCGCGCGAAGTCGGACGGCAGCGTATAGGAATAGAATACGATCGGCTTGTTCTGGGCGTCGATCACCGGTTTCAGCTCGGCCTGCTTGAACGGCATCCGCGTGTCGCTCGACAGCGACAGCACCACCAGGATGGCGTCGACTTCGTCCGACACGTCGAG
>WNGQ01007706.1_pt1 | contig 11745 bp, 10 predicted proteins | sample 5407661 | NCBI WGS metagenome assembly WNGQ01 (sample SAMN13153382, study PRJNA577476) | soil metagenome | isolation source: 60 cm soil or saprolite under Garry oak tree replicate 2 | place: USA:California | collected 2016-06-15
CGCAGCCGGTAACGTTCCACGATGTGCAATTTATCCGTATACGGCGTTCCGAAGAGGTCCTGCATCGCATAGGGGCGGTCGGTTTTGACCCCGACCGTATCGACGACGAGCGTATCGCTCTCGTAATGACCAACGGAATGGCCGTACCACGATGGCGTCAGCGGCTTCAGGTGCGAGGCATTGAGGCGTATGCGGCGCACATCGTGCTGTGGGTTGGCATACACAAGCGTAACAATGTCCTTTTCTTGCAGCACCTGCACCACGAAATTCTTGAAGGTGAAGGGCATTGGCATGGGCCAGCACTGGTTCGAGGGATTGGGAAATGTAATTCCGGCAAGCGACTTTGCGCCGAACTCCTTGACGATCTCCGCCGCCCATGGCTGCAAGATCGGATTCTTGTAGTCTCCGACGAGCTGGTCGTAATCGCTGACGCCCTCCCTGCTCGGAGCCTGCCCTTCAATGGCCCGCTGCGGCCAGCGCGACAAATTATTTATCGGCCCGGGCCCCGATGCAGGCGGCTCGAACCAAGGAAAGACGGGATGCTGCCACGTTCCGGTAAAATCAGGAACGTAGGCTATCTGCGTTGTGCCCGCCGCGACGCGGACAGACGCCGGTGTCTGGGCGATCGCGGGCACCGCGGCCGAGGCCGCAACAATCACATAGAACAAAAATTTGCGCTGCAGTGGCATGGCTCATCCCGGGCCGTTCTTTCCGGTTCTGGCGAAGCAATCACCCATGCCCCAGCCCGGAGTCTGGCGGCACACGATAACATCGAGGCTGCGATTCCAAAAAATTCCATTTGTTTCCGTAACGTCTCTTGAGGGTCACGTGCAGTCATGGCAGCCGGGTTGCTCATGTCTTCATTGCGCACGATCACGGACACTAGCGCTCCAAATGCGTATTTCACTCGCATCAATGGGATGCAATCTCGATGTGAAGCGGCAATAAGGCGAACCACGGTGAGACAAAATTATTCCGCAAAATCAGATACTTAGTTGGCGGACAGGGAGGGATTCGAACCCCCGGTACGGTTACCCGTACGCCGCATTTCGAGTGCGGTGCTTTCAACCGCTCAGCCACCTGTCCGTCTAGGAAGATCAGATACTTAAGAGCGCCTACCTATGCAAGCAATGCTCGATTTGCCACCGGAGCTGTTCTCTTTTGTCCGTTGCCCGTTGCTGTCCGTAGCACTTTACCCAAAGCCTGTTCGAACACCATCGCGCGTTCGGTATCGTTGATCGACGCGAACGGCACCAATCTCAACTCCAATCCAGTGAGCCTCGCGATCAACGCGCCCGCAACCTCGGCACGCTGCCCTCGGGCAGAGGACTGCTCGCGCATGAACCGGTGATGATCAGGGTACCGTGCCGTGCGGTGGATCGGTGGGCTCCGCCTGCCGGCCGTGGCGGATGAGGATGTCCAGGAAGGTTTGCTGTAAAGCCGTCGGACGCCAATTCGCGCGCGTCGCCACGCCATAGGTGCGGCGCGGAAGGCGAAGTCTGGTCGGTGCGATCCGCAACACGCCAAGTTTTTCCTCAAGGAGCGCCTCATGCCGCGTCAGCAAGGTCAGCCGGTCGCTGGCGGTGATGAGCGAACGGATGAGGCCGCGTGAGGCCGTCGAAACACGTGCTGTTGGACGTTTCTTGGCGGAAGCGAACAGGCGTTCGAAGGCCAGGTAGCGAGGCGTGCTGGGCCCGGGCACGATCCAGTCGTAATCGGCAAGCTGGTCGCGGCCGATATCGGCGAACGCGCTCAGCGGGTGCTTCGGGCGCATCACGATGACATAGGGCTCTTCGAACAGCATCGTCTCGGTGACGTCGGTTGCCCAATCGGGGCGCCTGAGCACGCTGAACAGGACATCGATGTTGCCGGCGCGCAGATGATCGAGTAGCTGCTCATAGGGTTCCTCGACGATCTGCACGCTCGCGCCGCGCACCTGCGCCAGAAACTCGTCGATGGCGCGTGCGAGACCAAAGGAGCCCGAATTCGCCAAGGTACCGATCGCGATCCGCGATGTGACGATGCCTTGCCGGGCAGCGATCTCGTCCGACCCGTAATCAAGTTCGCGCATCGCGAGCTTGAATTGGCGCGCGAGTTCCGAGCCCTGTTCGGTTGTCGTGATGCCCCGGGCGCCGCGGTAATAGATGGCGCGCCGCAAATTCCGTTCGAGCTCGCGTGCGGCGCGATGGAGTGAAGGCTGCGACACCCCGATGGACCGCGCCGCCTGATCGAAAGACAGGTTCTGCGAGACGGCGATTAGGCAGCGGATATGCGTGGTGGTGATCTTTCCGGCCAGCGTGTCGATATCCGCAAGCTCGCTTAACTGATGGCCACCCAGCAATCGCCGCAGGCCTTGCCTGATGACGTCAAACAAGCGCTCGGTGCGAGCCAGGAGTATCTTGCCGAAATCCGTGAGATAGGAACCGCTGCGGCCGCGCTCGAACAACGCTACGCCAAACCGGGTTTCGAGCGAAGCAATCGCCTGCGTCACGGCGGGCTGGGAAAGACTCACCGACGTCGCTGCGCGGCCAATGCTCTTATGCCGGGCGACGGCCTCGAACACCTGCAATTGCCGAAGGCTGGGGAGATGGGTGGGCTTCATGGCAGCCTGATCAACACTTCGCGAATATAGCAAGGACTTATGGCTGCGGACGAGGTTCCTATTAGACCGCTGGAGGCTTGATATAGAGACTACAACGAATAGCCGTCCCGCGAACGGACAGGCGACTGTTAAGGGAGATAATCATTATGCGCAGATATTGGGGAGGCATCGCAGCGGCCTCTGTGTTGGCATTTTGTGGGACGCTGAACGCCGCGCAGGCGCCGGCTCCCACGCCGAACCTCCCGAATGTGCCGGAAGTCTACAAATTCGATGCCGGCTGGCCGAAGCCCTTGCCCAACAATTGGGTCATGGGCACGGTCACCGGCATGTCCGTCGATCAGGATGACCATATCTGGGTGTTGGACCGCCCGGGTAACACTCCGGCCGGGAAATCCGCGGCCCCGGCGGTGTTGGAATTCGACCTGGATGGCAACCTGCTGCGTTCCTGGGGCACTGAGGCTTCGGCGCCGGCAGGAATCTGGCCGAAGCAGGTGCACACCATCTTCGTGGACCGCGAGCACAATGTCTGGCTGGCAGGCGCGGGCCCGGGCGATACGCTGCTGAAATTCACCCTCGACGGGAAATTCCTCAGCGAATTTGGTCATCGCGGCCCTATCGTCGAGCGGCAGGGCATGATCCAGGACAATCAGAGCAAAATCCTGCTGCTCGGCGTTTCGAGCGCGGCGCTCGATGAGGACGCGAACGAAATCTTTATCGCCGACGGCTATCTCAATCGCCGCGTCATTGTGTTCGATCTGAAAACGGGCGCGTTCAAGCGCGGCTGGGGCGCCTATGGCAAGCCGATAACCGAAATCTCCAACGATCCGCAAGCCGCGCATGATCCCAACGACCTGCACGCGGCGGATTTCAAATCGCCGGTGCACTGCGTGCATATTTCCAACGATGGGCTGGTGTATGTCTGCGACCGCGCGGGCGATCGCGTTCAGGTGTTCACCAAGCAAGGCAAGTTCCTCAAGGAATTCCATGTCGCCAACGAGACGATGGGTGGCGGCTCGGCCGGTTCGGTCGATTTCTCGAGTGATCGGGCGCAGAAATACATCTTCGTCGCCGACCTCGTGAACGCCACCGTGTGGCAGCTTGACCGCCAGAGCGGCGAGATCCTGGGCCATGTCAGCCATAAGGGCACAAACCCCGGCGAGCTCTTTGCGCCCCATGTCTCCGCCATGGATACCAAGGGCAATGTCTATGTCGGGGAAATCGGACGAGGCTCGCGCGTGCAGAAATTCGTGGCGAACGCGAACTAGGACGGAAACGATGCGCAAACTGTTTGGGATTTTGACGTTGTTGCTGGTACCGGTGGCCGGCTATGCGGCCGAGAACAGCCTTAGCTGGGCCTATCCCGTCGAGCCGCCGCCCGGCGCCCCCAACGCAGACGCGGCGCCTCCGGGCAAGAAGGTCAATCAGTACCTTCTTTTCGGCTCCTACACCGGGCTTCCGGCCATGCCGAAAGCTGTCACAACGGGTAAGCCGTTGCCCTGCATGCAATGCCACCTCGCCAATGGCGGCTCCCATCCCGAATCGGCCGCGATTGCCGGCTTGTCCGTGAACTACATCATCGAGCAGGTGCACGCCTTCCGTGACGGCGACCGCGCCGACGTGCGCACGGGCCGCATGGTCCAGGTCGCGAAGACCATTAGCGAGGCCGACTTGAAAGCGGCGGCGGAATATTTCGCCGCGATCGGACCCGACCGGCAGAAATGGATAAAGACGGTGGTGAGCAATGACGTGCCCAAGGGTCCGGCTCCTTTCGGCGGCGGCGGTTTCCGCTACCACGCGCCGGAGGGCGGCATGGAGCCGCTGCCTGTCGGTAGGGTCGTCGAAACGGCGGAGGACGACGATCTCGTTCGCGCCCGTGACCAGATCGATGGCGGGTTCCTGCAATATGTAAACGCTGAAGACTTGGCGCTCGGTGAGAAGATCGCCGCCGATGGCAAGTGCGGCACCTGCCACGGCGCCGAATACAAGGGCGTGCGCGATGTGCCTCGGCTCGCCGGGCAACACTCGCTTTACCTGATCCGCCAGTTGAAGGACATGCAGACCGGCGCGCGCAAAGATAAGAATGTGGCGGTGATGAAGCCTATCGTCGCCAAATTGTCCGATCGGGAGATGGTCGCTGTCGCGGCCTATCTGGCATCCAAGAGCCCGTAGCGCCGTTTCGCTTTGCATGCGCCGAAAGCTAAGCGGTTCAGCGCAGGGAGATGAGCTTGACATTACGACGAGCGACATACGTTGCAACTGCAGTGGCGCTTCTGTGCTCGCCTGTTCTCGCCGCGTCTTTAAACGCCATTCCCGATCTGTCCGCAGGCGGTGCGGCCTGGCGCAACACGCATAACGACTTCATTCTGCCGAAAACCGGCGCGGGTCCCGTCACGTGGGACCCTGCCCATCCCTATTTCGGGAACGGCGACGGCCCGAAGCCCACGTCGCGGGTGGCCGATCTGAGAAATCCGATTCTGATGCCCTGGGTGAAGGACGCACTGCAAAAGCTCAATGCCGATGCACTGGCTGGCAAGGCGCAATTCACGCCTATTGCGCGCTGCTGGCCGAACGGCGTTCCCGGCGCGATCCTGCTGCGGCTGAATCCGATGTTCATCGTTCAAACGACCAAAGAAGTGCTGTTCCTGTACCAGAGCGACCATCAGGTGCGGCACATCTATATGAACGTGCCGCACTCCCAGAACGTCGCGCCGTCCTGGTACGGAGAATCGGTCGGTCATTACGAAGGCGATACGCTGGTGGTCGACACGGTCGGTGTCACGACCAAAGCGGCGGTCGATTACTATCTCACTCCGCATACGGACAAACTGCATGTCGTCGAACGCTATCGGCTGGTCGATGACGGGCGCAACTTGGAAGTGAGCTTCACGGTCGATGACCCCGGTGCGTTCACGATGCCCTGGTCGGCAAGCCAGCGGTATCAGAAGGCCTCACAGACGCCGATGGAAGAGGTGGTCTGCGCGGAGGGCGAAGCCTTCGCGCCTATCCAGGACCCGCAACAGGCTCTTTTTCCCATCCCGCGCGCGGCGTCCTTCGATTTCTGAATGCGGGTCTGGTGCAATGCTTGGAGATGGAGAGAGACATGTCTGATAGGCGCTCGATCGGCTTGGCAGCGGGTTTGCTCTGTGTCTGCGGCATAACTGCGGACGGTTATGCAGCCGGTGCGGTCAAACCCGCCGTACCGAACTTCTCGTCGATCGACCGGCCTTGGGTCGCGATCGAAGCGCAGGAGTATCTTCCGCCTGTGTCCGGCATCGGACCGATTACCTATGACCATGCGCATCCCATCATGGTGAGCAATCCGAACAACGCCGGTGTTGCCGTGAAAGCGCCGCTGCGCATCGCGGATTTGAGCAATCCGAACCTCAAGCCTTGGGTCGTGGATGCGCTGAAGAAAGCCAATGACGAGCTGCTTGCCGGGAAATTGCGCTGGACGTCGCGGGCAAACTGCATGCCGGCCGGCGTTCCGCAATTCCTGCTCTATGCCGGCGGCGCCGAGAGCATCTACATGATGCAGACGCCGAAAGAGATCCTGATGATCCATCAGGCCAATAATGAGACTCGGCACATCTACATGGACGTGCCGCATTCCGCGCATCCCTCGCCGTCCTGGTACGGCGAATCGGTTGGTCATTTCGACGGCGATGAATTGGTGGTGGACACCATCGGCCTCAATGACCGGACATTTGTCGATGACCGTTACTCTGTGCCGCACACGACGCAGCTGCACGTGATCGAACGGTTCAAGCTTCTGGACGAAGGCCGGATCCTTCAGGTGACCTTCACGGTCGAGGACCCGGGCGCATTCAACGCTCCGTGGTCGGCCGTGGTTCGATACCAGCACGGGCGTGCGCCGGTGACGCTGTTCGAAGAACCCTGTGCTGAAAACAACAACGAGAACATGTCGAGTTTCGTCCACAGCCCCGTCGCGACAAAAGCTGATTTTTGATCGCTACCGGAAGTTGAAAACTCTGCAATCACTGCAAGGCTCATCGCAGGTCGCAAGTCGCGTGTGTGGCTTGGCTTGGTTTATTTCGGATGAGATTCGGACGGCTCTGGAGGATTCGACCGCCCGGTGCTTCCCGGTGCAAGCGCAAGGCAATAGGGAATGACCGCAGGGCCGAAAACGGGGCCAAAGCCCCCAGTTTGACGCATCCTCCGCTGAAACTTAGGATCACGCGACTCGGGTGGCAATCCTCGCAAGGAGCTCATTTCATGCGCGCATCGATGGCGTTTCTGCTGGCTCTCGCTCTTCCCACAGCAGCGCTTGCCGCGCAGGGAAGAACGACCCTGGATATCTATGTGACGGATGTCGAGGGCGGCAATGGCACGCTCTTCGTGACGCCGTCGGGAGAGTCCGTGCTCATCGACACCGGAAATGCCAACGGCGCGGTACGCGACGTCGGCCGCATCATGGATGCCGTGAAGGATGCGGGTCTGACGCAAATCGATCACCTCATTCTGACCCATTACCACGGCGACCATTTCGGCGGCATGGAGTTGCTATCGAAGCAGATCCCGATCAAGGAATTTATCGACCACGGGCCGAACACGCAGCCGGGCGTCGGCGCGGATTGGGAGAGAGATGTCTATCCCAAGCTCTATGCCAACGCGAAGCATACCGTCGCGAAGCCCGGCGACAGGATCGCGCTCAAGGGTGTCGATTGGCGCATCGTCGCTGCAGCCGGCGAGGTGGTGAAATCGCCGCTTCCGGGCGCGGGGAAAGCGAATCCGGAATGCGCCAATTTCAAACCCGTGGACAACAATGCCGAAGACCCGATGTCGGTGGCGAGCTACATCACCTTCGGCAAATTCCGCACGGCGCATCTGGGCGATCTGACGCGAAATATGGAATTCAAGCTGATGTGTCCGAACACCAGCCTGCCGCCGGTGGACCTGTTCCTCGGGCTGCACCATGGACAGGATTCCTCGAATTCACCGGTCATGGACCATGCGCTTCGTCCTCGCGTGGGGATCATGAACAACGGCACGCGCAAGGGCGGCGAGCCCTACACGATGATGTCGATTCACAGCGCTCCCGGTTTCGAAGATTTGTGGCAGATGCATTTTTCGCTGCTGAGCGGACAGGAATACACCGAGCCCGGAATGTTCATCGCCAATCTGCTCGACGAACCTTCGGTGGTGATGCCCGTCGCGCCGATGCCCACGCCGGCGCCGGGAGCGGCCGGAATTCAACCGGCCCCCGTCCACAACGGAAAGGCCTATTGGATCAAAGTGTCGGCGCAGCCCGACGGCACCTTTACGGTGACCAATCAGCGCAACGCCTTTAGCAAGACCTACGCGGCGAGGTAACCGGCGTCGGTCCAGGTCGGGGCCCATGAACTTTGCGACGAATTTCAAATCGGTTCGCGACGAAGTGAGTCCCGAAGAGTGGCAGGCGCGCGTTGCGCTGGCGGCATGCTATCGCCTCGTCGACTTGTTCGGGATGACGGACCTTATCTACAATCACGTCACAACCCGCATCCCCGGCACCGAACATCTGCTGATCAATCTCTACGGTCTTCTCTACAAGGAGATCACGGCTTCAAGCCTGGTGAAGATCGATGTCGAAGGCAACATCGTGTGGAAGCCCGAGACCGATTACGGGATCAACAAATCGGGCTATGTGATTCACGGCGCCATCCACAAAGTGCGCGCCGATGTGAAATGCATCATTCATACCCATACCCGCGCCGGAATGGCGGTATCGGCGATGAAACGCGGACTGCTTCCTTTGAACCAGACCGCCATCCGGTTTCACGGCCATATCGGCTACCACGACTATGAGGGACCGGCGGTCAATCTGGACGAGCGCGTGCGGCTCGTGGACAGCCTGGGCTCTCACGACGCGCTGATTCTGCGCTCGCATGGCCTGTTGACCTGCGGTCCCACCATCGCCCAGGCATTCAACACGATGTATCAGCTTGAGATGTCCTGCCGCGCGCAGGTCGATGCGATGGCGGCACAGACCGATCTTCTGGTGCCGCCCGAGGACGTGCTTTCGCGCACCGCCGTGCTCTATCGGCCGGAGACGCGCCGGCCCTATGGCGTGCTGGAATGGCCTGCGATGCTCCGATATCTCGAAGTCGAAGACAAGAAATCCGGCTACCCCTCCTACATGAATTGATGCCCACCTCGAATTGCCAGGCCGGCGCATTGACATCCCCACCCCGATGGGGACCACAATCGCTCTGCGGCGAACCGGACAGGATGGAGCGGAAATGCGGGACATGAGCGTGCCATGCTCGCGTCATATGCCTCGCGTCCTTGCGGTTGCGGCCTTAGCGCTGGCGCCAAGCCTTGCCCAGTCCGCGGAGCAGGCACGGCCCTTTTATGCCGGAAAGCAGATCAGCATCGTGGTTGGCCTGCCCCCCGGAGGCGGCGCCGACGTCTATGCGCGGCTGGTGCAGCGTTACCTGTCACGCCATATTGCCGGCGCTCCCACCATCCTGGTGCAGAACATGCCGGGCGCGGGTTCGCTGAAATCGGTGATCTACCTGAATACCACCGCGCCGGCGGACGGCACAGTGATGGTGACGTTCAGCTCGGCTTTGATCAACGAAGCGCTGACCGCGCCCGAACGCGTACGGGCCGACTTTCGAGCCTATCGTTGGATCGGAAATGTCAGCGAGGACGTCCGGGTCTGCTATGTCTGGGGGGCCAGTGGGGTTCGCAATTGGCAGGGCATGATTGGCCGCCAGAAGCCGCTCTTCATGGGCGCAACGGCCTCCGGCACGGCCGGCAATGCCGACACCGGCATGCTGCAGCACCTCTTCGGCGTGAAAATAAACCAGGTCCAGGGTTACGCCGGCAGCGCCGACAAGCGCCTCGCCGTCGAGCGGCGTGAGATCGACGGCGATTGCGGCGGCTGGACCTCGGTTCCGGAAGACTGGCTGAGAGACAAGAAGATCAACATCGTTGTGCGGCTTTCTCCGACGCTGGTACCAGGGCTGGAGCGGTCGGTGCCATTCGGCGGCGATCTGGTAAAGGATGAACGCGACCGCAAACTCTACGATTTTTTGATTGCGCCCGAGCGGTTGGGCCGGCTTTTCATGGTGTCCGACAAAGTGCCCGCGGACCGTGTGACCGCGTTGCGCGCAGGCTTCGATGCGATGGTCGCAGATCCAGGGTTCCGCGCCGAAGCGCAGCGGATGAAGCTGCTGGTCACGCCGATGACGGGCGATGAGGTCGCGCGCCATATTGCCGAGCTGTACACGACTCCCTCCGATGTCGTCGCAAGGGCCAAGACCATTCTCGGGGATTGATGGGAGGCCCCGGGGGTCCCCGCGATCTCGCCAATTCTGTGCGAAAATTCATGAGCCCATGACGGATCGATGATGATCGGCCCTGCTGCCCTGCCATATTTGGTGTACGCTACCGGCTGATCGGCGAATGGCTGGGAGGTCACGATATGACGATGTCTTTGGGGACGAACAAGTCCCGCCGCTTGTTGCGCTCCATCGCATTTGGCGCCCCCGTCACTGCGCTGCTCGCGTGGTCTCCGCCGGCGCTCGCCGTGGAACAGGTGGATTTGAAGCTGGTGATCGCCACCGATGTTTCGGGCAGCATCAATGATGAGGAAGCGCGGATTCAGCGCGAAGGAACCGCCGAGGCGTTCCTCGATCCCGATGTCGTCAAGGCCATCAGCAGCGGGTCCTTGGGGCGCATCGCAGTGTCGATGATCGATTTTTCGAGCCCCCGAGCAGGTGCGCAACACACCGCGTTCGCCGGGCCGGCGCACATCGGTGAGCAGCGCGCTTGAACTTGGCTCGCTCCTCATCGAATCGAGCGAGAAAGACATCGTCGCGACGCGCAAAGTGATCGACGTTTCCGGCGACGGACCGAACAATGACGGAAATCCCATGCGGGAAGCGCATGATCGCGTCATCGGGCAAGGTATCGTGGTCAATGGCCTTCCCGTCATGGACGACAATGCCAATGGCTACTTCCCCAATCTCGATAAATATTACTCGGCCTGCGTTGCCGGAGGCCGCGGCTCATTCGTGATCGTCGTCCGCGCCTTCAAGGATTTCGGCGCCGCTATGCGGCACAAACTCATCCTGGAGATTTCCCAGAACGAGGTGCCCATCAAACAGGCGGCGAATCCGCCCGCCGGAAATGAGCTGCTGAAAAAAATCGCCGCAGCGACGGAAGCCCCGGGGACGCCGCAAGTGATACGCCCCGGTCAGAACGAATTCTCCGACCGCTGTGATATCAACGGCGGCTTTGGCGGTTTCGGAAGGTTCTAAAGTCGTTTCGGATTGATTGGACTCGAGTAATTTAAGCGGGTCATTCCCGCGAAAGCGGGAATCCAGTTTCCTTTATGGGCCTCCTGGATGCCCGCATTCGCGGGCATGACAATTGTGCTTTACGGCACCATTGCGCCGACGGTTTCGACGTAAACCGAATAAACCGACGTGCTTGCCGTCATGAACAGGCGGTTCTTCTTCTTCCCGCCGAAACAGAGATTGGCGCAGGTCTCCGGCAGGTGGATTTTGCCGATCAGATCGCCATTGGGTGCGTAACAGCGCACGCCGTCTTCGGCCGGGTTGCCATTGCCCATGCTGCACCACACATTGCCGTCCAAATCGGTTCGCATCCCGTCGGTCACGCCGGCGGTAAAATTGGCGGCAAAGACCTTCCCGTTCGCAAGCCTGTCGCCGTTGACGTCGAAGACGCGAATGTCGGATTGGCTCGGCCCCGGTGTGACGCTGTCGATCACATAGAGCTTCTTCTCGTCGGGTGAGAAGGCGATGCCGTTTGGACGTCCCGGACTCTGCCCGACCACCACGGTGGCGCGCCCGGTTTTCACATCCAGCCGGTAGACCTGCGGCGGCAATTCCAGCGTGTCCTTGTGCCCCTCGTAATTCCCCAGAATGCCGAATCCCGGATCGGTGAACCAGACCGCGCCGTCGCTCGCCACCACCACATCATTCGGCGCGTTCAGCTTTTTGCCATTGAATTGATCCATGAGCACGGTGATCGAACCGTCATGCTCCGTGCGCGTGACGCGGCGTGAATCATGCTCGCAGGAGACGAGCCGGCCTTCACGGTCGCGCGTGTTCCCGTTGGCATAGTTCGATGGAGAACGATAGACGCTGACATGACCGTCGTCCTCCGACCAG
>WNGQ01016136.1_pt1 | contig 11745 bp, 7 predicted proteins | sample 5407661 | NCBI WGS metagenome assembly WNGQ01 (sample SAMN13153382, study PRJNA577476) | soil metagenome | isolation source: 60 cm soil or saprolite under Garry oak tree replicate 2 | place: USA:California | collected 2016-06-15
GACCGTGCGCCAGCCCAGCCCCCGCTACGGCCTCTCGAGCGTCGCCCGCCTGGGCCTGCTGGGCTTTGCCAAGAGCCTCGTGCACGAGCTGGGGCCCGGCCGGATCACGGTGAACGTGCTGGCGCCGGGCTACACGCGCACGCCCGGCCTGGAGCGGCAGATCGGCGGCGACGTCGAGGCGGGTCTGGCCGAGATGGCCCGCCAGGCCGCGATCCCGCTCGGACGCGTCGCCCGGCCCGAGGAGTTCGCGGCCGCCGCGGCCTTCCTGGCCAGCGAGCGGGCCTCGTTCATCACCGGCACGGTGATGCTCGTGGACGGTGGCAGGACGCTGGGCCTCTGACGCAGGCGGGCGGCAGCGGCGTCAGGGTGCCGCCTCCCGGCCCAGCAGCGCCCGCGCCAGCACCAGCTTCGTGACCTGCGCCGTGCCGTCGCCGATCTCCAGGCCCATCACGTCGCGCATCCGCTGGCCCTGGGGCGAGTCGTTCGACCAGGCGTGCTGGCCGAACGTCAGCAGCGCCTGGTGGGCGGCGTCGGCGGCCAGTCGCGGGGCCCACCACTTGACCATGTTGGCGGGAACCGAGTGGGGCTGGCCGGCGTCCTTCAGCCACAGCGCCTCGTAGGCCAGCAGGCGGGCCGCCCGCAGGTGGGTCGCGTGCTCCACCAGCGGGAAGGCGACGCCCTGGAAGCGGCCGATCGGCTGGCCGAACGCCTCCCGCCGGCGGGCGTGCTCGAACGCGTCGTCGAGAGCGGCCGAGGCCGCGGCCACGCACATCAGGCCGATCAGCGCCCGCGAGTACTCGAAGCCGCGCATCACCTGCACGAAGCCCCGACCGAGGCCGCCCACGATCGACCGAGCGCCGGCCGGCAGGCCGTCGAACTCCACCCGCGCGCGCCCCATCGAGCGGTTGCCCAGGTCGTCGAAGCCCTGCCGGCCGATGCGGGAGCCTGACAGCGGCACGTAGAACGCGGTCACGCCGCGGGCACCGTCGTCGCTCGTGCGAGCGAAGACCAGGCCGTGCGTCGCGTACATGCCGACCATCACGGAGGTCTTCACCCCGTGCAGCCGCCAGCCCTCGCCGTCCGGCTCGGCCCGCAGCTCCAGCGCCGCGGCGTCCGAGCCATGCTCGGGCTCGGTCAGGCACAGCGCCGGGAGCGCGGCGCCCGCCGCGATCGCCGGCAGCCACGCCGACTGCTGCGCGGGGCTGGCGTTCGTGACCAGGATGTCCGCGATCAGCGCCGCGAGCAGCAGCAGGTAGCCCGCGTTGAAGTCGGCGCGCGCCACCTCCTCCATCGCCACGCCCGTCGTGACGCAGTCGGCCCCGCGGCCGCCGAGCGGAGCCGGCACCCGCAGGCCGAGCAGGCCGAGCGCCGCCATCTCGCCGGGCAGCTCCGGCCGCATGCGCGCCTCGCGGTCACCGGCCTGGTAGAAGGGCGCCAGCCGCTCGGCCGCGAACGCGCGGACCTCGCGTCGCAGCCGCTCCTGCTCCTCGCTGAACGAGAGGTCCAACCGGTCAGCCCGCGATCTGCTGGCGCAGCACGAACTTCTGGACCTTGCCCGATGGCGTCTTCGGCAGCTCGTCCAGGATCTCCAGCCGCTCCGGCCAGAACTGCTTGGCCATCCCCAGCGCCTCCAGGTGCTGCTGCAGGTCCGCCAGTGTCAGGGACGCGGCGCCGGCGCCCTCCGGCACGATCGCCGCGCACGCCCGCTCGCCCAGGCGCTCGTCCGGGAACGCCACCACCGCGACCTCGCGCACCAGCGGGTGCCGGTACAGGGCCGACTCCACCTCCACCACAGGGACCTTCTCGCCGCCGCGGACGATCAGGTCCTTGACGCGGCCCGCGATGCGGATGCCGCCGTGGCCGTCGGAGTGGGCGAGGTCACCGGTGTCGAACCAGCCGTCGGCATCGACGCTGGCCGCGTAGAGGTCCGGCCGGCGGAAGTAGCCCAGACACTGGGACGCGCCCCGGCAGCGCAGGCGGCCCACCGCCGTCCCGGCGCACTCGACGCCCTCGTCGTCGACGATCCGCACCTCCATCCACGGCACCGGCCGGCCGTCGCTGCTCGCGACCAGCTCGGGCGGATCGCCAGGCCCCGTCAGCGTCACGCCGCCGTTCTCGGTCATGCCCCACAATGCGACCAGCTCCACGCCGAGCACCTCCGCCGCCTCGCGCACCAGGTGGGAGGGGATGGACGTGCCCCCGCAGACGAACGTGCGCAGCGTCTCGACGCGGCGGGGCTGCGCCCGCTGCGCGGCGATCGCGTCCAGCGCGAACGGCGTCGCGCCCATCGCGAACGTGACGCCCGCCTCCTCGACCAGCCGCAGCATCACGGACGCGTCCCACACGTCCTGGAACACGGCGGTGCCGCCGAGGAAGACCGGCATGAAGTGGCAGTACAGGAACCCGGCCTGGTGCGTCAGGGGCGAGCCCATGTGGACCACGTCGGACTCGTCCAGGCCCAGGACGTACGGCTCGCCGTGCATCGCGGCGTACAGCGTGTTGTGGCTGTGCACGGCACCCTTCGGCTCGCCGGTCGTGCCGGAGGTGAACATGACCTGCGCGACGTCGTCGGCGGCAGGAGCCAGCGCGTCCAGCTCGGCGGCCGGGTGCCGCTCCTCCCACGCGGTGTCCAGGAAGTGGCGCTGGAACGACACGCCCAGCGGCACGGTCTCCCCGCGCGCGCCCCCGACGACGACGCAGTGCTCCAGCGTGGGCACGTCCTGCGTCAGAGACGCGAGCATGCCCGCGTAGTCGAAGCCGCGCCAGCGGTCGGGCACGACGCAGACCCGGCTCCGGGTCCGCTGGAGGATGAAGCGCAGCTCGCGGCTGCGCAGGATCGGCTGGATGGGGTTGACGACCGCGCCGATCCTGGCGCAGGCGAGGAAGAGCACCGAGAGCTCCCAGATGTTCGGCAGCTCGATCGAGACGATGTCGCCCCGACCGACCCCCAGCTCCAGCAGCGCGCCGGCGCACCGGTCGGTCAGCAGCCGCAGCCGCTCGTACGTGATCGTCTCGACGCTGCCGGCGTCGCCGCCCTCGCCGCGCCACGCCACGATGGCCGTGCGCTCCGGATGCGCCGCCACCGCGCGGTGGAGGTCGTCCGCGATCGTACCGTCGCGCCACCAGCCGCCCTCGCGGTAGCGGAGGGCGGCGGTGCCGTCCCGGAACAGATCGACGCTGCTTGCGGCCATCTCCACTCCCCTCGCGTGTCCCGACGGTCCCGGCAGGGCCGATTCAACCAGCGACCCCGGGGGCTGTCAAGCGTGGCCGATACAAATCCGCTTGACACCTCCACGGGCCAAACCGATAGCCTGGACCTTGTCGCAGTTCGCAGCGCTGTGGCCCGTCGGATCCAATCAGGGAACGGGGGGAGTGACATGACAGTCCAGCTGTGCCGGCTCGCAATAGAGGGCGGCGCCCCGGTCCGGGAGGCACCCTGGCCCACCTACGAGAGGGGCGACGTCTTCGTGCACGAGGACGACGAGAAGGCCGTGCACCGGGTCCTGCGCAGCCGCCTCTACTTCCGGTACGACCAGCGGCCCCTCGAGGACACCGAGACCGGCCGCTTCGAGGCCGCGCTTCGAGCCCACTTCGGCGTGCGTCATGCCATCGCCGTCTCGAGCGGGACCGCCGCGATCGCGCTCTCCCTGATGGCGCTGGGGCTCCGGCCGGGCACGGAGGTCGCCTGCCCCGGCTTCGCCTTCCCGGCGACCCCGAGCGCGATCCTCCTGGCCGGTCTCGAGCCGGTGCTGGTGGAGGTGGACGAGCACCTGCACCTCGACATCGGCGACCTGCGGCGGAAGGTGAGCCGCCGGCTCGGCGCGATCGTCGCCGTCCACATGCGCGGCATGGCCGGCGACATGGACGGGCTGCTGGCGCTCGCCGGCGAGCTGGGGGTGCCGGTGGTCGAGGACGCCGTGCCGGCGCTCGGCGCCAGGCTCAACGGCCGCCACCTGGGCACCTTCGGCGCGGCCGGCGCGTTCAGCACGCAGTCCGACAAGTCGCTGAACACCGGGGAGGGTGGCTTCATCCTCACCGGCGACTCCGAGCTGTTCACCCGGGCGCTGATCCTCTCCGGCGCCTACGAGGGCCGGCACCGCAAGCACGAGGGGATCGTGGACCACGTCTGCGACCTGGACCTGCCCCTGTTCAACTTCCGCATGGACGAGATCCGGGCCGCCTTCGCGCGCTCCCAGCTGGGGCACCTGCCCGAGCGGCTCCGCCGTCAGTCCGAGAGCTACCGCCGCGTCGCCGGGGCCCTCGAGGACGTTCCCGGCATCGTCCTCCGCCGGCCCGTCGAGCCCGGGGCCCTCCTGGGCGAGTGCCTGATCTTCCGCGTGCCGGGAGGCGGCGCCGCGTGGTTCGCCCGGGCGCTGCGGGCGGAGGGGATCGGCGCTCGCAACTTCGGCGACCCCCGCGAGACGAACGTGCGCTGCTTCTGGACCTGGCGCTTCCTGTTCCCGGACCTGGACGAGGCGCGGGCGAAGGCGATGCTGCCGCGCACCGCCGCCCTGCTCGAGGAGGCCGTCGACATCCCGATGGCGCCCACCCTGCAGGCGCAGGACTGCGACCAGCTGGTCGCGGCCGTCCGGAAGGTCGCCGCCGCGCTCGGCCCGGCCTGACGTGCCCCTCTACCGGCTCGGCAGCCGGCGGCCGCGCGTGCACGCGGACGCGTACGTGGCGCCCACGGCCGTGCTGATCGGCGACGTCGAGGTCGAGGCCGGCGCCAGCATCTGGTTCGGCGCGGTGCTGCGCGGCGATGACGGCAGCATCCGGGTCGGCCCGGGCAGCAACGTCCAGGACAACGTGGTCGTCCACTGCGACGAGGAGACGCCGACTCTGATCGGCCGCGATGCGACCGTCGGCCACGGGGCGCTGCTGGAGGGCTGCATCGTGGAGGAGGGGGCGATCGTCGGCTCCTGCGCCACGATGCTGGAGCGCAGCCGGCTCGGGGCGGGGGCCCTGCTGGCGGCCGGCGCCGTCCTCGGCGAGGGCGCCGAGGTGGCGCCGGGCTGGCTCGCCGCCGGCGTGCCGGCCACGCCCCGCGGCCGGCGCTCAGCAGCCCGGCGACCAGGGCGCAGACGGCGGCGGTCTCGAACGCCACCGTGTACCCGGCCGCCGCCGCGACGGTGCCGATGCCCGGGCCGGACAGCGCCAGGCCCAGGTCCCAGAAGGACGTGTAGGCGCCGATCGCCGCGCCCCGCTCGCCCTCCCTGGAGCCCCTGATCACCATCAGCGCCAGGGACGGATAGACGAGCGAGAAGCCCGTGCCCATGACGAGCGCGCCCAGCGCGGCCGTCCAGGGCGAGCCGCCGAGCGCGATCAGCAGCAGGCCGGCCGCCTCGCCGAGGCCCGCCACCAGGCCCACGCGGCCGGGGCCGAGGCGATCCGGCAGGTGGCCGAGCGCGAAGCGGGTGCCCACGTAGCTGGCCGCGAAGATCGCGAAGGGCACGGCGCCGTTGCCGGCGTGCTGCCGCGCCAGCAGCAGGACGACGAACGCCGCCAGCGTCGCGTAGCCGCTGCTGGCCAGCGCGAGCGCGAGGCCGGGCCCGATGGCGGGTCGCGGCAGCAGGTGGAACGCCGCCCTCGCGCCCAGGGACGGCCGGTCGACCAGCCACGCGCACACGGCCACGCCGGCGAGCGGGGCCAGCGCGGCGAACGCCCAGACCGCCTGGTAGCCGCTCATCCCGAGGAGCGCCGAGCCGACCAGCGGCCCCAGCGTCAGGCCGAACCACTGACTGACGCCGTACCAGCCGATCAGCTGGCCCCGGCGCTCGGGCGGCGCGATCAGGATGACCCACACCGAGCCCGACGTGAACATGCACGCCTCGCCCAGGCCCAGCACGAGCCGCACCCCGACCAGCGCCGGGACACTCGCGGCGAACAGGTAGCCGGCGCCGCCGACCGCCATCAGGGCGGCCCCCGCCAGCATGACCCGGCGGCGGCCCCGCGCCTCCGCCAGGTACCCGGCCACCGGGCGCGTCAGGAGGGCGGCGATCGAGGACGCCGTCACCACCAGCCCGACCGCGAAGTCGCCGGCGCCGACCGGGCCCCGCACGAAGCGGGGCAGCGCGGGGAGCACCGCCCCCAGCGCCAGGAACGCGCAGAAGACGGTCGCCCACAGGCCGATGAACGTGAGCGCGAGGCCCCGATCGCGCGTGCCGGCGAGCGCTTGGGTCTGTGCCATCCCCCCGGACGGAAGCCTAGCAGCCGCACCCCGGGGCGGCGCCCCGGGAAGGCTGACGTGGACGGACCGTCGCTGACGGTGCTCCACGTCACCGGCTGGTGCCGCAGCGGCAGCACGATGCTGGGCAACGTCCTCAACGAGGTCGAGGGCATCGTCCATGTCGGCGAGCTGCACTACCTCTGGCGAAACGGCGTGCTTCGCCAGGGCACCAACACGAGCTGCGGCTGCCAGCGCGAGCTGGTGGACTGCCCCCTGTGGTCTCGCGTCCTCGCCGCGTGCCCCGACCCCGGCGGCCGCACGATCGGGGACCTGGCGCCGGCGGTCGTGGGCTGGCAGCAGGCGCGCTTCCGAACCCGCCACACCTGGGGCATCCTCCGCGCCGAGCCAGCCGATCCCGCCGGCCGCGGCTACCTCCGCGTCCTCGCCGGCGTCTACCGCGCCATCCAGGCCGGCACCGGCGCGCGCGTGATCGTCGACAGCTCCAAGCTCGCCTCCGAGGCCGCCGCCCTGCTCCACCTGGACGGCATCGAGGCCCGGGCGCTGCACATGGTCCGCGATCCCCGCGCCGTCGCCTACTCGTGGGCCCGCCAGAAGGCGTACATCGGTCGCCGCGGGGCCCTCGACAGCACCTGGTACTGGATCGGCTTCAACCTGGCCGCCGAGGCGGTGAGCCGGCGGCTGGGCGGCGCCGCCCTGCGTCTCCGCTACGAGGACCTGGTCACCGACCCCGAGCGGTGGGTGGGCGCCGTGCTGGCGCTGGTCGGCGAGCCGCCCGAGCGCAGCCCGGTCCGCGGGCACCGCGTCCGGCTCGGCGGCAATCACACGGTGACCGGCAACCCGGACCGCTTCCTGACCGGCGAGGTCGAGATCCGGGGCGACGAGGCGTGGCGGCACGGCCTGCCCCGCGCGCAGGCCGCCGCCGTCACCGCGCTCGCGCTGCCGTGGCTGCGCCGCTACGGCTACTGAGAGCCTGCGCCCCGAGGCAGCGACGTCACCACGAAGTGGCCGGGCAGGTGGACCGCCAGCCCCTCCTGGATCTCACCCACGAGGTGCGTGGCTCCGTCCGCCTCCTCGAGCCGGATCGTGGCCAGCTGCCGGTCCAGCACCGTGGCGCCGGCCTGGAAGTCGCCGACGACGGCGAGGCCCGGCGGCACCAGCCGCGTCCGGTTGATCCGCACGCCCGCCTGGTCCAGCGCGGCCAGGAAGCCGGGGGCCCCGACCAGCGGCCACCAGTCGGCCGGGTTCATCACGATGCCGTCGGCGGAGCCCCCGAAGCGCTCGCAGCGGGAGGCGGCGGCCAGGATCGTCTCGGGGGCGCTCCCGAGCGCATCCTGGCGGCGCAGGCCGGGCGTGTCCAGCAGGCCGATCACCTGCCCGTCGGTCCCGGGGCACGCGCCGTGCAGGAGGAAGTCGTTCTCCGCCGTGCACAGCCGGACCAGCAGCCGGTAGTCGACCAGCGCGGCCAGGGCGGCGGGGTCCCCGAGCAGCTCTGGCGGCACCGGCGCCCGAGCCGCGATGGTGCTCACCCGCGCCTCCTCCGCCGCGCAGCGGAAGGCCGCCTCGGGCGCGTTTGCGGCTGCCGAGATCGGCCGCTCGCCACCGTCGGCGGCCAGCTCGCGGGCGTACGTGACCCTGTCGCCGCCGACCACCGCGACCTTCATCAGGTCGCGCACCGTCAGGCGCGGCCGGTGCTCGAACAGCGGGAACCGGGTCGTGATCGAGGCGCGCAGCGTCACGCACGTGGCGGGACCGAGCTGAGAATGGACGCGGGCGAACTCCTGGCCGGGCGAGCGCTGGTCGAGAGCTGGGTCGTCGAGGAGCACCGGATTCGTACCTCCCTTCCTCGTCGGCGGCCGACGCGACTGCCCCAGGGTAGGGCACCGTGGCTGGCTCGACAGCCCCGCCGGCACCTCCGATGGTGGTCTGAGCGTGCAGCCGGTGCGGCGGACGGTCAGAGGCGAGCGTCAAGAGGGCGCCGGACGTGGCCGGCCGCCGCCGGCAGGCGGCCCGCCGCCGCCGGGACACGGTGCAGCACCACCACGGTCACATCGTCGGTCGAGCGCCCCGGCATCTTCTCCATGAGCCGCCTGACCGAGTCGGCGGCGTCGTTCGAGTCCCCGAGCCCCAGCGCGAGCTCGCTCAGGGCGGCCGTCCGCTCGTCCCGCTCGACCAGGCCGTCGCTGTACAGGATCAGCGCGTCGCCCGGATCGAGCTGGGCGGTTCCCTCGCTGAACACCTCCTCGTCCCGCACGCCCAGGGGCAGAGAGCGCGCCGGCAGATGGACGAGCTCTCCGTCGGCGCGCCGGATCGCGCAGTAGCCGTGGCCGGCGTCGACGTAGCGGAACAGTCCGGAGCGGGCATCGAGGCGTGTATGGAAGAGTGTCACGAGGAGGCCCTCGTCGACGAGGGCCATGGAGTCAGCGGCCATCCGGACCCGGGCGGCCGGTTCGACGACCGGTGGGCACGACCGCAGCGCGGTCCGGAGGACGGCCATCACGAGCGCGGCCCCCACGCCCTTGCCCATCACGTCGGCGACGGTGATGTCGAGGTGGCCATCGGAGGCCACCCAGTCGTAGAAATCGCCTGCCACGTCCTGGGCGGGGAGGCACACGCCGGCGAGCTCGTAGCCCGGGATCTCGAGCCCGGCGCGGGGCAGCAGCCCGCGCTGGATCTGAGCCGCGCGATCCGCCTGCTGCCGGCGCTCGCTGATGTCCTCGACGATGGTGATGAAGCTCTCTGCCTGCCCGCCCACGCCGCGAACGACGCTGGCGACCGGGGAGCACCAGGCGAAGCCGCCGTCCTTCCGAATGAAGCGGCCCTCCCTCTCCAGGCGATTGACGCGGCCATCCGCCAGGGCCTGGTAGGAGGCCGCGTCGTCCTCACGGCCCTCGCGGTCCAGGAGGCGCAGGAACGACTCTCCGACGATCTCCCCCCGGCTGTATCCGAGTATGTCCAGGAACGTCTGGTTGGCGGCGAGGAGCTGTCCGTCGCGGTCCAGCCGGCAGATGCCGACCGGGGCCTCGTCCACCAGGATCTCCCTCTCAGCCGCTGTGTGCCGGAGAGTGGCGAGGGTGCGGTTCAGCGCGGCCGTGAGCGCCTGTGACTCGACCACCGCCATGAGCTGCCGCACGAGCACCAGGCCGGTGACCGCGGCGGCGAGCACCTCGCTGAAGAGGTCCAGGGGCTGGTTGCTGAGGAGGTTCCACAGCACCAGGGCGAAGGCGAGGGTCATGGGCACGTAGGGCAGGACGATCTGCCACCTGGTCAGCTGGGCCGCCCTACCGGTCTCAGGCCGCGGCTCTCTGCCGATCCGGCTGCCGACAGCGATGAACAGGTTGCCGGCGAAGTAGCCGCTCTCCACGACGTACGAGGTCCGATGCAGACCGATGGCCGACAGGTACGCGAAGGCGCTGTCGCTGAACGCCCATGACAGGATTCCCACCGTGACCATCAGCAGGGCCGAGTTGAGCCGGCGGGACTGCGAGATGGTGGAGATGGCGACGACCACCAGGACGATGTCACTGATCGGGTACGCCAGGCCGAGCGCGAAGAGGAAGGAGCTGCCGCCGCCGGCATGGTACACGGTCCGCAGCACGGTGAGCCAGCTGATCAGCAGCAGTGCGCCAGCGATGATGCCTCCGTCGAGCATCAGGCGGAGCCGCGAGCTGCTCAGCATCCGGCCGCCCAGCAAGAACAGGGCGGGCAGCACCACGGCGTTGCCGATGCCGTAGCTGGCATCCACCACGGAGGGGAAGGGTGGCTGGCTGTTCAGCGCCAGGACGTAGAAGGCGTTGGTCCAGTCGCCAACCGCATAGCCGGCGTAGGCGATCGACAGGAGCAGCCAGCCCAGCCGAGCGTCGCGCCGGGCCTCGACGCGGGCACGCAGGCCCGTGACCACCAGCGTGATCACCGTCGAAGCGGCCTCCCCGAAATAGGTCACGAAGCTGCTGACGCCGTGCCCCCCGATCTGCAGGACCGTCCACCCCACGTAGAGGAGGATCAGGCCACCGGCGCCAGGCAGCAGGAACGCCAGTCGAGTCGTGGCCGCGCGCCGCTCAACTCGTCTTCGGACCATTTAGCCGCATCTGGATGTCGTCCCGAGCGCCGCGTGGACATTCCCCCCTCAGAATGCCGTCACGTCGGCGGCAGACCGCCGCATGCGGCCTCACCGCCTCGGAGCCCGGCGGGCCTGCGTCCGCGCTCGGGTGATGGCCAGGGGAGGCCGTCCGCGCGAGCGGCCGGCCTCCCCTTCGAAGCCGTCAGAAACCGGTGCCCACGAAGACGTCCGTGGAGTCGTTGCCCGTCGCCGCCCTGTTCGCCGGCGGGACCACCGACGTCAGCGCGCTGCAGGACAGCCCGGTGCCGCACGCGCCGGCGACGAAGACCGGCAGGAAGCTCGCGGCCGAACCGCTCCCGACCGTCTCCACGGCCTCGTAGTCGCCGGTGAAGTAGCCCCGCGCGAACGGGGCGTCCAGCATGTTGAAGGGCGCGAACACCGTGGTCGCCGCGACCCCGGTGTCGAGGCTGCTCGGGTCGCTGGAGCTGACCGCCGCTCCGGTGAACTCCTTGATGAGGTAGCTGGTCGGCGACGAACCCGGCGACGTGGCGCCGAGCTGGTAGTAGGTGACCCCGACCCGGCCGGCCGTGCCGGCGCTGCCGCTGTCCAGCACGGCGACCGAGGGCGTGAATGCCGGCTGGCCCGTCGGTGTGTTCACACGCTTCGGCGCGCTCCAGGTCGCGCCGCCGTCGCCGGACCGCGTGATCACGGTCTCGTCCCTGCCGCTGAACCTCGCGTCCTCCCAGACGACGAACAGGTCACCCGTCTCGGGGTCGATCGCGGGCTCCGGCAGGCCGTCCCCCACCCGGAACGGGGCCGGCGCCTTGTTGGTCCTCGGGTCGACGTTGTTGGGATCGGCGACACCGACGTCGTTCATCGGTGCGATGATCTTCGCGTCGGTCCACGTCGTGCCCGCGTCGGTCGACTTCTGGAACGCCGCGTTGTCACCGTGCGCGCCGCCCGGGTTTCCCCCGCTGTTGCTGCCGGTGTTGAAGATCTGGTTGAAGAAGTTGTACAGGGTCCCGCTGCGGGGATCGACCACGATGATGTTGCCGATCGTCTGGTTCTCCTGCATGGTCGGGTTGGCACTGGTGTTGATGACCCTCACGGCCGACCAGGTCACGCCGAAGTCCGTGGTGCGCGAGAAGAGCGTCAGGTCCGTGAATGCCGACGAGTGGATGTCGGCGTCCACGTTCGCGTTGGGCCCGATCAGCACGTCCCACACGGCGTACGCGGTGCCCGGACGGGTGGGGTCAGCCGTCACCGATTCCTTGTCGTGGAAGTACTGAAAGTTGCTGTCCGGCACGGGCAGGGGAACGCCGCTCTGCGAGTCGGCGTGCAGCGACTGCGCGTGCGCCCAGGTGGCGCCACCGTTGGAGGAGACGGCCGCCCCGACCGTGTTGCCGTTCTTCCCGGCGCTCTGGTTGAAGGAGAGCGAAACGGCGTACGCGGTCGCGCCGTGGGTGGGATCGGCGGCCGTGCCGGGCCCGAACGACACCCA
>WNGQ01010367.1_pt1 | contig 11744 bp, 17 predicted proteins | sample 5407661 | NCBI WGS metagenome assembly WNGQ01 (sample SAMN13153382, study PRJNA577476) | soil metagenome | isolation source: 60 cm soil or saprolite under Garry oak tree replicate 2 | place: USA:California | collected 2016-06-15
CTCGACCTGGGCCATTCGGGCTACCTGGTGAAGCCGTTCGACATGGAAGATCTCGCCGCGCGCATCGATGCTCTCGGCTGAGGGCCTGCGGCACACGTACGGGCGGGTGGTGGCGCTCGACGGTGTGTCGTTCACGCTCGCACCCGGACAGACGCTCGCAATCTTCGGGCCCAATGGCGCGGGCAAGACGACGCTCCTCAAGGTGCTCGCGGGGCTGATTCGGCCGCAGCAGGGACGGGCCAGTGTCGCCGGCGGACGGCGCGCCGTCGGCTGGATCGGTCACCAGTCTCATTTGTACGGCCACTTGAGCGTGCTGGAGAATCTGGTGTTTTGGGCCGCGCTGTACGGCGTGCCGTCGGCCGAGCGTGGCGCGCGCGCAACGGCCCTGCTCGAGCGGCTCGGGCTCTCGGATCGGGCCGCGCAGCCCGTGTGGTCGTTGTCGCGCGGCCTGACGCAGCGGGCGGCGATCGCCAAGGCGCTGGTGCACGATCCGCGAGTGCTGCTCCTGGACGAGCCGTTCACCGGGCTCGATCTCGCGGCTGCGGCCGAGCTGCGGAACCTGCTGGGGGAGCTGCGCGGCGCGGGGCGCGTGCTGGTGCTCGCGACGCACAACGTGGACGAGGGTGTCGAGCTCGCCACGGACGTCGCGTTTCAGCGGCGGGGGCGGTTCGTGCAGCTGGCGGCCCGCGGGGAACGGGGCGCTGACGAGATCGCCGCGGCGTACCGGCGGGCCGTGACCGATGCGTGAGCTGCTGGGCCAGGCGTGGACGCTCGCCCGCAAGGACCTGATCCTCGAGTTCCGGACGCGCACGGCGCTGCTCTCGGCGGTGGTATTCACGGCGCTCGTCCTGACGGTGTTCAATTTCGGGCGCGATCCGACGGCCGTCGCCACGATCGATCTCGCGCCCAGCATTCTCTGGGTCACCTTCACGTTCGCCGCCATGCTGGCGCTCAATCGGGCGTTTCAGCTCGAGCTCGAGAACGGGGCGCTCGAGGGGTTGCTCGTGTCCCCGGTGTCACGCCGCAGTCTCTACCTGGGCAAGCTGCTCGCCAATCTGGGATTCGTCGGCGTGGTGGAGGCCGTCGGCCTGCCGCTGTTCGTGCTGTTCTTCAACGTGCCCGTCGGCCCGGTGCTGCTTCCCCTGGTCGGGGTGATCGCCCTCGCCACCGTGGGATTCGTATCGGTGGGGACGTTGTTCAGCGCGATGGTGGTGCGGACGCGCTTCGCGTAGCTGATGCTGCCGGTGCTGCTGCTGCCGTTTCTGCTGTTGCCGCTGACCTATGCCGTGCAGGCCACGGCGCGGCTCCTGGCCGGGCGTCCCTTGAGCGAGGTGTCGGGCTGGCTTAAGTTGCTCGCCGCGTACGACCTGGTGTTCGTGGCGGTCGCGGTGCTGCTGTTTCCACACACGATGGACGAATGAGTCTCGCGCAGAAGGGTCGCCGTGTCGTGCTGGCCGGGTTGCTGCTGCTCGGCGGTGTGTACGTCCGGGCGCTGACGTTCACGCCGGTCGAGCGCTTCCAGGGTCCCGCGCAGAAGATCTTCTACCTGCACGTGCCCGCCGCCGTGACCACGGAGCTGGCGGTGATCCTGGTGGGGCTGGCCGGCGTGTTCTTTCTGTTCCTGAAAGACCCCCGGCTCGACCGGTTCGCGGAAGCCTCGGCGGAGGTCGGCACGATGTTCGCCGCCATCGTGCTGACGACGGGACCCATCTGGGGCAAGCCCATCTGGGGCACGTGGTGGACCTGGGACGCCCGGCTCACCAGCACGCTGTTCCTGTTCTTCCTGCTGATCAGCTATCACGTGCTGCGGGGCGCGGTGAGCGACGCGGGTCTGCGCGCCCGGTATGCCGCCGTGCTGGGAATCTGTGCGGTCGTGCTGGTCGGATTCATTCACTTGAGCGTGTATCTGTTTCCGACGCTCCACCCGCAGCCGATCGTGCTGCGACCCGGCAAGCCCGGTCTACCACCGGAGATGCTGGTGACCTTGCTCATGTCGTTCGGCGTGTTTCTCGTCTTGTACGTGGGCTTCGTGATGCAGCGCTACGCTATCGCCCTGCGGCGCGAAGCCGCGTCGCATGGCTGAGGGGATTCCGCAGAACGCGGGGTACCTCGTCGCGGCCTACGTCGTCGTGCCCCTGATCCTGCTGGCGTACGCCGTGTCGCTGTACCGGCGCAGCACCAGGCCCTAAGTATCGCGCTTGTCGGCGAACAACTCGGCGCGGGCGTCGGACAGGCGCTCGAGCCCGTCGGGGACCTGGGTCGCCCACAGGTGCAGGGCTTCGTCCGCGGCTTTGACGTCCCCCGCCTGGAACAGCGCCCGGGCGTTGAGCCACAGCGCGTCGGCGCCACCGCCGGCCGCGTAGGCCCGGGCGAACCGCGCGGACGCTTCGGCGTGCCGTCCGGCTCGCGCGTACAGATCGCCGGCCGCGAGGGCGGCGTCGGGGCGCTCTTCGAGCGTGAGCACCTGCTCATAGGCGACCAGGGCATCGTGCTGGCGGTACACCATCTGGAACGCCTCGCCCAGGAGCATCCAGGCGTCGGAATTCTCGGAGAAGCGCTCGGCGGCGTCCTGCGCGGCGGCAACCGCGCCCCACCGATCCTCGATGGCGCGCCGCAGCCGCACCAGCGCCGGGTAGCACTCGCCGAACGCGGGGCTCAGGGCACAGCCCACGCGCAGCCACCAGTCGGCGCGTCTGGGCGCGTCGCGCTGGCTGGCGGCGGCTCGCCGCACGGTGAACCGCACGAGCGCGGAGCGCAGGGCCCGGAGCATTGCTTGATAATGGTTTTGGGTCCCGAGAGATTGCAACCACACATGGCATTGCAGCCTGGTCGCCACCCCCTTGCGGGACGGCGCATCGTCGTGACGCGCGCGCGCGAGCAGGCGGGCGAGCTGGCGCGGGCGCTCGAGGCGCTCGGCGCCGAGGTGCTGGCCGTGCCGACCATCCGCATCGTGCCGCTCGCCGATCTCACCGCGCTGCGCACCGCCCTCACCGGCCCGGCGGCATACGACTGGATCGTGTTCACCAGCCAGAACACCGTCCACGTCGTGTGCGATCGGCTGCCCGAGTGGGGGCTCGCCGCGCGCGACCTGGCGCGCATGGCCGTGGCGGCCATCGGACCGGCGACGGCGCAGGCGTTGGCGCGATACGGCGTCACGCCGGATCTCGTGCCGCCCAAGTACGTCGCGGAGGCGGTCGTGGCAGCCGTCGTCGCGCGCGGCCCGGTGCACAGCAAGCGTTTCCTCGTCCCACGGGCGCGCGAGGCCCGTGACGCCCTGCCCGAGGGACTGCGCGCGCGCGGTGCGGTGGTCGACGTGATTCCAGTCTATGAGACCATGCAGGCGGCGGGGGACGGGAGCGCCCTCGCGGCGCAGCTCGTCGGCGGCACCATCGACGTCGTGACGCTCACGTCGTCCTCGACCGTTCGGGGCTTCGTCGATCTGGTGGGGCGGGCGGCCGCGACGTCGGGCCGGTTCACCGCCGCGGTGATCGGTCCCGTGACGGCCGCGAGCGCCCGGGAGCTGGGTCTCCCCGTCGCGATCGAGGCGGAGGACTATACGGTCGGGGGCCTGGTGGCGGCGCTGGTCCGTTACTACGGGCAAGGGGGAGGGGGGAAGGGGGACGAGTGAGTGCCGTTCTCAAGCTCGGCACGCGAGGCAGCAGACTCGCGCTGTGGCAGGCCGAGTGGGTGCAGGCGGCCCTCGCGCGCCACGGCATGCACGCCGAGCTCGTCGTCATCACGACGCGGGGCGATGCGGAGGTCGACCGCCCACTGCACGAGCTGGAAGGCAAAGGGTTCTTCACCAAGGAGATCGAGGACGAGCTGCTCGCCGGGCGCATCGACGTCGCGGTCCATTCGCTCAAGGACTTGCCGACGCGACTCCCCGAGGGTCTGGCGCTCGCCGCCGTCCCCGCGCGCGCGGACCCGGCCGAGGCGCTCGTGACCCGCGAGGCGGACGTCGCATCGATCGCCGCGCTGCCGGGCGGCGCGAAGATCGGGACGTCGAGCCTGCGGCGCGTGGCGCAGGTTCACTACCTCCGACCCGACCTCGAGGTCGTCGCGCTGCGCGGCAACGTGCCGACGCGCGTCCAGAAGGTGACGGAGGGCCGCGACGGGCTCGCCGCGGCGCTGCTCGCGGCGGCGGGCCTCGAGCGGCTCGAGCTGGGCGGTCGCATCGCCGCGCGGCTCGAGCCGCTGGTCGTGATGCCCGCGCCGGGCCAGGGCGCCCTCGGCCTCGAGGTGCGCAGCGACGACCGTCGAACGCGAGCCGCGCTCGCGCCGCTCGAGGACGGGGACAGCGCGCGCCACGTGGCCGCGGAGCGGAGCCTGCTCGCGGCGCTGGAGGGCGGGTGCCAGGCGCCGGTGGCGGCCTGGGTCGGGATTGGGGATTCGGGGCTCGGGGCTCGGTTGTTCGGGAGGGTCACGGCCCTCGATGGCTCCGTGCAGATCACGGCATCTGCCGAGATGGACGCGAGGGAGCCTGCCGCTGTAGGCGTCGCCGTCGCGGACTTGCTCAAGGCTCAGGGCGCGTCGAGATTGCTCGCGCGATGAGCCAGTTCCCGATCCGCCGGATGCGCCGGCTGCGTCGCACCGCGGCGCTGCGGCGCCTGGTGCAGGAGACGCACCTCGTCCCCTCCCAGCTCGTGTGGCCGCTGTTCGTGTGCCACGGCAGCGGCGTGCGACGGGAGGTCGCCCTCCTGCCGGGCGCGCACCAGACGTCCGTGGACGAGATGGTCAAAGACGCGGAGCGCGCGCACCGGCTCGGCCTCGGGGGGATCATGCTGTTCGGCCTGCCGGCGACCAAGGACGGTACGGGCTCCGAGGCGTACGACGAGCAGGGCATCGTGCAGCAGGCGGCGCGCGCGGTGAAGCGGGCCGTTCCGGACCTGCTCGTGATCGGGGACGTGTGCCTGTGCGACTATACCGACCACGGGCATTGCGGCGTCATCCAGGACGGCGACGTGGACAACGATGCGTCGGTGTACCTGCTCGGCAAGGTCGCGGTGACCCAGGCCCGCGCCGGCGTCGACGTGGTGGCGCCGAGCGACATGATGGACGGGCGGGTCGCGGGGATCCGCAAGGCGCTCGACGCGGCCAAGCTGTCCCGCGTTCCCATCATGTCGTACGCGGCGAAGACGGCCTCGGCCTTCTACGGTCCGTTCCGGGAGGCGGCCGGCTCCGAGCCGCAGTTCGGCGACCGCCAGTCCTACCAGATGCAGGGCACCAACGCGGACGAGGCGATGCGGGAGATCCGCCTCGACGTCGAGGAGGGAGCGGACATCATCCTGGTGAAGCCCGCGCTGCCCTGCCTGGACCTGGTGCGACGGGCCAAGCAGGAGTTCGGCTCCCCGCTCGCGGCGTATCAGGTGAGCGGTGAATACGCGATGATCAAGGCTGCGGCGGCGCGCGGCATGCTGGACGAAACGCGCGCCATGTGGGAGACGTTGTACGCGATCCGGCGCGCGGGTGCCGACATCATTCTCAGCTACTTCGCGCCGACCGCGGCGGAACTACTCTAACGGTTCAGCGTGACGTCGTTGCGTGACGTCTTTTCTCGACGCCTTATTGCTTTCTCGGCAGCAGGACCGCCTTCCACAGCGCCCCCGCCACGCCGGCCCCGATCAGCGGGCCGATCCAATAGACCGCGTGGGCGTTCCACTGCCATGCGACCAGCGCCGGACCGATGGCGCGGGCGGGATTCATGACCGCGCCGGTGAAGCCCCCGCCGACCAGGGCGTCGACGAAAATGGCGAGGCCGACGCCGAATCCGCCGATCTTGGGCGCCTCGGGCGACACCGCGGTGCCGAACACGGCGCTCACCAGGAAGAACGTGAGCATCGCTTCGATCCACACGCCCTGCATGAACGTGACCTCGTTGCCGAGTCGCGGCGTGCCGACGAGCGCGAGGCCGACGGCCGCGTGCGGCAGCATGGCCTTCAGCAGCGCCGCGCCCACGACCGCGCCGGTGAGCTGCGCGCCGATGTACTGCCACGCGACGCGGCCGCTCACGCGGTTCGCAATCCACAGGCCGAACGTCACCGCGGGATTGATGTGGCCGCCGGAGATGCTCATCGTCATCGACACGATGATCGCCATGCCGACGCCGTGCGCCAGGGCGACGCCGAGCGAGCCGATGCTGGCCGGCGTCGTGCCGGCGGCGACGAGCGCCACGACGCTGCCGGCGCCGAGAAACACGAACAGCAGAGTGCCGACGAACTCGGCCGCGAGCGGCCGCAGCTGCTTGGGCATGAGACGATCCTCGGGGTTGAGGGAGAATCCGGATTGGCGTAGGGGCGCAGCATGCTGCGCCCCTACGTCCGCCGCAGGACGAGCGACGCGTTGATCCCGCCGAAGCCGAACGAGTTGGTGAGCACGATCTCGGGCGCGGCGGCGCGGCCCTCGCGCGGCAGGCAATCCAGGTCGCAAGCGGGGTCGGGGCGCTCGAGGTTGAGGGTGGGCGGGAGCCAGCGGCGCTCGACCGCCAGGGCGCAGATGGCCGCCTCGATGGCCCCGCTCGCGCCGAGGGCGTGCCCGTAGTAGCCCTTGGTACCGCTGACGCTCAGGCGATAGGCGTGCGCGCCGAACACCTGCTTGATAGCAGCGGTCTCGGTCGAATCGTTGAGCGGCGTGGAAGACCCGTGCGCGTTGATGTAGCCGACGTCGTCCGGCGCGACGTGCGCATCGGCGAGCGCGAGCCGCATCGCCCGGGCCGCCTCGCGGCCGTCGGGGCGGGGCGCCGTCATGTGATAGGCGTCGTTGGTGAACGCGTAGCCCGCGAGCTCGGCGTAGATGCGGGCGCCGCGGGCCACGGCGCGCTCCCGCTCCTCCAGCACCAGCACCGCCGCGCCCTCCCCCATGACGAAGCCGTCCCGACCCTCGTCGAAGGGACGGGACGCGTGCGCTGGGTCGTCGTTGCGCGTGCTCATCGCCCGGATCACGCTGAAGGCCGCATAGGTCATCGGCGCCAGCGGCGCTTCCGCTCCGCCGGCGAGCATGACGTCGGCGCGGGCCTCGCGGATCGCGTGGAAGGCGTCTCCCACGGCAATGGTGCCCGACGCGCAGCTCATCGCGTTGGTCGAATTGGGGCCGGTGAATCCGAATTCGATCGCGATGTTGCAGCTCGCGGCGCCGGCGAACACGGCGAGCGCGAGCGCGGGATCGAGCCCGCGCGGGCCTTCGACGCGGAACCGCTCGACCTGCGACTCCGCGAACGCCACACCGCCGAGCGCCGAGCCCATCATCGCGCCCGCCCGGTCCGAGCGCTCGCGCGCGGGATCGAGCTCGGCGTCGGCCACGGCAAACCGCGCGCTCGTCACCGCCAGCTGGGAAAACCGGTCGAGCCGCTTGGCGCGCTTGGCGTCCAGGTGGTCGTGCGGCCGGAAATCGGGGATTTCGGCCGCGATCCTCGAGCGGTAGGGAGTCGGATCGAATCGGGTGAGCTCACGCACCGCGGAGGTGCGCGCCGTGAGTCCCGCCCACAACCCGTCGGCCCCCGTGCCGATCGGCGTGACTGCGCCCACTCCCGTGATGACCACCCGCCGCGCCCCGTTTTTCACCGACGGCCCTCCTCCGCTTCCCGTTTGATCCCCGCAAGCGTGCGGGACGCGATCCCGTGGACGAAGACCGGCCCGATCACGAGCCGCGCGGCCCAGGCGCCGGCGAGCGGCCACGGCGGACCGTCCCACTCGTGGACCACCGTCACGTCCACCCCGTCCAGGCCGGATGCGAGCCGCCACACCACATCCATGCCGCTCGTGATACCCCGCACGTGCCGGTAGCGAATTTCGCCTGCCGGCCGGTCCACGGTCATCTCCGACACCCACCACGTAGGGTAGCGCACCGGGCCGAACGGTCGCCACGCCGCCATTTCCACGGTACCGCCGCCGTTGCGGCGTTCGAGAAAGCGAACCCAACGGTAGTGCGCGAGGATATCGGGCCAGCGCTCCACGTCCGTCGCCAGGTCGAGGACCCGATCGACCGGGGCCCGGATGACTACTCCGTCGATGGTGACCATGCGGCCACGATCCGGGCCCCGAGCCTGTACCCCGCTGCGGTTCGCACGCCCGCCTCCTGGAGCATCGCGTTGAGCTCGCCTGTCGTGTAGCCCCGCTTGAGCGACACCACCGCGTCGTGCCGGGTCACGCCGCTCATCGCAAGGCCGACCGATGCCGCCCACACGCCCGCCATGGCCGCGCGCGACCGGCGCAGGTCCGCGAGCACCACCGCCCGCCGGGCGACGCGGTCGAACGTCGCGATCCAGCGCACGGCGGCCGCCCGTGGAACATGGTGCAGCACCTGGCTCGCGACGATCACGTCGACCGAACGCGGCCCGAGCGGTAGCCAGGAGCCATCCGCCACTATCATTGCCAGGCCGCCGGCGCGCGCCAAGCGGGCGGCGGTGCGGCTCAGGTCCATGCCCATCGGTGTGAGCTCGACGCCGTGGCGACGCGCGGCGGCGACCGCGGCGCGGGGGATGTCGCCGAGCCCGGTACCGATGTCCAACAGGGTCCACGTTTCCCGTTTCCCGGTTCCCGTTTCCCGTCCACTCCGTTCGAAAAAGGGCTCGAGTTCCCGCACCACCGCCCGCGTCCCGCCGAACAGCGCGTTCAAGCGCGCGATATCGTGCAGCTCCTTCCCGACCGCGACTGGGTCGGCTCGCGGATCGTCCAGCAGCTCGTTGCCGATCATCGGCTCCCCCCGCCCCCGCCCCCGCCCCCGCTCCCCTGCCCGGCGTAGCCACCGCGGTAGTAGAGCAACGGGCCGCGGTCGCCCCCGGGGGCCTCCGCTTGTTTTTCGCATTCGATGCTCGCGAGCACGCCTTCGAGCACCGGCAGGCCGTGCCGCGTTTCACTGTAGCCGATGCCGTCGAAGCGGTTCGGATGCTCCTCCGCGAACCGCCGGGAGATCGCTTCCTGATCGGCGGCGAGCACGTTGACCACGAAGCGGTCCGCCGCCTTCAGCGCGGGGTGCATGTCGTTGTCACGCGCCACCGACACCAGCACGAGCGGCGGGTCGAGGGAAACCGACGCCACGGAGCTCGCCGTCATCCCGACGGGCTTGCCTGCCCGGTCGCGCGTGGTGACGACCGTGACCCCGGTCGCGAAGCGGCCGAGCAGCTGGCGGAACTGCGAGGGGTCGACGCCGTGCATGGTCACCAGAGCAGTCGGGCGAGAACGCTCGGGGCGAGGACGCGGCCCGCCGGGACGATGTTCCCGGTCGCGCTCACAACAAGATCCGCGAGGTCGGGGCGTCGCGCCAGGCGGCCCACGACGCGGTCGGTGAGGGCGGGAGAACCGACGCCGAGCCCGATCAGACGCTCGAGCAACCACTTGCCGCGAAACGCGCGGCGGCGGGCGCTGGCGTAGGCTCGACTGATCCCGGGGGCCCCGGGCTTGCGCCCGGGGTCAGTAAGCCCAGGGATGAGGGACTCGGCGACCAGCTCGGCGCCGCGCAGCGCCGTGTGGATCCCTTGCCCGGTGAACGGGTCGAAGAAGTCCGCGGCGTCGCCCACCAGGAGCGCTCCCGGCACCGCGGCGACGCTCGCCCACTGGGCGAACGGTCCCGTGGTGAGCACCTCGCGGACCAGACGGCGCGGGTCGAACCGGCCGGCGAGACCCGGGAAGCGGGTCAACTCGGCGAAGAATTCGGTGCGGTAGTCCCGGGCGCGCGCCCGGACGACGCGCCGCGGCAGGACGAGCGCCACCGTGGTGATCCCGCCGCCCACGGCCCCCAGCCCCACATACCCGCGGTCGCTCACGTGCAGCTCCCCGACCTGGTCCACGCCCGCGACGTCCGCCACATGCGCGGTGAACGCGAAGCGACGGGGCGGGGAATAGCGCACCAGTCCGAGCCGGCGAGCGACCACGGAGCGCAGCCCGTCGGCGCCCACGACGACGCGACTCCCGTACGTTTCCCGTTTCCCGTTGCTCGACCGGCCGACGACACCGGAGATGATCCCACCGTCGGAGACGAGGTCCTCGACGGTGACGCCTTCGCGCACCTCGACGCCGGCCCGTGCCGCTGCCGCGAGGAGGATCGCATCGAACGACGTCCGGGGCAGCGCCAGGCTGTAGGGCCGTGAGGCGCCGCGGAACCGGCCGACCATCGCGGCGCCGCCGGGCGCGACGACCTTCATGCCGTACAGCCTGGCGTGCGTGGCGCGCTCGACCGCGCCGAGGATCTCTCCGCCCAGTCGCTCGAGCACGTCGGTCGTCGCGGGGCTCAAGTACTCCGAGCACGGCTTGTCGCGAGGGAAGCGCGCGCGGTCGAGCAGCAGCACCGACGCGCCGGCGCGGGCGAGCAACAGCGCGGTCGTGGCTCCTGCCGGGCCCGCGCCGACGACGACGGCGTCCCGGATCAGTGGGAGCCCAGCAGCGCGACCGCGGCGCCGCACAAGGTGGCCGCCAGGTTCACGCCATCGTTGTCCAGCCACCCCCACCCGGTGGTCAGCCGGACCGGCTCATGGCACACCGTATCGCCGCGCTCGAACCGCGCGTCGCACGCGGGGCACTGGTACTTGCCCTGGAGAGTTGCGCCGAGCAGCGAGTCCGCCAGCATTCCCGCGACACCTGCGCCCGTGAGGGTGGCCAACCCCGGGGCCACGCCCCGGGGTGCCAGCGCGTGCGCCAGCCACGCGATCACGAGCGCGCCAGCCACGGCGCCCAGCGTTCCCAGGGCCGTGATGCCCCCGGACGTGCCGCGAGTCACGCGGCGTCCTGACGTGATGAGACGGGGAGCGAAGGGGGAGAAGGCGCCGATCTCGGTGGCCCAGGTGTCGGCCGCGGCGGCGGCGATAGCGCCGGCCGCCGCGGTCCATGCGCCGAGCAGCGCCGCCACGGTGGCGACACCGCCGGTGGCCACCACCTGCCGTGCGCTGCGCCGCGGGCTGTGGCGCTCCGCGAGCTGTGTGAGGAGACTACCGGAGAGAAGGAACGCGGCGAGCAGCGCCAGCCCGCGCCAGCCGAGGCCCCACGTGGTGCCGGCCCCCACCGCGCAGGCCGCGATCAGCCCGCCGCGGGTGAGCCACCTCACTCGTCGAGCAGCTCGTCCAGTATCCGGCGGCGCAATTCGGGAGACGCGCCTTGCGCCCGGCAGCGCGCCCGCACGAACGTGAGGAACACCTTTTCGAAATCGAAACTCTCCCCGCAGGGCGGGCACTCGGCGACATGCTGCCGGATCTCCTCCATCACGGCCGGCGTGAGCTCCCGGTCGAGATACTCGTAGAGGTGCTCCTTGCACTCCCGGCAATTCATGTCGCCTTCCCTTTGATGTATCCCATGCCGACCGCGTACTCGTACAGCTTCTTTTGCAGCAGGCGCCGCGCCCTGAACAGTCGGGACTTCACCGTACCGACCGGCACCTCCAGCACGCGGGCGATTTCCTCGTAGGACATGCCCTCCACGTCGCTCAACACCACCGTCTCCCGAAATTGTTCCGGGAGCGTGTCGATGGCCCGGAGCACCTCGTCGTCCACGATGCGGTCGAAGAAGGTTCCTTGCGGGTCGTCGTCCTGGACCTCTTCGAAGACCGAAAACGGCTCGATCGCGTCGATGTCCACTGTCTCGGGGTGCCGCGTGCGCCGGCGGTACTCATTAATGAAGGCGTGCCGCAGGATCGTCAGCAACCAGCCCTTGGCGTTGGTGCCGCGCTCGAACTGGTGCCACGCGCGGTAGGCCTTGAGCATGGTCTCTTGAACGAGGTCATCGGCTTCGGCCGGATTGCCGGTGAGGCGCAGGGCGACCCGG
>WNGQ01010601.1_pt1 | contig 11743 bp, 9 predicted proteins | sample 5407661 | NCBI WGS metagenome assembly WNGQ01 (sample SAMN13153382, study PRJNA577476) | soil metagenome | isolation source: 60 cm soil or saprolite under Garry oak tree replicate 2 | place: USA:California | collected 2016-06-15
AACTAGTTGGGAGTCCGCGACCCCATTTGGGGTTGTCCGCAGACGAGACAGGCTCCACAATGCGCGCAATGAACAAAGAGATCTAGCAAGGTGCAACGATTCGAGGTCAGGGGGCAACTCATGGCTAGCAGGGCAATATTCATCGCGGATCCAAAGCAGTCTGAAGAGAGACTCAAACACGAGAGCGTCGCCCTGCCCGAAGAAATCGATAAGGGATCGATGTGCGACGAGATCGTCGGGAGTTCTGGCGCCTTGCAAAAAGTACTCTCTCTTGTGTCTAAGGTTGCTCCCACAGACGCCACCGTTTTGGTCACGGGCGAAACCGGGACAGGCAAGGAACTTGTTGCGCGCGCCATTCACAGGCGATCTCACCGATCCTCACGAGCTTTTGTCTGTGTCAACTGTGCTGCCGTCCCGCGCGACTTGATTGCCTCTGAATTGTTTGGCCATGAGAAGGGCTCTTTTACCGGAGCGTTGCAGCGACGCCTGGGCCGTTTCGAATTGGCGGACGGCGGCACGATCTTCCTCGACGAAGTGGGAGAGCTTCCTCTCGAAACCCAGATTGCTTTGCTACGCGTTTTGCAAGAACACGAATTTGAGCGTGTCGGCGGAACTCGCTCCATCCCTACCGACGTACGGGTGATTGCTGCCACAAACCGTAACTTGCAGGTGGCCATCGCTGCGGGAGCCTTTCGTAGCGACCTGTTTTACCGGCTCAACGTTTTCCCGATTGATATGCCTCCTCTGCGGGAACGACGAGAAGACATTCCTGTGCTGGTCGAATACTTCGTCGATCATTGCGCGAGGAAAGTGGGAAAGAACATACGGGGGATAACCAAAGAAAGCCTGGACTTGCTTCGCTCCTACCCCTGGCCAGGGAACATCCGCGAATTGCAGAACGTGATCGAGCGATCTGTCATCATGTGCGAAACAGCAAATTTCTCGGTCGACGAGACCTGGCTTGCTCAGCAACCGCTTGCGACCGAACCGAAAATCCCGCTGGACCTCTCCGAAAAGCTCGCCGCTCAGGAAAAAAAGACGATTGAGGCTGCCTTGCGAGAAAGCGCAGGGCGCGTCTTCGGACCTTCCGGCGCGGCCACCAAACTGGGCATAGCCCGATCTACCCTGGAGTCCAAGATTCGATCACTGAGGATCAACAAGAATCGCTTCAAAAGTTCCACTGGGATGCCCGCTGGCAGATCTTGGTTCGAATCGGTTTCAATGACACCTCTCAGAGCGAACGGCGCAGCGTGAATCGCACGAGGCGTATTGCAAAGAGCGCAGCCAGCGGCATGCTAAAGGCCACCCGCTCAGATAGGCCCCGACTGATACCCGCGATGGCCACTCCCTCCACTTCGGCCTAAGCGCGCCGCCTACGGCGGCGCCGGCCTCCGTTCCAGGAGTGGCCATCGAAACACAGTTATGCTCTAATGACGCGAACGTCAGCGGGCGAAGGGCAGCCCCGACCTATTCCACTTAACATATAGGTAAGACATAGCTGAATTTTCTCCTTTTTCTTGCCCCATTTTCCTGGGGCACCCAGAAGCGAGTGGCTTCTGCTTCCAAAGCGAGCGGCTGCTTTATGGGAGGGAACCCAATGGGGTAAGGGAGGAACCGGGAAAGCAGAAGACGCGAAGCTGCAGGACGCAGGAATTAGCCCGAAGCAGTGCCCGGGAAAATGAGTGGCAGAAAAAGGGCGGCCTGCTGAACTGGGAAGATCGGGACGGTACCAGCCGAGACATCTGGGCAGGTGAAGCGGAAGAGAAAAAGTCATCTGGAACTCGCGGAAGGTCTGGCCGCCGTCGCGAAAGAAGGGCGCAGCTCGATCCCATTCGCTGAGCACGCCGCCAGTGTCCGGATCGCCCGCCGGCGTCCGGAGCGCAAAAATACGGCTGCGAGCGCGTTAATAGGCTTATACTGCGCTTCCCAGGTGGGCAAAACGGAAATTCTGGATGAGAGAGCTCTGGCAGGACTTCCATTATAGCGCGCGATCGCTGGTGAAATCGCCTGGCCTGGCAGCTGTCGCCATCCTCACGCTGGCCCTCGGTATCGGCGCCAACGCCGCCATCTTCTCGATTCTCGATCCTCTATTGCTTCGCAAACTGCCCGTCCAAGATCCGGATTCGCTCGTATTTCTGGGCAACGCCGGGCTTTGGCGCATGGCTCGCAGCGCGGATTACGATACGGCAATCATTTCCGAGCTCAGCGCCTATCGCCACTACCGAGACGAAAATCGCGCCCTTTCTGGCGTGCTGTTTTTCACCGGCACGGAGGAATACGACCTCACGCGCGGCGACGAGGCTTCTTCCGCATCAGGCGAGACGGTTTCCGCGAATTATTTCTCGCTGCTCGGCGTCCGGCCTTATCTCGGCCGCTTGATCGCGCCGCAGGATGGCGAAGGCGCGGCGGCTAGCCCCGTAGCGGTTCTCAGTTACGGCTACTGGCAGCGCGCGTTCGCGTCGAATCCGGCAGTGACCGGCCAGACGATTTCGCTCGAAAACACGGGTTGGTCCTTCGACCCGCTTCAAAGTCACGCTTACAGAATCATTGGCGTCGCGCCGCCCGGCTTCTCCGGTGTCGAAGTCGGCCGCAACCCGGATCTGTACCTTCCGGGGCCAAATAGCGGCGATTCGCCCGCTTTCGTGACGATTGTCGCGCGCCTTAAGCCGGGAATTTCGCTCGCGCAGGCACGTGCCAGCCTCGCGCCCATTTACCAGGAAACCGTTCGCGATTCCAAGCTGCGCGGCTTGGAGAAACAAGAAGATATGGCGGGGCTCGTCGTCGAGCCGATACCGCACGGTCTTTCGCGCGTGCGCGATAAGTTTGGGCTGGCAGCGCAAATCGCCATGGCCGTAGTCGGGCTGGTCCTGTTGATTGCTTCCGTCAACGTCGCGAACCTTCTGCTCGCTCGCGGCATCAGCCGCAGGCGCGAATTGACTGTCCGCATGGCGCTCGGCGCTGGCCGCTGGCGATTGATCCGCCAAATGCTCGCCGAAGCCGTGCTCCTTGGCTCGGCGGGAGCCATAGCCGGTCTCGTCGCCGCCAATTGGACTACAAAATCCCTTACCGCTGCACTCTCCACGAAACAGCTTCCCGTGCAATTGGACGCCACGCTCGACGCGCGCGTGTTCGCGTTCGCCGCGGCGGTCCTCGCAATTACGGTTCTGCTTTGTGGCCTGATTCCCGCGATTTCCGCCACGCGCGCTGATCTCACCTCCGATTTGAAAGTTTCGAGCGCGAATGTTGCGCATCCTGCGTCGCGCACGCGCGTCAGCAATCTGCTGCTCGGTGCGCAAATCGCGATTTCCGCGCTCTGCTGCGGAAACCCATGCGTTTTTCAACGACGTTTCTCCTGGATACTTCCAGGCCATGCGGATTCCCTTGCTGGCAGGGCGCGATTTTACGCCGCAGGACGCGGCCGTCCAGCCGCCGCGCGTCGCGATCATTAGCCGCACCATGGCACAGCACTATTTCGCGGGAAAGGACCCGGTCGGGCACGCACTCACATCGGCGGAAGGAGTCTCCCGGCCGCCGCTGGGGATCATTGGCGTGGTCGCGGACTCCGTTTACTTCGGCCTCCGCGAGAAGCCGGCGGACGTCTTTTACCTGCCCTACAGTAGAGCCACTGTTCGCGCCAACCTGGTGCTGGGCGCGAGTGGGAATCCCGCGGCGCTGGCGGCCGCGGCGCGCGATCTGATCCGCTCGCTGGATCGCTCCGTCAAGATCGAGGCCATCGAGACCATGCGGCATCAAGTGACCGAATCTCTCCACGAAGATCGTCTGATCGGTGCGCTTTGCGGCGTATTCGCCGCGTTGGCGCTTGCGCTCACCTGCATCGGAATCTACGGCGTGCTGTCGTTCCAGGTCGCCCGGCGCACGAATGAGATCGGGATACGCATGGCGCTTGGCGCGCACCGGCGCGATATTCTCGCGATGATCTTGCTCCGCGGAATGCGAATCCTCGTCGCGGGCCTCGCGGTCGGCGTCGCCGGAGCGCTCGCCATCACCCGCATAATGGCGCACATGCTGTTCGGCATTTCGCCGTCCGATCTCTTAACGTATGCAGCCGTGGGACTCGTCTTGCTGCTGGCCGCGCTCGCGGCGCTCTATTTTCCCGCGCGCCGCGCCGTGCGCGTCGATCCCATGGTCGCGTTGAGATACGAGTAGCCCAACGCGCATGTGAGCGACCAACCGTACTTTGAGCTACCTCGCATGAACGCGTGTGACTTGTGTGTATTCCTGACGATTGTTCCCGAGTGACCGGCGCAAGGCGGAAGTAATGCAAACGGTGGAGGTGGCGGTGTTCGCCGGGATGCCGTTGGGACGACAAGTCGCCTAAGGCTCCGGCGCTGGCCACTCCCTCCACTGCGGCCTAAACGCGCCGCCTGCGGCGTCGCAGGCCTCCGTTCCGGGAGTGGCCAGCGAAGACAAAGCATGCTCTAATGACGGAACCGTCGGCGAGCGGACCGCACCGCAAGCTATTCCACTTAAAGAACAAGTAGGACATGGAAACTTCTCCTTTTTCTGCCCCATTTTCTTGGGGCACCCAAGAAGCGAGTGGCTTCTGCTTCCAAAGCGAGCGGCTGCTTTATGGGAGGGACCCGAGGGGTTCAGGGAGGAACCGGGAAAGCAGAAGACGCGAAGCTGCAGGACGCAGGAATTAGCCCGAAGCAGTGCCCAGGAAAATGAGCGGCAGAAAAAAGGGCGGCCTACTGGACTCAGCAAGATTGGGAATGGAGTGCACGATCACGTTGGCAACCACCGCGGGGAAATGGGTCAATAGTCAGATGTCATCGAAGCGAGCTCAAGCCAAGGGGATGAGAGTCTCGTTGCCAGTGGCCCGCGATAGTCAGCGCCGCATAGTGGGCGAACATGTTGACGCGAGTGCCGCGAAACCGGCGACCGCACCGACAACTTGACGCGTACGTCGAGAGAAAGTTAAATGCAGAATTAGCTCTGGTCGTCGCATGGGGGATGGTGATCGGTGCGAGCCACAATTGAGACCAGCCGACTCATTTTGCGTCCGTTCGAGTCAAGCGACGCTGAAGTGGCGTTCGCTTGGTTCGGTGACCCGATCGTCATGCGCTTCACACCTACGGGTCCTGATACTTCCCTTGACCAGACGAAGGTCCGGCTAACTAGCTATCAGGAACACCAGACTACACACGGCTTCAGCAAGTGGATCATCTTGGATCGGCGCTTGGGTTGTGCGATTGGGGATTCGGGACTGCTTGAGCTGCGGGAATACGCTTGCATCGACCTCGGCTTCCGACTTGTCCAACGCTATTGGGGCAAAGGGCTGGCGACAGAAGCAGCGTCCGCTTGGGTTCACGCGGCATTCCATGATCTCCACCTCGACAGACTAACCGCGCTCGTTCACCCTGAAAACTATCCTTCGATTCGGATACTGGAAAAGTTAGGGTTCCATTTCGAGAAGCGGGACACTGTCATGGGAATGAATTCGATTCTTTTTGCTCTCGTTGCCAATGAGGCTCGAGCCGTCTCCGGTTCTCTGGCCCCTCCCTCCGCTCAGACCTAAACGCGCCGCCTGCGGCGGCGCAGGCCTTCGTTCCGGGAGCGGCCAGGGAGACTCAAAGCATGCTAATGACTCAACCGTCGACGAGCGAATCAGCTCGAAAACCTATTCCACTTAACCTATGGGAGACATTTTTTGAATCTCTTTTTTCTTGCCCCATTTTTTTGGGGCACCCAGAAGCGACGGCTTCTGCTTCCTAAGCGAGCGACTGCTTTATAGGAGGGACCCACGATGTCTGGCGAGGAACCGAGAAGCAGAAGCCGCGAAGCTGCCGGGCGCTGGAATTGGCCCGAAGCAGTGCCCGCGAAAATGCGCGGCAGAAAAAGGTTCCTTACTGAAATCGGTTGCGATCGGGATGAGAAGCAGACTCAGCCAAGAAAAATGGCACGGACTGTGCGTAACGCAACACCACCATCAGGTCGTTGCGTGTGGGGCGGCGGGCCGGGAGATAGCAGGCAAGCAGAGCGACGAGCGCTGCTTGCTACATTTTGTGTCTGCTTACAGGGACCGGCGGTACAGTGCAACGGCATCTGTAACGCGGTCGCTACGGTTTCCGCGTTGCCGTCCATCGGCCATCAGCTCGGCCGTCTACCTTCATGCGACCGCCAGCCGAGTCGCTATCAATCCAACCGGCAAGCGTCGCGACAGCGGCGGTCACCGCACCTTTGTCGTCGATTGGCCATTCCGCGTTGAAGGTGAGCTCGACGTAACCGTTGCGCCAGGTTCCGGTAATGGGGCGAACATTACCCAGGTCGCCAGACCAGGTTCCGGTCACTTTACTGCCATCGCGTTTGAGCTGCAGAGTGCTGTTAAAGGCGCCGCCATCGCTCGAACACTTCACCTGCCACGTGCCGCTGGCGTCCGAGCCATTCTTTACGGGCAGCGGGACTGAGCTAGTAATTCGGAAATTTGAGAAATACGCTTCCTCGCCTTGGTATGCCCAGAGCGCGATGCCACCCCGCAAATCCTCGCCCTTCAATCCTTCCACGACGAGGCTTGGCTGCTCCGATCCGTTCAAATAAAGGTTGGCAGAGCGGCCCTTGACCTCAATCGTGACCTTCGTCCAAGTCTCCGGTTGCAACTCAGCGTGGGCCTCGTAAACCCAGGGCCACTCCCGGCGCAGCTTGTACCAGCCGAAATCCGGCTCGGAGGCGTATTGGACCGAATGGTTGCGCATCGCCTGATCATCTGAGCGTGAGTTCCTCGGCCGCAGATAGAAGAGTTCGTAGCGCGATGCGTCCGGTCGAGCCCTGAAGGCGATGCCCACAAAACCGGGCATTCTCACGGCTGGAGGAGTGGTAATTCTTAAGGCTATGTCTCCTTCGATGGTTCCATCCTGAAAGTCGGTTCCCCGCAACAGCGCGAAGCCGTCCTTTTCCGTGTCCTTTGTGAGACGCACCGCTTTACGTCCCTTGTATTCGGTGGCCTCGGCTTTCACGTTAAGCAGGACTAAATCCTTAGTGTCGTTGAGCGCAAACGTTTGAGCGTTAGACCTAGTCTGACCGAAGCTGGCCCAGGCCAGTAAGATCGCGAAAACCTCTAGAGTCCTGCGTGCTAGCCGTGTGACTCGAGATGTATTCTTCTGATCCCCAGCGTGAAATGCCACGGACCTACGCTGTCCATGCGTCCGCGAACTTCGTAAGCATTGGATCATTACGGATGGCATTAATTCCTCCTTTCCAGCCTCTATTCCCGACTGGAATCCAGGAACGAGTGATTCCCAGCCTGCGGATCGGACGATTTCCTTGGTCATATCCAGGCTGCCCTGCTCCAGGACGCACCGCGCGCCACCTTGCTGTGGCTCAAACCTCGCTTCATCTTTTCCTGTGCGGTCATTCGAGAAAGCCGTTTTGTTCTTCATCCAACTCCCGGCGGACCTGTTCCTTCTCGGGACAGCGATCGCAATCCGTGTGATAGGCTTCGCAGCAATGAAACATGGGCGTTTACTCGTAACGCAAGGCCATTATGGGATCGACGCGAGTGGCGCGTCGCGCTGGCAGATACGCAGCCAGCGCGGCTGCGATAATCAGAACGAGGCATGCCACGATCATCGTCCCTGGATCCTGAGGTTTGACGCCGAAAAGCAACGACCGCAGCCAGGACGTTGCAAGGAGCGCGAACGGGACAGCTACGGTGATTCCTACGGCAACAGGACGTAGCGCTTGCTCTAACACCATTCGCAAGATCGCCCTTCGTTCAGCGCCGAATGCCAACCGAATTCCAATCTCTGTCGTGCGCTGTGTGACAGAATATGACATAACGCCGTAGACCCCGAAGCAGGCTAGCAGCATGGCCCCCGCACCAAACGCGATCACGAGGTTCGTTTGGAACTTACGTTGTACCAACGAGCCTTCAACGATCTCGTCCATCGTTCGCAACGTAGAGAGGGGCAACTCGCCATCAATGCTACGAATTGCCCCTCGAATCGCCGGCGCGATCAATGTGGGAGCGTTCACCGTTTTAACGGCGAACGACGCGGCGACGAAGTAGCCCTGCCAGTAAGGCACGTAGACGTTGAATGACGGTCCAGCCTCCAGGCTGACGCCTCGCACATCGTTGACGACTCCGATCACTTCCTTATCGGTATTGCTCGGTGGACCAAAATGGAAGCCCTTTCCAATCGGGTCTTCGCCGGGCCACGCGCGTCTGGCAATCGACATCGAGATCACCGCAACCTGGCGCTGCTGATCAGCGTCCGTAAACAGGCGGCCGGCTTGCAGCGAGATGCCCATAGTCCTGAAGTAATCGCTGTCGACAGTGCGAATATTGCCGACTGCATGCTCGAAAAGCGGGACATTCGTACCTGGGTTCAGCAGTTGGCTATTGCCGCCTTCCCCGGCGAGGGGCAACATGTTCGCTGCTGCTGCGTCGGTGACTCCCGGCAGCACCCTTAGCCGATCCAGCGCGGTGCGGACGAATGCGACTCGACTTTCAGGAGTGGGATAACGACTGATCGGGAGACTCACACCCCCCGTCATAATGTGGTTTGTGTCGAAGCCGCGGTCGACATTCAGAAGATTGAGAAGACTCTGCAATAAGAGACCGGCAGCAATCAGACATATGGCACTCAGCGCCACTTGCGCGCTGACAAGCGCAAACCGGAGGCGTCCGGCTCCACGGCTTGCCGTCGATCGCATTCCGCTTGCCAAGGCTTCGCCAACGTCTGCTCTTCCTAATTGCGAGGCAGGCGACACGCCTATCACAAGGCCTGCGATGGTGGAAATAACCAGCGCAAACACGATGGTGGGCACGTCGATGTGTACCTCGTCCAGCCGCGGGAGGTCAGCGGGCGCTAGTGCCAAGATCGATCGAATCCCCAGATAAGCGACGAGAATGCCGCATGCACCACCCACCGCCGATAGCGTGAGGCTTTCAACAATCATCTGACGCTTGAGGCGCCAGCGGCTGGCCCCGAGCACTGACCTCACTGCCAGTTCGCGGCGACGAGACGAAAGGCGCGCGAGCAGCAAGTTTGCGATATTTACGCAGCCAATGAATAGCACGATGCCTACCGCCATGAGCATCAGCTCGAGACCAGTTTTCGCTCGTCCTACGATGCGGTCCTGAAGAGGGATCACATGGGATCTCAGATCCGAGCCAAGCGCTTTCGGCATCTGAGCGGAAAAATGCCTCTCAATTGCATCGAGCTCGGAGGCCGCCTGTTGAGGAAAAACACCTGCTTTGAGGCGCCCAATCGATACGAAGTTGAAACCGCCGGTTAGTGCAAGTTCCTCAGGACCCAGCGCGATGGGTTTCCATATTTGTGGTTTGTCTTGCACGATCGTGAGCGGGTACAGGTCATCCAGCCTTGGAAAATGAAAGCTGGCAGGGAGGACTCCCACGATCTCATGGCGCACACCGTCGATGGAAATTGTTCGACCTATAATCTGGGGATCGGCTGAATAGTGACTTCGCCAGAGTTCGTTGCTGATTATCACGACGTGATCGCGCCCTGGAACGTCTTCGTCGTTGAGAAAGATACGGCCCAGTTGTGGCTGAACCCCTAGCAACGGAAATAAGTCGGGGGAAACTCGTGCGGCTGGGAGGCGCTCCGGCTCGCTGAAGTCTGTCACGTTGACGTTCCCGCCACCTATAAGCGCAATACGGTCGAATGATTTCTCCCCCCTTCGCCATTCTTGAAAATGCAAGCCGTTCACCGGGATCGATCCAAAGCTTGGCATCCATTCGTCAATCATCACAAGCTGGGTCGAGGCGGCGTACGAAAGCGGCCGAAGGACAACGGTATCGACGACGCTAAAAACCGCTGCTGTCGTGCCAATTCCTAAGGCGAGTGTGAGGGTTGCCGCAAGAGCAAATGCCGGATTTTTTTGCAGCATGCGGGCGGCGAAGCGAACATCCTGCCAACACGTGTGCACAAAGGATTCCCAGCCGCCAGAACGGACCACTTCCTTTGCAGCGTCGACGCTGCCGCGCTCTAGGCGCACTTCGCGAAGGGCATCGTTGCGACTCATGCCTTGTTTCATCTTTTCAGCCGCTTCCATCTCCAAGTAGGCGCCCAGCTCCTCATTCAACTCCCGGTCGACCTGCTCCTTTCGGAACAGTGATCGGAGGCCACTTGTGATGTGCCGCAACAAGGACATCGGTTCCTACTCGTAACGCAAAGCGACGATGGGATCGACCCCCATCGCCCGCCGGGCGGGGAGATAGCACGCAAGCACCGTCACCACGCACAAGAGTGCCGCCACGCCGATAAACGTGATTGGATCGGTCGGCACAACACCGTAAAGCAAGGATGAAAGAAGCTGTACCGCTCCAAATGCGATGCCGAGGCCGATAACCAAGCCAACTAAGGTCAGAAACAGCCCATGCCGGACGACGAGATTTAAGATGTCGCTCCGCTGAGCACCCAGGGCAACGCGCACACCGATTTCGTGAGTGCGTTGTGAAACTATGTAGGAAATGACTCCCAACAGCCCGATGGTAGTTAGGACCAACGCTAGAAATCCGGACACACCGAGCAAGAGACCCGTGGTCCGGGCAGGAAAGAGAGGGAGGCTCATATATTGCTGCATGGTTTCCAGATCGGTTGGGGCGATATTGGGGTCCACCGAATGAATTTCGCGGCGTATGCTGTCTAGTAGAGTTGCTGGGTCACTGGAGGTGCGCACGACCAGTGTGCGCCTCGCCCGCAACTGAGGCAGGTAAGCAACGGGTACAGGGGCCTCGCCGATGGTTCGGTACTTGCCGGTAGGGACGACTCCAATGACTTCGGTGCTGGACTTCTCTCTGAAAAAGCTTATTCGTTGGCCAACTGGATCTTGGTTTTTCGAGAGCCGTATTGCCAAGGCCTCGTTAATGATCGCCACGCCGCTTCCTTCTGCACCCTCGGAAGCAATAAAGTCGCGACCTCGCAACAGCGAAATACCCATGGTCTGAAAGTAGTCGGGCGCAATGCGCAGTATGTCGATTGGTATCGCATCGTTTTTGTTTGACTCGGGGTGCATTGGATCGAGGATGGTGTGCTCGCGCGCAGGTCCAAGGGGCAGATGGTCGGTGAAGCTTGCCGCGGTTACTCCGGGAAGCGCTCGAACATGCTCAGATAGTTGTTCATAAAAGGTGCCCACTAGGGTGTCAGAATAACCTAGGCTTCCGGGGTCGAGAGTCGCGGCGATCACATGCTGGGTGTTAAAGCCGGGATTGATCGAACTGGCGTTCCGGAGGCTTCTCACGCACAGGGTAGCGCAGACAAGCAGCACTGTGCATGTGGCGACTTCACCTGTCATAAGAAGGCTGCGCAATCTGGACTTGCGGAAACCGGCTGGCCGAGTTTCGTCCTTGAGATTCGAAGCCAGCTGGACTCTGGCGCTGCGGAGGGCCGGTGTTAGTCCAAACGCCACACCGCAAATCAGCGATACGATTATCGTGAAAACGAGCACTCGCCAATCAATGGGCAGCCTCAGCGTGATAGGCAGGCTCGCCGGCTTCAATGCGAGCAGGAGCGGCGCTGTCCAGTAGGCCAAAATCAATCCCAGTAATCCTGCAACGCTGGAGAGCAGTGTGCTTTCGACGAGCATTTGCTGGATCAGTCGCCCTCGTCCTGCGCCCAATGCGGAACGAACGGCCATTTCTCGTGTTCGTCCGGTCGCGCGCGCGAGGAGGAAACTAGCAACATTCGCGCACGCGATCAGAAGCACTAACCCGAAGACGGCCATGAGCAACGCTGTAAAAGCACTGACGTAAATGCGG
>WNGQ01006077.1_pt1 | contig 11740 bp, 9 predicted proteins | sample 5407661 | NCBI WGS metagenome assembly WNGQ01 (sample SAMN13153382, study PRJNA577476) | soil metagenome | isolation source: 60 cm soil or saprolite under Garry oak tree replicate 2 | place: USA:California | collected 2016-06-15
GCCCGGCTCCGCTACACGCAGGCCACCAACACGTGGACGTTGTACTGGCGCGACCGCAACCTCCGCTTCCACCGCTACGACCAGATCGAACCATCACCGCAGATCGACGACCTCCTCCGCGAGATCGACCGCGACCCGACCGCGATCTTCTGGGGATAGGACGGCCAGGCTGACGCATTCGGACAGTTCCAATATCCGACTGTGCCGTTAAAGACGACCACGAGGTGATCGCCCGGGTCCGGGAGCACCTGGCCGGGCGGGAGGACAAGCCCCGCCCAGCGGCAGCGGTGGCGGCCCGCTATGAGCCGGCTGACCTGGCTGTGCTGTTCGGCGGTGCCCGGTGACGGCCGGGATCGTGCAAGTGCCCCGTGGATCAAGCACGGGGATCCGGTGGTTTCCCGGTCACCAGCACCCGCCGGACCCCCGGCCGCGGGCCAGTCATCTCGACCACCTGCCCGCCCAGGCCGTCGTGGAGTTGCTGGCCTGGCCTGGGGCAGGCCAGCGTGAGCGGGTCCAGTGGTACCGCGGCGCGGTGAAGATCCTGGCCTGGCTGCAGTCGGCGGACGGGGACGGCTGGCAGGAACGCTGGCAGAACTCCAGCGCCGACACCGACACCGGATGGATCGATGGCCTGGCCACCGGCGATTCCCGCAGCCACATCCACCAGCGGGAGGAGATTCGGGCCGGACTGGTGGCACTGCTGTGCTGCCGGGTCGTGCTGCCCAGCTACGACTTCCTGACTGCTTATAAGGCGTTCGGCGTGTTTGCCCACGCGCGGGCGGCGATCAGCCCGGACCTCTTCACGCGGGTGGAACAGGCAGGGCTGGAACGCGGCATGGAAGGCCGGCAGCTCGCTGAGGCCCTCAACGTGCTGGCCAAGATCGTCCTGCACACCGGCAAGGACCTCGGCGAACTCACCGCCGAGGACCTGTTCGGGATCCGGGCCTGGTGGATCGGCCGGGCCGGCCGGGCGATCAACGGGATCCACGCAGCCTGGGAGCTGCTGGCCGCGACGGGGGTTCTCCCGGCAGATTCCACCCTGCGTGCGGCGCTGCGGGCAGGCCCGCGGCCGACCGCCGAGCTGGTTGACCGCTACCGGATCCAGTGCCGGCCCATCCGCGATCTGCTGGTCCGCTACCTCGACGAACGGCGGCCCGGCCTGGACTACGGCTCGTTCCGAACCCTCACCGGGATACTGGCCGGGAACTTCTGGGCCGACATCGAGCAGCACCACCCGGGCATCACCAGCTTGAGCCTGCCCGGCGACGTCGCGACGGCCTGGAAAGAACGCCTGCACCATGTCGTGCGGGCCGATGGCACCCGCCGGCCGCGGAAAAACCGGCTGCAGGTGCTGATGCTCGTCCGCGCCTTCTACCTGGACATCCAGGAGTGGGCACTGGAGGACCCATCCTGGGCGCCATGGACGGTGCCCGGCCCGGTCCGCCGCGGCGACACCGACGGGATGGCCAAGGAGAAAAGAGCCGCCACCGCCCAGATGCACCAGCGAACCCGCGAACGCCTCCCGCACCTGCCGGTACTGCTCGATGCGGCCGCCCGCCACCGCAGCGGCCAGGCCGTCTTGCTCCAGGCGGCCACCGCCACCGCGGTCGGGGACACTTTCAATCATGATGGCGCCCGTTACCGGCGGATCGTCTACAAGTCTTTCGCCCGTGGCGGCACCCAGCGGGGCCGCCCTACCGTCCTGGTGGAGAACACCGCCACCGGGGAACAGGCCGACCTGACCCGCTTGGAAGACGAGGCGTTCTGGGCCTGGGCCGTCATCGAGACCCTGCGTCACACAGGGGTGCGGGTCGAGGAGCTGCTGGAGATCACCCACCTGTCGCTGATCTCCTACCGGCTGCCCGATACCGGCGAGACCGTCCCGCTGCTGCAGATCGTCCCGTCCAAGAGCAACGAAGAACGGCTGCTGCTAGTCGTGCCCGAGCTGGCCAGCGTGCTGGCCACCATCATCGCCCGCATCCGGGAAGATGGCCGGGTGCCCCTGGCCGCCCGCTACGACCATCACGAGCGGACCACCGGCCCCCGGCTGCCGCACCTGTTCCAGCGGCGGCAGGGCTGGCGCCGCGAGGTGATCAGCCCCCGCACCGTCCAGGAGCTCATCACTGACACCCTGGACCGGGCCAGGCTCACCGACCGGGCCGGCGCACCGCTGCGCTATACCCCCCACGACTTCCGCCGGATGTTCGCCACCGAGGCAGTCACCGGCGGCCTGCCCGTGCACATCGCCGCCCGCCTCCTCGGTCACCATAACCTGACCACCACCCAGGCCTACCTCGCCGTATTCCAGGACGAGCTGGTCCGCTCCTACCGGGCCTTCATCGGCCGGCGCCGGGCGCTGCGGCCGGCCGCCGAATACCGCGAGCCCACCGACGAGGAATGGCGCGAGTTCCAGGACCACTTCCAGCTCCGCAAGCTCGAACTCGGCACCTGCGGCCGGCCCTACGGCACCCCCTGCAACCACGAGCACGTCCCGTTGACCGAACTAACTGAGAGGTTGACCGAGCTCCTTCCAAGGTCAACGGACCGTGACTATGTGGCCGAGTCTGGGCTCGGTTCGGCGTCGCCGATTACTGCGTGTGGTGGTGTGGATCTGTTGTCATCCGTGTCGTCGAGTACGGCGTCCCGCGGAGGTATGGATGGCAGAGCACGGCACGACGGTCCGGGATGTTGCGGTCCTGGCGGTGGCCAGGGTCGGCAAAGTCGAGGAGACCGGTAATCCGTTGCTGCCGTTCCGGCTCTTGGACGGGCAGGGCGCTGAGGTTCCCGCGGTCGCTGAGTTCCTGCATCACATGCTCGCCGATGACGCTAGCCCGGCGTCGCTGCGGTCGTATGCCTTCGAACTGCTGGCGTGGTTCCGCTTCCTGCACGCGGCAGGGATTTCCTGGCATCTCGCGGGCCGGGCGGAGGCTCGTGACTTCGCGCTGTGGCTGAAGAACGCCAGGAAGCCGCCGCGGCCGCGCCGCCCGGATGCTCCCGCTCCTGGCTCGGTGAACCCGGTCACCGGGAAGGCGGCACCGGGCGAGAACTACGCCGCCCGGACCCGGCGGCATGCTCGCGCGGTGATCCGGTCGTTTTATGAGTACCACCGCGAGACGCACGGGCGTCCGCTGGTTAACCCGTTTCCCCAGGCCAAAGGCATCGAGGAGGGGCTGAACTCCCACCACAATCCGATGCAGCCGTTCCGGCGCCCGTCGCGGCGGGCCGCCTACCAGCCGAAGGAGCCGAAGCCAGCCCCGCGGGCCATCCCCGACCAGGCGTTCAACGAGTTGTTCGCGGCGCTGGCCTGCAACCGGGACCGGGCCCTGATCGCGTTCTACGTCTCCACCGGCGCCCGCGCCTCTGAACTGCTGGGCGTCCCGCAGGGCATGGTCGCCCCGGAGGAGCAGACGATCGGCGTGGTCCGCAAGGGCAGCCGCGCCCTGCAGCATCTTCCGGCCTCGGCGGACGCGTTCGTGTGGCTGCGGCTTTACCAGCAGGAGATCTGGGACCTGGTCCCCAAGGGGCCGAAGCAGCCGTTGTGGTGGACGCTGCGCCGCCCGTTCGGGCCGCTGACCTACGACGCGGCCCGATGGTGTTCACCCGGGCCAACCGGATGCTCGGCGCGAACTGGACCTTGCACGATCTGCGGCACAGCGCGGCCAAGAGAATGGTTCGCGACCCGCACCTGACCCTCGCCAATGTGCAGTGGGTCCTCGGGCACGCCCACCTGTCCACGACCGAGATCTATACCGCGCCGGCCCCGGACGAGGTCATCGCCCATGTGCTGGCCCACCACGAGCGGCAGCGCGCGCAGCAGGCGAAACCACCCGCTCCGCCGGCGCCCGGCTACCGGCCGGAGGTCCTGGCCGCGCTGTTCGGCACCTCGGCCACCAGCGGGGCGGACCGGTGACACTGGTCCTGCCCGGCAAGGCCACGGCTGGCGGCGCCTGCCCGGCACCGGTGGCGGAACCGGGCCGGCCGCCGGAGTGGGAACCCCGGCCCTTTCCGCAGAGCTGGTGGCAGACCCGGCAGGGCAGGGAGGCGCTGGCCGGGCGGCTGCTGGGCGTGTTCACCGACCCGAGGGCGGGCCGCGCCCGGGACCAGACACGGCGGCGGGGATTGACCAAGCTGCTGGACTGGCTGGAGTGCCAGCCCGGGGAGACCTGGCAGGAGCGGTGGCTGGCCAGCGGCGCGGAGGCCGCCGGTTCCGGCTGGGCTGATCTGCCGCTGCAGGGGCGTGTCCCAGCTCGCCGTCATCATCGCGACGAGCTGACCAGCGGGCTGGTGCTGCTGGTGGCCGGGCAGGTTATCCGGCCCGGCTACCGGTGGCTGCTGCGGCAACGCCAGGCGGTGATGCTCGCCGAGGCCCGGGCAGCCATCGACCCGGGCGGGTTCGCCCGCATCGAGCACCAGGCAAAAGACGCGATCGGCTGGGCCCGTTCGGACGCCCTCAACAAGATCACCTGGATGGTGCTCTGCAAGGGTGGCCTGGTCAGCGGCATCACCGTCGGCGACTGCATCGAGCTGACCGCCGCCCTGCAGGAGCACCATTTCCGGGGCAGCGCGGGCAGGCCACTGTTCTACGCGCTGCTCAAGGACACTGGCGTGCTGCCCGCCAGCGCCCCAGCGCGGTTGCGGGCGCTGCGGATCGAAGGACGCCGCAGCGTCGAGCAGATCATCGACAAGTCCGGCATCGAGTGCAGGCCGGTGCGTGACCTGCTGGTGGACTACTTCACCGAACGCGCGCCCGGCCTCGACCACACCTCGCTGCGCCACATCGCCCACACCATCTGCCAGCTGTTCTGGCGGGACCTGGAGATCCACCACCCCGGCATCGATTCTTTGCGGCTGGAGCCCGCGGTCGCGCAGGCATGGAAGGAACGCCTGGCCCACATCCGGGACATCGACGGGCATCCGGTCCGGCCCCGGGTGAACTTCCGCAGCGAGCTGGTGTTCGTCCGGGCGTTCTATGAGGACATCGCCCGGTGGGCCGCCGGCGATCCCGCCCGGTGGGCACCATGGGTGGCGCCGAGCCCGGTCAAAGGCACCGAATGCGCGACGAAGAAGTCCCGGTCACGGGTCAAGTCCCGGATGGATCAGCGGACCCGGGCCCAGCTGCCGCTGCTGCCAGCGCTGCTGCGCGCCGTCGACCAGCAGCGCAAGGATGCCGAGGAGCGGATTAGCGCCGCCCGCGGCACTGCGGCCGGGGGCCGGTTCACTGTTGCCGGGCAGGAGTTCCAGCGGTGCCGTCAGGGACCGTCAGGCCGGGTCTACGTCACCGAGCTGGCCACCGGCAAGCGGCGGAACCTCACCCACGAGGACGAAGCCGCGTTCTGGTCGTGGGCGACCGTGGAAATCCTGCGGGCCACGGGCATCAGGATCGAGGAAATGCTGGAGCTCACCCACCACAGCTTCATCGCTTACACGCTGCCAACCACCGGCGAAATCGTGCCGATGCTGCAGGTCGCACCGTCGAAGACCGATACCGAGCGGCTGCTCCTGGTCTCCCCGGAGCTGGCCGAGGTCCTCACCGCGATCATCTTCCGGGTCCGGGCCGGGAAGGCCGCCCTGCCCCTGGTATCCGCCTACGACGTGTTCGAGCAGACCTGGAGCCCGCCGATGCCGTTCCTGTTCCAGCGCCGGTACGGCTCCGAGGACCGGCCCATCACCCGCAGCTACATCCGCGCATGCATGGTCGCCACCTCCCAGGCCGCGCAGATCACCGTCACCGGCCAGCCGCTGGAATGGCGGCCCCACGACTTCCGGAGAATCTTCGTCACCGACGCCCTGCGGTCCGGGCTGCCCCCGCACATCGCCGCGAAAATCTGCGGCCACGCCGTGCTGGACACCACCATGGGATATGCCGCGATCTACCCCGAAGACGTGATCTCCCACCACCGGGCCTTCATCGCCCGCCGCCGGGGCGAACGGCCCAGCGAAGAATACCGCGACCTTACCGATGGCGAATGGGACGAATTCCTCGCCCACTTCGAGCTCCGGAAAGTCGCGCTCGGGGTCTGCGGACGCGACTACGGGACCCCTTGTGCGCATGAAAACGCCTGTGTCAGATGCCCGCTCCTTCGGGTTGACCCAGATCAAATGCGACGGCTGGAAGAGATCCACGCCAACCTCGGCGACCGGCTCGAGGAAGCCACAGACCAGGGGTGGCTCGGGGAGGTCGCCGCGATCGAGACCACCCTGGCCGCCGCAGCGCAGAAGCTGAAGGCCATGCACGAGCTCGCCGCCAGCAGCGTCCACCTCGGCATGCCCGACGTGCGCGGCGCAGCCGGAAGATCCGGCCCATCTTCTTGAAGGCGGCCCCGTCGCTGCACCCGGCGGCCACGATGGACATCGTCATGTTGCACCGCTGAAGGATTGAGCAACCGCATGATCGGTGAACCAGGTCACGTCCCGCCAGCCAGTCCGTGGAGCATCACGCTCGCCTACCGGCACGACCACCACTGGTGGTTCGGCGCCGACGACGCACCCGAAACCTGGCATGTCTCCGCCGACATCTACGACGACAGCGGCACGCACGCCGAGTGCCACGTCGGCGACATCAACATCGTGCTCATCGATGCCTGCGACACCCGTGACCCATTCAGCCTTCTCGACGGCGAGGACGCTGACCTCGGCCTCATCGCCGAGACCATCTTCAGCGGCAGCCGCGGCGGGCTCGACCCTGACCTGGACATCCAGCTTGAGCCGATCGGCAGCCGGATCCTCATCCTGAACTCGGTACGCCTGGCAGCGGAATGGCGGGGCTTCGGCCTCGGCGCGCTGCTCGCCGGGACAGCGATCAAGAAGCTGTCCGGTGGCGTTCGTGCCGCCGTCTGCTATCCCGCCCCCATTGACGAGCTCACCAGCAGCCACCCAGACACCACGCAGGACGGCCCGGCCGAGCGGCAGAAAGCCGTCACCGCGCTCGACAGGGTCTGGGCCAGGCTCGGGTTCGAGCACTTCCGCAACGGCATCCACGTGCTCGACCTCAACCTCACCACCCTCGACGACAACCTCGCGCAGCTCCGCAAGAACGCCGGGCGCGACCACACCCTCGAGGACTGAACAGACGCCACCATCCCCGGGCGACACGCCGAGGAGCACAGGAACCAAAAGTCTTCCCCGTCACCCTCGGTCAGCACCGTGAGCGCATGCGACCAGGAGCGGTTATCAAGATCATTTCGGTTAATCCTGCATCCGCTGCCCCATGCTGCGCGTCGATCCCCGCCAGCGGCACCGGCTGGCCGAGATCATCGCCAACCTCGGCGACCGGATCACCGAGGCCCGCGCCAACGGCTGGCTCGGCGAGGTCCAGGGCCTCCAGGTCAGCCTAGGACGCTTCTGAATAACTTGGTTCGCTGAACTGGCTGGGAGTTGGTCTTTGCCCGCGTTGGTGTCCTGGCCTGGTGGGGCGGCTGCCGCTTGCCGGTGAGCGCTGGGCTGCATCGCGCGGGGATAGCCGGGCAGGCTGGCTGGGTGCCTGTGGAGCCTCCTGGATGGCTAGTCTGGCCCTGTCTGGCCGGCGTCAGGCCAGTGCCCAGGCCCCGTCTTGGCGGGTCAGGCCAGTGTTGACCAGGGTTCGCAGGTTGATGGCCGCGCAGCGGTCGTGGAGCCAGGCGTCGTTCTTGGCGGTGCCGAGGTAGCGCAGCCGGATCCGGTGCCCGCTGCTGGTGGCGGTCCAGGCGATGATCCGCTCGATCACCGCCCGGGTCGGGTAGGCCTGGCGGAACTCCGGCGTCCTGGCCTGGGCGCGGGCGGCGCGCAGCAGGCCCTCATGTGGGTGGATGTCCAGGCACCGGCCGTCTTTGGCGGTGGTGCACTTGCTCCGCAGCGGGCAGCCAGCGCACACCGCGCCGAAGGTGGCATACCGTTTGGCGCTGATCGTCCGGGTGTGCCCGGCCGGGCAAGTGACCGTGCCGTCGTCCTCGCTGACGGCGAAGTCGTCGAGGGTGAACCCGCCGGGCACGGCCGGGCGCACCGGGATGGGCTTGATCACGGTGCCGTGCCCGGCCGCCTGGTAGTCCGCGCGGGCCTGGCCGGTGCCGTAGTGCGAGTCACCGTAGATCTCCAGGCTCTCGCCGTTTTGCCCGTCACCGGCCGCCTCGCCGTCACGGCCGCGGAACCGGTCCTGGGTGACCAGCTTGACGCCGTTGCCCGCGTCGCTGCTGCCTTCCCCGGCGGCCATCGTCATCTCGCAGCCGGTGACCAGCCCGGTGTCCGGCTCGGCGGCCACGTGCGCGCGGAACCCGTCGCGGCGCACCGACTTGCTCTTACGGGTATGCCGGGCCTGGGGGTCCACGGTGGAGATCACCCGGTCGCTGGCGACCTTACGGGCGATGCGCCACCGCCCGTCCGTGCCGTCGGAGTCTTCCGCGGGCTCGACGTCCTGCCCGGCCACCAGGGCCAGCAGCCCCAGCGCGTCCGCTGCCGCCTCACCCCGCTGCGGGGCACCCGGGGCGGCCAGCGCGCCCAGCACCGCCAGCGCGTCATTCACCAGGTCCGATACCAGCTGGCCTTTGGCGGCCGGGTCATCCCAGTCGATATCCGGCTTGCCCGGCCGGGAGTAATCCAGCCGGCACACCCCGGCGATCACCTCGCCAGCGTCCGGCACCACCCGGGCAACCTTGCGGATCGCCGCCGTCAGCTGGGTCACCGTGTCCTGGGTGGCGACCGCGTCGTCGAGCACCGTGGAGTCAACGACCCGCCTGCGCCGGCCCGCCAGGGCCCCGGTCTGGCCGATGACCTCCGCCACCGCGTCAAACACCCGGCCCGGCCGGCCGGACTTCGCGATCCGCTTCCGCCAGTACACCAGCGTCGACGGGTCGAAGGACATCTGAGTCAGCGACCGGCCGCAGGCCACCTTCCACCGGATGTCGAACTTCACCGCATCCGCCGCCTGCCCATCCGACAGGTCATACAACGCCTGCAGCACCAGCACCGATCCGACCAGATCAGCCGGCAGCGACGGCCGGCCCGTCCGGGACGAGAACAAATCCGCAGTGAACGAATCCGGGAACAGCTCCCCGCGGTGCTCCGCCAAGAACGCGAACACGCTGCCCTCTGGCACCAGGTGCCCCGCCAGCTCACCAGCGTCCAGCAGCTCCCGGTCCAGCCGTGATCTCCCCTGCATAAGAAGATCATCCCAGGACATCGAACACACTGCCGGCAGAAACACCGAGCCGGCGGTCACGAGTTATTCAGAGCCGTCCTAGATGCCGCCCGGGCCAAGATGGCCAGCCTGACCAGGGCTGACCAGGTGCGCGCCAGCAGCCGCTCTGACCTCGGCATCCCCACCATCAGGGAGATTCGATAAGGCGGAGACCGCCTGAGGCAGGGAGGAAACCGGATCGTCAGCTCTCCGGCAGCTCAGTTCGCGGCAGCGGCTCGCCGGTGTGCTCGCGAAGGTGCTCATCGACGCGCTCGGCGCTCTTGGCGGCGAGGCGCTTAACGAACTTCAGCCCATTAGTCGCCTTGCTCTTATGGACGCTCTCTCCGGGCCCGCCACGATGAGCGATATCTCCCCGGAGAGTGACGAATTCCCGAAGCCGCCGCGTTGCCGAGTCCGCCGACATCCCCGGCCAGGACCAGGCCACCGTGATGTCCTTGATCCCGACATACCGGTCGAAGAAGTCCTTCACCTGCACGGGCTTGGCCGTGTTCAGCGACCAGTCATCGCCCCCGACGATCCAGTCGGCGCGTCTCCTCAGCTCTTCACGCCATCCCTCATCGGCCAGGGACCAGATGGCCAGCTCATTCTTCTCGTCCAGAAGGATCTTCTTGAAGGTCTTCTTGACGCCGCACGGAAGTGCGCTGGCATCCTTTGCGTGCTCGGCCAGGTGGCGGAGTGCTTCCGCGGCGAGATCCTCGCAGAAGGCTTCCCAGTAGGTGCAGGTGAACACCACCGCCGCACGGCTTACGACCTGGATCTCCGGCCGTCGCCGTCCTGGCCCTTCGCCCGTCTCCCGGACATGGACCTCGATGAGGCGCTCAACCTCGGGGACTGCGTCCGTCAGGAAACTGTGATGCGCACAGCCGATCGATTCCATCGAATTCGTCCCCCTGGGACACCGCCGTGCTCGCTCACGCGGGACCACTGCATCTACCATCGCCCGCTGCTGCCCAAGGATATCCACAGCGCTCGGCCACACCCCGGCCAGGTCAAACCAAGATCACGTAGTTCGGAAAAGGCTGTCGTGCATGTTCTGCGTCCTGGCCAGCGAGTCGGCGCTGGTGCTGGCCGCCCAGCAAAACCCGGCCGGGGCCGCCCGGCGGCTGGCCGCCGAACACCGCATGGCCGCCCGGAAGATCGTCCTCACCCTGGCCGTCGTGTCGCTGGCGGGTCAGGGCACCTGGCCCGGCCAGGCGATGATGACCCAGCTGCGGCGGGCGTGGCGGGCCGGTCACCTGTTCCAGCACGGCCGGTCCATGGCGCATATCGTCGCCCAAGCCAAGGCCGCCGGGCCCGCCCGGGTGCCCGCCGCCGACTGGGCGGCCTGACATGAGCGCGCCCGCCTGGTACACCGGCCCGCCGAAAGGCCCGGGGATCGAACCCGGCTACGAGAAGCACCCGCTGGTGTTCTACCTGGGCACCCACCAGCCGCACTGGCTGTGGGATGACGCCGCCAGCTTCCCCTTGTTCGTCTCGCACCGGACCTTGTGCAAGTACAAGACGCTGCGCCGGTCCACTCACGGGTGGGCGCTGGACTCCGGCGGGTTCAGCGAAGTCTCCCGATTCGCGGAATGGCGCACCAGCCCCCGCGAGTACGCCGCGGCGGTCGCCAGCTACGACACCGAGATCGGCGGCCTGCACTGGGCGGCACCGCAGGACTGGATGTGCGAACCCGCCGCCATCCACGGCGGCGGCCCCGGCCGGTTCGCCGGAACCCATCTGTCGGTCGCCGAGCACCAGGCCCGCACCGTCGCCAACTTCTGCGAGCTGTGCGAGCTGTGGCCCGCCTACTCCGGCGAACAGTGCCCGTTCATGCCGGTGCTGCAAGGCTGGGTACCGGGGGACTACTGGCGGTGCGCCGACCTATACGACAGGGTGGGCGTCTGGTTGGAGGACTACCCGGTCGTCGGGCTGGGGTCGGTCTGCCGCCGCCAGGGCACCCCCGCGGTCACCCGGCTGATCGGCGAACTGACCCCGTGGATCGCGGTGCATGCCTTCGGGATGAAGAAAGCCGGCCTGGCCGCCGCCGGGCACCGCCTCACCTCCGCGGACTCGATGGCCTGGTCCTTTGATGCCCGCCGCCACCAGATCCGCCTGCCCGGCCACACCCACGGCAACTGCGCCAACTGCCTGCCCCACGCCACCCAGTGGCGGCAACGGCTGCTCGCCGACGTCGAAGCCGCCGGTATGCGGGGCCATCAGGACGACTTGTTCTCCGGGTGGGCCGGGTGATGCCCGCCGTGTGCCAGCGGTGGCGGCCCGGCGGCATCCCGTCCTGGCGGCGCCCCGAAGACGGCGGGTTCAACCCCGCCCGGTACGGCGCCGCCCCGGTCAGCGAAGCCGTGGCGAAAGCGTTCGTCACCGGGCTGCACTACTCGCGCACCTACCCGGCCGCCCGGCACCGGTACGGCATGTTCGACCTGGCCGGGCCCACGCCGGCCCTGGTGGGTGTGGCGGTGCTGTCGGTGCCCGCCTCCCGGCCGGTGCTCACCTCGGTGTTCCCCCGCCTGGAGCCCTACGCCGAGTCCCTCGAACTGGGCCGCTTCGTACTGCGCGACGAGGTGCCCGCCA
>WNGQ01012347.1_pt1 | contig 11740 bp, 6 predicted proteins | sample 5407661 | NCBI WGS metagenome assembly WNGQ01 (sample SAMN13153382, study PRJNA577476) | soil metagenome | isolation source: 60 cm soil or saprolite under Garry oak tree replicate 2 | place: USA:California | collected 2016-06-15
GGAGGCGGAGCTAAATGTTCTGGCGAGTCAGTTGCGAGCTGCCTTTCCGGACGTTGAGCTCAAGAGCGGAGTTAGTGTGGTCAGCGAGCGCGAATTCGCTCATATGGATTCGGAAGGATGGCCCGTCGTGGCCGCCACGATGGGCGCCGTGGCACTTCTTTTACTGATTGCATGCGCCAATGTGGCCAGTCTTCTGCTGGCGCGGGCGGCGACGCGCAGGCGTGAAATCGGGGTGCGCCTTTCGCTCGGAGCCACACGCTGGCGGCTGCTACAGCAACTGCTGATTGAGAGCAGTTTGATCGCTTTCTTTGCCGGGGCCGTGGGCCTTCCCTTGGCTTCTTGGGGGCTACATCTACTTGTTACTGAAATCTCTTCTTCCCTTCCCTCATACTGGGGTTCCATCGCATTGCAAGCCACTCCAGACATCCGCGTTTTCGCTTACACCGTGTTCATTTCTCTGATGACAGGAGTGGCTTTTGGTTTGACTCCAGCGTTACAGACGTTAAAGACCGACGTGAATTCGGCGCTCAAAGATAGCGGCAGCATGCTTGGGGAGCGACTGAGCAAGTCCCGCCTGCGCAACATACTCATTGTTGCGCAGGTTGCGGCGTGTCTCGTGCTGCTGATTAACTCGGCGCTGCTGTTGCGCGGATCGCAGCGAGCGCTTCGGATCGAACCCGGATTTGACAGCAAACATGTTGTGTTCCTGGAAATGTACACGCCGGCGCTGTCAGGTTACAGCGAGGCTGAGTTACTTCAGCTTAGCCGGCAACTGAGAACGGAACTGGGAAGCCTGGCAGGCATCACTTCGGTGACGCTGGCGTCTCGCGCGCCGTTCGCTGGCGGCAACCGGTTCGTACCTGTCGGGACCGCCACGGAGGAGCCGCCAGTGAATGCCGCGGGCGAGGACCAACGGCCCGCCGTGAGCTATAGCTATGTGCTGCCGAACTATTTCGAGACGCTTGGCATTCCCATCGTGAGGGGCCGGAGCTTCACTCCGCAAGAAGCTGAAGGGGAGGCTCCTGTGGCCGTCGTGAGCGAAGCCATGGCACGCCATTTCTGGCCCGGGCAGGATCCCATTGGCAAGCGGATGGCAATCGGATCGGCGCATGGTCAGACTCCTTATCCCGGCGAAACGGCTCCTTTCTTTCCTGAAAGTGAAGTCATCGGCGTGGCACAGGATGTACGAAATTTGTCCTTGAGCAAAGTGGATGACTCGTATTTTTATTTGCCGCTTTCGCAAAGCAGCCAGTTGACCCGCATGATCCTGCTACGCACCAAGGGCAACACTTCCAGTCTGCTGGCATTGCTCGGCGCCGCCGTCCGGCGTGTGGACGCCAATCTTCCCGTCGTCGCCGCCCCGCTCGATTGGGCGGTTTCGTTGGACCCTTACTTCATTGTTTCGCGCGTCGGGGGGATTCTTTGCAGCGTTGTTGGCGCGCTAGGTTTGTTCCTGGCGTGTCTGGGCGTCTATGGCATGGTCGGTTACAGCGTTGTGGAGAGAACACACGAGATCGGTATCCGGATGGCGTTGGGCGCACAACGCCAGCAGGTACTTGGCCTAGTGCTACGGGAAAGCGCACGACCGATGTTGTTTGGAACCGTAATTGGAATCGCTGTGTCGGCGGCAATTGCACGATTGATTTCGGCCATACTTTTCGGGCTGAACCCGGCAGATGCAATTTCGTTCGCAGGAGTCTCGCTACTTCTGATTGCGGTGGCGATGTTTGCGGGATGGCTTCCCGCGCGACGGGCGATGCGCGTGGATCCGATGGTGGCGCTGCGGTACGAGTGAGGAAAAATGACAATGTGGAGCAAGCTTGCATCGTGGTTGTGCGCTGTCGCGGGACGCACTCGAATGGAAAGCGAGATGGATGCGGAGTTGCGCTTTCACATCGAGGCGTTTGCGGAGGATTTGGTGCGCAGGGGCGTAACGCGAGAGGAGGCGCTGCGGCGCGCGCGGATTGAGTTTGGCGGGGTGGAACGCGCCAAAGAAGAATGTCGCGAGGCCCGCGGCGTCTCTCTCTTCGACGGGCTGACGCACGACTTGCAATACGCTTTGCGAACGCTGCGAAAGAATCCCGGCTTCACCGCGATTGCCGTGCTTACCCTGGCGCTAGGGATTGCCGTGAACGCCACGATGTTCAGCATGGTGAGCGCCTTTCTGCTGCGGCGTCCACCAGGGCGCGAACCAAGCCGCGTTGTGGTGATCTCTGGCGTTAATCCGGCGCAAAGCTTTCAGTCGGATCTCAACCGTGTTTCCGCACCGAACTACCTCGCGTGGCGCGCCGCAAACCATGCGTTTGAAGAAATGGCCGCTGCCGATGATTACCGCTCCGTGGCGTTGACGGCGCAGGGCCCTAACACGAATGGCCAAACCGATTCGACCGGTAGGCCTGAAGCGATCCGCTCCGCTGCTGTGTCACCGAACTACTTCCGAGTACTCGGTGTCTCCCCGCAGTTCGGGCGGACTTTTGCAGAAGGAGAAGACCAAGCCGGGCATGAGCATGTCGTCATCCTGAGCCACGAACTTTGGGAGCGGCGGTTCGGTTCCGATGCTTCGCTCATCGGGAGCACCATCCGGCTCAACCGGGAAAACTATACGGTGATCGGCGTGATGCCTGCGAATTTCCGCCTGCTCGGTTTCGTTCCCCAATTGTGGACGCCGCTTGTTCTGAGTGCGGATCAGACGGACGCTGCACGCAAGGACCGTCCTCTAAATGTATATGCGCGGCTGAAGCTGGGCATGAGTGTCGAGCAAGCACGCGCGGAAATGGTCACGCTGGCCCAGCGTACCGCGGAAAGTTTTCCCGAAACGGAAAAAGGCTGGGGCGTCGCCGTGCGTACGTTGCCGGAATACCTGATACAGAATTTCAGCATTCGCGCAGGGCTTGCAGTGATGATGACTACCGTGGGTTTTGTTCTGATGATTGCGTGCGCCAATGTAGCCGGCCTGCTTTTGGCGCGCGCGGCGGGGCGACGGAAGGAGTTGGACATTCGAATTTCTCTCGGAGCGGGGCGCCTTCGTATTGTCCGGCAATTATTGACCGAAGGACTGGTAATTGCGCTACTTCAACGAATACGTGAACGCCGTGCCCATAAGCCTGGATTGGAACGTGGTGTTCTTCGCACTGGCGATCTCCGTGGCCTCCGCCGTGCTTTGCGGTCTGGTACCGGCGCTGAGCGCGTCGCGCACCAATATGCACACGAACCTCAAGGATGAGAGCCGCGCCGCCTCGGCGGGCCGTTCGCAGAGCCGCCTTCGGACCGTGATGGTCACCGGTGAAATCGCGCTGGCGCTGTTTCTTCTAGTCGGGACTGGCCTGTTGATTCGCGGACTTTCTGTCATTCACCATCAGAGCCTGGGTTTCCTGCCAGATCGTCTTTTGACCGCTGGTGTGACCCTCGATGAGGCACAGTATAAGGATGCTCTTCGGCAAGCCGCCTTCGTGCGAGACGTGCTATTCCGGCTGCAACAGATTTCGGGTGCCGAGGCCGTGGCCGCTACATCTGACCTGCCAGCGACGGGGCCCGGTAGAGTCACGTTTCTGATCAAGGGTCAGCCCGAACTCCCCGCGAACCAGAGGCCCAACGCACTCGATTTTGTTGTTACTCGGGAGTTCTTCCGGGCCGCAGGCATTCCGCTGTTGCGCGGCAGAGTGTTTACAGAGAGAGACAACGCCACCGCACCGCGCGTCGTTCTTGTGAGCCAGGAATTTGTGCATCGCCATTTGCAGGATCAGGAGCCGCTCGGAAAACAGATTCGGCTTGACGTAAGCGGAGCAACACACGATTGGAGCGAGATCGTCGGCGTCGTCGGCAACACGAAAAGCTACTCCGATGCCACTCGGGAGGAGCCGCAAGTTTTCGAGGCGATGCTCCAGCGGCCAGTGTCTTCGTTCTCACTCATTATGCGGGCCGGTTCCGATCCCAATATCCTAGCCTCGGCCTTGCGAGACGCTGTGGCGCAGGTGGACGCGGAGCTTCCGCTCGTTCAGGTGATGAGCATGCCCGCTGTGGTTGAGCGTCAACACGGGGGCGATGCGATTTTCGAGCAGCTGCTGAGCAGCTTCGCGCTACTGGCGCTGATCCTTGCTGCGATCGGCATCTACGGGCTGGTTGCTTACTCGGTCGGCCAGCGGACGCACGAGATCGGCATACGCGTGGCGCTCGGAGCGGAAGGCTCTCAGGTACTGCGCATGGTTTTGTGGGAGGGCCTGAAAATGACCGCTATCGGAGCGGCCGTCGGACTCATAATGGCGTTGCCTTTGCCGAAAATGTTTGAGGCCATGTTCTACGACCTTCACATTCAGGAGCCGGCCCTGTACTTCCTCGTTCCGATAGCCATGGCCGCGGTTACGATGCTTGCAACTTACATCCCGGCGCGGCGGGCGATGCGCGTGGATCCGATTGTGGCCCTGCGGTACGAATAAACGCTGATAGCTCGCAGATTAACTAGCTGATCCAGGCCCAGGAACAAATCCGGCATCGCTTGCGTACTTCCCCTATGACGGCCCGGTGCAACAGGTCTGTGTCATCTTAGGGGATGAACCATGAACAGCTTCTGGCAAGACGTGCGCTATGGGCTTCGTGTGTTTTGGAAGAATCCGGGATTCAGCGCTGTCGCGGTGCTAACACTCGCGCTGGGCATCGGGGCGAACAGCGCTTTGTTTTCGGTAGTGAATGGCGTGCTCTTGAATCCGCTGCCTTTCCCGAATCCGAACGAACTTGTGGCCGCCTATTCCAGAACAGGAACCTTCCAGGAAAGCTCCATTTCCTATCCGAACTTCCTCGACTGGCAAAAGGAAAACCACTCCTTTGCCTACCTTGGCGCCCTTCGGTCGGACGACTTCAACATGACTGGCGTGGGAGAACCTGAACGCTTGCACGCGCACATGATTTCCGCAGAGTTTTTCCCGGCTCTGGGCCTTCAGCTGCTGCTCGGCCGCAACTTCCGCCCTGAGGAAGACGTACCCGGCGCAGGCCCGGTGGCCATCCTCGCTGACGGAATCTGGAAACGCAAATTTGGATCATCGCCTGAGGTTCCGGGAAGGACCGTCACGCTGAATGGCAAGGTTTATACGATCGTCGGAGTTGCTCCCGGACGAATCACGGGGCTGAGCCCGACCGACATCTTTGTGCCCATCGGCCAGTGGAACGATCCTACGTTTCGCGACCGGCGCATCGGCATGGGCATGAGTGCCATCGGGCGGCTTAAACCTGGCGTCAGCATTGAACAGGCACGAGCGGACATGGATCGCGTGGCCGAGAATCTTGCGACCGCTTATCCCGAAGCCGATAAAGGCTCCGGCGTCGCGCTGGTGCCGCTTAAAACGGACGTGATCGGCGAGGTTCGCGGAATCCTGCTGGTTTTGCTGGGGGCCGTCAGCTTTGTTCTGCTGATCGCCTGCGCTAACGTCGCCAATTTGCTCCTCGCGCGCTCCACCGGCCGGGCGCGTGAATTCGCTATTCGCTCCGCCCTGGGAGCCAGCCCTTTCCGCGTCGTCCGCCAGTTGCTCACAGAGAGCGTATTGCTCAGTATTGCGGGCGGGTGTATCGGACTTGGACTCGCTAAGCTAGGCACCAAAGTGATTCTCGCCGCCCTGCCCGGAACGCTGCCGCGAGTGGAAGAAATCACTCTCGATACGCATGTACTCCTATACACGTTCGGGATATCTCTTCTGACGGGGATCGTGTTTGGGCTGGTTCCTGCGATTAAAGCCATGCGGCCTGACATGCACGAAACACTGAAGGAAGGCGGGCGAGGCTCCAGCGGCGCGCGTCACCGCACGCAGAGCGCCTTTGTCGCTTTCGAAATGGCCATGGCCGTGGTCCTGCTCATCGGCGCGGGCCTCATGATCCGCACGCTCTCGGCGCTTTGGGGGGTCAATCCAGGCTTTGATGCGCGGAATGTTCTTACGTTTCAGATTTCCTCCTCTGCAGGTCCAACCGCAACCGCAGATCAACTTCGGGCTAAATACCGCGCAACTTTGGCGCAACTGGGAAGCATTCCCGGAGTCGAAGGAGTTTCTCTGCTAGGCGGTTCGCTCCCCATGAGCGGAGATTCCGAAGTGCCGTTCTGGCGCGAAGGTAAGCCGAAGCCACAACACGAAAACGAAATGACTTTCGCGCTGTTCTATTTGGTGAACACGGACTATCACCGGGCCATGCGAATTCCCGTCATACGAGGACGTTCTTTCACCGAGCAGGATAGTGAACATGCCCCGCAGGTCGCTCTGATCGACGCCAGCCTTGCGCGCAAGTTCTTTCCAAACGAAGACCCCATCGGAAAACGAATCAACCTCGGACTGCTCGAGATGCAGCCGGAAATCGTTGGCGTGGTTGGGCACGTCCAACACTGGGGGCTGGGCGCTCGCGAGCGCGAAGGCCTCGAAGCCCAGCTCTATCTTCCCGTCTGGCAGGTTCCAGACCGATTCTGGCCTCTTCTCGCCAACGGTGGCCAATATGTCGCGCGCACATCCGGCTCTGCTGTTGGTCTCGCGGCGTCCATTCGTCAAGCGGCGGAAAAAGTGGACTCAAGCGCCGTGGTCTACGATGTGCGCCCGATGGAAGAGATTATTGCGCGTTCGATTTCCACGCAACGGCTGACCATGCTTCTTTTGAGCGTCTTTTCTGCGCTTGCGCTCGTGCTCTCCGCCATCGGGATTTACGGTGTGATTTCCTATCTGACCGGACAGCGCACGCACGAGATTGGTGTGCGTGTGGCGCTGGGAGCATCAAGCAAGGATGTGCTGCGCATGGTTTTGGGACAAGGTATGAGAATGACTTTGATCGGCGTGGCCATAGGGATCGCCGCTGCATTCGGGTTGACGCGGCTGATTACGAAAATGATTTACGGCGTTGGCGCAACGGATCCGCTTACGTTTGCCGGAGTCGCCGTTTTGCTGTCCGCAGTGGCATTGTGTGCCTGCTACATTCCTGCGAGGCGCGCGATGCGCGTGGATCCCATCGTGGCGCTGCGGTATGAGTAATCGATGCTTCCTTCTAACCAGCAAGAGTGGCCTTCCGTCACCTATGCCCGCCGCCCCGTCACAAACAGGGAGTGAGCTACGTCACAGAATGTTCCCTTGGGCGGGAACACACTTTTCACGGGCAGATAACAGATGCACAGCTTCTGGCAAGATCTGCGTGCCAGCGTTCGGAGACTACTCAAGGCTCCTGGATCTGCCGTCGCGGCCATTCTGCTCCTGGCGATCGGCATCAGCGTCAATTCCACTTTCTTCAGCTTGATAGATGGGTTTCTGCTGCGGCCGTTGCCCGTGAAGGATGCAGACCAGTTGGTCAGCGTCTGGTCCTTACCCCACGGAGGCCCCTTGTATGCCGACTCCTCGTATGGCGACTACGAAGAAATCTGCCGACAGAATACGACGTTTGATGGAATTGCTGCCGTCGCCCGGCACGCTGCGCTGCTGCGCACGAACGGCCAGACCCAGCTCATCAAAGCCGATTTCGTTTCTGCGAATTACTTCTCGGTTCTAAGAGTTGCGCCGGTTCTGGGCCGCCCCTTTACTGGCGTTGAGGAGACGAGCAATCAACCAACCGCCATTATCAGCCATGGCCTTTGGCAGCGGCAATTTGCAGGCGATCCGTCTATTGTCGGCAAGCAGGTTTGGTTCAACGGAAGAAACACCCTCGTCGTGGGTGTCGCGCCGCCTCAGTTCTACGGCTTGCAGAGAGGCTTTTGGACTGACGTATGGTTTGCCGCAAAAACCTGGGAGGGGCCAGAAAATCTGACTCGGCGGGATTATCGAGATTACGAATTGGTTGGCCGGCTGCGCCCCGGAGTCCAGTTGTCTCAGGCGCGCGTTGAATTCGACATGATTGCCCAGCGCCTTTCTGCCTCCTTTCCCGAAGTGGACAAAGGACTTCGTTTGGTCCTTGATCCCGAAGCGGAACACTCCCGTGGACGGCTCGCCGTCAGCGCAATGCTGCTCGCCGCTGTGGGATTGATCCTCGTCATCTGTTGCGCGAATGTGGCTGGAATGGCACTCGCCAAGATGGAAGGCATGCGGCAAGAGATTGCCGTGCGTCTCGCCCTCGGCGCCGGCCGCGCCCGCTTAATGAAAGAGTTGCTCACGGAAAATCTACTCCTCGCGCTGTCGGCAGGAGCGCTCGCCCTTCTCCTGACGCGTTGGCTCATTGTTCTTTATCCTGCCCTGATGCCGCCGATGACTTTTGCGATCCGTTTCGATGTCCGCGTCGATCACCGTGTGTTTCTTTTTACTCTTGTGGCCTCCTTGGCAGCCGCTCTCTTCTCAGGCTTTTTCCCAGCCCTGCGCGCTTCGAATGCAGATGTGGTTTCTGCCCTCAAAGGGACCGACGAAAGTCCGGTGCGGCGGAAAATGGGCCTCAGCTATCGCAATACGCTGGTCGTCGGCCAAATTGCCTTGTCCGTCGTGCTGATGGTAACCGCCGGCCTTCTTGTGAAGTCCCTTCTATTGACCGAGCAAATCAACCCTGGCTTTGACACAAACAGAAACCTTTTGACGATCGAAGTAGCCCCTTCCTCAGACGACGGGCAAAGGTTGTCTCTGTTCTATGCTCCTCTGATCGAGAGACTCCGCGGACTGCCGGGAGTGAAACAGGCAAGCTATTCAAGAGTAGTGCCCTTCAGCGGCTCGGGCGGCGGAGCAACTCAAAAGGTATCTCTCCCTGGTATCGAACTTCCGCCAGGACAGGATTCGCTGGACATCCACTTCAATTCGGTTGGACCGGACTATTTCCGCATTATGGGTACGCGGATTCTTCGCGGCCGCGATTTTTCGCCAGCCGACAAAGTCGGCCGTTTTCACACGACGCTCATCAATAGCACCATGGCACGGCGCTTCTGGCCCGATCGGAGTCCAATCGGACAACATGTAAAAGTCGAAGATGCGAACTGCGAAATCATAGGCATCGTGGAAGACGGCAAGAATGAGTGGATCCACGAGCAGACCACGCCCTACATGTATTTCCCATTCGCGCAAATGCCCACGGGCGAGGCGACTATATTGGTAGAAGGGACAGGCGATCCGCGCTCCTTGCTGGATGCCGTGAGGCAGGAAATCCGCACCCTAGACAAAAATGCAATTTTCTTGAACGTGATGACACTCCGTCAACTGATGAAGTTGGCTCTTTGGGGTGACAGGATACCGGCGCTCCTGGCCGCAATTCTTGCCGTCCTCGGAATGTTCCTGGCAATCATCGGCCTATATGGCGTCACCTCCTACTTGATGAGACGTCGCACCCGGGAAATCGCTGTTCGCGTGGCCCTCGGTGCGCAGCGCAGCCAGGTTTTGAAATTGGTTCTGCTCGGAAGCTCCAAACTCGCTCTTGCTGGCCTTATTCTGGGTTTGGCCTGTGCATTCGCCGCGTGCCGAATTCTGTCGAGCATTTTGTACAGGGTGAAACCTTCCGACCCGGCAGTGTACACACTCTGCGCCCTGATTGTCTTTGCCGTTGCGCTGCTGGCGTGCTACGTCCCTGCGCGGCGCGCGATGCGGGTGCACCCGATGGTGGCGCTGCGCTACGAGTGAGCGGCGCTCGCAATCCAAACCTTAAAAAAAGAAAAGCTGGAGTGCAGCCCTGCGCTTCGTATAATCTCTCCCGTCCCTTCACCTGGGCCCAGGGGAAACATGCGGATTCATCCAGCGAGTCTTCTGAACGCGCTGACCATTTTCCTGAGCGCGCTTCTCCTCTTCCAAGTGGAACCACTGATTGGAAAAATCATTCTTCCCTGGTTCGGAGGCGTCGCAGCCGTCTGGACGGTCTGCCTGCTCTTTTTTCAGGTCGTTCTGCTCCTTGGCTACCTCTACGCGCATTTACTTACGCGGCGTCTTGGCCAACGCACGCAAGGATGGATTCATACAGCTCTTCTTGCCGCAAGCCTACTGGTGCTGCCGATTCTGCCGAAAAATTCCTGGAAGCCGGCCGGGCCGGAACATCCTGCCCTGCACATTTTAGAAGTGCTGACGCTCGCCGTGGGATTGCCGTTCTTTGTGCTTTCTGTGACCAGCCCTCTCTTGCAAGCCTGGTGGGCAAGTGCGAAGAAAGATGAGGGCGTCTACCGCTTCTACGCGCTTTCGAATGCCGGCTCATTACTCGGCCTTTTGACTTATCCGACTCTGATCGAGCCACGGCTGTCGATTTCGCGGCAGGGCTGGGGCTGGTCGTTGGCCTACGCAGCGTTCGCAGTCGCGTGCGGCATGATTGCAATTACGCAGAAAGAAAAAGCCACCGCTCCTCCTCAAGAAACCCTCGCGGCACCGCCCGGTTGGAACACGCGGGCGCTCTGGATTGCACTTCCGGCGTGCAGTTCCGCGCTCTTGCTAGCCGTTACCAATCACATCACCCAAAACATCGCGGCGGTTCCGTTTCTCTGGATCATTCCTCTAAGCCTGTACATGCTGAGTTTCATTTTGTGTTTTGGAAGCCGCTGGTATCATCGAATGCTTTTCCTGAGGTTGCTGGGGGTCGCTCTCGGCTGCATGGCATATGCTTTGTCACCCTCTCTTACGTCGCTCCCTCTGTGGATTTTGATTTCCCTCTTCTGCGCCGGGCTGTTCTTTTGCTGCATGTTCTGCCACGGTGAACTGGCGCGGCTGAAGCCCGATCCCTCGCATCTCACTTCGTTCTATTTTTTGAGTTCGCTCGGCAGCGTGGCGGGAGCGGCGTTTGTGGCCCTTCTCGCACCGCAAATTTTCTCCGGATTCTATGAACTGCACGTGGCCCTGGGAGCTTGCGCCCTGCTCGCGGCGCTTGTCCATCGCATGGATCCCGCAAGCCCCTTCCGACAACCCCACTGGCGGCTCGCGCTTCGCGTCCTGTACGGTCTGGCCGCAACGGTGATGGTGAGCCTCTCCTTGCTGGCCCGCGACGAATCCGCCTCCTCGAATCGAGAATTTTTATGGAGTTTTGCGCGTTAGCGACGAATCTGCCCCGAACGTGGTGCTGTTGAAAGGCGCCCAGCAATCCCGTCCCAAAGAAGATTTGCGATTCCGGCGGCTTATGAACGGAACTATCACGCACGGACTGCAATTCCTTGGAGAAGCGCGGCGCGACCAGCCTGCTTCGTATTATGGCCCAGAGTCCGGAATCGGTGTGGCATTCAAGGCTTTGGCTTCGCGCGGTTCACGGCATGTCGGAGTCATTGGCCTTGGTACCGGCACGCTTGCAGCCTACGCCCACGCAGGCGATGAATTCACGTTTTACGAAATCAACCCCTTGGTCGTTCAAATCGCACAGCAGGACTTCACCTTTTTGCGCGACTCAAAAGCGCACATTTCATTTGAATTGGGTGACGCGCGCTTGACCCTCGAACGCCAGACGCCGCAAAACCTCGACCTGCTCGCCGTGGATGCCTTCTCAAGCGATTCCATTCCCGTTCATCTTTTGACAATCGAGGCATTCGAACTGTATTTCCACCACCTCAAGGCGGACGGCGTTCTAGCGGTGCACATTTCGAACCGGCATCTGTACCTGGAACCCGTGGTGGCCGCCGCGGCGGAGAAGCTCGGCAAAGATGCTGTGCTAATCGAGAGTCCTGGCGACCGACCGAACGAAATCTTCCTGGCGCGTTGGATTCTGCTCGCCAATCGCGGCGTTTTTCAGCAACTTCCGGACGTTGAGGAAGCGGGAGAGCCCGCCACGACTCTCGCCCGCGTGAAGCTTTGGACCGACTCCTATAGCAGCCTTTTTGCCGTGTTGAAGTAACCATGGTGCGCCGAAACAGCTTCGTGAA
>WNGQ01009508.1_pt1 | contig 11739 bp, 8 predicted proteins | sample 5407661 | NCBI WGS metagenome assembly WNGQ01 (sample SAMN13153382, study PRJNA577476) | soil metagenome | isolation source: 60 cm soil or saprolite under Garry oak tree replicate 2 | place: USA:California | collected 2016-06-15
TACCAGTCATCGCTGGTTTGCTGCCCACACGGCTCTACTGACCATCTGGACAATTGCAATCGCCAGGGTTCATGCCGAATCCTCCTTGGAGTTTTGGGGCCGACTCACCTTCGCCGCGACTAGTTTAGTACCGCCAACGTTCCTTGCATTTAGTCGGGCCTTCCCTTCGCCTGTCGCCTGGCTACGCCCAGTGTTCGTTGAACTGATGGGAAGCATTGGTATTGCTTTCGCGATTCTCTCGCTCTCGACACCCCTCGTTGCCTACGATTTTTCAACGTCCACGGGTGAATTGTCGCGAAGGGTGGGGCCGCTCTATCCGGCTTTCGGAATATTTTTCGTGAGCTGTCTAAGCATTTCTCTCTTGGTCCTCGTCAAGAAATGGCACGCGGAGCGAGGTCGAGCTCGAGCCCAACTGCAGTTCGTCGTCACGGGCACAGTGCTATCCGAAGCGTTGGGAATAACGACCAATTTGCTACTCCCTGCTCTTACCGGGCGCTCCACATATACTTGGCTGGGACCAAACTTCGTTTTGATCCATGTTGCATTTATCGCACATGCCATCATACGCCATCGATTGTTGGACCTGCGCGTGATCGTTCGTCGCGGATTGATCGTGGCACTAGCCACAGTCGTATCACTTCTTCCAGTTCTTGTAGCTCTTGGGTTCCTCTGGCCACATCTCTCAGGCAGCCTTTCCGGCGAAGAGCTCGTGATCCTCATCCTGACTGTCGCCGTGGCCGCGCTGGCGGTTCCAACCACTCGAGATCTCGCAGAACGCGTCCTTGATCGTTATGTGTATCGCGCGAGAGTCAACTACCAGCGTACAGTTCGCGACGCGAGCAGTAGGCTGACTCGGTCTCTTCAACTCAATTCCTTGATTGGGTTCGTGCAGGATCTCGTCATGACGTCCGCAGGTAGTGAGGGCGTCGCGGTATACCTCAAAGGAGACGGAGAGTTCAGATGCACACACGCGAAGCCGGAAGATTCGAGCGCGCGATTCAAGGCGCCTGAACAACTGCCGGGGCGCGTCCTCGAGTATCTAGAATCGACGGACGACTACGTCGTTGCAGATGAAGTCGCCCAACATCGCTCTCATAAATTTGGAGACGTGCACGATCATCTCATCGAGCTCGATTGGGCATTGGTCCTTCCTGTGATGTTCGAAGACTCTGTGATCGGAGCGATCGCCGTCGGCCCCAAGCGTTCGGGCGACCCGTTCTATCCCCACGATCTGGACTTGCTGATGACGCTGGCCAATCAGGCGGGGATCGCGGTCAAGAACGCGCAGCTCTACACCGAGGTCGTGCTGGCCAACGAGTACGTGGAGAACATCGTGGCCACCATCGAGAGCGGGGTGGGGCCGAGGCGATCCGGAGCGAGTCCGTGAGCGGGCTGCCCGAGGTCCTGGGCACGCTGCTGCGCACGACGCTCGAGGACGGGCAGGCGCGGACGGCGCCGGAGATCGCGCTGCACGCCGGGTCGACGACCCGCCCGGTGATCTGCACGACCTCGCCCCTGCGCGATCCCGGGGGCGCCATCCTGGGCGCGGTGGCGGTGTTCAGTGACCTCACGCCGCTCAAGGAGCTGGAGGCCGAGCGCCAGCGAGTGGAGCGACTGGCCTACTTCGAGGTCCTGGCCTCCAGCATCGCCCACGAGATCAAGAACCCGGTCGTGGCCATCAAGACGTTCACCCAGCTCATCCCGCGCCGGCTCCATGACCATGCGTTCCTCGAGAACTTCAGCCGGGTCGTCTCGCGCGAGATCGAGCGCATGGAGCGGCTCGTCGAGCGCTTCCGCCGGCTCTCGCGGCCCGCCAGTCCGACCCAGCACCGCCTCGACGTCCGCCAGCCGCTGAGCGAAGCGGTCGAGTTCCTCAAGCCGGCCTTCGAGGAGAAAGGGCTGACGCTCCGGGTCACGCCCACTCCGGCCGCGTGCTTCGTCCTCGGCGACGAGGGTGAGCTGGAGTCGCTCTTCATCAACCTCCTCATGAACGCCCACGAGGCGACGCCGCGCGGCGGCTCGGTGGAGCTCGAGCTCACCGCGAGCGAGCGCGCGGTCGTCGTGGAGGTCGCGGATTCCGGCCCCGGTATCCCGCCCGAGCGCCTCCGCCAGCTCTTCGATCCATTTTTCACGACGAAGGCGCGCGGTTCGGGCCTCGGACTCACCATCTCCGCGGGCATCGCCGCCAGACATCGTGCTAAGCTGCGAGCGTCGAATCGCCCTGCCGGGGGAGCCTTGTTCACGGTCGAGTTCCCGGCCGCCACCACCGTCGAGGCGACCACGACACGGGTGAATACCGGCGGATGAAAACGGTCCTGGTCGTGACGGCCGACAGCGCGCTTCAGTCGCGGCTGTTGCGAAACTTCGCGAGCGCGTCGGTGTTCGTCGCGGCGACCGATGCCGACGCCCTCAAGACCCTGCGCATCGTCGATGTCGACGTGGTCTTCCGCGATAGCGCCCGGCCCGCCGCCGATCTCCACACCTTCGTCGCCCGCGTGAAAGACGTCCGGCCCTCCGCGCTGGTGGTGGCCATCGCGCCGCCCGACGACGCGACGGACGGCGCCGACATCTCGTTGCCCGCGGGACGAGATCGCCACGCTCCGGTCGCAGGCCGCCGGCCCCGCCGTGAGCGAGGGGCCGCCGGCCGAGACCATCCGCGAACCGGCCGCGTTCGCCCGGATCCTCACGGAATTCACCCGGGTCCTGGCCGCCGGCTTCGATCTGCCGCGCACGCTCGAGATGTTCCTCGATGCGATCGGTGAGCTGCTACGCCCCTCGCGCTCGGCCCTGTTACTGCTCGACGAGACGCGCCAGACCTACCGCGTCAGCACCCATCGCGCCCTGGCCCCTCAGATCGTCAGCTCGGTGCGGCTCAACGCGAGCGATGGCCTCCCGCGCTGGCTCGCCTCGCAAGGACGACCGGCGCGGCTCCACGATCTGAGCGATCCCGAGGTCGCGCGCGAGCTCACGCTGCTGGGCGGCGTCGTGGCGGTGCCGCTGTTGACCCACGGCGACCTCGTCGCCATCCTCGTCGTCGGCCACCCGGTGGCCGGTGGCGCCTACGGCCGACCGGAGATGGAGATCCTCTTCGATCTCTCGACCCATCTCGCCACGGCCGTCCGCGACATCACGCTGCACCACCAGCTGCACCACGAGAAGGAATTCAACGAGCGCATCCTCTCCCACATGTCGAGCGGCGTCGTCACCATCGGCCGTGACGAGAAAGTGGGGACGTTCAACCGGCGTGCCGAGGAGATCCTGAATCTGCGGGCGGCCGCCGTGGTCGGCCAGGATCTGCGCATGCTCCCCTCGCCGCTGGGCGACATGCTCTACGAGACGCTCGCCCACGGCCGCGCGCTGCCGAAGTCGGAGATCCAGCTTCCGCTCGGCGGCCTGTGGCTGGAGGTGTCGACCTATCCGATCCGTGGCGACGAGGCGACGCCGCTGGGCGCCGTCCTCGTGCTCGAGGACCGCACGGCCCAGAAAGAGCTGGCCGCGCGCAAGCGCCAGGCCGAGGAATCGCAGCTCCTGGCCCGCGTCATCGCCCGCATCGCCGACGAGATCAAGAATCCGCTGGTGTCCATCAACACGTTCGTCGAGCTCATCGACGAGCGCTACGACGATCCCGACTTTCGCAAGCTGTTCTCGTCGGTTGTGCGGCGCGACGTGCGCCGGCTCGTGCAGGTGTTCGAAAAACTAGCCGGACTGGTGAGCGAGGGTGAGCTAAACTTCTCGACGGTGGACGTCCACGCCGTCATCGACGAGGTGGTCACCGCGGTCGAGCTCTCGGACGAAGGCCTCGGCAAGCGCCTCAACTTCGACGTCACGCGCGACGCCCGGCCCCAGGTGGTCCGGGTCGACGCCGCCCAGCTCCGCAAGTCGCTCTCGTACCTGGTGTGGTATCTCGCCCACAACTCGCCGGGCGAGGACGCGAAGGTCACCTTGTCGGTCGGTCGCCACGCGGGGCCGGACGAGCCCGAGGCCGTACGCATCATCATCGGCTCGCGCACGGCCGCCGTGCCGGCCGACAAGCTCGGACGTCTCTTCGATCCCGTGCAGATGGTGCAGGAGAGCCTGATCGACGTCGGCCCCGCGGTCAGCCAGCGGCTGATCGAGGCCCAGGGCGGCCGGCTCCAGTTCCGCCAGGGCCGTCACGAGCTCGCCTTTCACATCTCGCTGACGCCGGTCGAGTCCTGAGCATCGTCGCGCCGCCCCGGACGCGCCCCCGGATCCTCGTCGTCGACGACGAGATGGGCCCGCGTGAATCGCTGCGCATGATCCTCAAGCCGCACTACGAGATCAAGACGGCCGACAGCGCGCGCGGCGCGCTCGATCAGTTGCCCGAGTTCCGGCCCGACCTGGTCGTCCTCGACATCAAGATGCCCGAGATCGACGGCCTCGAGGTCTTGCGCCGCATCAAGCGGATCGATCCCACCATCGAGGTCGTGATGATCACGGCCTACGCGTCGCTGGAGACGGTCAAGCTGGCCCTCAGCCATGGCGCCTTCGAGTACCTGATCAAGCCGTTCTCGCGGCAGGACCTTGAGCAGGTGGTTCGGCGGGCTGTGGAGCGCCGTCAGGCCGACCAGGGCACCCGCGGGCAGGTGGCGCGCCTGGTCGAGGAGATGCGCTCGCTGTCGGCCAAGACGCGCGAGCTCGAGGAAGCGGCGCGGCGCGAGCCGGCCGAGCAATCGCTGCGCGTCACGCAGCTCTCGATCCTGCGCGAGATGTCGCGCACGATCGTGGGTCAGCTCGATCTGCGCGAGATGACGGCGGCCGTCACCGATCAGCTCCGGCGCGCGCTCGACGACGACGCGGTCAGCATCATCGACGGCCCGCCGGCGCCCGAGGGCCCGGCCGTCGTGGTGTGCGCCATTCGTGACGCGGGCGGCTCGCTCGGCCACCTGGTGGTGGACAATCGCGCCTCGGGCCGGCCGATCGATCGCAGCGAGCGCGAGCTGCTCGAGATGCTGGCCGAGTACCTCGCCGTCGCCATCCGTAACTCGCGGCTCTATACGGAGATCGCCACCACCAAGCGCTCGCTCGAACAGCTCATCGACTCCGCGGGTGACGCGATCATCCCGGTGGACGGTAACGACCGGGTGGAAGGCTGGAATCCCGCGGCCGAGCGTATTTTCGGGTTGAGCGCTGCGGACGCCGTGGGCCGGGCCATCACGACGCTGCTGCCGGTGTCTGACTATGCCGACGCCAAGCGGCGCCTGTCCGGCGGCACCCCCATGCACGCGTTCGAGGTCAGCGTACCGCGCGACAACGGACGGCCCGCGGCGCTGGCCGTCACGCTGTCGGCGCTGGGCGATCCGCAGGGCGCCGTTACCGGCCTGATCGCCATCGTGCGCGACATCACGGTGCAGCGAGAGATCGAGGGCCAGCTCAACCAGGCCGAGAAGCTGACCGCGCTCGGCCAGCTCGCCGGCGGCATCGCCCACGACTTCAACAATCTGCTCCAGGCCATCCTCGGCTACTCCCAGCTCATGAAGCAGAACATCGGCGACGCCGACCTGGTGAGCCGCTCGCTCCAAGTCCTGGAGTCGGTCGCCATGGACGGCTCGGAGACGGTCCGCCGCATCCAGCAGTTCGCGCGCCTGCGTCCCGACGAGGAATTCGTTCCGGTGGACGTCAACAAGATCGTGCACGACGCCGTCGCCATCATCCGCCCCCGCTGGGAAGAGAAGCTCGCGCAGGAAAACCGCCAGCTCGACCTGCGGCTCGACCTCGGCGCCGTGCCCAGCGTCAACGGCCGGCCGGCCGCGCTCGCCGAGGTGATGACGAACCTCTTCTTGAATGCCATCGATGCGATGCCCGAGGGCGGCGTGCTCTCGGTGGCCACCCGCCGCGGCACCACCAACGACGCCGTCGTCGTCGTGCGCGACACGGGCGTCGGCATGCCGCCGTCCGTCCGCCGGCGCATCTTCGAGCCGTTCTTCTCCACCAAGGGCGAGGGAGGCTCCGGCCTCGGCCTGGCCATGGCGTACTCGATCGTCAAGCGGCACGGGGGCGAGATCCGGGTGGAGAGCGAGTCGGGCCGGGGCACGACCTTCACGCTGACGTTCCCGGGCGCGGCCCAGATCAGCGAGCCGAGCGAAGCGCCCGACAGCACGGCGCCGCGCCGGATCGCGCGCGTGCTCGTGATCGACGACGATCCCCAGGTGTTGGCCACGCTGTCCGAGCTCCTGCGTAGCCTCGGTCATCGCGTGACGGCGGCACCCAGCGGCCCGGCCGCGCTCGCCGGCTACGCTCGCGACCGCTTCGACGTCGTGTTGACCAACGTCGGAATGGCCGGCATGAACGGCTGGGAGTTCGCCGAGCGCTTGCGGGCCGTGGACCGTCAGGTCGCCCTGCTCTTCATCACCGGCTGGGGCCTGCGCGAGGAGGACAACCCGCGCCTCAGCGCGCTCAAGGTCCAGCGCTGCCTGTTCAAGCCGATTCCGCCTCCCGATCTCGACGCCGCGATCCAGGGCGCGCTTCACTCCGCCTGAGCCCGACGCCAGGAGACGACCATGGTCATCATCGATGCGCAGATCCACGTCTGGAGTCCCGACGTCTCGACTCGCCCCTGGCTGCCCGGGAGCACTCCGCGCGCTCAGGGCTCCGCCTGCAGCGCTGACCAGGTGCTGCGCGTGATGGACGATGCCGGCGTGGACCGGACGGTGCTGGTGCCTCCCTCATGGATCGGCGACGACAACACGGACGCGCTCGACGCGGCGCGCCGCTGGCCCGATCGCTTCGCCGTGATGGGCCGCTTCGACCCGACCGCGCGGGACGCCGAAGCGCGCTTGCAACGCTGGCGCGAGCAGCCGGGCATGCGGGGCATGCGGTTCACGTTCCACCTGCCGCCGTCGTCGGGCTGGTTGGCCGACGGCTCCCTCGACTGGTTCTGGGCGGCCGCCGAGCGGGTCGAGTTGCCGCTGATGGTCAGCGTGCCGGGGCAGCCTGGGAAGATCGCCGGGATCGCGCAGCGGCATCCGCGGCTGCGATTCATCCTCGATCACATGGCCCGGCCGCGCGGCCTGAAGGACGCTGCCGCCTTCGCCGATCTCGACGATCTGCTCGCGCTCGCCTGCCATTCGAACGTGGCCGTCAAGGTCTCGTCGATCCCGTCCTACTCGACCGAATCCTATCCGTTCCGGGGACTCGACACGTACCTGCAGCGGATCCACGAGGCGTTCGGTGCGCGGCGGATGCTGTGGGGAACCGACTACACGCGGCTGCCGGTGCCGTACCGCGACGCCGTCCGTCACGTCCGCGAGGGGATGAGCTTCCTCAGCGCGGGCGACCGCGAGTGGGTCGCCGGTCGCGCCTGCGCCGAATGGGTGGGCTGGAAGATCTAGCCTGGCCGGGTCACGTCTTCTTCATCGGGCGGCCGCAACAGACTTTCTGAGCCATTGCGACCTTCCCGCACTTCGCGCAGCGGTACCCTGCCATCTCTCGCCTCCTGGAGCTCGATTCAGTGCAGTGCCGTCGGCGTTGTCAGAGCCGCTCGATGATCGTCGCGATGCCCTGGCCGAACCCGATGCACATCGTCTGCAGCCCGTAGCGCTTGCCCGTCCGCTCCAGCTCGTGCAGGAGCGTGGTCATCAGCTTGCCGCCCGAGCACCCGAGCGGATGTCCCAGCGCGATCGCCCCGCCGTTGACGTTGACCTTGTTCATGTCGGGATGGAGCTCGCGCTCCCACGCCAGGACGACCGACGCGAAGGCCTCGTTGATCTCGAAGAGATCGATGTCGTCGAGCCGCAAGCCCGCCTTCTTGAGAGCCCGCTGGGTGGCGGGAATCGGTCCGGTCAGCATGATGGTCGGATCGACGCCGGCGAGCGCCGTGGCCACGACGCGCGCGCGCGGGCGAAGCCCGAGCGCCCTGGCCCGCTCGCCCGACATGAACAGCAGCGCGGCGGCGCCGTCGGAGATCTGCGAGGAGTTGGCCGCCGTGATCACGCCGTCCGGCTTGAACGACGGCTGGAGCGCGGCCATCTTTTCGCGATTCACGGGCACGCGCACGCCCTCGTCGGTGTCGAAGAGGGACCCGTCCGGCAGCGTGACCGGCACGATCTCGCGCTTGAAGCGGCCCTCGGCGATGGCCCGGCCCGCCCACTCGTGACTGCGCGCGGCGAACGCATCGAGCTCTTCGCGCTTGAGGCCCCACTGCTCGGCGATCAGCTCGGCCGAGATTCCTTGCGGCACGATGTTGTACCGCTCGGACAACCGCGGCGAGAGCGGCCCATCACCCGGTCCGCTGGCGTTCGAGCCCATCGGCACCCGGGTCATGTGCTCGACGCCGCCCGCGATGACGACGTCGTACTGGCCGGCCATGACGCCCATGGCCGCGAAGTTGGCGGCCTGCTGGCCCGAGCCGCACATCCGGTCGAGCGTGGTACCGCACACGTCGAGCGGCAATCCGGCGATGAGCGCGGCGTTGCGCGCGATGTTGAAGCCCTGCTCGCCCAGCTGATCGACGCACCCGAGGATGACGTCCTCGACTTCGGCGGGATCGACGCCCACACGCACAATGAGGTCACCGAGGACCTTGGCGGCGAGATCGTCCGGGCGGACGGGCGACAGCTTGCCGTTCTTCCTGCCGACGGCGGTGCGCGCGGCTCCTACGATGACGGCGTCTCTCATCGATGATCTTCCTCCTGGAGTGTACTTCGATTGTACCCGACGGCACGTCACGTGCATAACCGGCTCTCCAGCAATTTGGCTCGGAGCGACGTCGAGGAGGCCGAGATGCAGGACGCTCAGATGTATCTGGAACGACAGCGCGACGACATCGTCGCCCGATTGCGCGACTTTCAGGCCGGCGCACGCGACACGGGCACGGGTCTCGAAGGCGACGACGCCGTCCGCGATCTCGGCGACCACGTGGAGCACCACACCCGGCGCGAAATGGGATTCATGACTCGCCAGCGTCTGCGCGCGCGCCTTCAGCGCGTGCAGGCGGCGCTCGAGCGGATCGCGCGCGGCGTCTACGGCGTGTGCATCGAGTGCGGTGAGCTCATCGCACCGAAGCGGCTGCGCGCGATCCCGGAGGCCGAGACGTGCGTTGCCTGCCAGGAGCGCATGGAGCGGCGGTCACACGCGGCGGCCTGAACGGCGCCGCCGCGGCTACGCCGCCTTGGACGAGCGCTTCGACACCTGCTGCGCGGTGTGGAGCGCGTCGTTCTCGTCGCTGGACCGGAGCGCGAGCGAGCTGAGCGTGACCATCCCGACGATCTGATCCTCGTCGTTGACCACGGGCAGCCGCCCGATCTGACACTCCGCCATGACTTCCATCGCCTCACCCACCGCGGTGTCGGGGCGCGCGCAGATCAAGTCGCGCGTTGCGCAGTCGCCCACCAGCGTGGTGGCTGGATCAGCGCCTTCGGCGATCGCACGGACGATGATGTCGCGATCGGTGATGAGCCCGCGCAGCCGCCCGCCCGACACGACCGGCAGGATTCCGACGTTGGCTTCCTTCATCGTCACGGCCGCGTCCACGAGCGACGCCGAGGCGTCGATGACCACGACATCCCCGACCATCACGTCCCTGACGTGATCGCGGCGGCCGGCCCGCCATCGACGCGCGCGAGCCCCGAGCGTGACGGCACCGGCGGCGATGACACCGACTGCGAACCAGAGCCTGGGTGCTTTCATGGGCCACCCTCCTGTTTCAAGACGACGGGGAAATGCAGCAACGGCGATGCCATCGAATCGCTCTTCGACACTCACCTCGTCGACGCCTGACTCGTCGACATCCCGACTGTGCGCCACCGACACAGACTGTGCGCCCCCGACGGTCTGTGTTCAACGGTCTCGCACGGCCAGGAGGATTGCCGACACGACGCAGCCGCCACCGATCATGTGGCTCCAGTGAAACGGCTCGCCGAGGACCACGTACGAGAGCGTCACCGCGCTCACCGGCAGCACACCCGTGAAGACGGCCGCCGTGGTCGCTTCGACTTCGCGAACGCCGCGGGCCCACAGCAGGAAGGCCACCACGGTCACCGCCACGCCGTAGTAGACGAGCGCACACCAGTCGCCGACTCCGAGCTGCGTGAGATCGACCGCCCGGGCGTCGCGCAGCGCCAGCGGCGCGAACATCAGAAACCCCAGCAGCGTGATGCCGGCGGCCACGGTGACGGGGCGAAGCCGCCGGGCCAGCACGCGGCTGCAGACGAGAAAGATCGCCTCGGCCACCACCGCGCCGAACACGAGCGCGTTGCCGAGCGCCGGCTGCGGTCCGCGGGCCGGCGTGGCGGCGCCGAGGGACGTCACGATGAGGATGCCGAGCACGGCCAGTCCGATCGCTGCCGATCGCCGTCCGGTCCAGCGTTCGCCCAGGACCACGGCCGCCAGCGCTGCGGCAACCGCCGGCGTGGTGCTGGTGACGATCCCGCCTTCGGCCGCGCTGGTGAGGGCGAGGCCGGCGAGGAGCAGGGCGTTGAACGCGAACATCCCGCTCGCGGACTGGAGCGCCATCACACCGAGATCACGAGCGCCGATGGCCGGCACGCCTCGCGCGGCCAACAGCGCAAGCGGCACGAGGATCAGCGAGGCGATCGCGAAACGAATGCCGCTGATCAGGAAGACAGGCAGGTGGGCGACCAGGAGCTTTCCGACGACGACCGAGCTGCCGACGAGCGCCATGGCCACGGCCAGCTCGAGACAGGCGCGAACACGAGTGGTCAGGCCGTCAGGTGGCGCGCTTGACCTGATCCGCGAGCTTGCAGAACGCGCAGACGGTCCCGGTGGTGACCTGGCCGCAGCGCGTGCATTCCTGGAGCGCCACGGCTTCGACGCGCTCGAAGGCGGCACGCGCCCGATCGAGGAAGCCGAAGAGGAAGTTGTGCTTGGCGCCGGGGGACGCCTCCTCCATCCGGCTCAAGATCTCTTTGTGGGCGATCGACGTGGCGCCCGCCGCGAACGGGCATTCCTCGACGATGTAGTCGATGCGGCGAAGGAACGCATAGGCCGCCGTCTCGCGCTCCGACAGCCGATAGAGCGGCTTCACGCGACGCACCAGCTTGGGATGCGTCGCCGCCAGCGCCGGCGACTGCCGCGGGAGCGCGTCGGTCTGCCAGTGCATGACCGACCCGAACAGCGTCGCCGCTTCGTCGTCGAGATTGTGACCGGTGGCCACCACGGGAAACCCGCGCTCGAGGGCGACGCGATTCATCAGGTAGCGCTTGCTGAGCCCGCATGCCGAACACGGCGGTCGTCGCGTCACTGTCTTGATGATCGGCACGGGCGCGCCGACCTCTTCGGCGACGGCGGTGACGATCAGCGGCACGCCATGGGCGGTCGCGAATTTCTCGCAGCGGGCCTTCGACTCGATGGAATAGTCGAAGATGCCGAGGTCGAGGTAGAGGCCGGTCGTCCGGTAGCCCTCCTCGATCAGCACCTCCCACAGCGCCAGCGAGTCCTTGCCTCCAGACACCGCCACCAGCACGGCCTCCTCGGGCGTGAACATCCGGTGCTTGCGGATCGCCTCGCGGACCTGATTGCGGAAGAACTCGACGAAGTCCGGCTCGCAGAAGGCGGCGTTGTGCCGTCTGAGCTCGATGACCGCCCCACGGCCGCACTTCCGGCACTTCAAGAGGCATCTCCGATCATTTCACCGCTCGCCTCGCCCGCGGCGGGCTGCGGCTGCGCACGACTATCTCATTTCACCGCTCGCCTCGCCGCGCGGCGCATCTCGGCTCGCACTGCCACCACTCATCACCGGGCGCAGCTCGATCGTGTCGTCGT
>WNGQ01020319.1_pt1 | contig 11737 bp, 8 predicted proteins | sample 5407661 | NCBI WGS metagenome assembly WNGQ01 (sample SAMN13153382, study PRJNA577476) | soil metagenome | isolation source: 60 cm soil or saprolite under Garry oak tree replicate 2 | place: USA:California | collected 2016-06-15
CAATAGTGTTCGAGGGTAGCGAAGTCGGGATAGCGAGACTGCTCCAGATCCATCGCCATGCCGTCGATGACCGTCTGGAAATGCTCCTGAGGGAGCTTGAAAGTCGCGACCGCGGGCTCAAGCGCGAGGGCCACCGGGTGATGCGCTCGCCCGTCGAACGTCGCGGCCACCTCGGTGCGCCACCAGCCAAGCTTGACGCGCGCTACACCCGGGTCGCTGACTTCGTCCACGACGTCGTCCACTTCGCGGCAGAATGCATATAGCGCCGTGATGGCGCTCCGCTGCTGGGGCGGCAGGAAGCGGAAGCTGTAGTAGAAGCTCGAGCCGCTCTGCGCCGCCTTCTGCGCACAGTATTCGTCCGGGGTCATCGGACCAGCGCCACCGCCGTCATCGCCAGCCAATCGCGACCGCGGAGCCGTGGCCGGTGGCGGAAGACGTCGCCGTTGGCCGTGTCGATCGCGCGCAGGATGTGCAAGCCTCCGGCAATGATGAGCTTGAGCTCCAGCGCCAGCCGCAGCGGCAAGCCGCGCGTCAGGGGGCGCCCGGATTCGAGGAGCGCGCGGGCGCGCTCGACTTCGAAAGCCACCAGGCGCGCCCAGCGCTCGTCGCAGCGCCCTGCGGCGATCTGTTCATCGGTCACGCCGAATCGGGCCATGTCCTCGCCCGGCAGGTACACGCGCCCCTTGCGCCAATCGAGCGCGATGTCCTGCCAGAAGTTGGCGAGTTGCAAGCCCGTGCAGATCGCGTCGGCCTGGCGACCGCTCTCGGCGCCCTTCAGGCCGTAGAGAAGTAGCAGCAGCCGGCCGATCGGGTTGGCCGAGCGCGAGCAATAGTCGGCAAGCTCGGTGAAGGTTGCGTAGCGCGCCTTGATCACGTCCTGGCGGAACGCGGAAAGCAAGTCGCGAAAGGGGCCAAGGGGCAGCGCATGCCGGCCAATCGCTCCGGCGAGCGCTGCGAACGGCACTTCCCGTGGCACCTCGCCGCGGTCGATGCAATCGAGCTGCGCGGCGTAAGCATCGAGCCGGGACAGACGCGTCGACGGCGGGTCGTCGCCCTCGTCGGCAATATCGTCGGCACCGCGCGCGAAGGTATAAATGGCAACGATGGCCGGACGCAGTGTGCGCGGGACGAGGCGGGAGGCGACCGGAAAGTTCTCGTAATGGGCGACAGACACAGAACCTGCCGATTTCCGCGGCGTTGGTGGAAAACTTAAGTGGAAACCGAAGTGGAAACTGAGTAAGACTGAATAGAACCGAGTTTGAAACGCGCTGGAAGCCGGATCGAACCTAAGCAACACCCCCGGACGCAGGAAGAACCGCGCGCCAAATCGTGGTGCGGAAGCGCCGATCTGGCAGCGCTGCCGCGTGGCGCGGGCCCACGGCTTGGGCTATACTCCGCCGTTTGGCGAAACCGACTGCGAAAGTGGCGGAATTGGTAGACGCACCGGCCTTAGGAGCCGGAGCCGAAAGGCGTGAGAGTTCGAGTCTCTCCTTTCGCACCAACGCACTGTGGCAAGGCACCGACGCAACATAGCAAGGAATCCGAACGTATGCAAATGACCCTGGAGACGTTGGGCCACCTCGAACGGCGACTGAACGTCGCGCTGCCGAAAGCGCAGATCGAAGAGGAAATTCAGAAGCGCCTCGCGCAGCTTGCCAAGACGGCCAAAGTTCCCGGCTTCCGCCCCGGCAAGGTGCCGCTCAAGATGGTCGCCCAGCAGTATGGGCCGCAGGTGCGTTCGGATGTGATCTCGGACACCGTGCAGTCGAGCCTCAACGACGCGATCCGGACGCAGAATCTGCGGGTCGCGGGCCATCCGCGCATCGAACCCAAGCAGGACGTCGCGGAGGACGAGTTCGGGTTCTCGGCGGTGTTCGAGGTGTATCCGGAGATCAAGCTCGGCGATATGACGACGGTGACGATCACGCGGCCGGTGGTCGAGGTCGGGCCCGCCGACGTCGATCGCACGATCGATATCCTGCGCAAGCAGCGCGCCCGCTACGAGCCGGTCACGCGTCCGGCGAAAGAAGGCGATCGGGCGCTCGTCGATTTCACGGGCACGATCGACGGGCTCGAATTTCCGGGCGGTCAGGCACGTGACTTTGCGATCACGCTGGGCGAGGGCAAGATGCTGCCCGGGTTCGAGACCGCGCTCGCCGGGATGAGCCCAGACGAGGTGAAGAGTTTCGCGCTTACTTTCCCGAACGACTACCATGGCCAGGAAGTCGCCGGCAAGCATGCGGAGTTCGTCATGACCCTGAAGTCCTTGAGCGAGCCGCATCTGCCGGCGGTGGACACGGAGTTCGCGAAGAATTTCGGCATCGCCAACGGCAGCGTCGACGATCTGCGCGCGGAAATCGCGACGAACCTCTCCGTCGAGCTGCGACGCAAGATCGAGGGCGTGCTCAAGGAGCAGGTGATGAGAGCGCTGGTCACCACGAGCCAGCTCGTTATCCCGAAGTCGCTCGTCGAGCTCGAGACGCAGGTCCTGCGAGAGCGCGCGATGACCGAGCTCAAGAGCCGCGGCGTCAAGACCGAGGAGCTCGACCTGACCGCGGAGGTCTTCCGCCCGCAGGCCGAGGAGCGGGTCGCCTTCAGCTTGATCCTGGGCGAGGTCGTCAGGCAACACGGGCTGCAGGCTCGCCCCGAGCAGATCCGCACACTCGTCGAAGAGGCGGCGCAGAGCTTCGAGCAACCGGAGGCGGTGATCCGCTGGCACTACGAGCAGCCCGACAGGCTGAACGAATACGAGGTCCGGGCGGTCGAACGCAACGTCATCGACTGGGCATTGCAACACGCCCAGGTGCATGATCAGCCGACCAAGTTTTCGGCATTGATGGAGCCGGCGGCGACCTGAAAAGCCGGCGGCAACCTGGAAGGGCCAGCATTTCAACCGCATGGGCGAACGATGAGCAAGGACAGGGTGAAAGAACCGAGGGGACTGGGCTTGATCCCGATGGTGATCGAGCAAAGCGGTCGTGGCGAGCGCGCGTACGACATCTACTCGCGGCTGCTCAAGGAACGCATCATCTTTCTGGTCGGGCCGGTCGACGAGAACACCGCGAACCTGGTCGTGGCGCAGATGTTGTTCCTGGAGTCGGAAAACCCCGACAAGGAGATCAACTTCTACATCAACTCCCCGGGTGGCTCGATCGCGGCGGGATTCGCGATCTACGACACGATGCAGTTCATCAAGCCCGACATCTCGACGCTGTGCGTCGGCATGGCGGCGAGCATGGGCGCCTTCCTGCTTGCCGCGGGAACCAAGGGCAAGCGCTTTGCGCTGCCGAACTCGACGGTGCTCATTCACCAGCCGCTGGGCGGCTTCCAGGGCCAGGCGTCCGACATCGCGATACACGCCAAATACATCCTGTCCCTGCGCGAGCGGCTCAATCGCCTGCTTGCCCAGCATACATTTCCTGACCGCCGACGAGTCTGTGGAGTACGGTTTAATCGATAAAGTCTTGCGGACCAGGGCTTAAGCCCTGTAAAGTGTATTTGAGCCCCGGCGGGACGGGGGCGCCAGAGGCAGGTGAATGGCCGACAAGACGTCCGGTGACAAGCTTCTCTACTGCTCCTTCTGCGGCAAGAGCCAGCATGAAGTGCGGAAGCTCATCGCCGGGCCGTCGGTGTTCATCTGCGACGAATGCATCGAGCTTTGCAACGACATCATCCGCGAGGAGGGCGCGACCTCCGATACCGCGCGGGCCGATAAGAACAAGCTCCCGACCCCGCACGAGATCCGGCAGATCCTCGATCAGTACGTGATCGGGCAGGATCTGGCCAAGAAGATCCTGGCGGTCGCGGTCTATAACCATTACAAGCGGCTCGACACTGCGGTCAAGGAAGACGACGTCGAGCTGGCCAAGAGCAACATCCTGCTGATCGGCCCGACCGGCTCGGGCAAGACGCTGCTGGCGCAGACGCTGGCGCGGCTCCTCGACGTGCCGTTCGTGATTGCCGACGCGACGACCCTGACCGAGGCCGGGTACGTCGGCGAGGACGTCGAGAACATCATCCAGAAGCTGCTCCAGAAGTGCGACTACGACATCGAGAAGGCGCAGCGCGGGATCGTCTACATCGACGAAATCGACAAGATCTCGCGCAAGAGCGACAACCCCTCGATTACTCGTGACGTCTCGGGCGAGGGCGTGCAACAGGCTCTGCTCAAGCTGATCGAAGGCACCATCGCCTCGGTGCCGCCGCAGGGCGGGCGCAAGCACCCGAACCAGGAGTTCGTTCAGGTCGATACGACCAACATCCTGTTCGTCTGTGGCGGTGCGTTCGACGGGCTGGAGAAGATCATCCGCCAGCGCACGGCGAAGACGGGGATCGGCTTCGGCGCGGAGGTGGCGAGCCCCGACGATCGCAAGAACATCAGCGTGATCCTGCGCGAGACCGAGCCCGAGGACCTGATCAAGTTCGGGCTGATCCCTGAGTTTGTCGGCCGCCTGCCCGTCGTGGCGACCTTGGAGGAGCTCGACGAAGTGGCGCTGATCCAGATTCTGGTCGAGCCGAAGAACGCACTCATCAAGCAGTACCAGAAGATGTTCCGCATGGAAGGCGTCGAGCTGGAGATACGCGAGCCGGCGCTGCAGGCGATCGCCAGCCGCGCGTTGGCGCGCAAGACCGGGGCTCGCGGCCTGCGGTCGATTCTCGAGCAGGTGCTGCTCGACGTGATGTACGATCTGCCGTCGCACGTGAACCTGTCGCGGGTCATCGTCGACGAGTCCACCATTGCCAACGACGGCAAACCGCTTCTCATGTTCGCCGAGCAGCCCAAGGTGGCTGCGGCGCATTCCTGATCCGGCAGGAGGGGGATCAGCGTTGCGGAGAGCCGGGTTGAACCATCGGCCCCCGCCCCCATGTCCAACTAGAAGATCCCTTACCTATTGAGTGCGAGCCGCCATGGCGACAGACCTGCAGAAGCTTCCTCCGACCCCGACCACGTTTCCGTTGCTGCCGTTGCGCGACGTGGTCGTGTTCCCGCACATGGTCATCCCGCTGTTCGTCGGGCGCCCGAAGTCCATCAAGGCGTTGGACGTCGCCATGGAGCACTCCAAGCACATCCTCCTCGTGGCGCAGCGCTCGGCGGCGAAGGATGAGCCGGCGGCGAGTGATCTGTACAGTGTCGGCAGCGTGGCGACCGTGCTTCAGATGCTGAAACTGCCCGACGGCACCGTGAAGGTGCTGGTCGAGGGCACGCAGCGGGCGCACATCGAGCAGATCGACGAATCGGGCGAATACCTCAAGGCCGAGGCGGCGCTCCTGCCCGGTACCGAGGGCGCCACGCACGAGATCGAGGCGATGCGCCGCGCGCTGCTCACGCAGTTCGATCAATACGTCAAGCTCAACAAGAAGATCCCGCCCGAGATCCTCACCTCGATGTCGGGGATCGACGACGGCGGTCGTCTGGCCGATGCGATTGCCGCTCACCTTCCGCTCAAGCTCGAGCAGAAGCAGGAAATCCTCGAGATGCAGGATGTCGGCAAGCGGCTCGAACACCTGCTCGGACTGCTCGAGGGCGAGGTCGACATTCTCCAGGTCGAAAAGCGCATCCGTGGCCGCGTCAAGCGGCAGATGGAAAAGAGCCAGCGCGAGTACTACCTGAACGAACAGGTCAAGGCGATCCAGAAGGAACTGGGCGAGGGCGACGAGGCGGCCGATCTCGACGAAACCGAGAAGAAGATCAAGGCCGCGAAGATGTCGAAGGAGGCCGAAACCAAAGCGCTCTCCGAGCTCAAGAAGCTGCGCATGATGTCGCCGATGTCGGCGGAGGCGACGGTCGTCCGCAACTATATCGATACGCTGCTCGGCCTGCCGTGGAAGAAGAAGAGCAAGATCAACAAGGACCTGGGCAACGCGGTCAAGGTGCTCGACACCGACCACTATGGGCTGGAGAAGGTCAAGGAACGCATCGTCGAGTACCTCGCGGTGCAGCAGCGAGTCGATCGCCTGAAGGCACCGATCCTGTGCCTGGTCGGGGCGCCCGGCGTGGGCAAGACCTCGCTCGGGCAATCGATCGCGCGCGCCACGAATCGCAAGTTCGTGCGCATGTCGCTCGGCGGCGTGCGCGACGAGGCGGAAATCCGCGGCCACCGGCGCACGTACATCGGGTCGATGCCCGGCAAGATCCTGCAGAACATGACCAAGGTCGCGGTGCGCAACCCGCTGTTCCTCCTCGACGAGGTCGACAAGATGGGCATGGATTTCCGTGGCGATCCATCCTCGGCGCTGCTGGAAGTGCTCGACCCCGAGCAGAACAACACCTTCGTCGATCATTACGTCGAGGTCGAGTACGACCTGTCGGACGTGATGTTCGTCGCGACCGCGAACACCCTCAACATTCCGCCGGCGCTGCTCGACCGGATGGAAGTCATCCGACTGTCCGGTTACACCGAGGACGAGAAGATCGCGATCGCCAAGCATTACCTCGTGCCGAAGCAGATCAAGCACAACGGAATCAAGGAGAACGAGCTGCACCTGGCCGAGTCCGCGCTGCGCGACATCACGCGCTACTACACGCGCGAAGCGGGCGTGCGCGCACTCGAGCGCGACATCTCGAAGATCTGCCGCAAGGTGGTGAAGGGTCTGCTGCTCAAGGCGAGCGAAGGCAAGCCGCGCGCGGCGAAGGGCCCCGTCGAAGTCAACGCCAAGAACCTCGACAAGTACCTGGGCGTGCGCAAGTTCACCTATGGGATCGCCGAGAAGAAGAACCAGATCGGGCAGGTGACCGGGCTCGCCTGGACCGAGGTCGGCGGCGATTTGCTGACGATCGAGGCGGTGTCATTGCCCGGCAAAGGCAAGACGACCACCACCGGCAAGCTGGGCGACGTCATGCAGGAATCGATCCAGGCCGCCCTGTCGGTCGTGCGTCACCGCAGCAAGCAGCTCGGGATTCCGTCGGACTTCTACCAGAAGACGGACCTGCACGTTCACATGCCCGAGGGGGCGACCCCTAAGGACGGTCCGAGCGCCGGCATCGCGATCAGCACGGCCATCGTGTCGGTGCTGACCGGGATTCCCGTGCGCGCTGACGTCGCGATGACCGGCGAAATCACGCTGCGTGGCGAGGTGCTGCCGATCGGGGGCCTGAAGGAGAAGCTGCTTGCGGCGGGTCGCGGTGGCATCAGGCGAGTGTTGATTCCCGACGAGAACGTCAAGGATCTCACCGAGATCCCCGACGAGATCAAGAACCGGCTGGAGATCCATCCGGTGCGCTGGATCGAGCAGGTGCTCGAGGAATCGCTCGAGCGGCAGCCCGCGCCGTTGGTGGAAGCGCCGGCCGCGGACACCGCGCCTGTTCCTGCCGCGCCGGTCGAGGAGCCTGTCACGGTGATAAAGCATTAACCCGCCGGCGTCCTAAGCAGCATCGTGGAATATCGCCGCGGCAAGCCGCGGCGATATTTTTTTGAGAGCCGCGCTTGACACGACGTTTTCACGATTGCTATAAAGCACGTTCGCAGATTCCGCAGGCCCGGCTTCCATCCGCTTTTCCATCCGCTGCTGTCATTCGTTCAAATATTTGCGCATCGAAAGGGGACTCCGTGAACAAGTCAGAGCTGATCGACGCGATTGCCAAGCATGCCGACATTTCGAAAGCAGCTGCGGGACGCGCCTTGGACGCGACGGTCAATTCGATCAGGGGCTCGCTGAAAAAGGGCGACATCGTGACGCTGGTCGGATTCGGGTCGTTCTACGTCGGCAAGCGAACCGCCAGGCAGGGACGCAATCCGCGCACCGGCGCAGCCATCAAGATCAAAGCCGCGCGGGTCCCGAAGTTCCGGGCTGGCAAAGCACTCAAGGAATCTGTAAACTAGTCGTTTTCGCAGTTCGCGGCCGGCCGGCGGCAGGGCTCTCGGCGAACCTGGCGCCCGACTCGGGCGAGCGGGTGCTTAGCTCAGTTGGTAGAGCGTCGCCCTTACAAGGCGAATGTCGGGAGTTCGAGCCTCTCAGCACCCACCAATTGCAGCTGCAGATCCGGGAGTGGTAGTTCAGTTGGTTAGAATACCGGCCTGTCACGCCGGGGGTCGCGGGTTCGAGTCCCGTCCACTCCGCCACCGACAACCGAAGGGCGAACGCAAGTTCGCCCTTTTTTGATAGTTCGAGCGTCGAGCGTGCACGCATGCACGCGATGTCGTTTACGCTGGACGCTACATCCTGGACAGCTTTCATGTACGACTTCATCTACAAGCGCAAGCGCCTCGTCCAGCTCATCCTGGCGCTGATCACGCTGCCGTTCGCGTTCTTCGGCCTCGACTATTATTTTCGCAGCGACACGGGCCCCGCCGGCGAGGTGGCGACGGTTGCCGGCGAGCGCATTTCGCAGGCCGAATTCTCCGACAGCCTGCGCGCCCAGCAGGAGCGGCTGCGCCAGGCGATGCAGGGGAACTTCGATCCGACTATTTTCGACAACCCGGAAGTCCGCTATTCCGTGTTGGACCAGCTGATCGGCCGACGCCTGCTCCAGAAGGAGGCGCGGGTTGGCAGGCTGACGGTGTCCGATGACCAGGTCCGCCAATTCATCTCCGACATCCCTGCATTCCAGGAGGGCGGCAAGTTCTCGCAGGCGCGCTACGAGCAGTTGCTCGACATGCAGACTCCGCGCAAGACCCCGGTCGAGTTCGCCGACGACGTCCGCCGGGAGCTGATGCTCGCGCCGCTGCAGGAGCCGATCGTCGGCGGCGGCATCATCGCCCGGAGCAGCGTCGAGCGTTACCTCGGATTGCTCGACCAGCAGCGTGAGGTCGCGGTCGCGGCGTCCGACGCGGAGTCCTATCTCAAGGACGTCAAGATCGACGATGCGGCGGTCAAGGCCTTCTACGACGCGAATCAGGCCGCGCTGCAGGAACCCGATGAAGTGAAAATGGAATACGTGCTGCTGTCACCGGACACGCTGGGCGCGCAGATCACGGTGGATCCGGACGAGGTGAAAAAGCAGTACGACGCCAACTTGAAGGCGTACGGCAAGGCCGAGGAACGGCAGGCCGCGCACATCCTGATCGCAGTCAAGCCGGAAGCAAGCGCCGCTGAAAAGGACGCGGCGAAGAAGAAGGCGGAGGAAGTCGCGCTCCAGGCGAAGAAGAATCCGGCGCAGTTCGCCGATCTGGCGAAGAAATTCTCGCAGGACCCGGGTTCCGCGGGGCAGGGTGGCGATCTCGGCTTCTTCACCCGCGACGGCTCGATGGTCAAGCCCTTCGAAGAGTAGGGCCCGTGCAGACCGATTTCGGCTGGCACATCATCAAGCTCGTCACGGTACGGCCGGCTAAGCAGCAGGGCTTCGACGAAGTGAAAGCGCAGATCGAGCAGGACCTCAAGCGCCAGAAAGCCACCCGCAGGTTCGCCGAAGCCGCCGATCAGATGCAGAACCTCGTCTACGAGCAGGCCGACTCTCTCGAGCCGGTGGCCAAGGCCCTCAACATCAAGGTGCAGTCCACACCGTTGCTATCGCGCGCCCAGGTCCTGGGGCTGGCGCGGAACAACCAGAAGCTGGTGGAGGCGATCTTCAGCCCGGACTCGTTGCAGGCGAAGAGAAACACCGAAGCGATCGAGATCGCGCCGAACACCTTGATGGCCGGACGCGTGATCGAATACAAGCCCGCCCGTGCGAAGGCGTTCGACGAAGTCAAGGATGAGATCCGGCGCCAGCTCCAGCGCAAGTCCGCGAGCGAGCTGGCGCAGCAAGCAGGCAAGGCGAAGCTCGCGCTTCTGCAACAAGGGAAGGACGCCGGCGTCAGCTTCGGCAAGCCCGTGACGGTCAGCCGCAATCAGCCGCAGCCCGGCGTTCCTCCCGTCGCGCTGGCGGGCATCTTCCAGGCCGATGCGTCCAAACTACCCGCGTATACGGGCTCGGTGAACGAGCGCGGGGGGTATTCGCTCTATCGCGTGCAGCGGGCGATCACCCCGCCCGCCGCCGATGCGGCCAAGGTGGCCGCGTTCAGCAACCGCGTGGGCGACCAGGTCGGGCGCGAACTGATGACCGCATACCTGGCGAGCCTCAGGACCAGAGCCGACGTGAAGATCAACGAGGCGGCGCTGGAGAAGGATCAATCCGAGCGCGGATCGGCGCCGCAGAAGCAGCGTTCGTCCGGACGCAAACGTCCTTAACTCGCCGGCGCGCCGGTGCAATTGAGATCGCGCAGGACTTTTTCCGAGTCGGCGATACTTTTCTCGCGGTCGGGCGACTCCAGGTAGACCTTTTCGCCCTTGTCGTTGAAACGGTAGACGGCGGCGTTCGAGCGCATCGTCTGGATGTTGCCGCGAATCTGCGCGCAGCGCTCGAGCTTCGCCTTGGCGTCGGCCTGCGCTTTTTCCGCCTTGACTTCGTCCTCCGCGCGCGCCTGCTGCCGTTTGTTGATCTGTGCGTCCTTTGAAGCCATGTCGCGGACGGCGTTCGGGTCGGCGGGGGGCACCGCCGCATTGACCCGCTCCGCCTTGACGCCGGCCGGCGGCGTATCGCCGTACACAACCCGGCCATTCTCGTCGGTCCACTTGTACAGCGCGGCGGCGGCCGGCAGGGCCGCGAACGCTAGCGCACAGAGGGCGACGCAAAGCGATGCGCGTCGGTTCATGGCGGGCTTCCTCGATAGACAGATGACGACACGGTAATGCAAACGATGCGCGGGCGTCAAACGCCTCGCTCCCGATCACGCCGGGGGCCGCGAGCGTTTACCGACCTCGACCACCCGCGTATAATCCGCTTTTGCGCATAGGAGAAATGCACCATGCGTGTCGTCCAGAAGGCGCTGACTTTCGACGACGTCCTGCTGCTCCCCGCTCATTCCACCGTCGTTCCGCGCGACGTCAGCCTGCAGACCCGCCTCACGCGGAGCATCACCCTGAACGTTCCTCTGCTTTCGGCGGCGATGGACAGCGTCACCGAGGCGAGGCTTGCCATCGCGATCGCCCAGGAAGGCGGTCTCGGGGTCATCCACAAGAACATGTCGCCCAAGGCGCAGGCTGCCGAGGTGGCCAGGGTCAAGCGCTTCGAGAGCGGCGTGGTCAAGGAGCCGATCACTGTACCGCCGACGATGTCGGTGCGCGAAGTGCTCGCGCTCACCCAGCGCCACCGGATCTCGGGGCTGCCGGTCGTCGACGGCCGCAAGGTCGTCGGCATCGTGACCAACCGCGACCTGCGTTTCGAGACCAACCTCGACCAGCCCGTTTCCAACATCATGACCAAGGGCGAGCGGCTGGTGACGGTGCCGGAAGGCACCGAGCTCGAGCACGCCAAGGCCCTGATGCACCGGCACCGCCTCGAGCGAGTGCTGGTTGTCGATGACCGTTTCGACTTGAAGGGTCTGATTACCGTCAAGGACATCCTCAAATCGACCGAGCATCCGTTGGCGTCCAAGGACGAGCTCGGCCGACTGCGCGTCGGGGCCGCAGTCGGCACGGCGGGTGAAACCGACGAGCGCGTCGAAGTGCTAGTTGCAGCCGGCGTCGACGTCATCGTTGTCGACACCTCGCACGGCCACTCGCAGGGCGTGCTCGAACGCGTGCGACGGATCAAGAAGGCCTATCCCAAGGTGTCGATCATCGGCGGCAATGTGGCGACCGCGGTGGGCGCGAGGGCGCTCGCCGATCATGGTGCCGATGCGATCAAGGTCGGGCTCGGCCCGGGATCGATCTGCACGACACGGATCGTGGCGGGTGTGGGCGTGCCGCAGATCTCCGCGGTGCAAAATGCGCTGGAAGGTGTCGCCAACCTCGACGTGCCGATCATCTCCGACGGCGG
>WNGQ01018327.1_pt1 | contig 11735 bp, 10 predicted proteins | sample 5407661 | NCBI WGS metagenome assembly WNGQ01 (sample SAMN13153382, study PRJNA577476) | soil metagenome | isolation source: 60 cm soil or saprolite under Garry oak tree replicate 2 | place: USA:California | collected 2016-06-15
GATAAGCCCTGATTGAGTCGCAACTCCACAGCCGCTTGCCTTTGGTTGCGCCGCGTTTGCGAAGTGAAACGCCTTTGATTAGCCCGCGCGCGCTCAGCTCGTAGAGCAGTGAACGCTTCAGCCCGAATCGGTGGAATGCTCCAGGACTGTCGCAAAACTCAGCGTCATTCGCCGGTGACGCTGTGACCGGGGCAATAGTTCTTCGGGCATTGCCGCCCGTGTCATATGAGTTCTTCATCACCGCCGATTTTCAGGCGGTTTGAAAGCTGTACTTTCACCTTTGTTAAGAAGGGAATCTAGTCCGTGGATTTTGGCACGTGCTGCGTAAGATTCTGGAAGCTCTGCCAGAGTTGCTTCTTAATTCCTGCCCGTATATTACTTTCGCGCGTTGCTAGCGTGACCCGTTTTTGCGCTCCAGTATTCTTTGAATGCTGCCCATAGTGCTGCCCGATCCTTCGTAAGTAAGCGACCTTTTCGGGATGGTTGCCTGTCACATTGAGCAAAGCTATCCATCCCGTTTCAAACCATTGCTTCCTCGTTTCCTGCGTTAGATTCGGCAGTCCCAAAACGCGCTGATTCGTGGTCAGCCATATGAGCATCGATAGAGCTGTTTGGGTCGCTGGCGACTTCGGATCCCATTTCCCGCGCATGGAGCATTCCGTGCCAAGTTGGAGATGCTTCAAAAGCCATTTGTTGTTATCGCGCGACCCTTCCTTGATTCCAATCAGGTCCGGCCAAACCAATGACTTTCTCGCGAGAGGACGCAGAACGTCGGGGTTGTTTTCGGCTATCGTTCTCAAGATCGTGATCAGGGTGAATGCGTGATCCAATAGGCCTTTGATTACACCCAAGTCACCTTTGGCAGCCGCAAAAAATAGTCCTAGCGCGTCTGCTACGGGTTCTGGTCCCTCATCGGGCGAGTACAACCGTGCTATCAGATCATGCACGACCGCCAACTCTTTCTGCATCTCCGGCAGTCCCTCGGTAGGCCTCGGCAGAGGGAAGGGTGTGCATCCGTTCGGAATCTTTCCAAGGGTCGATGCTTGTTTTTTCATCGGGAAAAATTTCGGACGTGCGTCTGCGCAAGACGCGCCCGGTCGTGGGGGGACGTGGCGTCGAACCGGTGAGGGCGACAGAAAAAAGAAGGCTCAGACTCGAACTGCATCGACAACTCTGCCGAGAGCTTCGCATCACAGAAACTGACTTCAATGACAACACTAAACGTCACTGAAATTGACGGCATTGTTATGCTGAAATGTTATGCATCGGCCTCTTGCGCTCGTTCGACGAGGGAAGCGGAGGGGGTGAGATTCGAACTCACGAGGCCTTTCGGCCTTCCGGTTTTCAAGACCGGCGCGATCAACCGCTCTGCCACCCCTCCAGAGCCGTGTTTGTTAAAGCGGCCCAACTGTAGCGGCCCTCTATGAGCGTCGCAAACTTTGGCGGGAAGATCAACAAGATCACAGACCACCGTTACTGAAAAATTCTACGACAACCTCGTTATTTCTCTTTGTGCCCTCAACAAAGTTGTTCCATTGCTCCTTAATCTTCTGCTTTATTATTTCACCAGAACTCACGAGGAAGGTCGTCCCAAAAAACAGTCATGGAAGTGAGATGCGTTATTATGTGCACGCGGCCATCGCCACGTATGAAATGATTTTCGCTTAATTGACGCCAGCCCCGGAGTTTCGAGTTCTGACCTGTGTTGGGCACGTCGTATTCTTCGAAAATTGCCGTCTTCTCCTCAACACTTAACGGCGAACCGTCGCTTTTCTCGGTATCGAGTTTTTGTGCTTTGCCGTCGATGAACAGAACAGCCGCTTTCCAGCCACTTGTTTCGAAGTGGTATCGGTCATACCGGATGCCGGAAACGTTCCCATTATCGTGACTAGATGGCTTACCAAGAGTGGCCGCCACTTCTTCATACGAAGAGTTTAGTAATCCTTCTTTAGCTAACACGAAGGAATGCGACATCGCTGCAAAGAAAACGAGAATCACCGATTTCCTCATCAAGTAATGAATTATCTTTTTAATGGATTTTGGATTTATTGACAAGAATTTCTAGGAGCTTTTGTGGCTCCCCGCCCTGAAGCGGGGTCATTAAAGGCGCAGTCGGGTTTCCAGTGTAAGGTGCTCCCACCAGTCAACCGCTGCCGATGTTCAAGCATCAAAATAATTAATTAATGCCTTATCTTTTGATGGATGATTAATTAAAATGATTTCTGAGGCTTTAGGGCGATTCAAATGTGACTGGCGGCTGAGGTGCTGCCGTTGCCGTACTGCAAACAAGTACGATCGCAGCAACCGTGTATGTCGTCCGAGTCATTGCGACCGTTTAATATCATTTCGTCATTGCCGTGTGGAGAGCAAAAGAGCAGAATCCGCCGCGCGTGAATTAATGGGAAATCATCGCCGACAATCTCAGCAAAGCCGGTTGGAGTTGGGGTGTGTTGCAAGAGCCTAAAATAAAGCTCGCCAAATTGCCGCTATGATGATAAAAACCTCCTCGATTACGTCATCCGACGTTTCAACTCACCTTCGGCACGGCTGAATAAGCCGCGGGGGGCCGGATCTTCGCTGAGACACCGTTTAGCGCGATCCTCCAGATCTGGATGAGACAGAGAAGGCTCTTTCCCGGTAGCTTCTCGCTGGCTTTTTCAGAGCAGCATGCAAACAAACCCACCGGGGAGAGAAAGAAAAACTAAACTACTATGATACCTCACAAATTAATTCTAATTCCGCTTCTGCTCGTCTGCTTTGGGCGTGCACCGATGGCGCAAGCGGTGGGTCCCGACACGGACGGTAACATACCCGGCTCCAACAATGGGGAAGGTATTGGGGTGCTCGTCAGCCGGACTACCGGGATCTGGAACACCGGCACCGGTTTCGAGGCGCTTAAGCACCTTACGGCTGGCAACCAAAATACGGCGACGGGTCTTCGCGCTTTAACTAACGATATCAATGGCGGCTTTAACACAGCCACTGGCGTTTTATCGCTTTTTAGCAACACCAGCGGGTTTTTCAATAGTGCCACCGGCGGTTATTCGCTCGCGCACAACACGGACGGTAACAACAACACGGCCAACGGTTATGGAGCGCTCTATTTCAACGATGCCGACAACAACACGGCCACTGGTTTTGCTGCGCTCCATAAAAACACCACCGGCTCCGATAACAACGCAGTCGGTGCCTCGGCGCTCGTTAACAACTTCTCTGGCATTCAAAACGAGGCCATGGGTTCTCTCGCGCTGTCAAGCAACGTCGTTGGCTCTTTCAACGTAGCGATCGGTGACTCAGCACTGAACAATGCCGACTCTGTTTTCAACACGGCCGTGGGCTTCGACGCAGGACAAAACCTGACCACTGGCTTCGAGAACATTTACATCGGCGATACCGCTGGTACCCTCGACAACACAGGAGCCTCACCTGGGGACGAATCCAGCGTGATACGCATCGGCAGCATCTTTTCGGGTACCGCTGCCTGCTTTATCAACGGCATCGCCACGAACGCCCAGGTCTGGAACGGGGTCACCGTTTGTCAAGTTACTGTGAATGGATTCGGCCAGCTTGGCGTCGATTGTGTGAACCCGAACAACCCGGGTGCCACACCTGCGTCTCCTGGCGCACCTGTGCCTCATAGCGCACCGCAACCTCGTAGCGCACCGCAACAACCTGCCGCGCGCCCCCAATTCCAAGCCATGAATGACAAAGTTGAGAAGTTGCAAGCAACGGTCGCGCAGCAACAGAAACAAATAGAGACTCTCACGGCGCAGCTCAAAGAGCAGGCCGCGCAAATCCAAAAAGTGAGTGCCCAGCTTGAAGCGAGCAACCCTGCGCCGCAAATGGTCAACAACAATCAGTAATACTGCGGAGAATCTCAGCAAAGCCGGTTTCAGTTGGGGCTGTGTTGCGACTGTGGATCGCGAAGGGCGAACAATCTGGGTTGTGGCCGCAGAGCGGGACGCTCAACGCTTCATTGTGCACGCGGATGAAAAGTTGACGGCGTTTTTGGAACTGCAATCGGCGATCCGGGGACGGCAATAATCACGCGAAAATGAAACCGGCTGTGATTCTCTCAATGATACTCATCGCGTTACAATTCGCGGTCGCGGATGACTTCCAAACAATTGACGGGAAGGAATACAAAAACGTGACCGTCAGCCGCGTTGAGCCTGACGGCATTGTGCTTAGAAGCAAATCGGGAATCTCGAAGGTCTATTTTGTCGAGTTACCTAAGGAGATTCAGGAACGGTTTCATTACAATCCCGAAAGCACAGCAGATTTAATGAGGCAAGCAGAGTTGGCGCTGTCGAACAGTCAGTTTAGTCAAGGCGCAGACTTGCTTAATCGGATTGCTTCCCAGTATCCGGCTAGCTCGGAGGCCAAAACTGTCCGCGACTTACGCTCGTTTCTTCGCGACAAAGGGGCACCGCACGATGCGCCACTGACTGCGAGCGAGGCGCAAAGATTGCGTTCGGTCATGGACGCGCTCGCTAGCATTAAGAGAAACTACCGCACTGCCACACCTGAAAAGCGAGAAGCAATGGAAACCCTGTTGGGAGTCGAGAATCTTCGAGATGCGGACAACGGCTTGGGTTCGGTTTCATCTTCTGGAGCAAAGCTTCGCGACGCAACGGACAAAGCCCGTCAAGACGCTGTAATTCCGGATAGGCCCGCCAGTTCACTGCACACATCCGCCCCGGCGAGTGGTGCAGTGGGTTGTCTGGATTTCGCGACGGCAAAACCGGCGTTGGACAATGCAGCTGCGAGTTTGGATGCTGGCGTGAGAGCAGCTAAGAATGGCGATACTGTAACGGCCGCCTCACACATAAGAAAAGCAGCGACCGGCCTCCGCACTGCTGCTAGTGCAGCAAGTGCCGATGCGGCTGTCTCGCACCCGCTTATGAGAGCAGCGGAGTCGTATGACAGAGCAGCCGCCGATTACGCGCGCGGCGACGAGACAGAAGCAGCAGCTTACGCGGCTGCTGCTATTGGGTTTGTTAAAACTTCCACTGATGCGTTGCAGCACAGTAGTGTTCCGCGTTGCCGGTAGGACGAATGAATCGCGACGATCCGAAATTGCGACAGCGAATTTCCCGCGCTAAGTCTATACGGCGGATTTGGCATGAGAGAGATTCTGGACTTGCTATCCCTGAAGGAACCGTTTCGGATAGTTCGACTTTATCCTCTCAGACCTATCTTCAAATCAAGGACAAAGCTCTGGCGTTGGAACGCCTCTACGGCGATAACGAAGTCGCGTTACCAGATGGTTGTGATCTCGCCCGGCTTATAGCTGACGCAAAGTCCCTATCCGATCAGTGGCTCACGGACCATACGAAGCTACAAATGACTCTATTGTTCCGCGCAATCAATCTGGATCGAATTGCAGACGCGGTTCTTCCCCTGCAGTCAGTGACAGATCGCGCCAAATATCTCAGGTCGCTCACGTCTAGCAGCTTAGATTCGCTCGACCGGCAGACATCGAGCGTCAAGAATATCCTTTGGGAACTTGAGCTATGGTCTATCCTGCGTGGTCACGGCCTCGACGCAGCACTGCAAGAACCTCCCGACATCGTAGTTTCCTTTGAAGGCTTAGAGGTCGGGTTGGCGTGCAAAAAGTTCTACTCGGAGAAGCATGTTCAAAATGTTCTCTCAAAGGCCGTGGCGCAAATCGAATCCAGCTTTGAACTCGGGATTGTGGCAGTAAATCTCGATGATCTTATTCCTGAGAATCGGATCCTGCGCACTGCAACCCACCAGAGCATGAGCCAATACATAGCCGACTTCAATGCTAGTTTCATCCGGTCCCATGAGCGGCATTTTCGGAGGTATCTAGCAACCGGTCGAGTAATTTCCGCATTAGTATCGACGAGTGTTTTAGCAGACGTACAGCATGGATGGCCTCGGGTTAACTACGCCCGCCAGTCGACCGTCTGGATAATTCCCGGTCTGAAGGCTGAAAAGGAGAAGCAATTGAAGAGGTTCTATGACAAGTTCATGGGATAGCAAATAAACGCGGGCGTAATGTTCTAACGCACATCACGTCTCGAGATTGTCGATTCTGTGAAACTCCACCTGCATCGTGTCGCATAGGTGGCGCAGATCGGCGAGAAGATCGACAATTGCCGTTGTCGGGTCGTTCTCTTCGTTGTACGCGCCAACCAAGGGCGCGCTTATTTGATATTGCGAATAGAATCAAGATCATGTTCAAGTTCTTGCTTTCGTTCTTTTCGCTGAAGGAAATGGATAGCATTTATCAAAAAGCAAAGCCAAATGCGATCAAGTCGGTCAACAACGTTTACCCAGTGGAAACCTTTGCGTGGATTGCCCCAACCATGAACTCGTGTCGGCATTCGAACGTCCTTGATTAGTCCATGGCTTGAGAAATAAAGAAGTCCCAAACCGTAGCCCCAGCTATGATTGACGTAGTGCAAAAGGATGATCGCGCTAAAAACCGCCAGCGCGACAGCCGTTAGAATTTTGTGTTTTTTGTTCATATAAGTTTTAATCTTCCTTAGTCGTCGTGCACGTCGTCCGATTTTGTTGATGTATTCGTCCAACTCGCCCCTTACTTTGTCGTATTCGGCCTGTAGATCGGCCTCGATTCTAATGTGTTCCGCTTCTATGAAAAGTTGCTTGGTGTAGTCGTAAATTGGCCTCATATCGTTGTGCTGGACCGTGTTGTTATCCCAATCAACCACTGGGTCGCACATGCAGTTAACGCCGTTGTCCGTTAGGTCGTGCGTTAACCCGTCGTCTGGAGCTTCGTGTTTCATTTTGTGTTTGTCACCCTTTCATCATTCTCATTCAACACGCTCTGTCCATACGCCGTGTAAAACTCACGGGAGTGCGACGTTCCGTCTGCGCCACAACTTTCTCATCCGTCTTGAAATTTCTGGCTTGCATCCGAAGCGTCTGTCCGGTCTACCTGATTTTGTTAATCCCCGTGTCACAACTTTCAACTCCTGAAAAGGACGACCGCACACACGATAGCGGCCCCAAGAAAAGCGCCAACAATCGCGCAAAGACCGTTAATCAGTCCCAACAGCGCATCGCTCATCAGGATAGTTGTCATTGATGATCGTTGCGCCATTGCTGTAATTTCATTAACGGTTCCGCTCGCGGATTGAACCGTCGCCCTATTACCCACATGTACGTTTGATGGTAGGTCCGCCACGGCTGCGATTGGCCAAGCAAAATGATCCATAGGTGCGCGATATGATTGACGCCTAACGCGAGGATTGTGCCGAATTGTTCCGCATTTAGGAAGCGGAATCAGAAACGCGAATACACAGCATTGTAAACGTGTGCAGGAATCGCCGATGTGTCATGCTGGCCACATCATTTGCCGTCCGGCAATCAGAAACGATTCTAGCGCGATCCTGAGAAGCGGGAAAGGGCGGCAACAGCGAATGATCCGTTCGTGATCGAACATTCAAACGAGGCTCTGGTCGAGAAGGAAACCACCGCGCACTCGGCCAAAACCCACGAGTGGGTGAAACTCGGCCCGAATCACTTTGGCGGATTGCACCAAGGTCGCGATGGTCTTATGGCGATATTTGACCAGCCTCGAACCTACGGCGGCCCGAATCCCGCATTTATCATCTACACAAGAAAGCAGCAAACACATGAACTTTGAAGAATCGAATTTACTCCAAGACCTTTTTGCACGTGCACGAAAGACCAGTTCCAAGCCGCCCGCTTTACCCGACGATAATGAATCGAATCTCCGCCGCTATATCAAGCTCGTTGATTCCTTCGAAAATTCGGGCGTCGTTCATTGCACCATAAGGGACGGACTCGCCCCGCTTTTAGAAACAGGCAGGCCAGACCCTGAGCAGCGTAGTTTCGAAGATGGCGCTTTTGCCGCGGCGTGTGCGTTGTATCCAGAAATCCGCCGATTGTTAGCACTCGTGAATTAACCAGCTTTCTCGCTGCACGGCGGTCAAGAAGTCTGTGTTCAATGGCGATGTCGCTTTGGAATAGCAACAAAATAGCAACTAAAGTGATTTTTACCTGGGGGTAGCACCCTCTCAAGGCGATTCTGGAGACAATTCGGGAACGGGCGAATTACCCCGCCCTGTTCCGCAGGAAACAGCCGAGGACTGCCCGAAATGCAAAGGGCGTGTTTTAGAGATTGCTCCGTAAACAAAATCGCTCACAGAAAAATACTAGGTCTGCGCGCGCAAATATGCGTGCGTGCGCATTTGTAACAATTCTAAATCGTCACCCTAAAAAGTAACCCGCACGAGGAAATTAGGGACACTGCTGGTCATATCTGTCCATTGACACGACGTGCGCCCAAGCGAATTGCCGAATACAAGAATACTCGCGGCCAAAGGTGTCCAATTCAGTCCGAAATTTGAATCCGAATTTCAAGACCGGCGCGATCAATCGCTCTGCCACCCCTCCGGGAGAGGTTGTGCGGGCTTATTTTCGCATTAGCCAAGCGATGGGCAAGGTGGATCGAGCAGTCTCCCTTGGTGCGCCGTAGTCGGGCGAAGGCGGCTTGCTCGATGCTAACAACACCACGCCTTCGTGCGCGATGATTTAGCATTGCCCGGCCAACCCGTAAAACTACTCGACAAGTCTTTACGTTCAGATGAACATTATGCGATGACAAAGCGTAAACTCGTGCCCATCGTCGGAGAGATGCCACCGCCTTCGCCGGCAATCCACGGCCGCGGCGCTTCCTGGAGTCCGGCGAACCGGTTCGAAAAACTCCACGTCGATCTTGCCGATGTCGATGTTGTCGATGTCGATCCTGATGAAAGCGAGCGGCCGCGGCGCGCGACGCAATTCCTCCGAGATGGCACGAAAACAATCATTACGCGTAACAACAGCCCCGATGTTGGCTTCGAGACGAGTTTGAATCCATATCGCGGCTGCGAGCACGGCTGCATTTACTGTTATGCGCGGCCAACCCACGAATATCTCGGTTTTTCCGCCGGGCTCGATTTTGAGAGCAAAATCATCGTGAAAACGAATGCCCCGGAATTGTTGCGCGCGGAATTGGAGGCACCGCACTGGAAACCGCAAGTGCTCGTGATGAGCGGTGTGACCGATCCGTACCAACCGGTTGAGAAAACGTTGCGCGTCACACGCGGTTGCCTCGAAGTGCTGGCAAAATTTCGCAACCCGGTTGCGATCATCACTAAGAACCGTCTCGTCACGCGAGATGTCGATCTTTTGCGCGAGCTCGCAGCATGCAATGCAGTGGCAGTAAACATCTCCGTCACCTCGCTCGATCCGAATTTGCAACGCGTGCTCGAACCGCGCACGTCCTCGCCTCAAGCTCGCCTGGATGCGATCAGGCAACTTAGCGCCGCAGGAATTCCAACTGGTGTGATGGTTGCGCCGATCATTCCTGGGTTGACCGATCATGAAGTTCCGAAGATTCTCGAAGCGTCCGCGAACGCCGGCGCGCAATTTGCCGGTTACACGATTGTTCGGTTGCCATGGGCCGTGGCGCCATTATTCGAACACTGGCTCGAGGAACACTTTCCTGACCGCAAACAGAAGGTGCTGGGTCGAATCCGGCATTTGCGAGGAGAGCGCCTGAATAATTCACAGTGGCACACCCGTATGACAGGAGAGGGGATTTTTGCCGAGCAGATCGCATCGCTTTTCGAAGTCGGTTGTCGTCGTGCCGGAATCGGGGAGCGACCGAAGCTTTCGACGACCGCATTCCGGCAGACGAGGGAGCAACTGGCGCTATTTTAGTTTGGTCCTGAGCGGAAAGGGGTGTCCCAAATGGAGCTTGCTTCCGTACAGACCGGAACCTAAAAAGGGAGAAATGATGATCGAAGCTTTAAAGCGTTATTGGTGGGTTCCGGTGCTGCGAGGCATCTGCGGAATTGTCTTTGGCGTTATCGCGTTTGCTTATCCTGGTCTAGCTCTCGCGACACTGGTGCTGTTGTTCGGTGCGTGGGTGCTGATCGATGGCGTATTTCGCATTGTTGGCGCGACTGCGGGTCGCGCCTCTGATCCCGACTGGGGCTTCCATCTCATCGTCGGCATTCTGGGAGTTGTCATCGGTTTCCTCACATTCCATTCGCCCGGCATAACGGCGCTGGCGCTGATCATCTACATCGGCGCTTGGGCACTCATGATCGGGGCGGTTGAAATTGCGTTGGCAATCAAACTGCGCAGGGAACTCAAGGGTGAGTGGCTCCTCATTCTTATGGGTCTCGCATCGATTATCTTCGCCGCGTTCCTCCTATGGAATCCAGGGCCGGGCGCTCTTGCTTTGCTCTGGGTCATCGGGTCCTACGCAATCGTGTTTGGTATTCTGGGCGTTATTTTCGGCTTCCGCCTGCGCAGCCTGCCCGCGCTGCCTGTGTCTTGATTAGAGCTTCAGTAACCCCAAAAACCGGGAGGCCATTCGCGACTGTCCGGTTTGCCGTCACCAAGAGGCGCGCGATTTGGTGGTTTCCTTGACGGCGATACAACCTGCAACGATTAATTGGACGATTAATCTACGGCGCTGGACTATGAAGCCCCCGATCTTACGCGTCGAATTCGCGACCGCGAAGATAAGCGCAATCTTCTGATCGCTCATGAAGAAAACCACTTCTATTCGCACGCTGCGTCCGCGAAACAGCTCGCGCCTCAACGGCGACGGGCTAGACAACAAACAGCTGCTCGCTGCTCTGATGGCGTTCAAGCGTGGTGATTTTACAGTGCGATTGCCAGACGACTGGATCGATCTTGGCGGCAAAATAGCGGATGCATTTAATGACGTAATCGGAACCAATCAGCGCATGACAGAGGAACTGGAACGGATCGGGCGAGTGGTTGGCAAAGAAGGCCGAATCGCCCAGAGAGCCTCGCTCGGAGACGTATTGGATTGTTGGGCCCATGCAATCGGATCCGTCAACGATCTAATTGGGGATTTAGTCCATCCGACGAGTGAGATGGCGCGGGTCATCGGGGCGGTGGCGAAGGGCGATTTGTCCAAAACGATGGCGACTGAGATCGAGGGCCGGCCACTCGAAGGTGAGTTTCTGCACACGGCCAAAGTCGTGAACACGATGGTCGATCAACTCGGCGCGTTCGCGTCGGAAGTGACTCGCGTGGCGCGAGAAGTAGGGACGGAAGGCAAACTAGGCGGTCAGGCGAAGGTCACGGGCGTCGCCGGCACATGGAAAGATTTGACAGAGAACGTCAACCTGATGGCTGGCAATCTCACCGCGCAGGTTCGCAATATAGCGAAGGTGACCACCGCTGTGGCAAAGGGCGATTTGACCAAGAAAATCACTGTCGATGTAAAAGGCGAGTTTCTTGAGTTGAAAGACACAGTCAATGTGATGGTGGATCAGCTTCGGTCGTTTGCCTCGGAGGTAACTCGCGTAGCACGCGAAGTTGGTTCCGAGTGCATTCTTGGCGGACAGGCCCGCGTGGAAGGCGTGTCGGGCACGTGGGAGGACCTGACGGATTCGGTCAATTTCATGGCGCGCAATTTGACCGGACAGGTGCGCAACATTGCCGCGGTGACGACCGCTGTGGCGACAGGAGATCTATCGAAGAAGATCACCGTCGATGTGAAGGGTGAAATCCTCGAGTTGAAGAACACGATTAATACCATGGTCGATCAGCTCAGTTCGTTTGCCTCCGAAGTGACACGTGTGGCGCGCGAGGTAGGAACCGAAGGAAAACTCGGTGGCCAGGCGGACGTAAAAGGTGTCGCGGGGACTTGGAAAGATTTGACTGACAGCGTCAATTCGATGGCAGGT
>WNGQ01032821.1_pt1 | contig 11733 bp, 8 predicted proteins | sample 5407661 | NCBI WGS metagenome assembly WNGQ01 (sample SAMN13153382, study PRJNA577476) | soil metagenome | isolation source: 60 cm soil or saprolite under Garry oak tree replicate 2 | place: USA:California | collected 2016-06-15
GCTTCGTCGTCGGCAACATCGGCCCGGCCGCGGTGAACCCCCTGCTCTCCAAGGTGCCCTACGACATCCAGCGCGATTTCGTCGCGATATCGCTCATTTCAACCGGCCCCAACATTCTCATCGTGCATCCCGATGTGCCCGCGAAGTCTCTGCGCCAGCTGACCAGGCACACCAAGTCGAGCTCCGGCAGGCTCAACTATGGAACGAGCGGGCCGGGAAGCATCTCGCATCTCGCCGGCGCGATGTACACGAACATCACCGGGGTGAAGGCGACGGAAGTTCCCTACAAGGGCGGGATCCTCGGCGTGCAGGATCTGGTCGCGGGACACATCCAGTACATCTTCTCCGATTCGCTGCCGGCGATGCAATTCATCAAGGCCGGCAGGGCGCGCGCCCTTTGCGTCACCGGCGCCGAGCGCAGCGCTATCATGCCCGAGCTTCTGCCCTGCGCGGAATCGGTGCCTGGCCTCGTCGCGGTGAACTGGTGGGGAGTGTTCATGCCCGCGGGAACGCCCAAGGCCATCACCGACAAGTTCCACGCGGACCTCGTAAAGGCCATGCAGGACGCGGAAGTGAAGAAGAAATTCGCCGATCTGGGGGTCGAGGCGGTCTACAGCACTCCGGAGCAGTTCGTCGCGTTCATGAAGTCCGAGACGGCGAAGTACGCGAAGCTCATCAAGGAAGCCGGGATCACGGTGAACTAAGTGACGGGTCAGAGTGAAGCAACCGTTTGAACTTCCCGCTGACATCGGTTCTCGACTTGCGGCGTTAGATAGCTGCCGCGACGCTACGCTATCACCCTTTACCTCGACAAAGCACCACATCCCCTCGCGCCAGCTAGTCAGATCGGCAGGCAACTAACGAGAGCGGTGACGTCGTGTTGGAAGGCTCTCCCTCGCAGCGGTTTCATTTTTTAGAAAGAAATGCTCCACGTCGGATAGATGCCTTTCGCTCGCCCGAAAATTTCTGCTAAATCCATCTCAAGAAACTCGCCCGTTGTTGTGTTCACGAGCATAAACTTGAATTGCTTTCTGAGACTCTGGGCAACCAACACTTCAGCGGCTGTCAAGGCGAAGAAATACGTCGAGAAATCTGCTCGCAACTTCTTCCTTGTCGATTTAATTTCAAAGATCGTCACGTTCTTAAGGTTTTCTTCTACATCTGCCAAGTCATCCAAGTTCACGGAACTGGACAATTTGACGATATCGAACGCCTTTCCATAAACCACTTTACCTTTCTTGGCAAAGGCAACCAGAAGATTCAGTTTCTGCTTTGGGGTGGGAACGAAGAACCCTTCTTTCTTCGCGACAAGAATTTTCGCAGCTTTCTTCGCCGTCATTTGGCCAGATTCAAACTCAGTAGTCAGGCCGCTTTTCACTATTTCAATCGCTTTGCTTGAACGCGGCGCGGCTTGACCAACTTGCTGGAAAAGGCCTTCGTGAAATCTTGAATACCGATTCCCAGTGCTTCACACACAAGGACCGTCTCTACGAAATCCAACCGGCGCTCTCTAGTCTCGTACTTGCTTACGTAGCTCTGCGGCATACCGAGCCGTGCGGCCAGTTCCGTTTGAGAGAGATTCTTTGCCATCCGCAACTCTTTCAACAACTTTCGGAAAGCGTTGTCCGCCTGCGTGAACTTGGTCTTCGACACTCGACGATGATATTGGCCTTGTATCAAATAACCCAAAATCGGATAATGCAACTTGGGAAAAATCCGATGCAAATCCGAGACCCAGTCGCGAACGCTGTCCTCAACGAGTTTTTCTCGCGTTTTACTCCGAGAGGTCGCGTCCTATGGGTGGACGAAGGCGGCGAGGATGTCGTCTACAAATCACCTGATGCTTGGGGCTTCTTGGGGTTGCCGTCATCGCTCCGGCCCGACCCTCCAAATATCGTCATTTACGATGAAGAACGACATTGGCTGATTCTTATTGATGTTGCTCGAATCCGGGGCCAAATGAACAGTAAGCGCTACGTGACACTGAAGCAAAGGTTTCGAGGGTGCGGACTTAACTTGGTATTTGTGAATGCGTTCAAAAACCGGCGTGAATTGGGAGACTGGCTTCTGGACTTACCTTGGCAAACTGCGGCTTGGCTTGCAGAGGAACCGGACCACATGATTCACTTCAACGGGGCGCGATTCTTAGACCCATATCAGAAAGAGCAATGACATTGTAGGGAATGACCTAGAGGAGTTTGTACCTCGGTTTATAGTTGGTGGAATTCTTGTGTACGCAGGAGACACAGGCGAAAAATGGGGATACTTCGACAAGAAGTTGCTTGGTTCCCTGGGTGTGACTGTAGACAGTCATGGGAAAATTGCCGGACGTTCTGATCTACTACCCACAGCGCGAGTGGCTCATTCCGGCGGAAGCTGTAACGTCACATGGTCCGGTCGATGCCAAGCGGCACAGAGAGCTTATGGACTTGTTCAGAGAGTCTAAGTCATGGGATTTCAATCAGAGCGGAGGGCTCTAGTATGCTCTTAACTCTTTCGCTTCAATCCTGCGAGCTTCTCCAGCACGGCGCACACCGCGCTGGTGTCTTCTTTTCCGAGCCCCATCGCCATCGCGGCGTTATAGATTGGCGCGCTCGCCGCGAACAGCGGCGTCGGGCAGTTGAGCTCGCGCGCGAAGTCGCCGATGATGCTCATGTCCTTCTGCCAGACTTCGTTCTTCATCGTGGCCTCGGAGTAGTCGCCTTTCACCATCATCGGCCCGCGCACCTGGAACATGCGCGAGCCGCCGGCGCCGCCCGCGACGACCTTCAGAATCAAGGCTGGATCGAGGCCCGCCTTCATCCCGAGCACCATCGCCTCGGCCGCCGCGACGTTGTGGATGGCGACGAGCAGGTTGGCGACGAATTTCATTTTCGATCCGCTGCCAAAGGGTCCTACGTAGTAGCTCGCGCTGGTGAAGCCGCTCAATACCGGAATCGTCTTGCGGTATGCGGCGCGATCGCCACTCACGTAGATAAGCAAGTCCTTGACGCGCGCCTGCGCACCGGTGCCGCTCAAGGGACAGTCGAGCAGGATCACGCCGCGCTTTGCAAGCACGTCTCGCGCGGCTTCCTTCACCGCGATCGGCAGCGTGCTCGTTTCGATCACGACAGCTCCGCGCCTGGCGGATGCGCCGAGCTCGGCGCCGACTTCCGCGAGGGCGTGGGCCGAAGGAAGCGAAGTGATGATGATCTCGGCGCGCCGTGCGACATCGCGCGGGCTTCGCGCCGCGACGCCGCCCGAGCGCGCGTGCTCGGCGCGCCGGCGCGGCTCGACGTCGAACCCGGCCACGCGGAATCCCGCGCGCGCGAGATTCGCCGACATCGCCGAGCCCATGATTCCGAGACCGATCATGCCCACCGTCTGCTGCTTCATCGCATTCCTCTTTTTCTGTTGGCCCGCCGGCAAATACGCTACCATTCTCGCTCAAAAAAAGGAGGCGGAGTGCCGGGCCCAGGTTCGAATTTGCTGGTCGGCGTGGACATCGGCGGAACGTTCACCGATTGCGTCGTGCTCGGGCGCGGCGGCCGCATCACCGCGACCAAGGCGCCGTCGACACCGGGCGATTTCGCCGGGGGCATGATCGCGGCCATGCGCGGAGCGGCCGGGCGCCTGGGTCTTTCGTTCGAGCAGTTCTGCAGCGAGATCGCGGTGCTTACCCACGGCACCACGGTCGGCACGAACGCGCTGATCCAGAGAAAGGGCGCGCGCGTCGGCCTGATCACGACGCGGGGGCACGAGGACGCGATCCACATCATGCGCGGCTCGCGCGGCGTTTCCTCGCGCGATATCGCCAAGGTGGTCCACTTTCCCTCGAGCCAGAAGCCCGTGCCCATCGTGCCGAAGCGCTTGATCGAGGGCGTGTCGGAGCGCGTCGACTGCTTCGGCGAGGTGGTCGTGCCGTTGAACGAGTCCGAAGCCGAGACCGCGATCAAGCGCCTGGTCGAAGCAGGCGTCGAGGCGATCGGTGTGTGTTTTCTCTGGTCGTTCAAGTATCCGCGGCACGAGCAGCGCGTGAAGGAGATGATCGGGAAAATCGCGCCCAATCTATTTGTCTCCTGCTCGACCGATATCGCGCCGAAGTGGGGCGAGTCTCTGAATGCCTACATCGGGCCGGTGATGGCGAAGTACCTGGGCAATCTGGACGGGCAGCTGAAGAAATCCGGGTACCGGCAGCCGCTGCAGATCACGCAGTGCGGCGGCGGCTCGGTCTCGGTGGACCGGGCGATCGAATCGCCGCTCCTCACGCTCGACTCGGGCCCCGTGTCCGGCGTCACGGGCTCGCTCTACCTCGGCAAGGTCATGGACGTTCCGAACATCATCACCACCGACATGGGCGGAACCTCGTTCGACGTCGGAATCATCTACGGCGGGCAACCCGCCTACTCCTTCGTCTCCAACGTCGCACAGTACGAGTATTTCCTGCCTAAGGTCGACATCCAGGCGATCGGCTCCGGCGGCGGATCGCTCGCGCGCGTCGATCCGGCCGCGAAGACGCTCGCCGTGGGACCGGAGTCGGCGGGCGCCGATCCGGGGCCGGTCTGCTACGGCAAGGGCGGAACGATCGCGACCGTGACGGACGCGGACGTGGTCCTCGGGACCATAAACCCGGACAACTTTCTCGGCGGGCGCATCAAGCTCGACAGGAAGAAGGCGGTGGACTCGGTGCAGGGCATCGCATCGGCGCTCGGCCTTTCGCTCATGGAGGCCGCGAGCGGTATCGCGAGGATCGCCGAGTTCAAGATGGCCGACATGATCCGCAAGACGACCGTGGAGAAGGGTTTCGATCCGCGCGACTTCGTGCTGTTCGCGTTCGGCGGTGCGGGCCCGGCGCACGCGGGCGTCTTCGCGCGCGAGCTCGGGGTGCAAAAAGTGATCGTCCCGCAGAAGGAGATCGCCTCGACCTGGTGCGCCTTCGGCGCCGCGTCGGCCGACATTTTGCACGTGTACGAACAGGTCGATATCCAGGCGAGCCCGTTCGACGCGGCGCGCGTGAACGCCTCGCTCGAGGCTCTGGAGAAAAGGGCGAGCGAACAGATGGACCGCGACGGCATCGCCGGGGCGCGACGGCACTATCAGTTCTCGCTCGACATGCGCCACAGGGGCCAGATCAACGAGGTCGAGGTGATGCTGCCGGAGAAGCGCGTCGGCGGCCCGCTCTGGGGACCGCTGCATCAGCGTTTCTATGCGCGTTACGAGCAGCTGTACGGGAGCGGTTCGTCGTACGGCGAGGCGCGCCTGGAGATCGTGACTCTGCGCCTGCGCGCCACTGCCGCGACGCCGCGGCCGAAGCTCTCCGCGACGAAAAGGCTCAGCGCCAAGATCAGTCCCAAAGCGGCGAGCGGCAAGCGCAGTATCTATTGGGCCGATCTGAAAAAAACGGCGGCGACCCCGATCTACGACGGAGCGCTGCTCGCGCCGGGAAACCGCATCAAGGGCCCGGCGGTGATCGAGACGACCGACACCACGGTCGTGGTGCATCCGGGGCGGTCGCTCCGCGTGGATGCGTTCGGCAACTTCGAAATCGTATTTGGAAAGAGTTAGTTGATGTCATTCTGAGGGCGTTAGCCCGAAGAATCTGCTTTTACGGCAACAGCAGATCCTTCGCCGCGCTCAGGATGACAACGGAGGCAAGGATGAAAGTGAGCGAAATGAAGGACACCGTCTTCGACGGCAGGAACATGGGCTACGTGCCGCCGAAGAAGCTTTCAATCTCGCCCAGGCTTAAGCTGCATCGAAAGAGCGCGAAAAACATCGACCCGATCACCTACGAGGTGATCCGCCACAGCCTGTGGCACGTCAACGAGGAACACGGCGCGACCATCCAGCGCCTGTCCGGGTCGCCCGTGGCGATGTACGCGCTCGATCTCAACCCTTCCATCCTCACCGAGGACGGCGAGTTCGTGTACTTCGGGCCTTACATGCAGTACATGTCGGGCGTCACCGACACGCAGGTGAAGTGGGTCCTCGAATACCGCGGCGACAATCCTGGGATTCGCGAGGGCGACATGTTCCTCGCCAACGACCCCTGGGTGGGCGCGGCGCACCAGCAGGACGTGATGCTGATCTGCCCGGTGTTCTGGAAGGGGGAGCTTTTCTGCTGGGTGACCAACTGCCTGCACCAGTACGACCTCGGCGGCATCACGCCGTCTTCGTTCTGCGGTTCGGCGGAGAACGCCTTCGAGGAGGGCATCTGCATCCCGCCGGTGAAGATCGTGGAAGGAAACGAGATCCGCCGCGACATCGAGGAGCTGTACCTGAGGGCCTCGCGCAAGCCCGAGGCGGTGGCGCTCGACTTCCGCGCGCAGCTCGCCGGCGACATCACCGCGCGCGACCGGGTGCTCGCGCTCATCAGGCGCTACGGTCCCGAGGTGGTAAAGGGGGTCATGCGCAAGATCCTCGACAACGGCGAGCGCGCCTTTCTCGGCAAGTTGAAGCGCCTGCCCGACGGCGTGTGGCGCGAGCGCAGCTACGTCGAATGCTGCCGCCCGGGCGACCGGCGCACGCACCAGGTCATGTTGACGCTGCGCAAAAAGGGTTCGACGCTCATTTTCGAGAACGAAGGCACGGCGCCGCAGGACGGCGCGATGAACGCGACCTACTCGGGCTGGCGCGGCGCGATCATGGTGGCGTTCAACCAGCTCCTGTGCTGGGACCAGTATTTCTCGATCGGCGGGGCGCTGCGCCACGTCGAGTTCGATCCGACCCCGGGCACTTTCAACTGCGCCAATTTTCCGGCCTCGGTCTCGACCGCGCCGATCCAGGCGATGGAGATCTCGCTCTACCCTGCGTACAACGTGCTCTCCAAGATGATCCACGCGGACCCCGAGATGCGCAAAGACATCATGTGCATCGGCGGCACGAGCCAGTGGCCGGCGACGATTTTCCGCGGCACCGACCAGTGGGGCGAGCGCTACGGTTACATCCTCGTCGACCCCATCGGCGGGGCGATCGGCGCCTTTGCAACCGGGGACGGTATTTCAACGGGCGGCCAGTCGTGGACGCCGATCTGCAAGCTGCCCAACGTCGAGCACACCGAGCAGACCTTTCCGCTCCTTTTCCTTTACCGCAAGGAAGTGATCGATTCCGGCGGCGCCGGGAAATTCCGCGGCGGGCTCTCGGCGGAGTCCTGCTTCATTCCGCATCGCACCGGCGCGATCACGCATGACACGCTGTCCTCGGGCAACGCGATCCCGACTTCGCCGGGCATGATGGCGGGCTACCCCGGCTCGGTGAACGTGTACAAGTTCAAGCGGACGACCGATATTTTCGAGCGCCTGGGCGAGCACCGCATCCCCGGCGACATCGCGGAGCTGAAGGGCGAGGAGGTGACGCTCGCGCTCCGCCAGGAAGACTTCGTCCAGAAGCCCGACGACGTCTACGCCGTGATCTGGTCCGCGGCGGGCGGCTTCGGCGATCCGCTCGAGCGCGACCCGGAAAGAGTGCGCGACGACGTGATCGAGCAGCGCTCCGTGTCGGCCGAGGCGGCGCGCGAAATCTACGGCGTGGTCATCGCCTCCGACGGGCGTGTCGATGCGCCCGCGACGACCAAGCTCCGCGCCGAGCGGCGCGAGGCCAACCGCAGAAAAGACGGCGCGGTGCAAAAGCTCGACGGGGAGGTCGTTGCGCACGTCACGGAAAATCTCGACGTGCGCCGCAACGGCAGCGGCCTGCGCACGGCCTGCGCGAAGTGCGCGGCCGACCTCGGGCCCGTGCGCGACAACTACAAGGACCACTGCATGCGGCGCGAATCGGACGTGAGCGCCGCCAACCCCAACATCGGCGACTACCGCCGCTACATAGACGACCGGCCGGTGTTCCGCCAGTTCTTCTGCCCCGGGTGCGGCGCGCTCGTGGAAAACGAGGTCGCGCGCGCGGAGGACCCCGTTCTGCGCGACATCGAGCTCGATATGCGCTGAAAGCCAGCGCTTCTTCGTTGACACGACGAGGCGCGATTGATAGATTGCGCCGCACTGTCGCGCAGGACCGAAGTTCCACATAAAGGAACGCGCGATAGCAGCTGCCGGTGCAAGGGAGGGTATTCTGTCGGCGGCGGCCACGAGGAGGAAACCGATGCAGGCGGCGGGCTATCCCGCGATGAACGCTGCAGCCCCTTTCGCGCTGCGGCGCTCGTTCGACTGGAAATGGGTCGTGATCGGGCTGTGCGTGGTCTTCACGATCTACATCGCGGTGGTCCCGCTCGCGTTCCTCCTCTGGCAGAGCTTCTTCACGCCGCAGACCGCGGCGAAGGCCGCCGAGTTCACCCTGGGCAACTACACCTCGGCCTACGGCTCGAGCGAAACGCTGCGCCTCTTCTGGAACTCGGTCCAGTTCGCGGTGGGGGCGTCGGTCTTCGCTTTCGTCCTGGGGACGGGGCTCGCGTGGATGAACGAGCGCACCAATACGCCGTTCAAGACGCTCTTCTTCGCCCTGTCGATCATTCCGCTTATCATCCCGGGGATTCTGTTTACCGTCGCGTGGATCCTGCTCGGCAGCCCCAAGATCGGAATCATCAACCTCGCGCTGCAGAACTGGTTCGGGCTGGAATCGGGCTGGAAAGGCCCCTGTTCAACGTCTATTCGCTGTGGGGGATGATCTGGGTCGACGGTCTGCACTACTCGCCGATGGCCTTTCTCCTGATGACGGCCGCGTTCCGCGCGATGGACCCAGCGCTCGAGGAGTCCGCGACCATGAGCGGGGCGAACATCTTCCAGGTCGCGTACCGGGTGACCTTGAAGCTCACCTGGCCGGCGATCCTCGCGACGCTGCTGATGCTCTTCGTGCGCGCGATCGAGTCCTTCGAAGTGCCCGCGCTCCTCGGGCTCCCGGTCGGGATCCATGTGTTCACCTCCGCGATCTACCAGGCCGTGCACCGCTATCCCAGCCAGATCGGTCTCGCCTCCGCTTACGGGATGACCCTGCTCGTGATCACGACCATCGGTGTGTACTTCGTGTCGCGCTTGTCGAGCCGCGGCGGCAAGTACGCGACCATGACGGGCAAGGGGTTCAGGCCGCGGAGAATCGACCTCGGCCCCTGGCGCTGGTTCGCCGCCGCGATCTTCGTCGTCTACTTCCTCCTGATCGTGGTGCTGCCTTTCGCGGTGCTGCTCTGGTCCTCTTTCCAGAGGTTCTATTCGGTGCCTTCCTGGCAGGCGCTCTCCAACCTCACCCTCGACCCCTACCGCTTTATCTTCACTTACCCGAATCTGGGACGCTCGGTGTGGAACACGCTGATCCTTTCCTTCGGCAGCGCGACGTTGATCATGCTCGTGACTTCCGTCATCTGCTGGATCGTCGTCAAGACCAAGCTCCCCGGACGCTGGCTCCTCGACAACGTCGCCTCGCTGCCGATGGTTTTTCCGGGACTCGTGCTCGGCCTTTCGATCATGATCTTCTACCTCAATTTCGACATCGGCATCTACGGAACGATATGGATCATGTTCATCGCCTACATCACCCGTTTTATGCCCTATGGGCTTCGCTACAACACCACTTCCATGCTGCAGATCCACAAGGAGCTGGAGGAGTCGGCGGCGATGAGCGGCGCTTCCTGGGGCACCACGTTTCGCCGCGTCATCCTGCCGCTGCTGAAGCCCGGCCTCGTGGCGGGCTGGATCTACGTGATGATCGTCTCGATCCGCGAGCTCTCCAGCTCGATCCTGCTCTACAGCCCGGGCACCGAGGTCCTGTCGATCACCATCTGGGAATTGTGGGAGAACGGCCAGTACGTGGAGCTGTCGGCGCTCGGGGTGCTCTTTATCCTGGCACTCTTTGTTCTGGTCATGGTGGCCCAGTTCCTGGGCAAGAGATTCGGAGTCGAGGAATGATGCGGAGAATCGCGTGCTGAAAGTCGCGGGGCTTTTCACCGAATATCCCAACGAGCGCGGCCAGATCGTCAGGGCCGCGCAGGACGTGACATTCGAAGTGCCGGAGGGGAAGCTGTTCACCCTGCTGGGCCCCAGCGGCTGCGGCAAGACCACGACCCTGCGCTCGATCGCCGGCCTGGAACGGCCGCGCGCAGGCGAAATCAGCGTCGCCGACCGAATCGTCTATTCCTCGGCGCGCAACGTCTTCGTCGCGCCCAACCGGCGCGGCTTCGGCATGGTGTTCCAGTCCTACGCCATCTGGCCGCACATGAACGTCTTCCAGAACGCGGCCTTTCCGCTGGAGGTCGGCGACCGCAAGTTTTCCAGGCAGGAAATCCGGGACAAGGTCCTGCGCGTTCTCAGAGCGGTGCAGCTCGACGAGCTCGCCGACCGTGAGGCGACCAAGCTCTCGGGCGGCCAGCAGCAGCGCCTCGCGCTCGCGCGGGCGCTCGTGATGGAGCCGCAGCTGCTCCTGCTCGACGAGCCGCTCTCCAACCTCGACGCGAAGCTGCGCGAGCGCATGCGCTTCGAGCTGAAGCGCCTGCAGCGCGAGCTGCGGATCACCACCGTCTACGTGACCCACGACCAGAGCGAAGCGCTCGCGCTGTCGCACTCGATCGCCGTGATGAACGAGGGCCATATCCAGCAGATCGGCACGCCGCGCGAAATCTACGAGCGGCCGCGCAGCCAGTTCGTCGCCGACTTCGTCGGAACGACGAATTTTCTGGACGGCACGGTTTTGAGGCGCGGCGCCGAACCCGGTCATTTCCGCGTGCGCACCGAGTTCGGCGAGGTCGAAGTCCTGTCCGACGACGATTTGCACGGCAACGACCGCGTCGTGCTTTCGGTGCGTCCCGAGGACGTGGAGCTCGCCGAGACGCGGCCTCAAGGGGACAACGTCTGGGAGGCGCGCGTCGACCAGAAAGTATTTCTCGGCGAATTCATCGATTTCCAGGTGAAGCTCGGCGGCCGCATCCTGCTCGCGCGAAGCCATCCTTCGATGCGGACGCCCGTCGGAGACGCCCTCTACGTGAAACTCCATCCCGAAAAATGCGTCGCCCTGAAGGCCGCCTGAAACCATGCCCAAACCGAAATCACAACCTCTCAAGAGCAAGAACACGGTGAGCCCGACCCAGGAGCGCTGGGCCTCCGACGTGATCGTCGACCTGCTGCACGCCTACGGATTGCCGCACGCGGCGCTCAATCCAGGCGCGAGCTACCGCGGGCTGCACGACTCGATCGTGAACTACGGGGAGAACCGCCCGACCATGATGCTGTGCCAGCACGAGGAGACGGCGGTGCAGATCGCGCACGGCTACGCCAAGGCGAGCGGCGAGCCGATGGTCGCGATCCTGCACAATCTCGTCGGCCTTCTGCACGCCAACATGGCGATCTACTACGCCTATATCGATCGCGCGCCGATCTTCATCGTCGGTGCGACGGGTCCCATGGACGAGACCAAGCGCCGCCCGCGGATCGACTGGATCCATACCGCGCAGAACCAGGGCGAGGCGGTGCGCAACTACACCAAGTGGGATTACCAGCCGCACACGATAGACGGCGCGCCCGAAGCCTTCGCGCGCGCCTACGCGGTGATGATGGCCGAGCCCCGGGGGCCGATCTACATGTGCTACGACGCGTGGCTCCAGGAGCAGAAGCTCGACCACGAGGTGCCGCTGCCGCCGGCGCACGCGGCGAAGGTGCCGAGCCGGCTCGCGCCGGAGCCGAAAGCGCTCGCCGCGGCCGCGGATCTTATCGCTGCCTCAAGAAAGCCGGTCATCATCGCCGAGTTCGTGGGGCGCGAGCCGGAAGGCTTTCATGCGCTGGTCGAGCTCGCCGAAACGGGAGGCATCCCTGTATACGACGT
>WNGQ01006081.1_pt1 | contig 11728 bp, 8 predicted proteins | sample 5407661 | NCBI WGS metagenome assembly WNGQ01 (sample SAMN13153382, study PRJNA577476) | soil metagenome | isolation source: 60 cm soil or saprolite under Garry oak tree replicate 2 | place: USA:California | collected 2016-06-15
CAAACAGACCACCGGCCGAATCGTCGCGGAGTGAGCGTGATCGTCTGTCTCTGTCGAGCCGTCTGCGAGCAGATGCTGGGCGAAACGATCGCGTCGGGCGCCGCCAGCGTCGACGCGGTGACGTCCGCCTGCGGCGCCGGCAGCGACTGTGGTGCGTGCCTTCCCATGATTGCAGACTGGATTGAGCGACAAACCACCCCAGGGTACTCTCACGGCACCAGGTAGCTAGCCGTTCCGCTCCGGAGGTTGCCCGTGAAGGGTCACGACCGGGTTGTCGCACTGCTGAACGACGTCCTCACCGCCGAGCTCACCGCGATCAATCAGTACTTCATCCACGCGCGCATGTGCGAGAACTGGGGCTACGAGCGGCTCTGGAAGAAAATCCGCAGCGAGTCCATCGGCGAGATGCGCCACGCCGATGAGCTCATCGCGCGGATTCTCTACCTCGAAGGCACGCCGAATGTGCAGAAGCTCGGCAAGGTCAACGTCGGCCAGACCGTCCCGGAACAGCTCCGGCTCGACCTCGAGCTGGAGAAGGCAGCCGTCACCATGCTGAACCAGGCGATCGAGACGTGCCGGAGCCTCGGGGACCACGGCAGCCGCGACCTGCTGGAGGGCATCCTGAAATCGGAAGAAGAGCACGCGAACTGGATCGAAGCCCAGCTCACGCTCATCCAGCAAGCCGGCGAAGGCAACTACCTCTCCCAGCAGATCAAGGACGACGACGACTGAAAACCTGGCGGGAAACGACGTGGGGGCCTCCCGGGAGGCCCCCAACGCGATCAGGGGGACGTGGGCAGTGCTACGGAGCCGAGACGGTGGCGCCGTCGCCTGCCGCCGAGATCGTGAAGGTGCCGAGGGCGGCGTTGATGGCGTAAGAGTAATTGCCACTGGGCGTCCACGCCGTACTGGGCGGGGTCGGGATCGTAGCCATGAACGGACCGGCCGTGATGTTCTGCGGGCTGGTGGCGATCGCCGTGAGCAGCCCGAGCACGCTCGGGAGAGTCCCCATGTGAGCGGTGTAGATGCTGACGGCCGATGCGAGTCCGCGAATATCGGCCTGGGCCTTCGCGATGCGGGCCCGCGCCTGCATGTTGGCGTAGAGCGGAACAGCGATGGCGGCCAGGATTCCGATGATCGCGACGACGATCATCAACTCGATCAGCGTGAAACCCTTCTGGCCGCCGAGGCCCCGCCGTGTGTACCAGAATCTGGTCATCTCTTGCGCCCCCCTTTATCGACGATCTCGACGAATCGATCGCACAAGGGTGCACGGCGGGTGCCAGGCCCATCGCTGGAGCCACCCACAAGGATTCCGGTGACTTGGAACGGTCGCCCATTCCCGAGGTGTGTCATCTTAGGACGAGCAGCGACGTAGCATGTCACCTCGGCGGAACGACGTCTGGGCCATTTGCATCAACGCACGCACGCCGCCGTCTCGGTGTACTGTGTACGGCCAGATACTGGTCCTCACTTCTTCGAAGCGGAGGGACGGACTCATGATGCGATTGATGGCCCTGCTCGTGACGCTCGCGTTCGCCGCCGGCATGCTGGGCAGTCCCGCCGTGTGGGCGCAGACGAAGGCTGCGCCCGCGAAGGAGGCGCCGGCGAAGTCCGAGACGAAGGCCCCGGCCAAGAAAGGCCTGGTCGACCTCAACAGCGCCAGCGCCGACGAGCTCCAGAATCTGCCGGGCATCGGCGACGCCTACGCCAAGAAGATCATCGAGAATCGTCCGTACAAGCGGAAGGACGAGCTGGTCAGCAAGAAGATCGTGCCGCAGGCGACCTACGACAAGATCAAGAACCAGGTGATCGCCAAGCAGGCCACGACGAAGAAGTAGCCCCGCGGCTCAGCGCCAGATGAGCGGCGCCATCAGCGTCACCGTGAGCGCGATGGCGACGGTGAGCGGCGCGCCCACGCGAGCGAAGTCCCAGAAGCGATAGCCGCCGGGGCCGTACACGACGAGGTTGCCGTGGTGGGCCATGGGCGTGAGGAACGCCGTGACCGACGCCATCGCCACGGTCACCACGTACGGCTCGGGCGGCTGTCCGAGCGCCTGGGCGAGGGCGGCCGCCACCGGGGCGAGCAGGGCCGTGGTGGCGGCGTCGGACATGAACTCCGTCACGAAGGCCACGACGGCGTAGATCGTTAGCAGCACCAGCCATGGACTCCAGTCGCCGACCGCGTTGTGGAGCCATCCCGCCAGGAGCGTCGACGTTCCGCTCTTTTCCATCGCGGCGCCGAGGGGAATGGCGCCGGCGATGAAGACGAAGATGCGCGAGTCGATCGAGCGATGGGCCTGGCTGGGCGACAGACAGCCGGTGAGGACCATGGCGACGGCGCCGGCGAGCCCCGCGATCTCCAGGGGAACGTTGAGCGTGGCCGCGACGACGGTGCCGGCCATGATCACCGCGGCGATCCACGCCCGTCGCCACACCGTGCCCTGGCCGTGGAACGGCACCAGCATCAGGAAGCTCCGGTCGCTCCCGATGCGCTCGAGCGCCTCGTCGTCGCCTTGCAGCACGAGCACGTCGCCCGGGCGCAGCCGGACGTCCGCCAGCTCCTCCTCGATCCAGCCGTGACGCCGCCAGAGTCCCAGCACGATGACGGCGTAGCGATGTCGGAAGTCGATGTCGGCGATCGAGCGCCCGACGAAGTCGGACTCCGGAGCGACCACGGCCTGCACGAGCCGCTCGGCGATGTCGCGCTGGGCGGCCAGTCCTCCCTCGGCGTTGCCGTTGCGGGCGCCGTACTGCTGGACCGGATGCAACTCGACGCCCTTGTCCTCACGGAAGGCGACGAGATTTTCGGGCGTGGTCCGCACGAGCAACACGTCGCCGGCCGTGAGTCGCCGCTGATCGAACGGCCGGCGCAGACGGCGGCCGTCGCGCACGAGGCCGACCACCGCGAGGTGATTGCTCTCGTCTTCCTCGATCTCGGACACCGTCTTGTCGAGGAACGGCGAATCGGGCAGCACCGTCAACTCGGTGAAGTAATCGTCGAGCCTGAACTTCTCGGCGAGATGGCGAGGCCGATCGGCGCGATGGAGAAGATGCCGAGACCCGGGCGACCGGCCTGCTGGAGCACGGCGCTGGCCACGAGGAACGCGGGCGCGCCGATGATCGTGATCGTCGTCCCGAGCGACGCGGCGAAGGAGAGCGGCAACAGCAGCTTCGATGGAGCGATGTTGTGCCGGCGGCGTCGAGCGTGGTTGGCAGCATCACGGCCGTCATCGTGACGTGATGCGTGAAGGCCGACATCAGGGCGACCGAGGACATCAGCACGGCGACGACGCGCGTGTAGCTCCCACCGGCGAGACGCGCGATGAGACGCCCGAGGGCCTGGGAGACGCCGGTGCGATAGAGCGCCGCGCTCAGCACGAAGACACTGGCGACCACGATGGCCGGCTCGCTGGCGAAGCCGGCGAGAGCCTCCCCCGGCTCGAGCAGTCCGGTTCCCACCAGGGCGAGGATGATCATGACGGCCACCACATCGTTGCGGATGCGCTCCGTCGCGAGGAGTACGAACGCGCCGAGGAGGATGGCGAAGAAGAGCAGGTGCTGCGCGGTCAACCCGCCGGGCACGATGACTCACTCAGCACGCGCCATGCCAGTCACCCTCGAGACGCTCGACGGTTGGCATGGGACACGCGCCGAAGACGGTCGGGCACCGAGAAAGGAGTTGCACGTGCTGTGGACCATCTTCGTGGTGCTGCTGGTGCTGTGGGCGTTGGGGGTGGTGAGCTCCTACACGCTCAATGGCTTCATTCACATTCTGCTAGTCGTTGCCCTGGTCGTCGTCTGATCCGCATCATCCAGGGACGGCGTCCGGTCTGACCCGGCTCAGCGGCTGAGCCAGTCGCGGAAGCGCCGCCACCAGTCGATGACCTGGTCGGTCACGCCGCCGTGCTCGTCGCACGGCGGCGGCTCCGTTCCCTGCAGGAACACCTCGCGGGCGGTGACCGGGCAGTAGCGATTGGCCAGCTTGCCGTTCGTCGGGTCGATGCTCGTGACGGTGGCGCCGGCGGGGGCCGAGAAGACCGGGCCCGGGTAGGCGTCGAGCGTCTGGCGCATGAAATCGGTCCAGATCGGGAGCGCCGCTTGAGCGCCTGTCAAGCCGTGCACGTCGCCGCTGTCGAAGCCCACCCAGACGAGCGCGACGAGGGTGGGGGTGTAGCCGACGAACCACGCATCGCGCCCGTCGTTCGTCGTCCCCGTCTTGCCCGCGACGGCGCTGGTCAAGCCCAGCGCCCGGGCGCTGGCGCCCGTTCCCGTCGTCATCACGCCTTCCAGCAGCGACGTCATCAGATACGCCTCGGCCGGTGAGATGACCGGCGTCGGCGCGACCTCTCGCAGCCCGATCGAGCTTCCGCCGCTCTCGTAGGCGGCGCGCACCGCGGTGATCTCTCCGGCCTTGAAGCCGCCGTTGGCGAAGGGCAGGTAGGCGGCGGCCAGCTCGACTGGGGTCACCTCGAAGGCTCCGAGCACCATCGCGGGGACGGGGCGGAGCGGGCTCGCGATGCCGAGGCCGCGCGCCGTCTCGATCACCGCGGGAAGCCCGATCTCCTGTGCGATCCTCACCGTCGCGGCGTTCAGGGACTGCTCGAGCGCGTGCCGCACGCTGACACGGCCTTCGTACCGGTCTCCATAGTTGCGCGGGCTCCACGGCGTGCCGTCGACGTCCACGGTGAGCGGGCTGTCCTCCACGAACGAGGCGGGCGTGAACGCGACCGCGCCACGACGCTCCCGCAGCGCGGCCATGTACACGAACGGCTTGAACGCCGAGCCAGGCTGCCGGCGGGCCTGCAGCGCGCGATCGAACTGGCTGACGCGATAGTCCCGTCCGCCGACGAGTGCCACGACACGTCCGCTCGTCGGGTCGAGCGCGATCAGCGCCGCCTGGAGCCGCTCGGTCGGATCACCGCGGCGCAGCCGTGGCGATGAGGCCTCCAGACGCTCGAGTCCGCGCGTCAGCGCGTTCTCGGCGAAGCGTTGGAGCGCGAGGTCGAGCGTCGTGTAGATCCGTGCGCCGCGGGCGCCACCGTCGAAATCGGGCAGCCGCTGCTCGATCTCCTGCTCGACGTAGTCGACGAAGTAGGGCGCGCCCTGGCCCGGCCGCACGTTCGGCTGGACGCGCACCGCCTCGCGCCGGGCCTGGGCGTAATCGGCCTCACCGATGCGACCGAGCTCGCGCATGCGAGTCAGCACCACGTCACGGCGCTGACGCGCGCGTTCCGGGTTGATGACGGGCGAATAGCTGTTGGGCGCCCGCACCATGCCGGCGAGCAAGGCCGACTCGGCGAGCGTGAGCTGATGGACCTCCTTGCCGAAATACGCGCGAGCGGCCGAGCTCACGCCGCGGATCGCCTGCGATCCCCGCTGGCCCAGGTACACGTCGTTCAGATAGGCCTCGAGGATCTGCTCCTTGGGATAGCGCCACTCCACCACCGCGGCGAGCCAGGCCTCGCGCAGCTTGCGCCCGAACGTCCGGCGCGGGCCGACCAGCCGGTTCTTGACGAGCTGTTGCGTGATCGTGCTGCCGCCCTGAGCCACCCGGCCGGCGCGAATGTTCGTCCAGGCGGCTCGCACCAGGCCGTGAAAGTCGACGCCGGCGTGCTCGAAGAACCGGTGGTCTTCCGCGGCGAGAATGGCGTTCATCAGGCTCAGCGGAACATCGGCCAGCCGCACCGGACGGAAATCCTCGCCGCGGCGGTCGGCACCGCTCGTGAGGACCTCGCCCTCCAGACGTACGCCGACGATCAGCTCGCCGTCCCGCCGCACGCGGACGATGCGATCGCCAGACAGCTCGATGCGAATGCGCGCGGGGGCCTGGCCCGCGTCCTCCTCGAGCCCACGCACGTAGAGGTCCCACACCCCGGCGGTGCGTCGAAAGTGACCGGGCGTGGGGGGCATGGTGGACGTTTCCCGGTACTTGAGGCGAGTCAGCGTTCCCGCGAGATCGACGGCGCGAACGCTGATGCCCGGCGCCAGCGGCTGGCCGGCGGCGTAGACGAACGTCGCTCGGCGCGCCTCGGCCCGGCCGAAGCGGTGGAGCTCGATCACGGTGTAGGTGGTGACGCCGGCCGTCGTGAAGGCCATCAGCGCGCCGACACCGGCGACGACCAGAGCGAGACGCCCGGCCTGCTGGTACCAGCGCCGCAGGCCGAGCAGGGCTCGCGCGCCGTGCCGCGCGAGCCTCGAGCGAAGCTCAGGGGTCACGAGCTCAGTATGCCCAATGATTCTTCGAACAGGGCTCGCGTGTGATCAGCGGCCCGGCGTCGACCTCAGATCAGCCGTTCACGAAGATGACGGAGCACGCGGCCCACGACGCCGGGCCGGTGCGCGTACGCGATGCCCAGCCGGGCATAGGCGTCGGGCGAGAGGGGGGCGCGGCTGGCGAGCGCGGCGCGCGCGCCACGCAGGCCGTCGCGCAGGCCGCGCGCGTACGCGCGTAGCTCGCCGGCGCGGGTGGCGCAGAAGCCCATGAGCGCCAGGTCCTGGACGATCGAGGCTGCGGCCCGGACCGGCCGGTGATTCCGCAGCGCCACCCACAGCGCGTTGCGCGTGAACGTGTAGTAGATGCGGCTCGACGGCCGCACCGAGGGCTCGACGAGGTGACGGACACGGATCTCCGGCGTGTAGACGAGGTCGTGGCCGGCGTTGATCAGCCGAAGCGCCAGATCGAGGCCTTCGTGGCCGATGAAGAACGGCGGCCAGTAGCCACCGGCCGCCAGGAAGGCCTCGCGCCGACAGGCCGAGGCGCCTTCCAGGACGTACGACGTGGTGAACTCAGTCTCCGCCCAGCGATCGGGGTCGCGAGGATGGCACCAGTCCCGCCGCGAGAGATGCCCGTCGGGTCCGACGATCATGAAGTTCACGACGGCGGCCCGTGGGTGCCGGGCGAACACCGTCACGACACGTTCCACGTCGTCGGGCGTGGTGAAGAGCACGTCGTTGTCGAGCGTGACGACGAGATCGCCCTTCGCCGCCGCCACGCCCGCGTTTCGCCCCGAGGCGCCGCGATTGTCGGGCAGCCGAACGAGGCGGACGTCGGGGAAATCGCGCCGGACCATCTCGGCGCTGCCGTCGGTGGAGGCGTTGTCGACGGCGATGATCTCGAGGGCGCCGCGCTGCCGGCGCGCCATCTCCAGCGCGCCGCGCAGCACCTCGCGCCGCTGATAGTTGAGGATCGCGATCGAGACGGAGCTCAGTTCGGCACCTGGCGTCTGATCATCGGCCCGACCACGTTGGCGATCGGCACGGGCACCCGCTTCCACGCCTCGATGAAGTGGCCGTAGCGACTGGCGTCACGATCCACCGAGGGCCGTGCCCCGGGGACGACGTCGACGAAGATCCACGGAAGCGAGTGGGGCAGCGCGCCCCACTGGCGCTTGAACTCGAACGTGCCCGCGTTCCGGAAGGAGCGGCCCAGGTCGAGCGTGCGATAGCCGCTCCGGCAGCCGGTGCGGATGACCTCCCAGTAGAGGACGAAATTCGGGCACAGCGCGAAGGCCTCACGCAGTGAGGAGACCCAGGGCACCATGATCGTGTCGCGGAAGAAGAGGCAGACGGCGGCGCCGACGGCGCGCCCGCCGGTGTCGCGGACGAGCAGCACGCGTGCGACACCGGCCAGCTCCTCGACCATGAGCGTGAAGAACCGGCGACTGTGGACGGGCGAGCCGAGGTCGCGCATGTTGATCGCGAACACTCGGTAGAAGTCGTCGAGCAGCTCGGTGCCGCCCCACACCGCGCGCAGGCCTTGCTTTTCCCCTTTACGGACGCGATTGCGCCGCTCCGATGGCAGCGCCTTCCATGCGGCTTCTTCACTCGACAGCGGCAGCAGCATCGTCACGCGCTCGCCGGCCGTCGTGGCCGGGATGCCGATCGGATGAAGCTGGCGCAGCCCGACCGTTTGAGCGCCGCGCTCGCGGGCGACGTCGAGGGCGGCATCGGCGAGTTGACGCTCGGCCTCGGAGCCGGGCTCGGCCAGGATCCCGCCGTAATCGAGGAACGGCATCGACACGACGCATCGTCCGAAGAGACGGCTCCTGATCACCACCAGAGGAAGCACGCCGGCGATCTCGCCTGATTCCTCGGCGACCAGGTACACACGCTCGTGCCGGTAGGCGCCCTCGAAGATGCTGCCCCACGCGGCGAGATGGGCCACCGTCGCGTGAGGGTCTTGCTCGACGAATCGATCCCAGGACTTGTCCGTGTGGTCGTGACGCGTGATCTCAAGCACGCTGACTCCACGGCGCAAGGGCGATGCCACCCGCCGTCGCGGCCAATCACCGCGATTTCGCGGGCGCTGCCGGCGACCTCGCAACCATTTCGTTCCGCTCGCGATGACTTCCCTTCACAGCATCAGCGCCAACGGGAGACGTCAGCCTCCGATGCGCTCGAGTGTCAGGCTCGCATTTGGACGCGTCAGGGAGCGGTCACCTCGAGGCAAAAGGTAGATTGTTCAATGCCTTAAAAATCCGCCACGTCGGTAAGATGCCAGCTCTGGCGTGTGCATTGCCTTACCCATCGCCGCTGGGAAAAAGATTCCGCAGTTTTGTAATCCCGGCCAACGACTTGCGATGGGGGTGAGCATGCGACGGTGGATGGTGGCGGCAGTAGCAGCGATGGCGGCTCTCACGGCTCTGGCGCCCGCGACGATGGCCCAGACCAACTTGATACCGGGTGGGCTGACGGCAGTGCCGCCGACGGCGCTGAGCCCGAACCTGGCCCAGAACCCCGGCTTCGAAGCGAACAGCGGTGGCGTACCGACCGGCTGGACTGGCGGCGGTGGCTGGGCCCTCGATCAGCAGACGACACATTCAGGCGCCTTCAGCTATCGCTGGAGCAACGGACCGTCGTCCGATCAGCCGATCTTCCTGAAGGCCGGCATCTACAACTTCAGCGCCTGGATCAAGACGCAGGGTGTCGGCAGCGGGAACGCCGGCCTTCGACTGCAGGTCGACTTTCGTCCGGGCGGCGTCGGCCAGTGGTTTACGACCGATCCGATCCAGGGCACCGCTGACTGGACGCTCTACCAGATCCGAAGCATCGTCGTGCCCCAGGATCTGCAGGCGGCGCTGCGCCTCGAGAACTTCGGCGGCGCGACGGGGACGGCGTGGTTCGACGACGTCGTCATGCTCCAGCAGCTCCCGCAGCCGGTCGACGTCTTCATGCTCTACCCGAACTACCGCGGCATGCTGTTCGACGATCAGCCGCAGACGATGAGGTTCGACGTGACGGTCACGCCTCCGGGCGGTGACTTCGGTCGCGTGAAGATCCGTGGCGCCCTCAAGGACGAGGGCACCGGCCAGCAGCTGTCGAGCCAGGACTTCACGGCGTCCGCAAACTTCGTCGCGCAGATCGACGGCAGCGGCATGCAGGCCGGACGCGCGTATCAGGTCGTCTTCTCCGTGGTCGATACCGCGAGCGGCGCCGTCACTTACACCTATCCGGCCTATCGCGTGTCGAAGGTCGCCGGCAGCGCACGGGCGTCGATGAACGTCTCGGTCGACGCCAAGAATCGCCTCCTCGTCCGGGGCACGCCGCGCTTCGTGCTCGGCGTGTACGACTCCGGCATGGGTTACGGCAGCGACGACGTCTTCTGGGAGAACCTGCTGTGGTCCGACTCCGGAGAGCGCCACATGAACGGCCTCCGGATCAACTTCTACCTGAACTACTGGTACGGCGCGGCCCCGGCTCCCCAGATGGACTCGTTGATGGCGAACCTGCAGAAGCACGGAGTCATGTACCTCCAGACGGGGAACTGCTTCGACAAGTATCCGGCGGACAACGCGTTCCTGATCAACAGCTCGGACGCCTACCTTCAAGATATCGGCGCGCAGCGTGGCAGCGCCGGCTATTACACGATCGACGAGTGCCGGGCGGATCTCCGGAACGGCGGCTTCGCGCAGTACGACCGGCTGCGTCGTCTCGATCCCGACAGCATGACGTTCGCCGCGCTGCTGCCTCAGCCGGATGCCGGCCTGTGGCGTGACTCGGCCGACGTGCTCAGCACCGATCCGTATCCGATGTTCGGCGCCGAGCCCGCCGGCGGCTATCGCATGAGCGCAGTCGCCGACGGCGCCCGGATCGCCCGCGACGCCGTGAAGGATTCGCGGCCGTGGATGACGGTGCTCCAGTTCTTCCAGTTCACCTCGCAGGGCCGGTGGCCGACACGCGCCGAGATGCGTAACCACGCCTTCATGGCGATCGTCGAGGGCGCGCACGGTCTCTGGTGGTGGAGCCTCGGCGACAACGCGCTGGCTCCGATTTGCGCGGGCTGGTGCGCGGCGAAGCAGGGCCACATGGACGATCTCAAGGCCGTCGTGAGCGAGATCGCCGACCTGGAGCCGGTGCTGCTTGCCGACGACGCGTCCGGAGCGATGACGGCGAACTCCAACACGACCAACATCAAGACGAAGGTCAAGGTGGTGGGCGGCAAGGGCTACCTGTTGGCCTACAACTACTCCGGGACCGCGGCCAGCGCGACGTTCACCTGGAACACGGCGCCCGGCAGCATCACGGTCAACAACGAGGGCCGGACCGTGGCGGCCAGCGGCAACGCGTTCACGGATTCGTTCGCGCCGTACCAGGCTCACGTCTACGTGATCGCGAACGGTGGTGTCGCCGGGACGCCGGACCCAACCCCCACGCCGACTCCTACACCGACTCCGACGCCGACGCCAACTCCTACGCCGACGCCTGGGCCGACGGGCGGGTTGACGGTGGCGATCACGCAGCCGACCTCCGGCGCCACGCTCAGCGGCACGTCGTGGGCGGTCGTGTGGGTGCAGGGCAGCACCGGCGTCAACAACATCTTCACGATCGGCGTCGACGGCCAGACGATCGGCACGCAGACGGGCAACAACGGCCCGGTGTCGATCCCGATCGACACGACGAAGCTCGCGAACGGGTCTCACACGCTGAGCGTGGGCGTGAAGGACTCGACCGGCAGTACGGGTAACGGCAGCGTGACGGTGAAGACGTCGAACGCCAATCCGACGCCGACACCTGCTCCGACGCCTACGCCCACACCGACACCCACGCCGACGCCGGCACCGAACGGTGGGCTGACGGTGGCCATCACTCAGCCGGGATCCGCGGCCACGCTCAGTGGCACCTCGTGGGCGGTGGTGTGGGTGAGCGGCTCCAATGGCAGCAACACGTTCACGGTGACGATGGACGGAACATCGCTCGGCACGCAGACCGGCGGTAACGGCCCTGTGTCGATCCCGATGGACACGACGAAGGTGGCCAACGGCACGCACACGCTGTCGATCGGCGTGAGGGACTCGAGCGGCAAGACCAGTACGGGCACCATGAGCGTGAAGACGTCGAACGCCGCTCCGGCGCCGACACCGACGCCCACGCCCGTCCCGACTCCGACGCCCACGCCGACGCCGACGCCGACCCCGGCGCCGACGGGCGGGTTGACGGTGGCACTCACACAGCCGACTTCGGGCGCCACGCTCAGCGGTATCTCGTGGGCGGTGGTGTGGGTGGCTGGCTCCAATAGCAGCAACACGTTCACGGTGACCATGGACGGAACATCGCTCGGCACGCAGACCGGCGGTAACGGCCCCGTGTCGATCCCGATGGACACGACGAAGGTGGCCAACGGCACGCACACGCTGTCGATCGCTGTGCGGGACTCGAGCGGGAAGACGGGTACGGGCTCGGCGAGCGTGACGACGTCGAACGTCAACGTGACGCGGGCGCCAACCCC
>WNGQ01006082.1_pt1 | contig 11726 bp, 10 predicted proteins | sample 5407661 | NCBI WGS metagenome assembly WNGQ01 (sample SAMN13153382, study PRJNA577476) | soil metagenome | isolation source: 60 cm soil or saprolite under Garry oak tree replicate 2 | place: USA:California | collected 2016-06-15
GCAAGCAAGTCCTGCTGCTCGATCTTCTGGAACGTAAACGAGATGTCTTCGAGGACGGTGGGTCCGGACGAATACTGCTTGAACTCACTGACCGAGGCGTTCGTCAGGGTGACTCTGTAGAAGTTGACCTCCTTTCCGTTCGCCTGCGTCTTGAAGAAGTTGACCACGACCTTGTCCAGAAGCTCGTTCGTGACGACGGCCTCAAAGAACTGCGGTGATGAAGCGCCAAGCTCGTGCGTGATCACCACTGGATGGTGCTGGCGCTTGCCGGACGCCTGACCGCTAGCTAGATCGCGCGGCGAGGTCACCGAGTACTGGTAGCTGAACACGTTGATCAGGTCGGAAGCTGCTCTGCCGGTGAGGTTGTCGCCCTTGAAATTGCCCTGGTGCTTACCGTGCACCGTCATGCTGATATGCACGGTGCCGGCCGATGCAGCTCCGGCATTGCCGGCCGGGTGCTGGGCGACCAGCTGACTCGCCACGAGTGCCAGCAGCGCGGCGGCCACCGCCACGGCCAGGACCCGGGTACGTGGAAGAACGAACGGGGACGTCATGCTTTCCTCTCCTATCGCTACGCCCGGCGCGCGCGGGCTCCGGCTATTCTCGCGGGCCTTCCGCGAACTTCAGCCGCGTTAGCGCTACTGGGTCGGAGGTCCTGACGAGCCCGACATCGGCGGAGGGCCGGAAGCTCCGGAACCGGGCGGCGGGCCGCCCGCGGCGGGGCCCTGGTTGAAGCTCACCACCGGCACCGCGCGGTCGCCCTCGTCCGCCTGGAAGAAGGCGAACGGCTTGAAGCCGAGCACCCCGGCGATCAGCGACGTGGGGAGCGTCTGCAGCGAGATGTTGTAGTCGCGCACGTTGCCGTTGTAGAAGCGGCGCGAGAACTCGATCTTGTCCTCGGTGGCGGTCAGAGTCTCCTGCAGGTTGGTGAACGCCGAGATCGCCTTCAGGTCGGGGTAGTTCTCGGAAACCGCGAACAGGCTGCGCAGGCTCTGGCTCAGCATGTTCTCGGCCTGGCCGATCTTGGCCGGGTCGCCGGTGGCGCCGGCCGACACGGCGGCTGCTCTGGCGTTGGTCACGGCCTCGAGCGTGCCGCGCTCGTGGCCCATGTAGCCCTGCACCGTGTTGACCAGGTTCGGAATGAGGTCGTGCCGGCGCTTCAGCTCGACATCGATCTCAGACCACGCTTCCTGCGTCCGGTTCCGGGCTGTGACCAGCCGGTTGTAGGTGAAGACGAGCCAGACGACCAGGAGGACGACGACCGCGATGACAATCCAGCCACCGATCCCCATCTCGCCCTCCTAGCTCAGGCGTGCGCCCGTCTCTGCCAACGGGTCTTCTTGAGCATCTTCTTGTGCTTGTGCTTGCGCATCTTCTTGCGCCGCTTCTTGATTACCGAACCCAACCCTGCTCCTAGACGTGTTCTTACTTTCGAGGTGACCATTGCCCGAAGGCCTGGCGATCATACCGTAAGCCGCTACGCGCCCGTTCCGGGCCTAAACTCGACCCGATGTACTTCACCGATGCTCACGAAGAGCTGCGCCTGCACATCCGCAGGTTCCTGGAGAAGGAGGTGAAGCCACACCTCGAGGAGTGGGAGGAGACGACCTTCCCGGACTCGATCTTCCGGCGCTTCGGCGAGCTGGGATTCCTGGGCTTGCGCTATCCGCCCGAGTACGGCGGCCAGGGCGGCGACTACTTCTCGGCGGTTGTGCTGTCCGAGGAGATGGCAAAGATCGGCAGCGGCGGGCTCGGAATGGCCGTTGCGGTGCAGGCCGAGATGGCGACGCCGCCGGTCTTCAAGTTCGGCACCGAGGAGCAGAAGCGGAAATGGCTGCTGCCCGCCATCCGGGGCGAGCAGATCGCGTCGCTTGCCATCAGCGAGCCCGACGCCGGCTCCGACGTCGCGGGCATCACCACCACGGCGCGACGCGACGGGGATCACTACGTGGTCAACGGCCGCAAGACCTTCATCACCAACGGCGCTCGCTGCAGCTGGGCGCTGGTGGTCACGAAGACCGACCGGGAGCGCGGCCACAAGGGCTACAACCTGCTGGTCATCGAGAAAGGCACGCCGGGATTCGAGGTGTCACGCACGCTGAAGAAGCTCGGCATGCATTCGTCCGACACCGCGGAGCTGGCGTTCGACGGCTGCCGAGTGCCCGCCGGCAACCTCATCGGGGAAGAGGGCGAAGGCTTCAAGAACCTCATGTGGGAGCTGCAGGGCGAGCGCATGATCGCCGCCGCGGGCGCCATCGCCGGCGCGCAGCGCGTGTTCGAGTACACCGCGGAGTACGCGCGCAACCGCCAGGCGTTCGGACAGCCGATCTCCCAGTTCCAGGTCATCAAGCACAAGCTCGTCGACATGGGGACCAAGGTCGCGGCGGTGCAGGCGTTCGTCTACCAGACCGCCAAGCAGTGGGACGAGGGCGAGTATCCGGTGCGGGAGATCTCGCAGGCCAAGCTGCTGGCGACGCAGGTCGCGTGCGAGGTTGCCGACGAGGCCATCCAGATCCTCGGCGGCCACGGCTACATGAGGGAGTTCCCGGTGGAGCGCGCCTGGCGCGACGCCCGTCTGGCGCGGATCGGCGCCGGCACGGACGAGATCATGAAGGAGATCATCGCCAAGACTTACGGCCTGTGAATCAGCGGGCCGTGCTGTTCGCGGGCTGCAAGCCGGAGGTCGCGGCGGGTCCTGACGGACGCATCCTCGCAGTGGGCGCCGGCGCGCGCCCGGCGGCGGGTCGCGGGGCAGAGGTCGTGCGGCTGCGCGGCGTGGCGTGGCCCGGCCTCATCGATGCGCACATCCACCTGGAAGGCCTCGCCGATCGTCATACGACCCTCGAGCTGGCCGGCACCCGCAGCCTCGAGGCGACCCTGACGCGCGTCGAGCGATGGTCAAAGTCGCTGCCCAGGACGGCTTGGGTGTTGGGCGCCGGCTGGTACAACGACGCGTGGCCCGATCCGGCGTTCCCGACCCGCCAGCAGCTGGACCGCGCTGCGGGCGGGCGGCCCGTGTACCTGCGTCGGAAAGACGGTCACTCGGCCTGGGTGTCATCCGCGGCGCTGGCCCTGGCCGGCGTGGATCGGACCACGCCTGACCCGCCGGGCGGCGTCTTCGACCGAGACGACCTTGGCGAGCCGACCGGGATCATCCGTGAGCTCGCCATGGACGCCGTCGCCCGCGTCGAGCCGCAGCCCACCGACCCCGATCTCGACCGCGGACTGGGCCATGCGCTGGGGGCGCTGACAAGGCTTGGGGTCACCAGCGTCCATTCCATGGACAGCGCGCGCGGCTTCGCGTCGCTGCAGCGGCTTCACGCCCGCGGGAAGCTTCCGCTGCGCGTCACCTACAACCTCCCCCTTGCCGACCTGCGCCACGCCGAGCGCATGGGCGTGCGCTCAGGATGGGGCGACGCGTGGCTCCGGTTCTGGGGCGTCAAGGCCTTCCTCGACGGATCGCTCGGCAGCCGCACCGCCGAGATGCTGGACGGCTCGGGCACCCCGCGGCTCACGCAGCCAGAGCTCGTCGACATGATCGATCGCTGCAACCGTGCCGAGCTCAACGTCTGCCTTCACGCGATCGGTGACGGCGCGGTGCGGCGAGCACTCGACGCGCTGCAGCCGCGCAGGCGCGCATGGAGCAAGTGGCGTCCGCGCATCGAGCACGCGCAGTGCGTGCATCCGAAAGACCAGAAGCGCTTCGCATCCATCGGGGTCATCGCGTCGATGCAGCCGATCCATGCGGTCTCCGACCGCGAGCTGGCTGACGCCGAGTGGCCCTCGGTGACCGCGTATGCATACGCATGGGGCGCGCTGCAGATGGCCGGCGCCCGGCTGGCTTTCGGATCTGACGCTCCGGTGGAATCGGCCGACCCTCTGCTGGGCATCGACGCCGCCGCGGGCTGGCGCCGCCGCGCGCGATGGCATCCAGAGCTGGCCCTCGGCAAAGCCTCGGCGCTGCGCGCCTACACAGCAGACGCCGCCTACGCGGCGGGGATGGAGGACGAGGTCGGTTCGCTCAAGCCGGGATTCCTCTGCGACCTCACAGTCGTGCACGACGGCAAGGTCGAGGCGACGGTGGTCGGCGGGCGTGTCAGGTGGCGAAGGCCGGGCGCAGCTTCTCGGCGGTCTGCTTCAGGTGCTCGTTCACGATCTTCACCTCGCTGATCACGGGCATGAAGTTGGTGTCGCCGTTCCACCTCGGAACCACGTGAAGATGAACGTGGTCGGGGATGCCGGCGCCGGCCGGGCGCCCAAGGTTCCCGCCCACGTTGAAGCCCTCCGGCTCGAGCGTCGCGCGCAGCACACGCAGGGTTGTGCGCAGCGCCCTCATCAGCGCTAACGACTCGGCGTCGTCGAGGTCGGCAAGGTCACCCTTGTGCGCCTCCGGCGCGACCATCACGTGGCCCGGGTTGTAGGGGAATTTGTTGAGCAGGACGACAGCTCCTTCCGGCCGCCAGACCACGAGCTCTGAGTCGGGATCGTCCGGGTCGTTGCGCGCTCGGCAGAAAAGGCAGCCCGGCCGCGGATCCTCGTTGATGTAGGTCATGCGCCAGGGCGCCCACAGCCGCTCCATCTGATCTCCGGCCCATTTTGAGCCAGCGGCAAAAAATAGAATTGGAAGTTCGCGATGACCACAACCAGGCGCACCGGCTACAGCCCTCAGGAGATTGAGCCCAAGTGGCAGCGCGTCTGGGCCGAGCGCGGCGTGATGAAAGCCTCGGACAGCTCGCCCAGGCCCAAGTACTACGACCTCGTCATGTACCCGTACCCGTCGGGCGACCTGACCGTGGGGCACGCCCGCAATTACGTGATGGGCGACGTGCTGGCGCGCATGAAGCGCATGCAGGGCCACGAGGTGCTGCATCCCTTCGGCTGGGACGCATTCGGGCTGCCGGCCGAGAACGCTGCGATGCGCCGCGGTGGAGTCCACCCCGGAGAGTGGACGCTCGGCAACATCAAGAAGGGCAAGCGCGAGCTGGAGATGCTGGGCATCCTGTACGACTGGGACCGGGAGGTCACCAGCTGCCTGCCCGACTACTACAAGTGGACGGAGTGGCTGTTCGAGCTGTTCTACGAGCGCGGGCTTGCGTATCGAGCGATGTCGCCGGTGAACTGGTGCCCGGTCGACAAGACCGTGCTGGCCAACGAGCAGGTGATCAATGGCCGGTGCTGGCGCCACCCAGAGGTCGAGGTCGAGAAGAAGGATCTGGAGCAGTGGTTCTTCAAGATCACGGACTACGCGCAGCGATTGCTGGACGACCTGGACACACTGGAGCACTGGCCGCAGAAGGTGCGCGTCATGCAGACGAACTGGATCGGCCGCAGCGAGGGCGCGGAGGTCGGGTTCCCACTGGTCGGGCGGCCGGCCAACGAGTCGGTGCTCATCTACACGACGCGTCCGGACACGCTGTTCGGTGCCACGTTCATGGTGCTCGCGCCGGAGCATCCGTTGGTGCCGCGCATCACAACGCCGGAGCATCGCACCGAAGTCGAGGCGTACATCGAGCGCGCGCGCAAGGAGACGGAGATCGACCGTCTTTCGACCGAGCATGAGAAGACCGGTGTTCCGACCGGCGCGTTCGCGATCAACCCGGTCAACGGCGAGCAGATTCCGATCTGGATCGCCGACTACGTGCTGATGACGTACGGCACCGGCGCGATCATGGCCGTGCCGGCGCATGACGAGCGCGACTTCGAGTTCGCGCTGAAGTTCGGCCTGCCCATCCGCGAGGTGATCGCGCCGCCGTCGGGCCCGCAGGGTCGCCTGAAGTCGGCCTACGTCGGTCCCGGCACCATGGTGAACAGCGGCGAGTTCGATGGACTCGACTCCAAAACGGCGTTCGAGCGCATCAATGACTCGCTGGAGGGCAAGGGGCAGGGCAAGCGTTCGGTGAAGTACCGGTTGCGCGACTGGCTCATCTCGCGCCAGCGGTACTGGGGCTCCCCGATCCCGATCGTCTACTGCGAGACCGACGGCATGGTGCTGGTGCCCAAGGACCAGCTGCCCGTGGAGCTGCCGCAGGAATACAGGCCACTCGCCGAGCAGCCCGACTTCTATCGGACGACGTGCCCGAAGTGTGGACGCGACGCGCGGCGGGAGACGGACACGATGGATACGTTCGTTGATTCGTCGTGGTACTTCCTGCGCTACGCGAGCCCGCACGACGCCACGCAGGCGTTCGACCCGGAGCTGGCGAATCACTGGATGCCCGTCGACCAGTACACGGGCGGCGTCGAGCACGCGATCCTGCACCTGCTGTACTCGCGCTTCTTCATGAAGGTGCTGCACGACGCGGGCATGGTCGAGGCGACCGAGCCCTTCGTGCGGCTGTTCAACCAGGGCATGGTCAAGCGCTTCGGCCAGGTGATGTCGAAGTCCGCAGGCAATGGCGTCTCGCCGGATGAGCTTGTCTCGAAGCAGGGCGCGGACGCGGGTCGCGTCTACGAGATGTTCATCGGCCCGCCCGAAGAGGACGTCGAATGGACCGACGCGGGCCTCAACGGCGTCGCGCGTTTCCTGCAGCGCGTGTGGCGGCTGATCGTCGAACCGACATCCATCGTGGTGGAAGGCGGCGGCGCGGATGAGACTGCGCTTGCGCGTAAGGCCGCGCAAACGGTGAAGAAGGTCACCGACGACTACGACGCGCTGCGGTTCAACACCGCGGTCGCGTACCTGATGGAGCTGGCGAACGCGATGCAGGACTACCTGCAGCGCGGGGGGACTCGCGACGCGGGCTGGGACCGCGCGGTCCAGATCTTGCTGAAGCTGCTGAACCCAGTCGCGCCGCACGTGTCCGAGGAGATGTGGGAGCGGCTCGGCGGCGAAGGATTGCTGGCGGACGCGTCGTGGCCCGAGTACGACGCGGCGATCGCCGCCGAGCCTGAGGTGACGGTCGTCGTCCAGGTGGGGGGGAAGTTGCGCGCGCGCCTGACGATGGAAGCGGGAGCGAGCGAGGAGAAGGTGCTGGACGCGGCACTGGCCCACCCCAAGGTGAAAGCCGCGCTGGACGGGTCGACGCCGTCGAAGGTGATCTACGTCCCGGATCGGCTGATCAACCTGGTGCCTTAACAGGCAGGGTTGCCGCCGCGCCGGCCTGCCTCGTAGCGTTCCCACCCGCCCCCCAATTGAAAGGGGTCCCCGCGAAATCACGGCGAAGCCTCTGATTTCGTGGGGATTAGGGAGGGTGGGGGGAATCTAGTCGGAGGGTGCGCTCACCGGCCCGGCGGCCGGCGCCGGGAGCCGGATGCCAGAGTCCACCACGTAGTTCGCAACCACGCTGCCGCCCGCCTCGACCGTCACAGTCGACGGTCCACTGATCACTCGCATGGCGCCCTTGATCGCAACGGTCCATTTGCCCGCCTTGAGCTCCGCCGCGTAGTTGCCCGCCGAATCGGTCTGCGCGATCACCTGCTCGTTGCTGGACGAAGTGAAGATCATCGCGATGTTGGCGGCGGGCTTGCCCTGACAGGGAGCATCCGCCTTCTCCACGGGCGCGCACGGCACGACTGTGACCTGGCCGCTGACGGTGCCTGTGCCGGAGGCGGGTCCGCCCGGGAACCGGTAGCCCGCGCAAGCGCCGAGCAGCACGCAGCTCGCGAGCGCCGCCGCAGACACGATCAGGAACCTCATCAAATGAGTCAACGACGCTCGCCCGCCGCGGGTCACGGCGCCGATCGATGGCCCGCGCCTTCCGCGGTACTGTTGCAGGCGCGCTCCGCGGTAGCCAAGTGGTAAGGCAGGGGACTTTGGATCCTCGACCGAAGGTTCGAATCCTTCCCGCGGAACTCGGCCCTTAACAGGCGGCGTTCCCGCCGCGACAGCGCGCCTCTAGCGTCGGCGGCATGCGCCACATGATCCGCCTGATTCCTGGCGGCCGCAGCGTGCTCGCGATCACGCTCCCTGTCGTCATCGGCGTCGGCGCGCTCGCGGCCACATTCGTGTACGCACAGTCGAACAGGCCGGCCGGCGGCGTGCCGCTGCCAGTCCTCCAGGACCTCGACGTGCCGCCGCCGTCAGGCTTGCTCGTCGACATCATCGGAGCGGTCAACCGCCCCGGCCTCTATCGCATGAACCGCGGCGACCGGGTCTACGACGCAATCGCGGCAGCCGGCGGCTTGACCGAGCAGGCCGATCCCGCGCGCCTGCCCAACCTCGCGGGCCGGCTCAAGGATGGCGAGCAGGTCAAGGTCCCCTTCGCGAGCGGCACCGCCGGGTCGGTCGTCATCACGAGGACGAACCTCAACTCCGCGGCTGTCGAGGAGCTCGAGTTGCTGCCTGGGTTCACCGTTGCATTTGCGCAGGAGGTCATCGACTACCGGACCAACTTCGGCGGGTTCCAGAACATCCGCGAGCTGGTCGAGGTGCTCGGCATGAGCGAGGCCGAGTTCGTGATTGCGCGGAGATACCTCACGCTGTGAGCAAGGGCGGGCTTGACGTCGGCCTTCATACGCCCGCCGCCGTCGTTGCCGTCGCGTGGTCGGCCGCCATCGCCGCCGCTGTTGTCTTGCTTCCGTCGATTCCCGCCGCCGGGCTGGTCGCGTTGGGGCTCGTCCTGCCCGCGCTGGGCCTCGCCCTCGCTTTTCGTCCCGCGGTGATCGCGATCGCGCTCGCCGCCGCGCTGGCCGGGGTCGCGCGCGCTGAGCTGCCTGCGATCGATCCGCACGTTGCCGATCGCGCACGCGTCGAGGCCGGGCACGCGGCTCTGATCCGCGGTCAGGTCGATGACGACAGCCGCCCGGCGGGCGGTGGCGCCGAGGTCCTCGTCATCCCATCGGTGATCGCGGTCGACGGCCGCGCCGTGACCGACATCGGCAACCTGATGATCCGCTGGCGAGGTCCGCTGGCCGTTGCATACGGGGATGAGGTGCAGGCCACGGGCAAGCTGATGCTGCCGCGAGACCAGCCCACCTTCGATCGGCGCGCGTACCTCGCTCAGCGCCAGGCCTACCTTGAGCTGCAGGCTTCGAGCATCGACGTGACGGGCAGGCACGACGGCCTGCTGCGGCTCGCCTCCGCCATCCGCGCCTGGTACGCGGGCGCCGTCGACCGCGTGCTGTCGCCGCCCCATGCATCGGTGCTGCTCGGCGTTGTGCTGGGCGTCCGCCAGGGCATCCCGGCTGGTCTGCAGGAGGCGCTGGTTGCCACCGGCCTCGTCCACCTGCTGGTGCTGAGCGGGCTCAAAGTTGCGGTCTTCGCTCGGATCGCACAGGCCGTGCTTCGCCCGCTGCTCTGCCGCCATTCGACCTGGCCCGCCATCGCGCTCATCGGCCTGTACGCCCTCGCCGGCGGTGCGACGCCGGCCGCGGTGCGGGCATCCGCGATGGGTGGTCTTGCGATCGTCGCCACTCGACTCGGCAGGCCGTCGCACGTGTGGACCTCCCTCGCGATCACCGCAGCCGCGATGCTCGGATGGCGACCCGAGCTCGCGTGGGACGTCGGCTTTCAGCTCTCCTTCGCCGGCACGGGCGCAATCATCCTGCTCACGCCTGGCATCGAAGCCAGGCTGGGTTGGCTGCCCTCAGTTCTGCGTGAACCGTTTGCGGTCACGTGCGCCGCCCAGATCGGAACGCTGCCGATGATGGCCACCGATTTCCATCTCATCTCACCAGTCGGCCCGCTGGCCAACGCGCTCGTCCTCCCGTTGCTGCCGGCGATGGTCGCGGTCGGATTGCTGCTCGGTCCGCTATCGCTCCTACCGGGAGTCGCCGCGGCAGCGGCCATCCCAGTTGCCGGATTGCTTGCGTACCTGGAGCAAGTCGCCTACGTCCTGGCTCGAGTTCCTGCGGCTGCGATCAACGTCCCCCGATTTCCGACCTGGGCCGGTGTTGCCTACTACGCGGCGGTCGGACCAGGCATCGCGGCCCTGAGGGCACGCGGGAACCGGCGCCGTATCGCCCTGTTGATCGGCGTGGTCGGGCCGGTCGCCATCTCGCTCGGGGCCATGGTCACCTGGGCGAGTCAGCCCCCGCAGGCGAGCGTTCTCGCTGTCGGCTCAGGCCAGGCGGTTCTGCTTCACGGGCCGCGGGGCTCGGTCCTGATCGATGCCGGCCCGAGCCCGGCCGCCCTTGGCGACGGCCTGGGCCAGCTGCTCCCGCCGTGGGAGCGGCGGCTGGAGGCGATCGTGATCACGGCGCCGACGCAGGGCCATGTCGGAGGCTTCAGCGGACTCGACCGGACCGCGCGAACAGTGATGCTGCCCGACGTTGAGCTGTCAGGCACGACATGGCGCGCCACGGCGCTGGAGCAGGCCGAGCACGGTGCGACGATCGCCCGGCTGCTCGCCGGCAGCGTGCTCGACATCGCCGGCTTTCGCCTCGAGGTCGTCGCGCCTGAGACCGGGGCACCGGGCGACGTGCCGGGCGCCGGCTATCTGGGGCTGCGCGTCGTGGCCCCCGACGGCAGGGCGTTCTGCGACATCAGTGACCTCGACCTCGACGCGCAGACGGTGGCGGCCGCGCGACTGCGTGGTCCGTGCACATACCTCCTGCTTCCGGCCGGCGGAGCGAGCGTGCTGTCACCTGAGCTTCAGCGCGCCGCCGGCGACCCTGAGCTGATCGCATCACGCGGACCGGGACGCATCGCGGCCGGGTTCCCGCCGACCGTGCTACGTACGGACCAGGAGGGAACGATCACCGTGCCGCTGTAGCTACGATCGAGACCATGCCGCGGGTATCGGGCGGGACGGCGCCGGCAGTCCTTCTCCTGCATGGTGAGGAGCGGTTCCTCGTTGAGGAGAAAGCGCGGGCGCTCATCGCCGGCTGGAAGCAGGAGCTCGTGTCCGACTTCGGGTATGAGCCACTGGACGGCGGTGCGCTGGCGGTCGCCCGTCTGCTTGACGCGATCCTGCAGGCGCCGTTCCTCGACCCGCACCGCGTCGTGTGGGCGAGGGGCGTTCCCGCCACCCGGGCCGAATCGCTGGCGCCTGCACTCGTTCAGGTGCCCGCGACAACGCGTCTCCTCATCACCATCAATGGCCGCATCGGCGCCACCAACAAGCTGGCGAAAGCCGTCACCGCCGCCGGCGGCAAGGTCGAGGAGTCGCCGCGGATGCGTGGGCGAGCGCTCACCGACTGGACGGTGAAACGCGCCGAGGAGCTCGGCCTCACGCGCACGGTCGGCATGCAGGTGGCGCGCGTCACGCACGCGGACCTCGGCGTCGTGGACTCAGAGCTGCAGAAGCTCGCGGCCTACAAAGCGTCCGGCGCGAAGCTGACGCCTGAAGCGGTCAACGAGCTGCTTGCCGGCGCGCGCGAGGACGAGGTGTTCAAGCTCACCGACAACCTCCTGCCTCACCCAACCGCTCAGGCCTGGACCGTTGCGCGCAACCTCACGCGTTCCGGCTACCAGCCGACGTCGGTCGCGTATCGCATCGCGCGCCATCTCGCGCTCGTGCTCGAGGTGCGAGCCAGGCAGGACCGGGGCGAGTCACTCCAAAACATTCAGAGCGACATGAGCGAGCACTCGTTCGTGGTGCAGAAGGCGTACGACGCCGCGCGGTCCGTGCAGCCTGACAGCCTCGAGGCGGCTCTGAGGGCGATCCGGGACTACGAGTGGGAGGTCAAGTCCGGCCAGGTGGACGCGGAGCTCGGGCTGGAGGTGCTGCTCAGCCGGCTGTAGGCACCGCGATGCGGCTCGGGCCTACTTCTTTCCTTTCTTGTCGGGCTTGGCCGAAGTGGGGGCCGGCGCCACGGCGGCGCCCTTCTTGCCCTTGGCCGCGGTG
>WNGQ01006489.1_pt1 | contig 11724 bp, 16 predicted proteins | sample 5407661 | NCBI WGS metagenome assembly WNGQ01 (sample SAMN13153382, study PRJNA577476) | soil metagenome | isolation source: 60 cm soil or saprolite under Garry oak tree replicate 2 | place: USA:California | collected 2016-06-15
CGGCAGCTTGCCGAACTCCTCCATCGCCGCCAAGAGGTCCGCCGCTGCTGACAGCGACCCCTTGCCGCCGACGCGCAAGGTCTCGTCGATGCCGGGTACGAAGAAGATCAACTGCACGAAGCCCGTGCCCTCGACGATGTTCTTGAAACTGTCGATCCGGTTGTTGCCGGGGCGGTCAGGCATCAGGAGCCGGTTGGGGCCCTCGACACGCACAAAGCCGGGATGGCCGCCGCGCGGCGATGCATCGACGCTTCCGTCGGTGCCTGAGGTTGCGATCACGCAGAACGGCGACATCGCGATGAAGTTCTTCGCGTGCGCGTCGATCGCGGGCCGCGCTTTGGCGATCACGCGCGGCGTGGGTTTTGGATAGATCGCGGCGAGATCTGCGGCGGCAAGATCGGTCAAGGACTTTTCTCCTCCAACAATGAGGGCGCGGTGCGCCAAACCTAACATCCACCGGTGTCAGCGGCCAGACTTAATGCCGCCGCCATGGCCAGTCGATCGCGCCGGCGCAATAGAGCGCCCACCAGGCGATCACCGGCTGCAGCGCCAGGCGAGGTCCGTGATAGAGCCAGCCGTGGCCGAGCGGAGGCAGATCGATGCCCTCGATCGCATGCTTGAAGTTCGCGGGCCAGACGCAGAGCGCGTAAATGGCAAGTGCGACGCCCGCCGCAGATGCGCAATTCCGGCGGTCGCGTAGAATGCAGCCATGATCCAGCGCATCACCGCGCGCGCCCGCTCGTTCGTCGCATCAGGTGTCATGCACGGACTTAAAGCATGGGCCATGGCGCCGCGCTACGTGCGCCCGCCGTATCACACCGCGTCGGCCGGCACGAAGCAGGAGATGATGATGCTGCCGCGGTGGTGCACATACCAGACCACGGCCTGGCCGACCGGATTGCCGCGGTCGCGGATGATGGCGCGGTCGGGGACGGCCATCCACTGGCCCTCGATCGGCACCCAATAGGCGCCGCCGCGAAAATCATATTCGGTGCGGTGGCCGTCGGAGATGTCGCAGCACGGCACGCCATTCGGCGCCATCACACCCTTGAACCAGGCGCGGATGTCGGGTGGGACATTGTCGTATTGCCCGTTGTCGAAGGCGAGCGCCGCGCCAGTCAGCGCGGACAAGCCTGTCAGCAAACTGACCAACGCGATCCGTCGCATGCGATCCTCCACACCTTTCCATCTCCCGCCATCGCGCACTCGTTTGGCGGCGCGCATTGATTCTGGCGACGATGCAATTAAGCCCGAGCCGCGATGGCGATGCACGCTCAAATAATGAGCGTTGCGAAGGCGCGCGATTTGATGCGTTGCGAAACCGACTTCACATCGCCTTCTGCGGCGCGCTCTGCAGCAACTCCCGCAACTGCTCGACGTAGAATTTGGCGTTGCCGGTCGTCGAATGGCCGCGGGTCTCGGTGCTCGCAGGAATCAGATAGAGCCGCCCGTTCTTGATCCGCTTGATCGCCTCGACCGTCACGCCGGTTTCCGGCGGATTGCGCTCGTCATCGGCGGCGTTGATCGCCAGCACCGACGCCTGGATCTTTTCCAACCCTGCCGAGGGATTGTAGTCGTGCGAGGAGTCCCACTGGTAGATGAAGTCGTTGGCGTCGGCGGTGATCGGCGTGGCGACCCGCTCGTCGACCATCTTGTCCGCTTTTGCCGCGGTCGGCGCCAGCATCTGGTAGCCGAGCGTGCCGCCGGCGCTGGCAATGCCGTAGGCCGTGATCGCGTATTTCATCATTCGCGGCTGCGCCGTGTAGTTGCCGCCATTGTAGTCGGGATCGTTGCGGATGGTCTCCAGCATGATCCGCCGCAGCATCCAGTTGCGTGCCGCCATCTCGGCCGGCTGCGCGGCCATCGGCACCGCGGCATCCATGAAGTCCGGGTAGCGCACGGCCCAGACCCAGGTGTGCATGCCGCCCATCGAATTGCCGATCACGAGCCGCAGGTGCTTGATGCCGAGCCCGTCCTTGAGAAGGCGGTACTGCGCAGCGACCATGTCCTCATAATCGTATTTCGGAAAACTCGTCTTCAGCCCGTCCGATGGCTTCGACGATTGGCCGTGACCGACGCTGTCGGGGATGATGATGTAATATTTCGACGCATCGAGCGGCTGGCCCGGACCGAACAGCTCGCCGGCAAAGGCCGGCGTCAGCATGCTCGCCGCCGAGCCGCCGGTGCCATGCAGCACCAGCACCGGCTGGCCGGTCGGCTCGCCGACGGTCGTATAGTGCAGCCGCAATTCGGGAAGGGTCTGGCCGGTATGGAACTTGAAGTCCTGCGCGATCCACTCGCCCTGCTTCGGCGCAGGATATTCAGCCGCCATCACCGTCACCGACGTCAACAAGGAAGCGGCTGCGAGCGCCGCGCAGGACCATTTCATGCCGTTTCTCCCTTCGGCGCAGCCACTGCCCGGGCTGCTTTTGAAGGAACCCTAGCATGTGAGGCCTGCCACTTCGAGAGCGCCGGGTCAGCGTTTTTTGTCAGCGCCCATGCAGCACATTCAACGCGTACCAGCCCCAGTAGACCCGGTGGCGCTGAATCAATCCATTCCGGATCTCCATCACTTCCACGAGCTCCATCTGGTCGCCCTCCAGCGTGCTGCGGGGATATTCCCACATGATCACGCGGCCATCGCCGAAGAAGCCGGTCCGGAAGCGCTTGCGTTGCGGCGGGTTGCTCTGAAAAACCAGCGCGATGAAGCGGCGCAGATTGTCTTTGCCCTGGACGATCCCCTCTTTCGTCTTCAGGAGATGCTGGACGAGCGGGCTCTCGATGGTTGCATCGTCCGCATAGAGCGACAGCGAAGCGTCCAGGTCCTTGCTGCCCAGCGCGTCGTCCCACATCTTGTAGATCCGTTCGGCGTCGTGTTGATGGACTTGACTGGTCATGAGGGGCTCCTTTGACTTGCATGCCTACCGGTGCAGAATCGCTGAGACGGGCGAGCGGACGTTTCACCGAAATCTGAAATGAGCGACAATCAAGATCTGGCATAATCCAGCCGGGAGTTCGTATGGACCGATGCCTGCCGCAGTCGGGGTTTTCGCGGATCACCGCAGCGCTGAGCGATCCGGCGCGCGAAGCGATCGTCAGCGCGCTCTCCGACGGCAAGGCCATGCCTGCGGGCGAACTCGCCGCCGCGGCCGGTATCTCGCCGCAAAGCGCCACCGCCCATCTGCAGAAACTGGTCGACGCAAGGGTGCTGTCGGTCTTGTCGCAGGGCAGGTTCAGATATTACCGGATCGCGGATGACGATGTTGCTTCACTGATCGAGAGGCTGGTCGACCTCGCCGCGAAGGCTGACCAGACCGATCGCAAGCGCGCGCGGCTTCCGGAACCCTTGCGCCAGTCGCGGACCTGCTATCGCCATCTCGCGGGGCAGCTTGGCGTTGCCCTGTCGGCTGCGCTGGTGCGCCGAAATTTTGTGACCATCCGCGATCGAACCGGATCGATCACGGAGACCGGCTTGTCGTGGTGCAGGGCCGAAGAGATCGATTTCAGACCGACCTCCGGGCCGCATCTGAGGCTCTGCAACCACTGGACGGAACGGGTGCCTCATTTCGCCGGCCCGCTTCCCAATGCGATCCTGGATCGGCTGGTCGAAAGCCGCTGCGTCGTCAGCACACCCATTCCGCGCGCCTTGCGGTTGACGCCGAAAGGCCGCGCCTTTTTTGCACGGCTTGGCGCGCAGGTTCCCAATTGAAAATGCGCGGGTATGGAAGCCCGGCGGATTCAGGCGCTATCCTCAACGTCCGTGTCGGGTCGGTCGCTGCCCGCAGCGGTCTCCTTGTGCCATCGGCCGTCCGACGTCTCGTATTCGATCGCCGTGGTTTGCCCGGGCATACGCTGCTCGGCGGCGGCGCGCGTGGCGGCGGCAAGTGCCGCGGCGTGGGTTCCAAAGGGCTCGGAGAACACCCCGTTGACGGTGTAGGCCCAGCCGCTGTCGTGCTGGACAATCTTGTAGGTGACGTGAGACATGTCCGAACTCATTTTGCGAGAGGAATGAACGGGTGGCCTATTCTAGGGCGAACTATGCCCCAATGTCGGATTTTGTGTGAGCCGATCGTCCTTTGGAAGAATGGTTCGCCCGCCCGCCCCAAGCGATTGAACCGTGCCGGAGCAACTTTTGGAGACGCGTAATGTGCCGCAACATCAAGACGCTTTTCAACTTCGATCCGCCGGCCAGCGAGGAGGAGGTCCACGCCTCGGCGCTGCAATTCGTGCGCAAGCTCTCCGGCTTCAACAAGCCCTCGCAAGCCAATCAGGAGGCTTTCGACCGCGCGGTCGTCGAGGTTTCTGACGCAGCACGGCGGCTACTCACCTCGCTCCACACACATGCACCGGCGCGAGACCGCGAAATCGAGGCGGAGAAGGCCAAAGAGAGGTCGCGGCTGCGGTTCGGGTAGCTCTCGGCTCGGACGTCCGTGACGCGCCTCACGGTCGGGACCGGCCACGGCGCCTACCATGGGCTTTAGCCGAAATCGCCGGAGGCCTGTCATGACTGCGAAACCGAACATGGCGCTAAGATTGGGCGCCGTCGTCTTCGCGCTGCTGTGGACCGCATGGATGGTGCTGTGGAGCGGATCCCACGGCCTGGTCAACATATTCATGCTGGGCCTCTGCGGCATCGCGGTGGGTTATGTCTGGTACCGCGCCATGCGCTGGCAATTCCAGCGCAAGAGCATGCTGCCGCCCGCCGCGCAGCGCGCCGACGGACCCTGAATTCCGCGATAGGCAGCTCCCGATCGACATCAGTCGACATCGCGGTGTCATGCCGTTGGATCAGGCTGACCGGACATGAATCCGGGGTGCGATCGATGAAGGCGGGCATCAAGATACTGCTGCTGTCTGCCGTCATATTCGCCGTGGCGTTCGGCGCCGAACGGCTGTTGGTGCCCGATGTGGTACCGGTCGGCTTTGCCGATGAGCCGCAGCCGCTATGGTCGCTGGAGACCGCCTTCGTGCTGCGCGCGATCGAATTGATGGCGGCGGGCGTCGCGATCATTTCGCTCTTGATGATGGGCGGGGCGTGGGCGCGGGGTCGGATGCGCCGCGATGCGCGGTGAGGAGCGTGATCCGGAAGAGTGGGTAGCGGTTTTCCGAAAAGATCATGCTCAAACGAGCCTCAGTCCGTATCCCATTCGACCGGCAGATTGAGCAGCCCCCGGAACGCCCAGCCGCCGATCCTGACCGGTTCGCTCTTGTCGAGCCGCAGGCCTTTTAATCCAGCGAAGATCCCCGGCAGCGCCACGTCGGCGACCATCGCGCGCGAGGCGAACGCGCCGGCGCAATAATGCGGGCCGGCGCCGAAGGCGATGCTCTTCTGGGTGTTGCGGGTGATGTCGAAGCGGTCGGGATCGGCAAAGCAGGCTTCATCGCGGTTGGCCGAGCCGAACATGAAGAACACGCGATCCTCCGGCTCGAAATCGACGCCGCCGTAACTGCAAGCCTTGGCGACGCGGCGCGGCGACATCTGGATCGGCGCAATCCAGCGCGCATATTCCTCGAACACGTCGATCCATTTGGCTCGGCCTTCGCACACCAGCGCGAGTTGATCGGGATGGGTCAAAAGCGCCCACACGGTGCCCGAGATGGCGTCGCGCGGTTCGTTCTGTCCGCCTGAGATCGCGAGCTTGATGTTGGCGCGGATGCCATCGATGGCCTGGCCCGCGGACAACAGCACGCTCAGGATCGAAGTATCAGGATGCCTGGTCACGATCGGAATCATGTCGTCGATCGCCGCATCGATGCCGGCGGTCGCGGCATGGCAGCGCGCCTCGATGGCGGGATCGCCGGTGTAGTTGGCGATGCCGTCGATCATCGCCTGCGACCAGGCGTCCATGTCGTCAAAGCGCATGTTGGTGAGGCCGGTGATGTCCTTCAGGCATTCGGCCGAGAGCGGCAATGCGAAGGCCTTGACGAGATCGGCGCTTCCTCGCGGGGCAAGCTCGTCGAGGATGCGCGCCGCATGCGACCTGAATTTCCGCAGCCAGGTTTCCCGCACCACGCGCGGCGACACCGACGGGAACATCGCGGCGCGCTCGCTCATATGTGCCTCGCCGTCCTTGCGCATCATGTTGTGGCCCATCAGGCGGTTCATCAGCCCGGCCGGCTGGTGCGAGGAGAACAACTCGATGCGCTTCTCCTGGCTGAAGATGTCGTCGCGGCGGGTGAAGACGGTCGAGCCGAGCTGCGGCACGAAGGCGATCGGTGCTTGTTGCCGCATCCGCGCGAGATCGGGATAAGGATCGGCCCAGAATCGCTGCACGTCGATCGCGTAATGCGGGGCGTTGGACATGGGGCGGCTCCATCCCGGATCTCGTTTCCTTGGAGCCTATCCTATCGCGTCTTTGGCGCCAGCGCGTTAGTCGCGATGCACGGGGACCTCGATTCCCCACGCGGCATAGAGCCTGATCTTGTTGCGCAACGTACGGATCGACAGGCCGAGCATGCGCGCGGCGTGGGTCCGGTTTCCATTGCATCGCACAAGGGTATGCAGCACGAGCTCCCGCTCGATTTCGCCGAGGGTGGATCCGATCAGCAGCGGGACGATTTCGTCGCGCGCGGGCGAAAGCGCAGGTTCCGGCAGCGGAACGGACTCAGCCGACATAACAGTTTCCGCGAACATGGATTCGTGGGACATCAACACCTCCCGAGCAACGCACCGCGCGCAACAGCTCGCGGAAACATCGAGAAAAACCGACCCAACCCCCGGGAGCGACCGTGGGCGGGTTAGGTTAACGAGTCCTTAACAAGCACGTAGATGTCCGGGGCTGTTGGAGAAAATCAAAAATCCGCCACGCTTTCGCTGCCGTGCGATCACGATCCGATCGGATCGGCGTCATGATTTCGTCGAGCGTGTGCGCAGGCTCCAGCGGGGTGTCCGGTTTGCCGCTGTTTCCCGATTCGCTCATCATGGTCTCCGGAATACTGGATCGTGCGCTTTCGCGGACGACGACGTTGTGTTGCTCCGCCTTCACTCAAATCGTCCGGTATCCGCCGTCCGCCATCACGATCGATCCGGTGACGTAGGCCGAAAGATCGGACGCGAGGAAGATCGCCGGTCCCACGATGTCCTCGGGCACGCCCGCGCGCCCGAGCGGCGTATGCTCGAGGAAGATCTTCACCAGTTCCGGATTGTTGGCGCGCACGGTGGCATTCAGCGGCGTCTCGATCAGGCCCGGGCCGATCGCGTTGACGCGGATGCCGTGCTGGCCGAGTTCGGCGGCAAGCGCGCGCGTGAAGCCGAGCACGCCATGCTTGGAGGTGGTGTAGGCCGGCGAGTTCGGCGTGCGCACATGGACGAAGGACTGGATCGAGCCGATATTGACGATGCGCCCCTTGGTCGCGCGCAACTGCTCGAGAAGGGCATGCGTGACGTTGAAGACGCCGTTGAGGTTGATCGCCATGATGTCCTGCCAGTCCTTCAGCACGGCAGCAGGATCGGCGGTGAACGCGTTGCGGCGGTTGATGCCGGCATTGTTGACGAGGATCGAGGTCCGCCCGACCTTGGCTTCGATCTGTTTCGCTACCGCGATGCAATCCTCGCGCGCGGTGACGTCGAGCCTGGAACTCTCGGCCCTGCCGCCCGCGTCGCGGATCTGTCGCGCCGCTTCGGCGGCCGCCTTCTCGTTGATGTCGAGCAGCACCACGTGCGCGCCTTCGCGGGCGAAGCCCGCCGCGATCGCCCGGCCGATGCCGGAAGCAGCACCAGTGATGGCGGCGATGTGATTTTCAAGCAGTGGCATGGCGTTTCTTCTCCCTGACGTTTTTTGGTTGCGGCAGAGGATAGCAAGTGCGGAGCAGGCTGGAAAAGGGGCAGGGGAAGCCCAAACATCGATTGAGTGTCGGCAACGGGAGGGCAGGTTCAAAGCGGCGCGCCCTCGCGCGCGCGTCCCATGGTCGAATGGATTTCGCCCGGCTCTGCGACCACAGATAAGTACGATGCATCTTCCGGTAGCAACAATCCGCCGATGCTTTCCCGATCTTGCCGGTCGCCGCAACGAATCCGCAGAATTACGGGCGCTATTCATAGCTCCTTAAGAGCTGTGCTGCGAAGGTAGCATCATAACGTCATCATCGTGCCGTTTTTGCGGACGTTCGAGGGCAGGCTCCTGGTCCTTCCGGGACAAGATTGCCCTTCATGCCCGTGAGGATCGGCAATCGGGAGAACGACCGGCAGAGGGTCCGCTTGTCCAGCGCGGATTGTTGTCCAAACAAATCCGGCCCGACTAGAGGTTCCGCGAACGCGATTGATATCGCATGGGAAGAGATCACATGAAAAACGTCGCGATGAGTATCCGCACCAAGATCATGATCGCGGTCGTGGCGCCGCTGATCGGCATGATTTCATTTGCCGTGCTCGATGTCTGGGACCAGCGCGAGACCTTGACGGAAGGTCGCAAGGCCCATGTGCGCGAAATGGTCGAGGCCGCGGTCTCGATCCTCAAGCATTACCACGGCCTCGTCGACAAGGGCCAATTGACCGATGCCGACGCGCGCGAACGGGCCAAGGGCGATATCCGCGACATCCGTTATGGCAAGGGCGACTTTCTCTTCGTCTATAACGCGAACGGTATCACCGAAGTGCTCGGCACCGTGCCGGCATTGGAAGGCAAGCAGCGCATGGGAGACACCGATCCCAATGGTGTGCCCTATGTCAGGCTGCTGATCGAGAACGCCAAGACCCAACACGGTTTTGTCGCCTACAGCTTTCCCCGCAGCGCGACCGACCAGGGCGATCAGCGCAAGATATCGACCTCGATCTTTTACGAGCCTTGGGACTGGATCGTGGCCAGCGGCGTCTACATCGGTGACATCGATGAGGCCTTTCGCAGCCAGCTGGCTCGCATCGGCATCATTCTCCTGCTGGTGACCTCCGCCCTTGTGGCCTTTTCCATCTTGATGGTGCGAAGCATCACGAACCCGCTTTCGTTGATCACGAGCCTGATGGGGCGTCTGGCCCAGGGCGACCGTGAGATCTCCGTTCCCTTTACCGGGAAGGGCGACGAGGTCGGCAAGCTGGCGCGCGCGCTCGACATCTTCCGCAGTCAGGCGATCGCGCTGGAACGGCAGGCCGAGGAACAGCGGCAGGCCGAGGCCCGCAATGCCGAACTGCTGGCCGCCGAGCGGCGCAGCATCGCCGGCAAGTTCGAGGCGCGAGTGATGGATCTGCTCACCGGCAGTTTCGCCTCGACCAACGACATGCATGGCACCGCCAAGAACATGTCGAACGTGGCCAACGAGGCGCTGTCGCAGGCGAGTTCGGCGGCGACGGCGGCGGCGGCGGCCACCGCCAATGTCCAGACCGTTGCTTCGGCGTCGGAGGAACTCTACACCTCGATCTCGGAGATCAGCCGGCAGGTCGCGGAATCGGCGCGGATTTCCACCGACGCCGCCAAGGAGACCCAGCGCATCAACACCCTGATGGCGGACCTCTCGGCCGCCGCCGGGCGGATCGGCGAGGTGGTCAAGCTGGTCAACGACATCGCCAGCCAAACCAATCTCCTGGCGCTGAACGCCACCATCGAGGCGGCCCGCGCCGGCGACGCCGGCAAGGGTTTTGCGGTGGTCGCGGGCGAGGTGAAGAGCCTCGCCACCCAGACGGCGGGAGCCACCGACGAGATCACCACCCAGATCAGCGCGGTCCAGGCCGGCACCGATCGCGCGGTCCAGGCGATCCGCAACGTCGGCACCGTCATCGAGCAGGTCAGGCAGATTTCCGCCGGGATCGCGTCGGCGGTCGAGCAGCAGGGCGTCGCCACCCAGGAAATCTCTCGCAGCGTCAGCCAGGCGGCCTCCGGCACCAATCAGGTGTCGACCAATGTCAGCGGCCTGACCAAGGCGGCCGCCGCGACCGAGACCGTCGCCAAGAAGGTCCTCACCGTGGCGGGCGATCAGGCCGGCTATGCCGAAAGGCTGCGGACGGAAATCACCGACTTCCTGGTGCAGATGCGGGCATGAGGCCGGGCGCCGAGGGCGCTGCGTCGCGCCGGCTCGCCAAGGAAACCATCAAGGCACCATAGAAACGGCGGGAATCGGTTATCGTTCGGGATTAACGCGTGGTGCCTGCGCGCAAGCGCAAGCCAAAACGGAACATCCCATGGAGACCCTCCCGATGAAAATGTCATCCGCCATTCGTGCTGCGCTGGTCGCGCTGACGGCTTTCGCCGGAACCACGCTGTCCTCCGTCGCGTTTGCCGACAGCGGCACCGTGACGCTGACGATCTATAAAGCGGGCTGGATCATCGGCGGCTCGGGCGGCGGCGGCGTGCTGACCTTCCGCGGCCGGAGCTACGCGCTGTCGACCGGCGGGCTCGACTACGGCCTCGTGTTCGGCGGCTCGAAGACGGTGCTGCACGGCCGGGTCAGCAACATCAACCAGCCCTCGGATGTCGCCGGCGTTTATGGCGCGGCCGGCGCGGGGCTCGCGGTCGGCGGCGGCGCGCGCGCGATCGTGCTGACCAACCAGAAGGGCGCGGTGCTGGAGCTGTCCGGCCGCCAGGTCGGGCTGATGGCCAACGCCGACCTCAGCGGACTGGCGATCACGCTGAAGTAGATCGAGTGAAGGTACCTGTTACCAGGTGCAGTGGCCCTCCTGCCGCAGCTTTTCCTTCATCGCCATCGCGGTGGTGAAGGTCGGGATCGGCTTGGAGACGACCTTGTAATCCGACGGCCATCGCCACGGCTTGTACTGCAGGTCCTCGCTCCAGACCTGGCAGACGCCGGTATTGTCCCAGCGGATCAGATAATAGCCGGCCTGCGCCGGGCTCGCGACGGCAAGTGCGGAGACTGCGATGCCGGCGGCGGCACAGAGGACGGTCACGCGACGCATGGAAACTCTCCTGTCGGACATTCCGGGATGATCCTCGACTGACATACCGAGGCGTTGGCCTGTCGTGATGGTGCGGCCTTGCAATTGGTGCGGCAAAAGCGTGACCGGTTCAAGTCACGAGGCCGCCGATCGCTCGCGTTCGCGCGAAATTTATCATCGTACGCGCATTTCGTGGTGCCGTAGTTGCTCATCGGCATCACAGCGATCGCGATGGGATCACCGCCCCGCAAGCGAGGCGACGGCCTCGATCTCGATCAGCATCTTTGGATCCGGCAGCGCTTGCACCACGCAGGTGGTGCGGGCGGGATAGGGCGCCGGGCCAAAGGCACCGGCATAGAGCGCGTTCATCGGCGCGACGTCGGCGGGGCGGGTGAGCAGCACGTTGACCTTGACGAGATCGCGAAATGTCGCGCCGGCCTCGTCCAGGATGCGCTTGATGTTCTTCACCACAAAGCCGAACTGCGCCTCGAAGCCGTCGGGCAGCGCGCCCTTGTCGTCGAAGCCCGGAATGCCGGAGACGAACAGGAGATCGCCGACCCGCGTGGCGAAGGAGAGCGGCGGGGAGTTGATGTGAGGCGGGGGCGGGACGTGCTGGATCGGCATGGGAACCTCTGATGAACGGAGAGCGGCGGTGACCATAGCACGCGCGGGCCTCGCCGCGTCCTTCTGATATGACTTGTCAAACAGCCAGCGCGCTTCCGCTTATGCAACGTCATTGCGCGCGCCAGCGAAGCAATCCATCGCGCCGCGAGTCCGAAGATGGATTGCTTCGGAGCTCACGTTCCTCGCAATGACGTGGAGTCCAGACACACAACCTCGTTCTCGCCGCGCATCGCGCCCGAGCTATGCAAATTCGTTTCGCCCTTCTGGAAACAGAGGGCGCG
>WNGQ01011741.1_pt1 | contig 11723 bp, 8 predicted proteins | sample 5407661 | NCBI WGS metagenome assembly WNGQ01 (sample SAMN13153382, study PRJNA577476) | soil metagenome | isolation source: 60 cm soil or saprolite under Garry oak tree replicate 2 | place: USA:California | collected 2016-06-15
GCCTCGGTGCCTGGTTGAAATTTGCGCGCGACGGCAAGGTCGAAGTCGCCGTGCCGCATCAGGAGATGGGGCAAGGCATCTATGCGCTGGCGGTGCTTCTGGCGGCCGAGGGCCTGCGGCTGCCGGTCGAGGCGGTCCGAGCGGTGCAGGCTCCGGTCGATCCCTATTTCGCCAACCCGACCATGATCGTCGATGGCCTGCCGTTCGATGAGGCCGCGGGCGGCGCGGTGCAGAGCATGGCTTCGTGGACGATAGACAAGATCGTGCGGACCCTGGGGCTTTCCGCTACCGGCGGCTCGACTTCGACGCGCCACATCACCGAGCCCATCCGCGCATGCGCGGCATCGGCGCTCGACATGCTGACGCGGGCGGCGGCTGAGAAGTTTGGTGTTGCCGCCGGGGACCTCAGGATTGCCGAAGGGCATATCTCGAGCCCGGACGGCAAGACCGCGAGCTATGCCGAACTTGCGGACGCCGCCGCCAAGCTCGCGCCGAGGACCATCGTGCTGCCGCCGCTGGCGACGGCGGCGTATGTCGGCAAGGGCATCGCACGCGCCGACGTGCCGCCGAAAGCCGAGGGAACGGCCAAGTTTGGCATCGATGCGCGCCAGCCCGGCCAGCTTTATGCGGCGATCCGTCATTCGCCGCGGCTCGGCGGCTTGCTGCGCAGGGCAACGCTTCCGGAAGGAATACCGGGCGTGCAGGGGCTTGTCGAAGGCGCTGACTACGTTGCGGTCGTGGCAACGGGCTATGCCAAGGCTGCCGCTGCCCTCGAGAAGGCGGAAATCGTCTGGGATGACAGCAAGGCGCTCAGCGTTTCCACCAAGGACGTGTTTGCCGCCTACCGGGCCGCGCTCGATCAGGGCACGGCCTTCGAGCCACGCTGGGTCATCGACAGCGCCGGCGACGCGGCCGCGGCCAAAGGCCGTAAGGTCGAGGCGACCTACGAGGCTCCGTTTCTGGCGCATGCGACGATGGAGCCGATCAACGCCACCGCGCTGGTCACCGACAGCGGCGTCAAGATCTGGGCCGGTCATCAATCGGGCTATCTCGTGAAATTGCTGGCGGGCCGCGCCGCGGGCGTCGCCAGCAACGCGATTGAGATCGAAACGCCGTATCTCGGCGGCGGCTTCGGCCGTCGGGCCGATGTCGGCTATATCGTCAAAGCCGTCGAAATCGCGCGTAAATTCAGAGGCACGCCGGTCCAAACCATCTGGAGCCGCGCCGAGGACATGCGGGACGACTTCTACCGACCGGCGGCCATGGCCGACGCGTCGGCGACGCTCGACGGCGAGGGGCTGCCCACCGGACTGACTTATCGCATCGCCGTCCCTGCCGTGACGGAACGGTTCGTGTCCCGCATTTTTCCGGCGGCCAAGGGTGGATTGCTGGCAGACCGTTCGACGGTCGATGGTGCAGTTTTTCCGTTCTACGGCCTGCCCCATCGCAGCATTGAGAATTTTGCCGTCGACCTCGGCATTCCCGTCGGCTTCTGGCGGTCGGTCGGCTACAGCCTGAACAACTTCTTTTTCGAGACCTTTGTCGACGAGCTCGCGGCGGCGGCCGGGGTCAAGCCGATCGACTACCGTGCGCGGCTGCTCGCGGCTGCCAAGGGCACCGAAGCCTCCAAGCGCGCCGGCGCGATACTGACGCGCCTTGCGCGCTTCGACGTAGACAACCCGCTCGGAACGGGTACGACCGGTACCAGAGCCGGGCGCGGAGTCGCGCTGTCGGAATGTTTTCACTCCTTCGTCGGTCAACTTGCCGATGTCGAAATCACCGGCAACCAGGTCCGCGTCAAGCGGGTGCTCGCTGTCGTCGACTGCGGCATGGCGATCGATCCGCCCAACGTAGCAGCGCAGGTCCGCAGCGCCATCAACTTCGGTCTGTCAGCGGCGCTGTACGGCAAGGTCGATATCGACAAAGGCAAAATCGTGCAGGAGAATTTCGATACTTATCCAGTATTGACTCTCGACGACGCGCCGGAAATCGTCGTCGAGATCGCAAATTCGGGCTCTCACATCGGCGGAGTAGGGGAAATCGGTACGCCGGGCATTGCGCCTGCAGTCGGCAATGCCATTTTTGCGGCAACCGGCAAGAGATTGCGGTCGCTCCCTTTCAGTCTTGGATGACCGTACGCAATTAGTCGACACCGAGAGGCGGTCGGTAGTGGGCCAGCCAATTAAGGGGCCCACTACCAGGCGGTCGGAGAGGTCTCGGGCCACACAACCTTTCCTCTTGGCCGGTACGAAGTGAGGCATACACTGGCAGGGGCGAGACATGGCGCAGGCGCCGACGGGCTGATCGAATGAGACGGCGGGAGTTCATGGCGCTGATTGGCGCGGCGTCGGCGTGGCCGCTCGCGGCGCGCGCTCAGCAGCCGGCGATGCCCGTGATCGGCTTTCTGTGCAGCGGATCCGCCGAGGCTTTTGGCCCACAAGTGGCGGCGTTTCGCGACGGCCTCAAAGAGGCCGGTTATGTCGAGGGGAGAAATGTCGCCATTGCATTCGCTTGGGCGGGGGGTCGATACGACCAGCTGCAATCGCTGGCCGCCGATCTGGTGAGCCGGCGGGTTGCCGTCATTGCCGCGGTGGGCGGTGCTGTCGCAGCGCTTGCCGCCAAGTCCGCAACCTCAACCATCCCCATCGTGGTCGCGATCGGCGACGACCCGGTAAAATTTGGAGTGGTTGCCAGTCTCAGCCGCCCGGGCGGCAACATCACGGGCGTAACCCTGTTCATCGACATTTTGACGGCAAAACGGCTGGAGCTCCTGACCGAGATCGCGCCCGCGGCCGCGCTCGCCATGATCATCAATCCGCGCAATCCGAATGCCGAGACCGAAGCCAGAGACGCGCAAGCAGCGGCGCAACGAAGCGGACGGGAATTGCGCGTACTGACCGCCGGTAACGAAAGCGACATCGATGCGGCGTTCGCGAACATCGCCCAGCAGCCGGGCGCGGCTCTGACGATCGGCACCGATACGTTCTTCTTCAGTCGGCAGGATCAGCTCGTCGGGCTTGCGGCCCGGTATGCGATACCGACGATCTATTTCCACCGCGCGTTCGGGCTCGCCGGTGGCCTGATCACCTATGGCTCGACCTTTACCGAGGAGTTCCGCGTGGCGGGACGATATGCCGGCCGAATTCTTGCGGGCGAGAAGCCGAATGACTTACCGATCCTGCAGCCGAGCAAGTTCGAGCTGGTAATCAATTTGAAGACCGCCAAGGCGCTCGGCCTCGCTGTGCCGCCTACTTTGCTCGCCCGCGCCGACGAGGTGATCGAATAAGGCGACAGCGGCGATTTCGGCTTGGGGTCGATCGCGTCGATTCGAGCACGAGGCGACGCCGATGAGGTTGGCAGCATCCGGCTGAGCGAGGCATAATTCCAGCGCCGCTCGTTCGGGTGCTCGGCGAGGATCATCAGCTTGATGGCTGGTACGGGGAATTTCAATGACTTGAGCCGGACCGGCGTCCCCGACCACAAGGCGCCGCGGCGCTGCGGCTTCATCGCCATCCTCGGCGCGCCTAATGCCGGCAAGTCGACGCTCGTCAATGCGCTCGTCGGCTCGAAAGTGGCGATCGTCACCCACAAGGCGCAGACGACCCGCAGCCTCACCAGAGGCATCGCGGTCGAGGGTGCCTCCCAGCTGATCTTCATGGATACGCCGGGCATTTTCGCGCCCAAGCGCCGCCGGGCGATGGTGACGAGCGCCTGGGGCGTGGCCCAGGACGCGGATCTCGTCTCTCTGCTGATCGATGCCCAGCGCGGCCTCGACGAGGAAGCGCGCGCCATCCTGGAGCGGCTCGCCCCGTTGCGGCAGCCGAAGCTCCTGGTGCTGAACAAGATCGATCTCGTGCCGAAACCCGGATTGCTGGCGCTTTCGGCCCAGCTGAACGAGGCCGCCGCGTTCGAAACGACGTTCATGATCTCGGCGCTCACCGGCGACGGCGTCGCCGATCTCAAGCGCTGGCTCGCCGACCGCGTTCCCGAGGGGCCGTGGCACTACCCGGAGGACCAGCTCACCGACGCGCCGCTGCGCCAATTCGCCGCCGAAATCACCCGCGAAAAACTCTATCTGCGCCTGCACCAGGAGCTGCCGTATCGCTCCACGGTGGAAACGGATGTATGGAAACAATTGAAGGACGGCTCGGTGCGAATCGAGCAGACCATTTTCGTGGAGCGCGAGAGCCAGCGCAAAATCCTGCTCGGCAAGGAGGGGCGCACCATCAAGGCGATCGGATCGGAAGCGCGCCGCGAGATCGCCGAGGCGGTCGAGGCTCCGGTGCACCTGTTTCTGTTCGTGAAGGTGCGCGAGCACTGGGGCGAGGATCCCGAGCGCTACCGCGGGATGGGATTGGAGTTCCCGAAAAATTGACGGCGTTCAAGACGGGCTAGCGCAATGGAATGGATCGACAGCGGCATCGTGCTCGGCGTGCGTCGCCACGGCGAGGCCAATGCCATCGTGGAGCTGATGACCCGCGCGCACGGCCGCCATCTCGGTCTCGTGCGCGGCGGGGCCGGCTCGCGGCTGCGGCCGGTGCTGCAGCCGGGCAACTCCGTTCGCGCGGTGTGGCGGGCCCGGCTCGACGAGCATCTCGGACATTTCGTGGTCGAGGGCTTGGAGCTGCGCGCGGCCGCGTTCCTGCCGGTCTCCCATGCGGTCTTCGGGGTCACGCATCTCGCGGCGCTGTGCCGCCTGCTGCCCGAGCGCGATCCGCACCCGGCCGTTTACGACGCCGTCGTCGCCATCCTCGACCGCATGCACGATCGCGCGCTCGCCGGAGCGCACGTGGCACGGTTCGAGCTGCAGCTGATTGCCGAGCTCGGATTTGGCCTCGATCTCGAACGCTGCGCCGTCACCGGCGAAGCCGCCGATCTCGCCTATGTCTCGCCGAAATCGGGCCGGGCGGTCTCTCGCGCCGCGGGGGTGCCCTGGCAGGACAAGCTGCTGCGCCTGCCCCGGTTTCTGGTCGAGGAAGAACCCCGGACCGCGCCTTCGCCGGAGGAGCTTGCGGATGGGTTGGCGCTGACGGGCTTTTTCCTCGGCCGCTATGTGTTCGAGCCGCGCGGCCAGGCCCAGCCGGAAGCCCGCGCCCATTTCCTCGCCGCCGTCCTGCAGGCGAGGCGGGCGGCGGGCTAAATCACCGAGCGCAGCGAAGCCCCACCGCCTGCTCCAGCAGCACGCTTTTGCCGCGAAAACGCGGGTTTTCTGGAGGTATTTTTGAAAATCTTTCGAGCGGAATCATAGGGTTGATGCATTTCAATTCGCTAAAACGCGTCTTTGAGATGCAACAGGTAATTTTACAATCCTTGAGTGTGAATCTATCGCCCCGGTGCCTCAACAGGTCTTCCAGCAATATTTGTATCCCCAGCGCCACTTGCACTTTTCGCAGGTGTTCACCGGTTCCTTGCACGGATACCAGCCCCAGCCGTGCCAGCCCCAGCGCTTTTCGCGGCAGGCTGCCGCCTCAACCGGGTTCAGACGCTCGGCGGCGGCGCGAATCCCGGCCGATCCAAATGCCTCGGCCCGGCTCGAAGTCGGCGGCCCGGCGATGAGGATGCCGGCCGCGATCAGCATGAAACCGATCTTTCGCATTTCCCCCTCCCGCGGCTCCCTCCGGACGAGCCGATCCCTCCAAGTCCCGCTCTCCCATCGGAATTTGCGGGCGCTCCACGCGTAGCCTACGCGACCGGCCAATGGCAACAGCGGGCCCCGCTCACCGGCACCACAGGCGCCGATGGCACTTTACCGGGCCGCACCAGCGGCGAATCCGGCACCAGGCCTCGGTTGCCAGCGAACCGGCGCCGACTGCTTGGCGGATCGCCGGCGCGTTCGCCGGGCCGGCCGAGGCGGGCGGGGGGCCGACCCAGCCGAAAGCCAACGCGGCGATCGCCGCGAGCATCAAGCTTCGCATGAGCATTCTCCTGTCGTGGACCTCGCCCGTTACGGTTCGCCCCTTGTTCGGGGTTGATCCAAGCATTACCCATCGGCCATGGGCAAACGATTGATTCCCCCCCAGGAACCCTCCGAAGTGCAGGAGATCGCGCTGCGCGACGCGCTCGAGGAGCGCTATCTCGCCTATGCGCTCTCCACCATCATGAACCGGGCGCTGCCGGATGCGCGCGACGGGCTCAAACCCGTGCACCGGCGCATCCTCTACGGCATGCGCCTGCTTCGGCTCGATCCGGGCGCGGCATTCAAGAAGTCCGCGAAGATCGTCGGCGACGTGATGGGCAATTTCCATCCTCATGGGGACCAGGCGATCTACGACGCGCTGGTGCGGCTGGCGCAAGATTTTACCCAGCGTTATCCGCTCATCGACGGACAAGGCAATTTCGGCAACATCGACGGCGATAATCCGGCGGCCCACCGCTACACCGAAGCGAGGATGACCGAAGTCGCCCGCCTGCTGCTCGATGGGATCGACGAGGACGCGGTCAATTTCCGCGCGAGCTACGATGGTCAATTGGAGGAGCCGGTCGTGCTGCCGGCGGCCTTTCCCAACCTGCTGGCCAACGGCTCGCAGGGCATCGCGGTCGGCATGGCGACGTCGATCCCGCCGCACAATGCCGCGGAACTGTGCGATGCGGCGCTCCACCTGATCGACCACAGGCGGGCCAAGAGCCGCGAGCTGATGGGGTTCGTGCCGGGTCCCGATTTCCCGACCGGCGGGATCGTCGTCGATAGCGCCGAGACCCTTGCCGAGGCCTATGCCAATGGTCGCGGCTCGTTCCGGGTGCGGGCGCGCTGGGAAAGGGAGGAGACCGGGCGGGGCACCTACGTGATCGTCGTCACCGAGATCCCGTGGCTGGTGCAGAAATCGCGGCTGATCGAGCGCATCGCCGAGCTGCTCAACGAGCGAAAATTGCCGCTGCTCGCCGACGTGCGCGACGAATCGACCAAGGACGTGCGCCTCGTGCTCGAGCCCCGCGCGCGCACCGTCGATCCGGCGTTGCTGATGGAATCTTTGTTCAAGCTCACCGAGCTCGAGAGCCGCATTGCGCTCAACATGAACGTGCTGGTGAAGGGCCGCGTCCCGCGGGTGATCGGGCTCGCAGAGGCGCTGCGCGAATGGCTCGACCACCGCCGCGAAGTGCTGCTGCGCCGCTCGCGCCACCGCCTGGCCGCGATCGAGCACCGCCTGGAGGTGCTCGGCGGCTATCTGGTCGCCTATCTCAACATCGACAAGGTGATCAAGATCATCCGCGAGGAGGATGAGCCCAAGCCGGTGCTGATGAAGCGCTTCAAGCTCTCCGACGTGCAGGCCGAAGCCATTCTCAACATGCGGCTGCGCAATTTGCGCAGGCTCGAGGAAATCGAGATCAAGCGCGAGGACAAGTCGCTGCGCGAGGAGAAGGGCGAGATCGAGAAGCTGCTCGGGTCCGACAAGCTGCAGTGGAAGAGCGTCGCCGCCGAGATCAAGGAAGTGCGAAAAACCTTCGGTCCGGCGACCGGGCTCGGCAAGCGCCGCACGCATTTCGGCGAGGCGCCCGAGCACGACGACGCGGCGGTCGAGGCGGCCATGATCGAGCGCGAGCCGGTCACAATCGTGGTCTCCGAGAAGGGCTGGATCCGCGCGCTGCGAGGCCACGTCACCGATCTCTCCGCCGTCGCGTTCAAGACCGACGACCGGCTGAAGCTTTCGTTCTTCGCCGAGACGACCTCGAAATGTCTGGTGTTCGCCACCAACGGCCGCTTCTACACGCTCGAGGCCTCGAAGCTGCCGGGCGGCCGCGGCCACGGCGAGCCGATCCGGCTGTTCGTCGACATCGAGCAGGAAGCCGACGTGGTCACCGTGTTTCCGTTCCGCGGCGGACGCAAGTTTCTGGTCGCGAGCCGCGCCGGGCGCGGCTTCGTCGTGCCGGAGGACGAATGCGTCGCCAATACCCGCAAGGGCAAGCAGGTGCTCAACGTCGATCTGCCCGACGAGGCGCGCGCCGTTGCGCCGGTGGAAGGCGAGCTCGTGGCGGGCGTCGGGGAGAACCGCAAGATGCTGATCTTTCCGCTCGAGCAGGTTCCGGAGATGACGCGCGGGCGCGGGGTGCGGCTGCAGCGCTACAAGGACGGCGGGCTTTCGGACGTCAAAACCTTCCAGGCAGCCGACGGGCTGACCTGGATCGATCCGGCGGGGCGGACCTACACGCTATCCATCAAGGACCTCGCCGATTGGCGCGGCAATCGCGCCGACGCCGGGAGGCTGGCGCCGAAAGGCTTTCCGAAAACCAACCGGTTCGGGCCGCTATCGGAGAACGGCAAGGACTAGGTCGCTGTTACCGAGATTTTGCCTGGCTGGAAAGTTACGAAATCCGGTTGGGGATTGCCGGGATTTGCCTGCGGTTCCAGTTGCTTATCCGATTCATCTTACGAACAAAACGGGCTCAGAGAGACTGCAGACGCCTAGTCTTGGTTGTCAGGTTCGAATTGCAAACGATTCGCAATTGGCTATGTATCGCAGATGGCCGAAGCGCGGAACCCTTGCGGACATCCCCTGACGGTATCGATCGCCGTGCGGGGCTCGCTCTCGGAGCGCACGGCGGCGGCGGCGCGCGAGGTTTTGGCCGGCCGGCGGCGGGGCGTGCGCGCCTATCTGCCATTCGCCGGTCCGGCGGTCGTCGCCTCGATCGCCTACATGGATCCCGGAAATTTCGCGACCAACATCCAGGCCGGCGCCAAATACGGCTACGGCCTGCTCTGGGTCGTGCTGCTGGCCAATCTGATCGCCATGCTGTTCCAGGCCCTCTCGGCCAAGCTCGGCATCGTCACCGGCCGCAACCTCGCCGAGATGTGCCGCGATGAATTTCCGCGGCCGATCGTCTGGGCGATGTGGGTCATCAGCGAGATCGCCGCCATGGCGACCGATCTCGCCGAATTCCTCGGCGGCGCCATCGGACTGGCGTTGCTGACGGGGATGCCGCTGCTCGCCGGGATGGTCGTCACCGGGATCCTGACCTACGGGATCCTGATGTTCGAACGGTTCGGGTTCCGCCCGTTCGAGCTGATCATCGGCGCCTTGGTCGGCGTCATTGCGCTGTGCTATCTGGTCGAGATATTCATCGCTCCGGTCGATTGGCGCGCCGTGGCCGTGCACAGCGTGCTGCCGCAGATCGCCGACGCCGGGGCGCTGCTGCTCGCGGTCGGCATCATCGGCGCCACCGTCATGCCGCACGCCGTCTATCTGCATTCCGGCTTGACCCAGGCGCGCACGCCTGGCCGCGATGAGGCGGAGCGGCAGAAACTGGTGCGCATCTCCAACCACGAGGTCGTCATCGCGCTGGCCGTCGCCGGGCTGGTCAACATGGCGATGGTGATCATGGCCTCGGGCGCGTTCCATGCGGGACACAGCGAGGTCGCCCAGATCGAGACGGCCTATCACACGCTTACCCCCCTGCTCGGGGCGGGCGCGGCGGGCGTGTTCCTGGTTTCCCTGCTGGCCTCCGGCATCTCGAGCTCGGCGGTCGGAACCATGGCCGGCCAGCTGATCATGCAAGGCTTTGTCGGCTTCCGCATTCCGGTCTGGGTGCGGCGGCTGGTGACGATGCTGCCCGCCTTCGTGGTCGTTGCACTCGGCGTGAATGCGACCGACGCACTCGTCGCCAGCCAGGTCGTGCTCAGCATCGCGCTGCCGCTGCCGATGATCGCGCTGCTGCTGTTCACCGGACGCGCCGATATCATGGGCCGGTTCGCCAACGGCCGGGTCACCGCGGTCGCGGCTTTGGTCGGGACCGCATTGGTGCTGCTGCTCAACCTGATCCTGATCCTGCAGACGTTCGGGGTGCCGGTCCCGGGGCTGTCCGCGGGGTAGCCTCGAGCCGATCGCATTTGGCTCCCGGCAACCCGCAAACAGCCTTGAACCGCAGAATCCACCGGCCGCCGTAAACCTTTGATTATCTTCGGCGGATCGCCCATTCTGGGTGGGGCCCACACCGGAGATGCCCATGGTCCGCCGCGGCTTGCTCGTCCTTGCGATCCTGCTCGTCCTGCCCTTGGCCGCGCACGCCCAGCAGCGCAAACCCGATGCGGAAGCGCCGAAAGTGCTGCTCGACACCGAGCGCGTGCGCGTGACCGAGGTGCGGGTCAAGCCGGGCGCCAAGTTCGAGCTCAAGGGCCAACCGTATCAATTCATCTATATGCTGACCGACGGCTCCTTGGTGTTCTCGCCCCCGGGCAAAATGCCCTATCAGTTCCTGCTCAAAGCCGGCGAGGTCTCGCTGCTGCCCTCGCAATCGATCGCCGAGAACGACGGCGAGAAGGAGCTGCGTGCCGTCCTGGTGGAGATCAAGGAAGGCATGCGGGTCGCGACCAAAGCCTCGACCGGCAAAAGCAAGGCGCGCGCGGTCCGTAGCCGGGCCAAGCCCAAGACGCGAGCGCCGGCGGCGCCTCGACCGCAGGCTACGCCGCGTCGCTCAGGATGATTGCCGCTCGCGCAAAAACTTGGCGCGCTGGCTGGCGCCGGCCATCAACATGCCGAGATCGTTGCCGGCGATGATCACGCGCATCCCCATGGCGACATATTTCCCCAGCAGTTCCTCGGTATAGACGCCGCCCATGCCCGGCCACTTGCGGTGCTTGCGGCAGGCGGCGATCACCTGGTCATAGGCGCGCGCGACCTCGGCGTGCCCGAACTGGCCGGGGAAGCCCATCTCCATCATCAGGTCGTTGGTGCCGATCAGCAGCACGTCGACGCCTTCGACCGCGGCGATGGCCTCGGCGTTGGCGATCGCCTGCGGGGTCTCGAGCATCACCACGACCAGCGTTTCGGCATTCATGGTCGCGGCGGCCTCGCCGGTCGGGACGGCGCGAAAGCCGAAATAGGCCATGCCGCCCGCCATCGAGCGATGGCCGAGCGGCGGATACTTGAGATGGCCGACGATCGCGCGCGCCTCCTCGGCGGTGTCGACATGCGGCATGACGATGCCGAGCGCGCCGCCGTCGAGCACGCGGGTGGCGAGCGAATATTGCCGCGACGGCACCCGCACCACCGGCGAAATCCCCGCGGTCAGTGCCGCCACCGAGATCTGCACCGCGGTGTCGAGCGGCATGGTGCCGTGCTCGAGATCGATGAACAGCCAGTCGAAGCCGCAGCTCGCCATCGCGGCGGCGACGTCGACCGTGCGGGCCTGGCGCAGCCCGATGCCAAGGCACAGCTCGCCGTTTTGCAAGCGCTCGCGCGCGGGATTGCGCACATTCATTGGTCGGCTCCCTGGTCTCCACCGATATTGTTTTGTGCGCACACGCCCCGGACCGCGCGGTGCACCGCGGTCGGCCGTTCCGCGTCAAGCCTCGAACCGGGTCCAGCCGTCGGGCAGCAGCCGTTCCTGCGGCAGGAAGCGGCCCTTGTAGTCCATTTTTTTCGAGCCCTTCACCCAATAGCCGAGATAGACGTAGCTCAATCCCAGGCGCCGGGCGCGGGCGATGTGGTCGAGGATGATGAAGGTGCCGACCGAGCGGCCATGCGCGTCGGGCTCGAAGAAGGAATAGACCATCGACAGGCCGTCGCTGAGCAGGTCGGTCAAGGCGACGCCGAGCAGCGGACCGGCGCCGCGCCCGGAAGCCCGGGCCTCCGCGTCCCGGCTGCGGTATTCGACGATGCGGGTGTCGACGTGGCTGTCCTCGACCATCATCGCATAGTCGAGCACGGTCATGTCCGCCATGCCACCGTCGCGATGCCGCGAATCGAGATAGCTGCGGAACACCGAATATTGCTCCGAGGTGGGCACCGGCA
>WNGQ01008263.1_pt1 | contig 11720 bp, 10 predicted proteins | sample 5407661 | NCBI WGS metagenome assembly WNGQ01 (sample SAMN13153382, study PRJNA577476) | soil metagenome | isolation source: 60 cm soil or saprolite under Garry oak tree replicate 2 | place: USA:California | collected 2016-06-15
GTGATAACAATCCCGATGCCATCAGCTGTTCCACCGACCTGGCTGCGGTGACGCATGCGGATCAGGTGACCTTTCTGCTCAGAGATGTGCTCGCCCCGGACTTCCCCAATATAGGGCACTTCGACACCGTGACGGCCATCCACCTGCTGGAGCACGTGACCGAAGAGGAACTGCCCGTTGCCCTGACGCATTTGCTCCGGGTCACCTCTAAACGCCTCCTCATCGCGGTGCCGTATGAAGAGAAGGTACAACCACTCTATGGGCATCAACAGGCATTTACACGAGAGAAACTGCTCTTCTGGGGAAACTGGTGTGTGGAGACACTTGGTGGCGGACGATACTGGTGTGAAGAGGTGATGGGCGGACTTCTCGTTGTTGATCGTTCTTCTGCAGAGCAGGCATGAGCATGAAGCGTTTCCGCGACCAGGTAGTCCTGGTGACCGGTGCTGCGCGTGGGCAGGGACGCGCTCACGCCCTCGCCTTTGCTCGTGAAGGAGCCCATCTGGTCCTGTGCGATACGCTCCGCCAGTATGCCTCAGTCCCTTATCCTTTGGGCTCTGCTGAAGAGCTAGCGCAGGTTGCCCGCGCTATTGAAGCGATGGGCCGACAAGTGATAGCTATGCATGCCGATGTCACCGACCTGCATGCGATGCAACAAGTGGCCGACCTGGCTCTGGCACAAGTAGGACCTATCGATATTGCCGTCGCGAATGCTGGAGTGTATTCCTTTGGCTCCACCTGGGAACTCACCGAGCAGCAATGGGAGGAGACGCTTGCGGTGGTACTCAAAGGGGTCTGGATCACCTGCAAGGTCGTTATCCCCCACATGCTGTCGCGACGAAAGGGAAAGATTATTTGTACTGGCTCCACCGGCAGCTTCAAGGGGCTACCCGGCTTGGGTCACTATGTTGCCGCCAAGCATGGGGTGATCGGTTTGGTCAAGACGCTGGCGATAGAGCTGGCTCACTACAATGTGAACGTCAACGCAGTTTGCCCGACGACAGTGGATGCTGGCATGGTGAACAACCAGGCGTTTTTTGAGTATTTCGCCGGCGGTCCTGGTCCACATGCGAATCGAGAGTATGTCATAGCGCGCATGAATGAGCTAAACCTGTTTGCTGATAGGGGGATACTGGCTCCAGAAGATGTCAGTGCTGTCGTGCTTTGGTTGGCTTCGGAAGAGGCGCGGCATATCTCAGGGTATGCTTTGCCTGTGGATGCAGGGTTTTTGACAAGATAGGCCTGTTAGTGCTCCATTCCTTAAATCCAATAAGAAAAGAGATGGCCTCGCGGAGCCATTTCATGCTATTTTCCCTTTGTTTTTGTACCTATCACATTTGATGAATGTAGCATTAGAGAGGAGAAAAAAAGGACATGAGCGAGAGCCCCTATCTACTCAAGGGGTAGCTTGCTTGCGTATACCCAGGGTTGAATGGATCAGCTAATCTATCACTCGTGACTACCTGTCGATGTATCAGTGCTCGCAGGTTCCCATCAATCGCCTCATATTGGTGTGCTCCGACGACGAGTCGCAGAAGCTCTGCTATCGCGATTGCCGCAGTTGTTGCTCCGACAAAAGAGGCTCCCACGGAACGTCCAGCTAGCATCGTCAGCCCACACTGGTCAAGCCCGTCTTTTTTCAGAGCCTGGTAGGCAGGCTGGTGAACAACGGTTTCAACTCTGTGTACTTTGTTGAAACCTCCCCACCGCTCCCGCGCTGATTGTCGAGATGGAAACGTGTGAACCTGGAAGGCCAGGTATTCTTTTGTCCCTCGTCCAAGTCCGGCCTCGATGACTCGGCGAAACCCAACACCTTCGAGTGCTGCACGGGCCATGGGGTTGTCCACGCCGCACAGCGCGACCTGCGGCTCGTCGCTATCAATCTGAAAATTGGCATCAAAGCGGCGCTCCTGAATCGCTGTCCGAAACCCATGTTCCTCACACCAGCGCGCCATTGCTCGCGTTTTCTTCTCGCCCAGGATCCCTCGTGATGTCAACAATGACGTACTGTCGTTTGCAAGTACCAACGTATCGTAATCCTGGAGCACGAGCTGGACCTCATCAGGCCGGGTATACGGTAAGAGCCCCAAGGTCCAGAGGTATGCCTGCCCGAGATGCCCCAGGCCAATCAACCAGAGCTTTAAAGGCAATTTTTCCAGTGGTGGACCAAAAGCAGATTCCTCCAGCCACGAGACACCTGCCTCTGGACGCCAGAGAGAGAGCCCTACCTCTCGCCGCCCCGCCTGGGTATTCCCCCCTCGCACGAACTGGAAGGCTTCGGACACTGCGAGTGCTCCAGCCAGTACTCCTGAAGGAGTGAATTCGTCCCGCTCAGGAAGGCGATGTGCGTTTTCAAGTGGAATGACACCGCCTGACCATCCATGAAAGGTTGCCTGTACCGCAAACGTGCTGGTATCCGTGCTGCTGCCTGCATCACCGAAGACAATCCTGGGAAGAGTAGGTACGACCCTACTCACGATATTTCCCTGTAAGTCAAGCACTGCCTCGCCGAGCGTACGATATTTTCGCCATGGTACACGCAAATCGACGTCTAGATTCCCCACGACTTGCACTCCCCCAAGGAAACATCGGCGACCTGTGTTTAGCGCAGTCAATACTGCTGCCTGCAGTGTAGGAGAGGAGGCAACGTCGGGTCCTATCTCGAGGACCAGCCGGTAGCCTGCAAATAGCCGCTCGGCTTCATCTAAGGTCGACATTTCGCCGCTATCCATAGCCAGCTTGACCACACGATGCAGATCATCACTCATATGCTCTCTATTCATGCCTTAACCCCATAGTCCAATATAAAAGAACGCGCTGGCCGCTTGACCGCTATAGTCGTGCCAGCAATGGCCGCCCTTGTACTGGTAGATACCCAATTCAGATGCACGAACTGCATGCTGAGCGAAGCCCGGCACGATCAACGCGATATGCCCTGGTTTAGCGATCATGGGGTTAGCTCGATCATCTGGACTTTGCCGTGCCCGCCCTCCATGGGTATGCACATCTGCGACGACTTCCTGTCGCCTCTCACGGCACAGTTGCCAAAGACGGCTGTAATAGGTACCATCGAACACCACGATGCCTGTGTCCAGGCAGTGCGGATCGAGATCGTCGTAAAACGCAAAGTCCATAATTACTCGTTGGTCCCCATAGCGCTTCCCAAAGAGAAACGCACCGCTCTCCCGATGCCCTCCACCACGCAGATTGAGTTCCATGAGCCCGTCCCGCCATAGTTTGGATGAGCAGCTCAAGCGATGCTTAGGTGCTAAGAGTCCCCGTATAGTCGTTCGAATTGAGAAGATCATAGACAATCCTCAAGTAAAGCGTAATATCATTGGCCGGAGACCAGATCATAGAAGGATGTTGGCTACGCCATGGTTCGTGACCCTCCATAGAGAGTCGATCACAGGGCAGGTAAAGGCACTGGCCGTTCTTCCACTTCGGATTGAAAGCGAGCGGAACACGGGAGCGGCCGGCAGGCCATCGTCTATGCTCGAGTGGCGCTGTACGATCAGTATCCCACAACTGCGCCGTTGGGGCAGCTTGCGGGTAGTTGCTGCACTCGAAGCGAAAGATATATTCGCTCGGCGCACCCTCTCGTGCCGCCGCGCTAATACCAATGAGCACGTAAGGCCAGTCAATGGAGAGAAGCCGCCACCGCTGGCGGGCCACTCCACTCTGGAATGGCCCTCTCTCGATATGCATGCGGAAGACCTGCTCGTCTGGGCTCATGTGTACTGCCTTGATCAGCCCTCTACCCGCTGCTTTGGGACAAGGTCAAAGCACAGCGTGCAAGCGGGGAATTGAACCAGCGATCCGATATGTGTGTCCTCGTCGGGCCGTATGGTTGAGTTACAGACTTGGAGGAGGTGATCCGTTGCATCAATACCGTGTAGATTGAAGCCATCTCTTCCCACAGCCCACTGTTTGACACGCTCTACGGTCGTTGAGGGAGGAAACGAGTGCGCCTTATGATCGGCGTTGAAGTTGACGGTGACCTCGAGGCGCCGACAGCGGTGGATATGCACCCGACTTCGATGGCCAATATGGGCTGCCTCAAGCGGCAGGTCAAGTGCCAGGGCCTCCTCTGCGTCTTCCTTCAGGATCATGAGGGATGCCTCGTCATCGGCTAAGCGCAATCCCTGCGTCTTGGTAGCCTCTAAAATGTCTTGCACAGTGCCGTTGTGAGGCACTCGTACTAATGTGATCTCGGGAATGTTTTCACCTTGCACAAAAATGTCGATATCGGCCATGCCGCATCCTCCTCTCCCCATTTAGGGGCTCATTAATGTTGTGAGTATTGAGGATGTTTGTGACTTTTTCATCCTCTTGTCACATCAATAAATGCAGTGACCAGAAAGCGGAAATCTGCTCTTCCGACCCAAGGCTTACCTATCATCGGCAATCGGGCAGATGAAGTAGTATGGGCAGCGAGGACACTCGCGGTCATCAGGTAGTGCAGGAAACTCCTGTCGCAAGATACCAGCAATGGCTGCGTCATATCGTTCGAGGCGTGTCGCGATCTTCTTCGGGCCTAAATCGATCTCATCAATTTGGTCGGTCGAGAGGTAGACGAGTTCAACCTTACGCTCTGCTGCAGGGTAGGCTTGCTTCGCTCCTACCTGGTAGAGTGCATAGATATCCTTGTCGCGTTCACTCTGACTAGGGCGTCCAGTGCGCAATCGTCGGACAGTGAGAGAAGGGCCTGTGTTATCTTCAATGACCTCGACGGAATCGGGTGTAAATCTGACACGACCATGCTTGAGCGGAATTTCCCAATTTGGTCGTATTGCTTTTCCTCTCAATTGTAAAAGGCGGCTAAGCGCACGAGTGACCATTGCCTCTGCGTTCTGCCGATATATCTTTTCATATGGATGATCACGTGGGCCTTTCATCTCCCAGCTCGCTATCAGACCTGCCTGAGCGGCGTCTTCATCTACCTCACGGCCTTGAGCTTGCTCCTGCTGCAGCCAGCGTATTACGTCATAAACACAACTATGAAATTGCATGTAAGCTGAGTCTTCCCGTCTACCATGCAAACCTAGAACAAACTCGTAGTAATACTGACGTGGACAACGATTGTAGAGGTCTAGCATCTCGACGTCGAATACTGATGAAGCAGGCTGGAGGGGAACTGCGGGAGGCCCTTGTGTTTCTTGTGCTGCTACCCGTTCACTACTCCATGTAGCAGCATTGTTTCCTGAGCGAGGAAACTGGCTCTCAACAAGCGAAAGTAGGGATGATGCATTGCTATTCCGGCTACCATAGCGACGGCTATGTGACAGGTAGAGGAAATTCCGCGCCCGCGAAAGTGCTACGAAGAAGAGGCACTCCTCCTCTTCTTCATGATCGTCTTGTGGATCGTGAGCGAGCATTCCAATTGGGGGTGGACAGGGTTGCCACTGGCGACGTGCAGGAAAGTGTCCCTGATTCAAACCAGGTAGATACACCACATCGAACTCTAGCCCCTTACTGGCATGAATCGTGAGAAGCCGAACGGCGTCAAGGCTCGTCGCCCACTCGGGTAGCTGTCGCAACTGCCTATCCTCGCCGAAGACCGCAAGCCTGCGCACATAGCGAAGAAAGGCGCGCTTCGGGTCAGCGCCATCTCCTGACATCGCTTTTCTCTGCTCGTGCGCGAACTGGAGGAACTGGAAGATTGCCATTCGCTCCTGCTGTCCAGCTACTGAGGCGTCGCGTAAAGTGGTGTGCAGGTACCTACTGCGGTCGAACAGGTAGCGCCCGAGCAGGCTCCATGCGCTGGTACCGTAACAGAGGCCATCGAGGTGCTGATCAAGCAGTGCAAATCCACGTTTTCCTCGCTGTGAGATCCTCTCGGCATCTTTGGCCAATTTGAGCGCACGGGGGAATGGAACGTTTTGATCCTGTGCCAGTGACAGCAGTGCGATGACGTCTGCGAAGGGAATTTGGTACTCGACAAAGCGTGCTACTCGGATGAGGCCACGCCCATCGGCCTCGCAGGCGAGCGAGAGGAGCGACAGCAGATCGCGTATCTCTGGTCGCTCGAAAAGGTTCCCTAGATAGAGTATTGGTATGCCCGCTATTTCTAACTGAGCTGCGATGCGAGCAAGAACTGTATGCGAGCGACAGAGCACCGCCTGATCGCGATAAGGGATACCTACTGCTTGATGCTGCGCAATCTTGCGAGCGATGCCCGCTCCTTCAGCTGCCGGATCCTCCGCAATCTCCAGCAGCACCTTCCCGCCAGCGTCAAGGCGATACGGCTCCCAAGACGTGAAAGATACTCCCTGTGTTGCGCGCATTTGCGGGGCGAGTGTTGCGAAGACGTCAACAATCACGGGTTGAGAGCGATAATTGCGCCTGAGCGTCTGCACCATGGCGCCTGGGAAGTCTTTCGAGAAGAGACGCATATTACTCGGTGCAGCACCTCGCCAGCGGTAGATAGCCTGCCGGATATCACCGACGACCCACAAGCCAGCGCCAGCAATCTCACATAAGAGCAGTCCGCTTGCACGATTGACATCTTGATACTCATCGATCAGAATGTGCGTGTAGGTACGCTGGACCTGTGTGCGGATATCAGCGCATGATCGCAGCAGAATAATCGCCTTAAAAATGAGATCGCCGAAATCAAGCAGGTGCTTCTGATCAAGATAGTCCTGGTAGAGGGTGTAGACTCGAGCAACCTCTAAAGCCTTTTCTGCCGCTTCCACTTCCTCGCGCGTCACCGCATTCGCCCGCATTCGCTCAGCGAGTGCAGTGTAATCAGTTGGGCTGATGAGTTCGTCCTTGGCGCGCGAGATGGCTGCCAAGATGTCGCGGAGGTACATCGTCGGCTCATACAGATTCTGGTAATAGTCTAGTTGGAGCGACGGGAGCACACGCTCGAGCAGAAACAAAGCGTCGACTGGATCAATGACGGAGACTCTCGCCGGTAGTCCAAGTCGCGTTCCGAATTTGCGCAGGAGTTCCAATCCAAAGGCGTGGAAGGTTCCCATCCAAATGCGCCGAGCCGCATCAGGCGCGACGAAACCAAAGCGCGAGCGCATTTCTTCTGCTGCTCTATTCGAGAACGTAAGGGCCAGGATCGCGGAAGGCTCAACTCCCTTATCGAGGAGAAAGGCGATTCGTCCCACAAGCGTCCGCGTCTTTCCAGTGCCAGGACCTGCCTCTACCAAAAGTGGCCCTTGCTCGGCGTATGCAGCTTCTTGCTGGCTCAGGTCGAGGTCCAGCAGTCCCATTGCAGAGCCATCTATTTGTGTACCGTCGGGGACGACCGGAATCAGGAGAGATCGGGCGAGTTGATGAAGTACCATCCCTTCAAGTGCGCCGACCCGTGCTGCAATCTCCCTTGCGTGAAGACCGTCAGTCACATACCACTGCTGTAGGATATCAGCAGGAAGGAGAAACTCACGTGCGAACACGTTCGCCTCGCGTTCCCTCCGCTCCTCTGGACTATAGCCTTCTACGCGCTGCACGCCGATCGGCGCACACTCTTCGGAGGTCTCGGCGTCAATATCTGACTGTGTACACGTCGCGTATTCACCATCGAGCCAAAAATGCGCATATTCATGTGCTATATAGAAGGCTGCAAGCTCTGATTCGAGGTCCGCATTATACCAAATAATTCCGACCTCCCGATCAAGTACAGCTTCTCCACCATCGAGTAGGGAATCTCCGGCCGGTACTGGCACGCTCTGAATGTCGGTAATATGTGCCGCAGCGTCTAGAAGTGTTGTAGCTGAAGGATTGCCATTGGCTGCAGCACACACAATGGTATGTTGGGCTCTCGCCTTTCTTCTAATGTCATCCCAGTGATTCATAAAAATGGCATTCCTTATGAAGCATCGGGTGATGCGAATGCCAACCAGTAATTACGTCTTTCCTTACTTAACGTTGGATCACTGCGCACGGCTTCAAAGAAGTCTTCCTGCTCGGCAACTCTGGGTGCTTGTTCGGCACGATAACTTGCCCCAAGTGGGAGAGTTGGTCTACCTTGCAGATAGCGGGCAATGGCAGAGGATTCATAATAGATGGCTCGCGCAAGATACTCTATTGCCTCATAGGGAATTGAGGTGTAGCGAATCAAGCGACGATCCAGTTTTCTCACCAGCACAAGGCTTAACTGGGAGCTTTCTGCAATCTGTTGGATTGATAGACCACGGAATGTGCCTTCTTTGAGAATTCCATCGATAGCCGCCTTATCACGAGATTGCTGTGCTTGCTTGTGCTCATGCAGGATGTTCTGCACGATACTCATACCACGAAGAACCAAAGTATCTTCGTCAACATCCTCACTTTTAGAGGGGGGAAGGGATTCTATCACACTCCAGCTGACAGTAAATTCCGTTAGCTCCCGCTCGTATTGTGGGTATAGGCGGATCCACTCTGCAAGCGAGGCATGGCTTGGGGCTGAAGTTGAAGCTACATATGCGTTCAGAATATCTTCTAGCGTCTCTCGTTCACTGGGCTGTTTCATTGTTCTCTCCTCGCCAGCGTTCTAAGGCTTCTTCGGCCTGGGACAACCACGTCCGAATGGTGCGTGATGACCTGTTGAAATGGTGGCTGATGCTTGGTACTGAAGGATCACTAGCTTCGATTGGCCAACCATAGTAATGACGCAGAACGAAAGCGGTTCGATATGGGTCCTCAAGTGTATTAAGCCCCTCCTGGTAAAGGACACGCTGTTCCATTGAAAGTGAGGAGTCAACCAGATCTTCTAATGGCACGAAAGTTCGCGTATTGCTATCGTCCGCAGTTCGCTCGTAGCCAGCTAGCGAGGATAGTGGGACAGTATTCTTTGCCTCCTCAAGCCTCTTCTTATACCGGTTAAATGTGGAGATGACTATCACTTTGAGTGCCGCCCAGAATCGTACCTGTAGGAAATCTCCACGATCGCTATCCAGGTCCAAAATTTGGGTAAACATCTCCTGTATTACGTCATGGAAGGCCTCTTCCACTGTGTCCTGACCGAGGATTTGTAGTCTATTATTGATGAACTTAGCACAACGTTGAAGTAAAATCCGCGTAAGATCATTGACGACGCTATTTCGATCTTTCCTTTTATACTCACGGATGAGGTATACTAAGCATTCTTCTTGTACATAATCAGATGATTTGTGATCTGGCGACTTGGCAAATTCTACAAGATAAGCAGGAGTCAGAGCAAGTGCGGACTCGATCTTCGATTCAACGGCAACAGAACGCTGGTATGCTTTTCCCTCTCTAGTACAATGCGTCAATGGTTGAATGTGTATACGTTCTTCGACTTCCCCGATTTTCTGATTCATATCAAACTGCAACTCCCTACTCCCCCCTATCTTTTCTGCTTATTACATCAATAGTGACGAGTCTACAGAATCGGAAATGGTACAATTTTGATGACGTTCTTGTGCATGTTTTGATATTTCGCGGGCTAAAAAGAGGGACTTTTAGGCTGTAAGGTGCGGGAAGTATAGTCTCGTATATGAAGGTGGATCCCAGACAGCCCTTCTATAGCGCATGATAGTGCGCGTTTTAGTGGTAGAGATAGTTAGGTTGGTGTCTGTTCTGGCAGTGTCCTGGGTAATTCTACTCTGAAAAGGCGCATAAATGTAGGGGGCCAAGGTTTGAGGTGGATGCACGCAAACTTGTGCTCTACTAGTATCCCCGCTGCTTTTTCCTCGGCTTCCTCCGATGACGTTGCATAGAAGACAAAATGTGCATCACACTGAGCATTCATGCGGCACAACAACCAATAGAGTATTCGTGTATTCTGCTCATATCTGTCTGACACTGTCTTCGTCCCCTTTTTTGCCGATGCATAAGGTATGAATATAATGATATCTTCATAAAGATATCATTACGTTCCTGCTTCTGTCAATGTGTGGTGGTTGCTACAATGGCGCTATTAGAAGCAGGGGGAGTACATGATACGCTTACGGGTGAAAGAAATAGCCAAGGAAAAGGGGTTTAGCCAGGCGAAAGCTCTTGGAGTAGATGCCTCTGCGCTGATTGAAAGCGTTCCCGATGAGTCTGAGGGGTAATAGCAGAGAAGAGCCGTAGTGGTTGGGATAGTTACTAGCCAAGGCGCTTGAAGTGCCTGCGACCGCACTCATGGAAGATGTACTAGACGAAGAAGGGCAGGTACGCTTCCATCGATGCACCTCGACATCAGTCAATTGAAGCCATTCTGATGGTATTGTCAACTTAATGAATTTTGTTGATGGACTTTCGCCACTGACATCCTATTTGAACGTTAAAAAAGCGGAAATTGCAACGAGAAATAGGGCTGAGTCCCCACTTTTGAGTGATTTTCATCTTGATTAACTCTACAATTTCTTCTAAGGTGTCTCTCGGAAATAACTTGACAATAGAGAGGGGATGGAGTATCCTGCAGGCGTGATGCAGGTCGATCGAAGAGAAAAATATCAACGGATGCGCCCTCTGTTGAATGAGAAGCAATGGAGACAGTATCTCGCTCTGGAAGCCAAAGAGCGAGGGAGTCTCAGCCTCGTTGCCCAGGAGGCGGGAGTGTCAGTCAACACCATCCGGCGTGGGGTCAGAGAAGTGGAAGCGGGAGCAGGCTATACCCCAGGAGACAGACAGCGAGAGAAAGGTGGCGGGCGCAAAAAGGCAAGTGAGAAAGATGCCACGTTGCTTTCCGATTTGGAGGGACTGCTTGAGCCCAAAGGCGATCCGATGAGCTTGCTCAAATGGACGAGCAAGAGTGTGGCTCATCTGAAAGGAGCCTTGCAAGCGATGGGACATACGATTGCGGATACGGCGCTGCGAGACATGCTGCTCTCACTTGGCTACTCGCTGCGGGCGAATAAGAAGACCATGGAAGGAAATTCGCACGAGGATCGCGATGCCCAATTTGCCCATATCAAAGAGCGGTGCAAGCAGTTTGAGCAAGAAGGCAATCCCATCATTTCAGTGGACTGCAAGAAAAAGGAACTGCTCGGCACCTTTAAAAACAACGGACGAGAGTGGCAAGCCAAAGGAGAGGAGACCAGCGTGAATGTGTATGACTTTCTTTCGCTGGCTACAGGCAAGGCCATCCCCTACGGTGTCTATGATCTGGTCCACAACCGTGGGTTTGTCAACGTGGGCATCGATCATGACACGGCGGAATTTGCCGTGGAGAGTATCCGGCGGTGGTGGCACGAGTTAGGCAAAGCGCTCTATCCCAGCAGAAGCCAACTGCTCATCACCGCCGATGGGGGCGGTTCCAACGGGGTCAGAAATCGTTTATGGAAGAAGAAATTGCAGGAGTTTGCTAATGAGGAACACCTCACGATCACGGTGGCCCATTATCCGCCTGCGACCAGCAAATGGAACAAAATCGAACACCGGCTCTTCGCCTTCATTTCCATCAATTGGCGTGCCAAACCGCTTACATCCCTAGAAGTCGTGCTTGAACTCATTTCGCATACCACGACCACAGAAGGTTTAACGGTAACCGCTGTCAAGGATAGCCAAACCTATCCCACCGGTCTCAAAGTCACTGACGAAGATTTGACTCGCCTGCATCTGCTCAGAGATGCCTTTCACGGCGAATGGAACTACACCATCAAACCTCAAGACTGATTGATTGGATGCCATGACGAAAGTTGATACCGTTGGTGAATTCGGGAACATGGTTAGGCGGCCTCTTTTGGAGCTAGAGCGGCGAAGCGAGAAATTCTTGTTTTCTCCGTCTCTACCCCTATCAAGAAGTCATCGAGACGAATAAGATTAATGGCGGCAGCAGT
>WNGQ01017645.1_pt1 | contig 11717 bp, 10 predicted proteins | sample 5407661 | NCBI WGS metagenome assembly WNGQ01 (sample SAMN13153382, study PRJNA577476) | soil metagenome | isolation source: 60 cm soil or saprolite under Garry oak tree replicate 2 | place: USA:California | collected 2016-06-15
TGCGGCGTGCCGCTGGTGGCCTACGATCACGCTATCGGCGCGATGGCCGTGTACTCCGACCACGAGCGCGTGTTTGACGAAGGGCACCTGGAGCTTCTGCGCGTCCTCGCAAGCGAAGCGAGTATCGCGATTGAAAACGCCCGGCTGTTCAACGAAGAGCGCACCAAAGCGCGGCACCTCTCCCTGCTCAACACAATCTCTCGGAACGCTATCGCCACCCTGAATCCGGACGAAATGCTCGCCAAAATCACCGAACAGCTCGAAGCCGGCCTGACCTACGATCACATCGGGATCGGCGTGTTGGACTATGCGACGCGCGAAGTGGTAATCCAAGCCGAAGCGGGAAATCGCCGCGGGACTTTGGGGCAACGCATTCCCCTTGGCGCGGGACTGATCGGCCACGTGGCCCGCAATGGCCACATGGCGACATACCGCGCCGCTTCTCCGGCCGATGAAGCCTTGAAGCCGCTCTTGCCGGATTCCGTGGCGGCCATCGCGCTTCCGGTTTTTTACGCCGAGCAGCTCCACGGCATTTTGTACATCGAATCGTCCGTGCCAGTGGACTTCTCCGAGGAAGAAGTCCTCCTGCTGCGCACGCTTGCCGACCTGATCGCCGGCGCGCTGCACAACGCGCTTTCCTTCCAAAAGGCGCAGGAACAGGCGATCACCGACGGACTCACCGGCGTGAAGACTCATCGTTTTTTCATGGAAGCTTTGTCCGCGGAATGGAAGCGCTCCACTCGAGCCGGCCGCGCCTTTGCGCTGGTGCTCATGGACCTCGACCGTTTCAAATTTGTGAACGATTTCTACGGGCATCTCGAGGGCGACCTGGTTCTGCAGCGCGTGGGGCAAATCCTGGAGACCAATTGCCGGCGCTCCGACGTTGTGGCGCGCTACGGTGGAGACGAATTTGTCATTCTGATGCCGGAAACCAGCATGGAGCACGCGCGTCAACTGGCCAACAAGCTCCGCGGCTGGGTATCGGCCGATCCACTGCTGCGCGAGAAAAACATCAGCGCCAGCTTCGGCATCGCGTGTTACCCGCTCCACGGCTCGTCGCCGCAAGAGCTCATCCAAGTGGCGGACGCCTCGATGTATCTTTCGAAACATCAGGGCGGTAACGCCGTCTCCACGGCGGATCACTTCGATCCCAATGAAGCGAAAAAATGGAAGCGTGACGTTCTCGAAGCCTATCTGGGCGTCACCCTCAAACGGCTTTTCTCGACGGGGCCCGAGGCCTTTGAAGAGATCTACCAGCGCTTGCGGCAATTCACCGAATCGCTGGCGGCCACTGAGCCGGATGACGGCAAACCAGTGACCGCCACGGCGCAAGGCCCGCAGGCATTGCCGCAAGCGGTGCTGGACACCGTAACATCGCTGGCATTTGCGATTGACGCCAAGGATCACTACACGCAAGGCCACTCACAGAAAGTCTCCGCTTACGCCGCGCTGATCGCGGAAGCGATGGGGATGAAAGACGCTGAAGTCGAGGAGATTCGCCTGGGCGCCGTACTCCACGACATCGGCAAGGTGGGCATCCCGGAGACTATCCTGAACAAGAACGGCCCGCTCAATCCCGAAGAGTGGGAGACCATGAAATCACACGTGAAGTTTGGCGCGAAGATCCTCGATCCACTGAAGCCGCTCGCGCGCATCCGCGAAATGGTCCTGCACCACCACGAATTCTTTGACGGCTCGGGCTATCCGGAGGCGTTGACCGGAGAAAATATTCCACTAGGGGCTCGCATCATCGCGGTCGCCGATGCCTTCGATACGATTACCAGCGACCGCACGTACAAGAAAGCCCGGAGTGCGCCAGACGCGCTCGCGGAACTGGAGCGATGCGCGAATGCGCAGTTTGACGGAGCCATCGTGGAAGTTTTTGTCCGCACCATGCGAGCCATGCCCAACCCGATCATTGAAGTTGCCGCCACCACTGGCCCGATGCGCGGTATCTGATCGCGCCTCCCCAGATTCAAAAATTCTCATGAAATGGCTACGCAAGTTGGCTCGATTGGCCACTTCTATACGCGTGTCCACCACGCGAATTGATCAGCGCCCGTCGAGATCCATGTCCTTGATCGGCAGGTCCAAGTGGGCGCGGTTTTTCCATTCTCCTTTCTCGTTATCCCTATGCCTTTAAAGCACTTATCGTGTGTTAAGATTTAACTTGACAAGGGAAGCAATGATGTACTAAAGTAACGGACGTAGAAAAGTGCGTCCCGGCTCTGCCGAGGACGCTTTTTTTGTTAGAGAGCAGGGCCCCATCCCTGCGGGTCTTCTGCGCCCCGGCCATTTGGTTGGGGTTTTTGTTTTTTGGACGACCCGCCCGCGTTTGCTCCTTTCTCCGTGACCCTCTGCACTCCGGCCTCGGTGATCTCTGTGTTAACTCTCTGTCTTTTCTGTTAGCTGTTAGCTGTCGGCTGTCAGCTTCATTCTTATCCCTCCTAAGGACACAAAACCATGAAACACGAAAAAATCGATGTTGTAGAAGTGTGCAAAGAATTGGAAGACGTTCTCGCGCCGCGGCTCAAGCTCTCTGTCCTCGACCGCGCGGTCTATTCGCATCTGCTCCGGCACAGCCGCTTCGAGGGCAAGCCGCGGCTGCGCTTCTCGATTCTCTGGCTGGCCCACAACCTGGGCATTACAGCGAGGCGGGCGCGCGAGTCCGTCCGCCGCCTCGTGGATAAGGAAGTCTTGCGTCTGGTTGAGCGCAGCAACATCGGTCACGTGGTGGAGGTGCGTTTGCCGGGAGAGGTCCCCGCAGCCCGCGACGGCCGAACCGGAATCGTAATCCGCGCCAAGTTACAGGGCGAGGTCAATTTGGACGAGCTTGATTTCATGCGAACTCCTGCTCTGCGCCGGTCCATCCATGCACGCGAGCATGGCGTGTGCTTTTACTGCCTGCGCCGGACTCCCCGCCGGGCGCATTGCGTGGACCACGTGGTGCCTCTCGCCCAGTCCGGAAGCAATTCCTACCGCAACCTCGTTTCCTGCTGCCTCAACTGCAACTCCCGGAAGAGCGACCTCCCGGCCGCGGATTTTCTGCGCCAGCTTTTCCGCGAGGGGCGCTTGTCGGCCAAGGACCTCAGCGCACGCCTGCTCGCCGTGCAGGCGCTCGCGGGAGGCAAGCTCCGGCCACAGGTTTTCCGTGAGCAGAATGCAGGAAGTAAATCCCGAATCCCGGTCAGCAGTCCGGATGCGCGACGTCCGCCTAGATCGCCCGCCGCAACCCCATGGACACTGGAGCGCATCTAACCGTGGGAGGCCAAGAGTCATGAGTGACATCATCGAAGTCCAAAATTGCACCATCTGCAGCCAACCTCTGAACGTGAACGCACGCGCCACAGTCGACTACGAGGGACAGCTGATTCACGCCGGATGCGCGACAGCTGCCGGCGCGCAAAGCGGAACGCCGCCACAAGGCTACAATCCGAACAATTCTTACACCTGAGCGCAAAACCGACGACCCGCCACAGCCGCTAGGACACCACCATCCGAGCGTGTGAACCGGGGGCGAAAGAATAGCGAAGGACACCCGACGAGTTTCCCCTTTCGCGGACAGGTACCTCCCAGGCCATTGCACGCAGATGGGATTCTCGGTAATCTGCTCGCCCGTGGGGTAACCCTTCCAATCCACGGGCGATTGAAAGTCTAGAAGAGGCACCCACAGTGGCCCCAAAGAACGCCAGAGCGAAGAAGAGTCCAAAGCCACAGCAGGTCTTTGGAAAAAACGGGGTCTTCTACACCTTTCCGCACGGCAACCAGGAACAAATTCAGATCAGGGTCGACTTTAGCCAGGTTCCGTCGCCCTCTAACTACTACTACGCCGACTCGCTCCACCTTCGCGTAGATAAAGAACAGCGCATGGCGGTCCTATCCTTCGGGCAGCGAAATGAAAACACCGATAGGTTCTCCAACCGGATCGATGTTGTGATGCCACTCAAATCACTCATGGGGCCGTTCTGGCTAAGCTCGCGACCAGTCGAGGCTACACTGGACAACCTCTTAGAGGTGTCTGGACTCACCGGAGAAACCAGAACCATCTCTTCGCCGGATACCGAGGCAATGACCCTGTTCGCAAATATGATCTTCCTAGCCGTCGGAGACGGCGAGTCCACGCTCGACTTCTACCATTTGGCACCGCGTGAAGTGCACCTTGCCAAAACGCAGAAGAAGGACATCGAGCTAGAGCCAACGGTCCGTGTCATCATGTCGAGCGTCCTGACAAAGCACTTCTTCAACACGCTCAGGCCCTATGCAGAAGGCGCATCCGACTCAGCACCAGTCCTGGAGAGGAGCACACGTGCAGCTAGATCTCGCTAAAGCAGGCATCGTCACGTACGGCCTTAATCGTCGCTTGCCGACATACGGACAGCCCGTGTCCCCACAGCCACAACGCGCGGCCGCACTCGCGTGCACTCACGGCACAGTTTATACATTCGAGCTCTCGTTTTCGGCGGCAGCCCCGAACCCTCTCGTTTGTGATTCCGGCTCGACACGAGGGGCACGTTGGCGCGTTGCTTTTGTGGCAGAGTCGGCAAGCCACTCCCCGGCACGCCCTCGAACAGCCCACGCAGGAGAAGAGCAGATTCGTAACGCAATTCTCGAAATGCGTCCAGCGCGCGCGTCACTCCAAGACAAAGCACGAGAGGAAACGAGTGAGTTCGAGCGCGAATACCCCTGGTGAGGCAGATCTCGAAGATTTCTACGACTCTTCCCCACTCGAACAAAACCAGCTCTACCAAGGCGAAATCCTCGCCGACGTCCCCATTCTTACTATGTCCAAGCCGACCTCTGGCTGGACTTTGCTTCGAACCAGGAGCGGCCGACGCGTTGACGAGGCGCTCCAGCACGGGAACCTAGGAGGATTGGTCAACGTTCTCAACTCCAATCAGTCCAGAGAACAGTGGTACGCCGACGGTCGCGGTGATTTCGCCATGGCCCTTCTCGACAAACGTCCCGTGCTTGTGCTCAGTCAGACCTGCGACGTCCAAAACAAGGACTTCACCCAGGTCGCCCCGATATATCCGGCCGACTCTGAAGAGCAACTAGAGCGACTCAAGGCCGACCGCATCTATTCCGCCTTCTGGCTCAAACCCCACACGCCCCAGATTTCGCAGGACAGCTACGCCGACCTAGAGCGACTCCAAGCCGTCCACAAGACCTACCTGAGGCGAATCCAACCCGAACACCACTTCCGCCTGAGCCCTGCGCGAACGCGCCTCTTGCAAAGAACCATCACGCGCTACTTCGGAAGACCGAACTCATTCGACGCGCACTCAGACACGGCGCCTGCAGCCGGGACTTTTCTGTGCGTCCAGTGTTTCTACCGCGACGCGCAGGTCACCCCCATCGAATTAGCGCAAGGCGCCGCATTCCCGACATGCACCACCTGCGGCGGCACACAGTGGGTCGTCAAGGGCCGCTGACTACCCTGACGCTACCCCGCTAGCCACGTGGACACCACGCCCCCACTACCAGCCCGACTCATGAACTCACGGCCATCCTCGTTCTGATAAAATTGCGTAGCAGAGAGGCAACCATGGACAAACCGGCACGAGTCCTTCTGCAGTTCGATAAGGCGGGCTACTCCTTCTGGGGGTCGATCGTTGACAAGGCCGACAAGAAGGCCGTCTTTCCGCTCAGTGATGGAGCGGCCGTGATACTCAGCGTAAAACACTTCGACATGTCAGACCACCAATTCATCCAACTCAAGCTCACGGTTAACAAAGGCAAGGAATTAGAGATCTGGGTCCCGAGGGACTTTCTCAAAGCGATAGTACAAGGCAAGACCGACCTGAGCGACTCTTTCTCTTTCGCAGGCAAAACAAGCAACTGAACCTAGAACACCAGTGGGTGCTCCCCGGAATCCTCGCCCGAAGCTCCCGCCCGCCCATCAGCCTCGGTGCGGAAAAACCAGCAGGCTTCGCGTCGGGCTCCGGTTCCGCTCCGCGCCTCTGACTTTTCAACGAGGCGATTCTTCAGCGCGCTTCGAGGTCCACGTCTTTGACCGGCAAATCCCAGTGCGCGTCCAGGATTTCAAAACGCCGCTGCTCTTCCTTCTTGTAGGTTTCCTGGTCGGGATAGAGCTGCTTGATCAGAACGGAGCTGTCGAAATTGTCGTTGGCGATCGCGGCGCTCTTGAAGAAGATGGTAACGCGGTAATCCCAACGGCCGTCTTCGGTGGTGTGATAGCGCGGAACGGTCATGCTGACCTTCAGCATGCGGCCCAGTTCGACCTCCTTTTTCAAAACCGGGTAATGGTTCTTCTTGAAGAGCGCCAGGAATTCTTCCGCGTGGCCCCATTTCGCCTTGTAGTAGTACTCAATCACGTAGGGTTGATCTTTCCCTTCGGCGGCCTTTGCGCTCTGCTGCGCTCCGGCTCCGATTGTCGATGGCCAAAAAGGCGCCGCCAGTCCGAGCACGGCGATCGCGAGCCAGGGCTTTGAGACTTGAATATGCATTTGTCCTCTCCTTCCCGGAATATGCATTTGTCCTCTCCTTCCCGAACGGTCTTGAGACTACCGGCCAGGCAACGCAATTCAAAGTAAAAAACGCAACGAAAGCAAATTGAAATCCGCTCGGCTCGTTTCAAGTTTCCCGTCCTGCTATGCTTTCTCCGGGGAGGCTGCATGCAGACTGGAATCGTGAAGTGGATTGTCGAACAGGAATTTGTGGCCACCAGCCCGTCCGGGCACGCCATGACCATTGATTCCGACCGCGCGTCGAACAAAGCGCCTGGCCCGATGGAGCTCGTGCTGCTGGCATTAGGGGCCTGCACCGCCACCGACGTGGTTATCATCCTCGAAAAGAAGCGGCAGAAGTTCGAATCGCTGGAAGTGATTTGCTCGGGCGAACGTGCCGCGGAACCGCCCACCGTTTGGACGAAACTGGAGTTGCTCTATCGATTCCGCGGCCAACTCGACGACGCCGCCGTGAAACACGCCATCCAACTGAGCGAGGACAAGTATTGCTCCGTTGCGGCCATGCTCAGGAAAACGGCGGCGCTTTCGTGGCGCTATGAAATTCTTCCGGCGGTTTCCTAGCCGCTGAATCGAACCTTTCCGCGAGCTTTCGGCGCCGTCGCTCTAAACAAGACAACACCTGTACCACTTTGTACTTGCGCGAAAGAACAGCAGAAGTTATATAAAGACATCCCAGATGGGGCCCATTATTCGGAAGTCTGTTCTTGGGATTTTCCTCGTTTGCGCCGCGGCGACGCGTGTCTCCGCGCAGGTTACGGTGCCGCCTCCACCGGATGCCGCTAAGATTCCGCTCTCGAAGATTCCCCGCGTGCGCCACGCGCCCAAATTCGAGGATTTCCTGGAAAACCGTCCGCGCGAAGCGGAACTGACGGTCACCGATTTCCGCCAGAACATTCCCGGCGACGGTACGCCCGCGACGGAGTCCACCACCGCCTACCTATCCTACGACGAAAAGAATCTTTACGCCGTCTTCCTTTGCCACGATGAAGCGGGCCAGGTCCGGGCGCATCTTTCCAAGCGCGAGGCCTCCGATCAGGATGACGGCGTGGGTGTGTTGCTGGACACGTTTCGGGATTTTCACCGCGCGTACTTCTTTTTCTCCAATCCTCTCGGGGTGCAGACCGATGCGATCTTCACCGAAGGGCAAGGATACGACTACAGCTTCGACACGCTATGGGATAACGCGGGCCGCGTCACGGGCGACGGATACATTGTCTTTTTTTCGATTCCCTTCAAGAGCCTGCGGTTCTCGAACGAGCCGGAGCAAACCTGGGGAGTGGCCCTCTATCGCGTGATTCTTCGCAAAAGTGAATACGACTACTGGCCATACGTGACCCAGCGCGTCGAAGGTCTGACCCAGCAATTTGCGCCAGTTGGCGGCCTGGAAAATGTTTCTCCAGGGCGCAACATTCAGTTCATACCTTATGGACTGCTGGCCGGCGACCACTTCCTGAATCAGCCGATTGCTGGCCCTCCCGGGTTCGCGGATAAATTCGAGCACCGCGCCGGACTCGATGCCAAGTTTGTGGCCAAGGATTCGCTGACCTTCGACGTCACACTGAATCCGGATTTCAGCCAGGTGGAATCGGACGACCCGCAGGTCACCGTCAATCAAAGGTTCGCCGTTTTTTTTCCGGAGAAGCGCCCCTTCTTCATTGAGAACGCCGGTTTCTTTATGACGCCGATTAATCTGTTTTTTTCGCGCCAGATTGCCGGCCCGCAGTTCGGGAGCCGTATGACGGGAAAACTCGGCAAATGGACGTTGGGAGCGCTGGTGATCGACGACCGGCGGCCGGGGCAGAGTTTCGGCAGCGGACCTTACGATACGCGGGCCGCCGACGCCGTAGTGCGGGTGACGCGCGAATTCGGCAATCAGTCCTACATTGGAGCATTTGTCTCGAGCCGCGATTTCGCCGACACCAGCAACCGCGTGGCTTCACTCGACGCGCGGTTGAAATTCTCGAAGAACTGGGTCGTCGATTTTCAGGGTGTGCACAGTTGGACTCGGCAGGATCTCAGCGCTGGGCAGAATTGCCTGTCGTTTTCATCGAGTAGTTCAACCATCGGGTCGCAACAAGGCAATGCGCTGTGGGCTGACGCTTCGTACAGCGGCCGGCACTTCAATATTTCCACCAACTACAACGATTTCTCGCCGAATTTCTGCAGCGAACTGGGATTCGTCAATCGCATCGACATCCGGCAGAACTACACGTTCGGTGGCTATCTGTGGAGGCCGGCGAAAAGCAAGATCGTCGATTTTGGGCCCACCTACAGTGAAACGGTGGACTGGAATCACAATGGGATTCTGCAGGATTGGCAGGCGGTCGTTGGATTTCAAGTGGAGCTGACGAAGCAGACGATCATCACCGTCAGCCGCGGGGAAGCCTACGAACTCTTCGACAATATCGGCTTCCGCAAGCACAGCACCTCCGTGCTCGCCGCAACGCAGCCCTACAAATGGATCTCCTTCTCCGCTCGGTATACACAGGGAATTGGAGAAAATTTTTTCCCGGCGCCAACGCTGGTGCCGTTCCAGCCATTTCTGGCAAATTCCAGACGCGTGAATTTCGGGCTGACGCTGCGGCCTTCCGCGCGCTTCCGATTTGATGAGACGCTGATTTACTACCGGCTGGGAACGCGCGCGGGCTGGATGACGCCGCCGTTTTCGCCTGGACAAAGCATTTTCAATAATTATCTGAACCGCGCGAGGTTGAATTACCAGTTCACCAAAGAATTGTCGCTTCGCCTGATTTTGGACTACAACGCCACCATCGCCAACACTCAGCTCGTCGATCTGCAGACCAACCTCGGCAGTTTCGACGGCGGGCCGATCGCGCCGACCAAGCAATTTACGACGGATGTGCTATTCACGTATCTGCTGCATCCGGGAACCGCCCTGTATCTTGGCTACAACAATGGTTACAGCGACCTCACGCTGCGTCCCGGAACGTCGCCTTTTGTTACCGCCCAAGGCGCGCCAAATAATTCCACCAGCCGGCTGTTCTTCATCAAATTGAGTTACCTGCTGCGGTTCTGACGAAAACCGGACCGCGTCTTGTATCCCCACAGCGCTATCGCATAAAATTCATCTACTTTTTGCTCGGGAAGCAGTTCGCAAGGAGCAACATGTCCCACCGCATCGCGGCAAAAATTACGGGCGTAGCCGGCTACGTTCCGCCAAAGGTGATGACCAACGCGGACCTGGAGAAAATCGTCGCGACCAACGATGAATGGATCCGCACACGCACCGGCATTCGGGAACGCCATATCGTGGACAACGGCACGGCCACCTCGCACATGGCGACGGAAGCGGCAAAGGCGGTGCTGGCGCAAACCAAAACCAATCCCGCGGAGATCGACTTGATTGTGCTCGCCAGTGTTACGCCGGACATGTTTTTTCCGGCCACTGCCTGCCTGGTCCAGGAGCGCCTTGGCGCGAAGAAGGCGTGGGGCTTTGACCTCTCCGCGGCATGTTCCGGTTTCGCCTACGCGCTGACCGTCGGCGCACAGTTCGTCGGCGCGGGCACGCACAAGAAAGTGCTGGTCATCGGTAGCGACACAATGACTTCCGTTCTGGACTACAAAGATCGCGCGACGTGCGTGCTGTTTGGCGATGGCGCGGGGGCCGTGTTGCTGGAGGCTGCAGGCCCGAACGAAGGGATCATCGATTTCCAGCACGACGTGGATGGCTCAGGCGGTGCATTTCTGTACATGCCAGGCGGCGGGTCGCTCCATCCCTCCAGCCAGGAGACCGTCGAGAAGCGCATGCACTATGTCCACCAGGAAGGGTCGCAAGTGTTCAAATATGCCGTGCGGCGGATGGCCGAGATGGCCGCGCATCTGCTTGAAAAAAATGGCTTTAAGAACGACGACCTGAAACTCCTGGTTCCCCACCAGGCCAATCTGCGCATTATTCGAGCAACGCAGGAGCGGCTGGGAGTCGATGATTCCAAGGTGCTGGTGAACATCGACCGGTACGGCAATACCACGGCGGGGACCATTCCACTAGCGCTCCGGGATGCAGTAGAACAGGGGCGCCTGCACAAAGGCGACTTGGTGCTAATTGTCACCGTAGGTGCCGGCTATACCACTGGGGGTGTGCTGCTGCGCTGGGCGTACTAGAAATTTATGGAGAGACTTAAGAAAGCGAATCAGCAGGAACGCAGCGAAGCCGCGAGGTCGAGATTGGCCTGAAGACGGCGGTCGACCTGGACGGCCGCGTAACGCGCACAGAGCACGCGCTCATGCTCGCTCCACACGGCGAACGTGGGAATCCTCTGGCCGAGGAAGGCATCAAGACCTTCGATGACCCGATAATACAAGCGTACCAAACGCAATCCGCTTCGATTCGGTTGAAGATCGGGAGTCAACTCATGCAAGCCCGCTAGAGTTCGGAAATGCTCGGGCGTGAGGCGGCCATTTTCCACTTGGGCGGCAACCAGCACACGTTCAGAGACCGGCTGGGATGCGACGCCTGCCAAGACCGCCCGCCAATAATAAAGGGCGAACTGAGACAGGGCGACAATCGAGATCGCAAGTAGCATAGCGCTGAACACATCCTTCGCCTCTAAAGGGATTGTGGCAAACCGAAAAATAGACTCCAATAGTCCTTAAGTACCAGTGGACTGGAACCAACGACTGTAAGAAAGAAGCTTGCCCTAAGGCCGCCCCTCCCCTATCCTTTCAGGAATCAATACTTTACGGGAGTTCGGTGATGCGAAAGTTTCTACAGCTCTTCCTAGGGTCCAGCTCTTTCGTATGCCTCGTCCTCTTCGCCGCCCAAGGACAGCCCCCGCCTCAGACCCCTGGCGGACGCGAAGCTGATCGGGAAGCCATTGAAGCTGTCCTGCGAGCTCAGCAGTCCGCCTGGAACCGCGCCGATATTGACGCCTTCTTGGAGGAAGCCATTGAAGCTGTCCTGCGAGCTCAGCAGTCCGCCTGGAACCGCGCCGATATTGACGCCTTCTTGGAGGGCTACTGGCATTCCCCGGAACTGACTTTTTCTGGAAGCAGCGGAGTGGCGCGCGGTTGGAGTGGTGTGATGGCGCGATACAAGAAGAACTATCCAGACCGCGCCGCGATGGGACAGCTGACTTTTTCGGAGTTGGAGTTTCGGTTTCTTGGGCCAGACGCGGCGCTCGTCCTGGGGCGATGGCGTTTGAAGCGGGAAAAAGATGACATTGGGGGAGTGTTTACACTGGTGTGGCAACGCTTCCCGGAAGGTTGGAA
>WNGQ01007166.1_pt1 | contig 11716 bp, 10 predicted proteins | sample 5407661 | NCBI WGS metagenome assembly WNGQ01 (sample SAMN13153382, study PRJNA577476) | soil metagenome | isolation source: 60 cm soil or saprolite under Garry oak tree replicate 2 | place: USA:California | collected 2016-06-15
CGAAGAGATCGGCTTTCCCGGCGAGGTGCTCGACCGCGGTGCCCGGGCCGTCGAGGGGCTGCCCGCCGGACTGGTGTACGCGGGCTTCTCGCTCGGCGTGCTCCCGGCCCAGAAGCTGGCGCAGACCCGGCCGGGCGCGCGGGGCGCGCTGCTGTTCTACTCGTGCGTGCCGGTCTCGGCGTTCGGCCCCGGCTGGCCCGAGGGGGTCCCGGCACAGATCCACGGCATGGACGCCGACCCGATCTTCGTCGGCGAGGGCGACATCGACGCCGCCCGCGAGCTTGTCGATCAGGCCAAGGATGCCGAGCTGTTCCTCTACCCCGGCGACCAGCACTATTTCGCCGACAGCTCGCTTCCCTCCTACGACCCGGACGCCACCGCGCTGCTCACCCAGCGCGTCCTCGACTTCCTCCGCGCCCGCTAGCCGGCCAGGAAGCTGCTGATCGCGGCCCACGCGCGCTCGGGCTGGTCGGCGTGGACCACGTGCCCGCAGTCGTCGAGCACCTCGACGCGGCTGCCCGCGATCCGGCTGCCGAATTCCTTCGCGTACTCCACCGGGACCAGCGCGTCTTCGCGCCCCCAGACGATGAGCGTCGGCACGCAGACGCGGTGCAGCCGCCGGCCGAGGCCGTGGTCGGCGATCGGCCAGGCGAACTTCGTGGTGCAGCCGACGTTCCATGTGGCCTGCGCGATCGCCTTGGCCTGCTGCGCCGGATCGTCGGGCATGGCCTGCGCGACCTGCGCCGCCTCGCTGCCGGGGTGCGCGTACAGGTATTTCGGCACCTCGGCCGGCGGCCCGGACACCATCTCCATCAGCGGGATCGGGGCGTCGTCGCGCCACAGGCCGAGCGGGGAGAGCAGCACGAGCCTGGAGAACAGCCGCGGGAAGCTGGCCGCCAGGTCGGCCGCGACCATGCCGCCGAACGACTGGCCGAGCGCCGCCGGGCGCTCAAGCCCGAGCCCGAGCTTGCCGACCAGCTCCTCGTAGCTGAGCAGCAGCTCCCAGAAGGTCTGGACCTCCCTGATCGCCTGCGGGTCGCCGGGCGAGGTGCCGGGATGCTCCGGCGCGTACACCGTGTGCCGCTCAGCCAGCCGGTCGAGCAGCGGCGGCCAGGCCGGGCCCGCCAGCGGGTGGAAGAACAGCAACGGCGGCCCGTTGCCCGCGATCTTGACGTGCAGCCGCAGCCGGTTGTCCGAGACCTCGACCGTCTCGTCGCGCACGGTCATCACGCCGCGCCTCCAGCCGCCGCCTCGGTCGTGGCACCCACGGCACCCGCCGCGCGCGGCCACCAGTGGTTTTCCCAGCCGTCGGCGTCCCAGACCGGCCGCAGCCGCGGCAGCACCTCCTCGGCGAACAGGGAGATGTTCTTCTCGGTCAGGTCGCGCGGCATCGAGCCGTTCTGCAGCATCACCAGCAGGTTGCCGATCCTGAACTCGCGCACGAACGCCTCGATCTGGTCGGCGACCGTGGCCGGGCTGCCCACGATCGCGACCTGGCTGTCCACGATCTCGGCGTACGTCGCCGTCTTCATCCGGGAGAGCATCCCGGCCGGGCCGGTGCTGCGCAGCATGCCCTCGATGGCGGCGGGCTCGGCGTAACCCGGCACCGCCATGGCCGTGTGCGGGATCGCGCCCAGGCCCGACCGGTAGTGCGCCTCGAGGTGCCTGGCGTACTCCCGTTCGGCCCGCTCGTCGGTCTCGGAGACGGCGACCACCTGGAGGAAGGCCAGCCGGTACGGGTTGCGGTCGCGGCCAAGCTCGTCGGCCAGTTCCCAGTAGCGGTCGAAGACCTGCCGCCCGGTGAGCTTCGGCCCGTCCCAGCTCAGGTACACGAAGACGTAGTCCTGGGAGAGGATGTCCCGCAGCGTCCCGGGCGAGCCGGTGCCCGGGATCCAGATCGGCGGATGCGGCTGCTGGACCGGCCGCGGCCAGATGTTCACCTGGCCGTACTTCTCGAAGCGGCCGTTCCACGGGAAGGGCCGCGGCTCGGACCACGCCTTCAGGATCAGCTCGCGGTGCTCGCGGTAGCGCTCGCGGGTCTCGACCGCGGGCAGGGACGCGTTCAGGTTCGCGTCGTAGCTGAGCCCGACCGGGAAGCCGGCGATGAGCCGGCCGCCGCTGACGCAGTCCAGCAGCGCGTACTCCTCGGCGATCTTCAGCGGCTCGCGGGTCTTGCCGAGCGAGCGGCCGAGCACGATGATCGCCACGTCGAGCTGTTCGGCCCGCGCGGCGCAGGCGACGGCGGACGCCAGCAGGGTCGGGTTGGGCGAGATGTCGTACGAGGACTGGCTGTGCTCGGTCACGCAGATCCCGTCGAAGCCCGCCCGCGCCCCGCCCATCAGCTCGGCGTAGGCGGAGAAGAGGGATTCGGTCATCCTCGCCGGCTCGACGACCTGGTAGGGCGCCGTCACCACGGAGTTGTGCTGGTTCTCGAAGCCTTCGGGCATATACCGGTACGGCACCTGCTCGAACAGGCTGACCTTCATCTGTCTGCCTCCGGGAACGAGGTGGCCCCCAGCCGACAGCCGACCACAGCCCGCCCCAGCCCGCAACCCCGCCCGGCCCGCAGTAATAGCTAGTAATAGTTGAAGGCGCCAGCGGGTACATCGTCAGGACCGTACCGGCGTCAGGGAGGCCAGATGCGTATCACCGATGTGCTTCGCGGTAAGGGCACGCAGGTAGTCACCGTCCCCCCGGACACGAAGGTGCGCCGCCTGCTGGAGATCCTCGCCGAGCACCATATCGGCGCCGCCGTCGTGTCGCAGGACGGCGTCTCGGTCGGCGGGATCGTCAGCGAGCGGGACATCGTGCGGGCGTTCGCCAAGCGCGGCGCCGCCGTGATGTCCGAGCCGGTGACGGCCATCTACACGGCCGAAGTGCACACGATCACGCCGGACACCTCGCTCGACGAGGTCATGCGGATGATGACCGAGCGGCGGGTGCGGCACGCCCCGGTCGTGGTCGACGGCGCCCTGCGCGGGATCGTGAGCATCGGCGACGTGGTCAAGAACCGCATCGACGAGCTCGAAACCGAACGGGCGCACCTGACCGACTACATCACCGGCACCCGCTAGCCTGCCCGCGCCGGTGGCGCACGGGCGCGTCGCCCTGGTAACCGGCAGCTCGCGCGGCCTGGGCGCCGGGATCGCGCGGCGCCTGGCCCGGGACGGATTCGCCGTCGCGGTCAACGGCCGGCCCGGCGACGACGGGGTGGCGGCCGTCGCCCGGACCATCGAAAGCGACGGCGGCACCGCCGCGGGCTTCGGCGCCGACGTCACCGACGAGGACCAGGTGAACGGCCTGGTCACCGCGATCACCGGCACGTTCGGCCCCATTGACGTACTGGTCCTGAACGCCACCGGCCCTCAGCCCGAGGCGCCGGTGACCGAGGTGGGCTGGACCGACCACGCCGCCCAGCTGGACTTCTTCGTCAAGAGCCCGGTGCTGCTCGGCCGGGCGGTGCTGCCCGGGATGCGGGCCCGGCGGTACGGCCGCATCGTCAACATCGACTCCGAGGTCGCCCGCCGGCCGCCACCGGGACGGTCCGCCTACGCGGCGGCCAAGAACGCGCAGATCGGCCTGACCCTGAGCTGGGCTCGCGAGCTCGCCCCGTTCGGCATCACGGTGAACACGGTCGCCCCGGGTTTCGTCCCGGTGGAACGCCACGCGGACGTCCCGGACGAGATCAGGCAGGCCTATCTCGCCTCGGTGCCCGCCGGGCGGATGGGAACACCCGGCGACATCGCCCACGCGGTGAGCTTTCTCGCCTCCGACGGCGCCGGCTTCGTCACCGGCCAGCGCATCGTGGTCGACGGCGGCCGCAGCCTCGGCCCCTGACCACCGCGATTCCTTTCCCCGCCCGCGCCGGTCTGCATGCCCGAGGACGAGGAAAGGAGAAACCGCGATGCCAAGCAAGCAGTCCGAGGCGGTCCGGAGGCGCTGGGAGGCGGCCGGGCTGGCCATGGCGGGGCAGGGGGAGGCACCCGACGACGAGTCGTGGGGGGACCTCACCGCCGAACCGCGCGGAGTCGACTACCTGGAGGTCGAGGCGGGCGGCCGGCCCGCGATGTGGCTGGTGCCGAAGGGGAGCCGAACGGACCGGGTACTTCTCTGCCTGCACGGCGGGGGCTTCGTCAGCGGGTCGATCTACACGCACCGCAAGATGTTCGGCCATCTGGCCAAGGCCGCCGGGACGCGGGCGCTGCTCGTGGGCTACCGGCTGCTGCCCGAAGGCGGCGGCTACCCGGTCCCGGTGGACGAGGCAGAGGCTGCCTACCGGTGGCTGCTCGAGCAGGGCATCGAGCCCGGCCACATCGCCTTCGCCGGTGATTCCGTCGGCGGCTGGCTGGCGATCACCGTCCAGCTCCGCGCCCGGGCCCGGGGCCTCCCGCTGCCCGCCGCGGCCCTGCTCATGTCGCCCGTCAGCGACCTGGAGGCCGTCGGCGAATCGTATGACGTCGGCACCGATCCCCTGTTCCACCGCGACTTCGTGCAGGGGCTCATGCGGGGCTTTCTCGGCCCGGCGGGCGACCCCCGCGATCCGCTGGCCAGCCCGCTGCACGCCGACCTGACCGGCCTCGGCCCGGTCTATATCCAGGTGGGCGGCGACGAGGCGCTGCTCGACGACGCCCGCAGCCTCGACGAGCACGCCAGGAAGGCGGGGCTGGACGCCAGGCTCGACGTCTTCCCCGGCATGCTGCACACCTTCCAGATGGCGGCCGGCCGCGCCCCGGAAGCCGACGACGCCATCAACCGGATGGCCTCCTGGCTCCGCCCCCGCCTAGGCCTGTAAACTCATCTCCCGCTCCTTATTTAGGGTTGTATGATAAACCTAAATAAGGAGCGGAGATGTCTAGGGTTATCCACCGCCATTGGCCAGGCAATCCGGATGCCCCGTCGCGTCGCGGGAGAGGTTCCTGCGACTACGAGGCTTACGTTCCTGACCTGCTGAACGGCAGGCACTTCACCCTCGACGGTGACGTAGCCGCTGACGTGACAGAGGCGGAGACCGCCATCGCCAGGCTGAACGCGGAGGCGCTAGCCTTGGCGGACACCGAGGCCCTGGCGAGGCTCCTGCTGCGCGCCGAATCTGTCGCGTCCTCCCGGATCGAAGGGCTCGAGATCGGTGCCAGACGCCTGCTCCGTGCCGAGGCTGCCAGGGACCTAGGCGAGCGAACCGGTGATGCTATGGCCGTTGAGGTTCTCAGCAACATCGACGCGATGAGCGCGGCCATAGGCGAGGTCGGGCCGGGAGATCAGATCAGCGTCGCTACCTTGCTCACCTTCCACCAGCGCCTGCTCGGGAACACCAGGCAGGCGCCGCTCGCCGGAAGACTACGGGACAAGCAGAACTGGATCGGGGGCAGCGACTACAACCCCTGCTCGGCGGCATTCATCCCGCCTCCGCCTGAACTCGTGCCGGACCTGTTGGAGGACCTGTGCGCCTTCTGCACCAGCGAGGCGTTGCCTGCGGTGGCCCAGGCCGCGATCGCGCATGCTCAGTTCGAGACCATCCACCCGTTTGCCGATGGCAACGGCAGGACAGGCCGCGCGCTCATCCAGCTGGTGCTCCGACGCCGTGGACTGGCTACCCGGGTGCTGCCGCCCGTCTCCCTGGTCCTGGCCACCTGGGCCGGCGACTACGTTGACGGCCTCACCGCGACCCGCTACCGCGGACCGGCAACGGGCAAGAATGCCCAGGCGGGCCTGAACCTGTGGGTGGGACGCTTCGCAGGCGCCTGCAAGCGCGCGGTCAAGGACGCGGCATCCTTCGAGGAACGCATCGAGCAGATCCAGCGCCAATGGCGCACGCAGCTCGGCAGCGTCCGCAAGAATTCCTCGGTCGACCTGCTGGTCCAGTCGATCGCCGGAGCCCCCGTCCTGACCGTCGGCGGAGCCGCTGCGCTCATCGGCCGGAGCTATCCGCAGGCCAACGCGGCTATCGAGCGCCTAGCATCCGCCGGGCTCCTGTCCCAGATCACCGTGGGCCGAAGGAACCGTGCCTTTGAAGCGCCAGCGATCATCAACGCGTTCACTGACCTGGAGCGCCAGCTCGCGAGCCCAGACGGAGAAACCCGCACTTCTGAACCTGCCCGCCCTGTACCACCCCGAAGGCCGGCATCTTAATAAGGTTTGCGTGACAAGCCTTAATAAGGATTAACCCTGTTAAGGGTAAACCCCAGCGCGGTCTCCGGCGAGCTGGTCCAGGACCCGGCGCATGTATTCGAGGGCCTGGTGGTCGTCGAGGCCGCCGTGCTCCTGGTCCGGTGCGAGCCCGGCGGCCGCGATCGCGCTCCGCGCCTCCGCCACCTGCGGCGCCCAGTAGGGAGCGGTCTTGTCGAGGTGGCCGAGCATCAGGGCGGCGTCCTGCAGCCGGCCCGCCTGCACCATCATGTTGACGAACTCGACGCAGGTTACGCAGATGGCCTGCATGTTGCCGGTGCCGATGAGCTCGTAGATGTAGGAGGACAGGATCCGGAAGGCCCGGGAGCGCTGGCCGCGGCCGAACGCGGTGCGCGCCTCGATGGACCGGCCGGGGGACTGGGTGCGCTCGGGCACCCGGACCCCGGCGGCTTCGGCGAAGAGCCGGTCGGCGCGGCCGGGTCGGCCCTGCACCGAGGCGGAGTAGCCGAGCAGCATCAGCGACAGGTGCAGCAGCGTCGGCGACGACCTCGAGGTCCTTCTCCCGCCCGATCAGCCGCCCGAGCCGCGGCGGCAGGTTGCCGCCCCGGCCGTCCGCCGCGGGCCCGGCGGGCACCAGCCGGTCGTCCTGGCCGAGGATCCGCGCCTGCAGTTCCCGCAGCCGGGGACCGGGTTCCACCCCGAGGTCCTCGATCAGGTACCGCCGAACGGTCCGGTAGGCCGTGAGGGCGTCGGCCTGGCGCCCGGCCCGGTACAGCGCCGTCATCAGCAGCGCCCACAGGCCCTCGCGGGCCGGATACCTGGCCGTCAGCTCGGTCAGCGGGCCGATCGCCGCCGCCGCGTCGGCCTCGACACGGCGTTCCATGTCCGCCTCCACCGCGACCAGCCAGCGCTCGGCCAGGCCGTCCGTGATGGCGGCCAGGCCGGGGGCCACCAGGCCGGCCAGCGGAAGCCCGGTCCATTCGGCCAGCGCCGCCTCGACCTCGCCCGCGTCGATCAGCCGCTGGAAGCGCAGGACGTCCACCGAGTCGGCGGGCACATCCAGCCGGTAGGCGGCGCCAACCCGGACGATCGCGTCACGGCCCAGGCCCTTGCGCAGGCGGACCACGTAGGACTGCAGGGTCCTGGCCGCGGTCCGCGGCGGGTCCTCACCCCAGACCAGTTCGGCCAGCCGCCACTCCGGCACGGCCGTGCCGGCCGACAGGGCGAGCGCCGCGAGCACCGCCCGGCACTTCGCGGGCCCGACGTCCACCGGCATCCCCTGATCGGTGATGACACCGACCTCGCCCAGCAGCCGAATCCGCACAGCCGCACAGTATCTCAACCGGCTTACCGCGATTCCTCAACGCGAGCCAGCCATCCTCGGCGCATCGGCGCAGGCCATGACGAAACCGAGGAGAACCGTGAAAGCAATCGTCCAGGACCGGTTCGGACCGCCGGAGCGACTGCGACTGGCCGGCATCGACCCGCCGGGGATCGGTCCCGGCGAGGTGCTGATCCGGGTGCACGCCGCCGCCCTCAACCCCTACGACTGGCACATGCTGCGCGGCGACCCCTACATCGCGCGGCTCATGGGCGGAACGGGACTGACCAGGCCTAAGTCCCGGGTAGCCGGGATCGACGCGGCCGGCCGGGTGGAAGCGGCCGGGGCCGGCGTGCGCGGCCTGCGTCCCGGCCAGGACGTCCTCGGCTTCTGCCGGGGGGCCTTCGCCGAGTACGCCCGCACCCGGGCGGACCTGGTCGTGCCCAAGCCGGACAGCCTGAGCTTCGAGCAGGCCGCGGCGCTGCCGATGGCGGCCACGACCGCGCTGCGCGGCATCAGGGACGTCGCCCAGGTCCAAGCCGGGCAGCAGGTGCTGGTCAACGGCGCCGCCGGCGGCGTCGGCAACTACGCCGTGCAGATCGCCGCCGCGCTGGGTGCGAAGGTCACCGGCGTGTGTAGCACCCGCAACCTCGACCTGGTGCGCTCGCTCGGCGCCGCGTACGTGGTCGACTACACGGCCGGGGATTTCACCGGCACGGCCACCCGCTACGACGTGATCCTGGATAACGTCGGCAACCGCCCGCTCAGCCTTCTCCGTCGCGTGCTCACCCCCACCGGGACGCTCGTGCTCAACGCCGGCGGCACGCCCGGCCACCTCATCGGCGCGATCGGCCCGATGCTCCGGCTAGCCGCGGTCAACCCCCTCGTCCGGCAGCGCCTCCGCGTCCTGCCCACCCGCCAGGACCGGGCCGAACTCGCCGCCGTCATCGCGCTCGTCGACGCGGGCAAACTCCGCCCCGTCGTCGACCGGACCTACCCCTTGACCGGCGTCGCCGCCGCCCTCCGCCAGGTAGAAGAAGGCCACACGAGCGGCAAGATCGTCATCACCATCGCCTGATCGCGGACCACGCCCCTGACCGGGGCCCGGTGACCGGCACAAACCCGGCAGGCTCGCCATCTGGCCGGGCACTGCGGCCAGGAGGGCATCGAGAAACCGCAGTGTGGCGCAGACTGATTCGTGCCGCCACAGCGCGAGGATGTGGTCGAACCCGGTGGCGGTGCGTAGCTGGCCGGCCAGCCCGTCCGCGACCGGGGCGAGCTGACCGCGCTGGGCCCGCAGTAGGTCCCGGGGGTCGGCGCCGACCCGGTCGAGCAGGGCCACCTTGACCAGCAGTTCTGAGCGGATATCACGGGGGTGGCAGACTGGCCGGCGCAGCCATTCTTCGGCGGCCTGGCGTCCCTCGGGCGTGGCCTGCAGTTCGGCCCGGGCCGGCCCGAGGCTGCTGGGCTGCTTCTCGGACGCCGTGATCAGGCCGAGCTGTTCGACGAAGGATCTTGAACGCCGCCCGTTTGGCACCGGAAAGGCCGGCCGCCGGTCACCTGACCAGCGGCCGGCCTGCCCCCGAGGGACTCAGGAATCGGTCAGCGCGTCCTCCGACACGGCCGTGCGCGGCAGCAGCAGCGACAGGACGCCGCACAGAGCGAACGCACCCATCGCGTACGGCGCGGTGTGGACCAGCGCCGCCTCGAACGAGTGCCTGCCCAGGTACCCGAAGAAGACGGTGCCGAGCAGCGCCACACCGAGGGTGCCGCCGAGCTGCTGCGCCGTGCTGAACAGCCCGGACGCGCCGCCGGCCACTTCGGCCGGGACCGCGGCCAGCACCACGTTGACCAGCGGGATGACCAGCAGGGCTAGGCCCGCGCCCGCCACCACCAGGCCGGGCACGATCGGCCACGGGCTGCCGTTCACCCCGACGTGCGGGGCGGCCAGCGCCACGCCGCCGATGCCGGCCACCATCAGCACCGCGCCGCCGGCCAGGATGCGCCGGCCGGCCTTCTGGGCCAGCGGCACCGCCACCGGCGCGGCGATGAAGCTGCCCACGCTGAACGCGACCGCGGTCAGGCCCGCCTTCAGCGGCGAGAAGTGCTGGCCGGCCTGCAGCCACAGCGCGAAGGCGAGGAAGAAGCCCTGCATCCCGGCGAAGAAGGCGAGCTGCACGCCCATCCCCGCGGCGAACGCCGGCACCCGGAACAGCCCGGCCCGCAGCAGCGGAGCCACGCCCTGACCGGAACGTGAGGACCGCCGGGCCTCGATCAGCCCGAGCGCCACCAGGCCGGCCACCCCGGCCGCCATCAGCGGCCACACCCACGCGGGCCAGCCGAGCTGACGGCCCTCGAGCAGCGGGTAGACGATCGCGACCAGCGAGCCGGCCAGGAGCACCGCGCCGGGCAGGTTCGGCCGCCGCGCGGCCGGGTCCCTGGTCTCCGGCACGAGGCGGGCGCCGGCGATCAGCGCGGCCACGGCCACCGGCACGTTCACGTAGAACACCGAGCGCCACCCCCAGCCGAACAGGTTCGCGTCGGTCAGCACGCCGCCGAGGACCAGCCCGATCGCGGACGCGAAGCCGAGCATCGCCCCGTAGATGCCGAACGCCTTGCCCCGCTCCTCCCGGCCGAAGATGACCCGGAACGTGGCCAGCACCTGCGGTGCCATGGTGGCGGCCGCGACGCCCTGGATGACCCGGGCGGCGATCAGTTCGGCGCCGGACCCGGATAGGCCGGCGGCCAGGCTGGCCAGCCCGAACAGCGCGGCGCCGGCCAGGAACACCCGCTTGCGGCCGAACTTGTCGCCGAGGTTCCCGGCGATGATCAGCGCCGCCGCGAACGCCAGCATGTAGCCGGACACCACCCATTCCAGCTGGGTGGCGCTGGCGTGCAGGTCACGGCGGATGGAGGGGAGCGCCACGTTGACGATCGTCACGTCGATCATGTCCATGAGCGCCCCGACGATCATGACGATCGCGGCGAGCCAGCGGCGGGGGAAACCCGCCGACGTGGCCTGGCCGCCGTTGGCGACGGCCGCGTGGCTGGTGGTCATGTCCAGAACTCCCTCAGGCCTGCCCGCGCTGAGCATGCGGCGGCTCGGCGACGAGCTCGGCGCCGGCGCCGCGTCGCTGTACTGGCACGTCGGCAGCAAGGACGGCCTGCTGGACCTGGTGCTCGACGAGATCATCGGCGAGCAGCAGGTGCCCGACCCCGACCCCGCGCGCTGGCAGGAGCAGCTCAAGGAGGTCGCCAGGATCCAGCGCCGCACCAGCCTGCGCCCAGGATCCAGCGCCGCACCAGCCTGCGCCACCCCTACGTGGTGCGCATCTCGATCGGCCGCATCCCGATGGGGCCGAACGCGCTGCAGTACTCCGAGCGCGTGCTCGCGATCCTGCGGGCCGGCGGGCTGCCGCCACGGCTGGCCGTGCAGGGCTACCTGGCGCTGATCGCCACCGTGAACGGCTTCACCGTGGACGAGACGGGGGTGGAGGACGGCGGCACTCCGAACCGCGACCCGGCCCGCCTGGCCGAAGCCGCGGACATGGCCAGCGACTACATCGCCTCGCTCCCGGCGGACTCATTCCCGAACATGACCAGCCTGGCCGATGAGTTCGCGCTGGCCGACCCGGACGAGCGGTTCGAGCTGCTCATCGAGATCTTCGTGGACGGGCTGGCCCGCCGGGCCGCCGCGGCCTGATCAGGTCAGCACCTGCTCATCCTCGAGCCGTTCCGGGCGGACAGTAGTCAGCGATCCAGTCGATGAGCGGGCGCAGCCGGTCCCAGTCGGACCTCACCAGGGCCGCGGCCGACGCAGCGGCCAGCCGTGGTGACGGCGGATAGCGCCGGGAGGCGGTCAGCCATTTCCTGCGCACCAGGCTCAGCCGCGGATGCTCCGGGGACACGCACCGAGTCCTCGTAGACCGCACGGTGGGCCGTCCAGTAGGCCCTCGAGTTGTCGGCCCGCAGCCCCGCATAGAACTCGAACGCTGCCGCGGGAAAGCCAGTGAACCCCATGACCCCTCGCGCCCCTTCTCCCGGCCTCGCATGACACCCTAGTTCCGGAGGATCTCATGGCACAGGACGTGTCGAGCCGACGGCTCATCGCGGCTGGCACCCGGCTGGGGCCGGTGCCGCTCGTGCCCGAGATCGGGCTGCACCAGGCGAGCGATCCGATCAGCCTGTGGCAGCGCACCGAGGACACCTCCGGGCGGACCGGCCTGGACCCGCCGTTCTGGGCATTCGCCTGGGCCGCCGGGCAGGCCCTGG